>OBEQ010733705.1_pt1 | contig 39057 bp, 46 predicted proteins | sample 1670901 | NCBI WGS metagenome assembly OBEQ01 (sample SAMEA104232315, study PRJEB22302) | groundwater metagenome | biome: forest; feature: aquifer; material: groundwater | place: USA | collected 2011-08-07 | depth 5.4 m | reverse complement strand
TCTCTCTCCGACATGCTCAAGGGGAAACAGGGGCGCTTCCGCCAAAACCTTTTGGGAAAACGGGTCGACTATTCCGGACGGTCGGTGATCGTCGTCGGTCCCGAGCTCAAACTCCATCAATGCGGTCTGCCGAAGAAAATGGCGCTCGAACTTTTTGAACCCTTTATCATCAAAAAATTGAGAGAACAGGGCCTTGTGCACACGATTAAAAGTGCCAAGCGCATGGTGGAGAAAGAAAGGCTTGAGGTCTGGGATATTCTGGAAGAGGTGATCAAGAACCATCCGGTCATGTTGAACCGTGCGCCGACACTGCACCGCTTAGGCATTCAGGCGTTTGAACCGGTGCTGGTGGAAGGCAAGGCCATCCGCATCCATCCTTTGGTGTGCGCGGCGTTTAACGCGGATTTCGACGGCGACCAGATGGCTGTTCACGTGCCTTTGTCGCTTGAGGCGCAAATCGAGTGCCGTATCCTTTTATTGTCCGTGAACAACATCTTCTCACCGGCGGACGGCCGTCCCGTGGCGACCCCGAGCCAGGACATTGTTCTCGGCTGTTACTATTTGTCCAAAGAGAAAAAAGGCGCCAAAGGCGAAGGGATGCGCTTCTCCGGGCCGGAAGAAGTGATCACCGCCCACTCGGACGGGGAACTCGATCTGCATGCCAAGATAAAAGTGAGAATTGACGGAAAAATTATTGAGACCACGACGGGCCGCGTCATTTTCAATCAGACACTCCCTGAGAATGTTCCGTTTTTCAGCGGTATTTTGACAAAATCCAAATTAAACGGCGTCATTGCCGACAGCTACAAGATCGCCGGGCATCATCGCACTATCGAGCTTCTCGATGACTTGAAAGATCTTGGATTCGAGTACGCGACGCTTGCGGGCATTTCGATTGCGCTGGATGATTTGAGAATTCCGCGTCAAAAGAGCGTTTTCATCGAGAAAGCGCAGGAGCGCGTGGCCAAAGTCGAGGAGCAGTATCGCCGCGGCGTGATCACCGAAGGTGAACGTTACAACAACATCATCGACATCTGGACGCAGACCACGGACGACGTGGCGGACAGCGTTTTCTCGGAGCTTGATGTCTTCAATGCTATTTTCATGATGGCCGACTCCAGCGCGCGCGGTTCGAAGCAGCAGATCCGACAGCTGGCCGGCATGAGAGGTTTGATGGCCAAGCCTTCCGGCGAAATCATCGAAAGCCCGATCAAGGCGAATTTCCGCGAAGGCCTCACGATGTTGGAATACTTCATTTCGACGCACGGCGCGAGAAAAGGTTTGGCCGATACCGCGCTTAAAACCGCCGACTCCGGTTATTTGACCAGGCGCCTCATTGACGTAGCGCAGGATGTGATCATCAATCAGGAAGACTGCGGCACCGTGAAGGGCATTTTCATCGAGGCCATCGTCGAAGGCGACGAAATCGTCGTTCCTTTGAGAGAGAGAATCATAGGCCGTGTGGCGCTTGACAACATCGTCGACGTCGTGACGGACCACGTGGTGGTCGAGGCGGGGCAGGAAATCACCGAGGAAATGGCGAAGAAGGTTGAAGAGTCGGGTATCGACAAAATTAAAATCCGCTCTGTGCTCACCTGCGAATCCAAGCGCGGCGTCTGCGCGAAGTGTTACGGCCGGAATCTCGCCACGGGGCGTCTGGTGGAGCTCGGAGAGGCTGTCGGCATTATCGCCGCGCAGTCCATCGGCGAACCGGGCACGCAGCTTACGATGAGAACTTTCCATATCGGCGGTACGGCAAGCCGGACGGTGGCCGAATCCTCGATCAAGGCGAAAAATTCAGGGCATATCAAATATCACAATCTGAAAACCGTCGAGGTCAAAAATGGCACCTTTGTCATTTTGAACCGCAACGGCCAGATTTCGATTCATGACGACTCCAGCCGCGAGCTTGAGAGACATGCGGTGCCTCACGGCGGATATCTCAAAGCCGCCGACGGCGGTAAAGTGCAAAAAGGACAGGTGTTCATCGAATGGGATCCTTACACCTCTTCCATTTTCACCGAAGTGGAAGGCGTCGTAAAATACGAAGATATTCTCGAAGAAATCACGATGCACAAACAGCTCGATGCCGCGACCGGCAACGTGGAGCGCGTCATCATCGAGCATCGCGGCGAACACCATCCTCAGATCCTCATTTTGGATTCCAAAAAAGACGTACTCGCCATCTATCCGATTCCGTCGGGCGCGCACATCACCGTCGACGACGGCGATAAAGTGCACGCGGGCGATTTGATCGCGAAGACACCGAGAAAAATCACCAAAACCAAAGATATCACCGGCGGCCTGCCGCGCGTAGCCGAGCTTTTCGAGGCGCGGCGTCCGAAGGACCCGGCGATTATTTCGGAGATCGACGGCATCGTGGAATTCGGCGAGACGAAAAAAGGTCATCGCCGTGTCATCGTGAAAAGCGCCACCGGTATGAAGAAGGAATATCTGATCCCTCATGGAAAGCACTTAAACGTTTATAAGGGCGACTTTGTGTATTCCGGCCAACAGCTCGTGGACGGACCCGTAGTGACGCAGGACATTTTGAGGATCAGCGGCGAAAGAAAACTGCAGGAGTATCTCGTGAATGAAGTGCAGGAGGTTTACCGTTTGCAGGGAGTGACGATCAACGACAAGCATATCGAGGTGATCGTGCGCCAGATGCTGCGGAAAGTACGCATCGTGGACTCGGGCGACACGGAGTTTTTGGTCGGCATGCAGATCGACCGCTTCAAGCTCCAAGAGGAAAATGAGAAGGTTAAGAAGTCAAAAAAGGAGGCCGCGAAGGCCGAGCCGATCCTTTTGGGTATCACACGAGCGTCTTTAAGCACCGACAGCTTCATCTCGGCGGCGAGTTTCCAGGAGACGACGCGCGTATTGACCGACGCGGCGGCCTCCGGTAAAAGAGATTACTTGCTCGGCCTTAAGGAAAACGTTATTATGGGGCACCTTATTCCGGCCGGAACCGGTTTTGCGGGCCAGCGCCGTGTGGAAATTGTGCGCCATATAGAGGAAGAGACGAAAAAAAATAAGTCCGTGCCGCCCGAAAGGCTTCTGGCGGATGAATTGGTGAGCGAGGGAAAAAGTTAAAAGCCATGCCCACGATTAATCAGCTCATTCGTTTTGGACGCCGTAGGATGCGTGCCAAGACAAAATCACCGGCGCTCGGCGGCTCGCCCCAAAAACGGGGGGTTTGCCTTCAGGTGAAAACTCAGACGCCAAAAAAACCAAACTCGGCGCTCCGGAAAGTGGCGCGGGTGAGACTGACCAATGGCATGGAAGTGACGGCGTATATCCCGGGCGTGGGGCACAATTTGCAGGAGCACTCGATCGTGACCCTGCGCGGCGGACGCGTCAAAGATTTGCCGGGTGTGCGTTATCACGTGGTGCGCGGCACCTTGGACACGGCGGGCGTTCAGGACCGGAGAAGGTCAAGATCGAAGTATGGGGCGAAGGCGCCGAAAGCGGGAGCCGATAAAGCGGCCCCCGCGGCGGCGAAGAAATAAAGAGTTACAAAAGTTAAAAAGTTAAAAGGTTAAAAAAGAAGATGAGAAGAAGACGGGCGCTAAAAAGAGACGTTAACCCCGATCCCAAATTTAACAGCAAAACCGTTTCGCGTTTCATCAACATGCTGATGCTTCAAGGCAAAAAGTGGAATGCCGAGAGCATTGTCTACGGGTCTCTGGACATTGTGGTGCAGAAAACCCAGAAAGCCGACGCGATGGAAGTTTTGAATAAGGCGATTGACAACGTGCGGCCTCTCTTGGAGCTCAAATCCCGGCGCGTCGGCGGCGCGACGTATCAGATCCCCGTGGAAGTCAGAGGCGATCGGGGTGCCTCTTTGGCGCTTCGCTGGATCCGCAACGCCGCGCGCGGCCGCAAAGGCAAGCCCATGCAGCAGCGCCTGGCGGATGAGATTTTGGACGCGTTTCACGGGCAGGGGACGGCGGTAAAAAAGAAGGAAGAGATTCATAAGATGGCGGAGGCGAATAGAGCGTTCAGTCATTATCGATGGTAAAAAATGCCAAACATATATCCTTTGGACAAAACCAGGAATTTCGGCATCGCGGCGCATATCGACGCGGGCAAAACCACCACCAGCGAGCGCGTGCTTTTCTATACGGGAAAAGTGCATCGCATGGGTGAGGTGCATGAAGGCACCGCGACCATGGACTGGATGGAACAGGAGCAGGAGCGCGGCATCACGATCACTTCCGCGGCCACCACCTGCTTTTGGAAAGATTATCGCCTGAACCTCATCGATACGCCCGGCCACGTGGATTTCACCGTCGAGGTGGAGCGTTCGCTGAAAGTCCTGGACGGCGCGGCCATCGTGTTTTGCGCGGTGGGCGGCGTGGAGCCCCAATCCGAGACGGTCTGGCGCCAGGCGGACCGTTACAGGGTCCCCAGATTTTGTTTTGTGAATAAAATGGACAGAGTGGGCGCCGATTTCAAAATGGTGGTGGCGCAGATCCGCGAGCGGCTTTACGCATCGAGCGCTCCCATTCAGCTCCCGTACGGCGCCGAAGAAAATTTTAAAGGCCAGATCGATCTTGTGGAAATGAACGTGAAAGTGTATCACACCGAAGATTTGGGAAGCCATTATGAAGTGATTGAGATCCCTGAGGAATATAAGAAGGAGGCCGAGGCGGCGCGCACGGAGCTCGTGGAAAAACTTTCCGAAGTGGATGATGAATTGATGGAAAAATACATCAACGACCATTCGGTCACGAACGAGGAAGTGAAAAAAGCGATCCGCCGCGCGACGATCAAGAACAGCTTTGTGGCGATCCTTTGCGGCTCTTCCTTTAAGAATAAGGGTGTTCAGCTTCTTTTGGACGCGGTGGTGGACTATCTTCCGTCGCCGCTGGATCTGCCGCCGGTTCCCGGACATCTGCCGAATTCAGAGACGGTGATTACAAGAAAGCCGGAGCCTAAGGAGCCTTTGTCGGCGCTGGCGTTTAAAATAGCCACCGACCCGTTTGTCGGCAAACTCACGTTTATCCGTGTTTACTCGGGAACGATCACCGCGGGCACTTACGTTTACAACGCCACGAAAAACGAAAAAGAGCGCGTCGGCAAACTCGTCCGCATGCACGCGAATAAACAGGAAATCGTCGACGAGATCCGCGCCGGTGACATCGGTGCCGTGGTGGGCCTTAAGAAAACAGAAACCGGCGACACGATTTGTGACGAGAAAAATCCGATTATTTTGGAAAGAATGCAGTTTCCTGAACCCGTGATTGACATGGCCATTGAGCCCGCGACCAAGGCGGATCAGGAAAGGCTGGGCATGGCGCTTGGCCGCTTGAGGGAAGAAGATCCGACGCTGCGTGTCCATTACGACCAGGAAACCGGCGAGACCATTATCAGCGGCATGGGTGAACTTCACCTTGAAATCATCGTAGAACGCATGAAAAGAGAATTTAAAGTGGAAGCCAATGTTGGCAAGCCGCAGGTGGCCTTCAAGGAAACGATCACCCGACCCGTGGAGATTGTCGGCAAACACATTCAACAGTCCGGCGGCCGCGGGCAATATGGCCATGTGGTGCTCGTCATGCGGCCCACCGAGGAGCACGGGAAAGGGATTGAATTTGAAAGTAAGATCGTCGGGGGCTCTATCCCGCGCGAGTACTTGCCGGCGGTGAAGGCGGGTGTGATGGAGGCCTCGCTTTCGGGGGCCCTCGCGGGTTATCCGGTGACGGACATTCATGTGGAATTGATAGACGGCTCGTTTCACGTGGTGGACTCTTCGGAACTCGCGTTTAAATGGCCGCGATCTACGCGTTTAAGGATGGAATGAGACAGGCGAGCGCGATTTTGCTTGAACCTATCATGAACATCGAAGTCACAACCCCTGAGGAATACATGGGCGATGTGATCGGGGATCTGAGTTCGCGGCGTTGTAAGATCGAATCGATGACGCAAAAAGGCAACGTGAAGGCGATCCGCGGATTCGTGCCGCTTTCGGAGATGTTCGGCTACGCGACCACCAGCCGCAGTCTGACACAGGGCCGCGCGACCTTCATGATGGAACCTTCGTATTACGCGGAAGTGCCGAAGATGATCGCAGAAAAAATAATCAGAGCCAACAACACGCAGGAAGCGATAGAGCAGAGAAGGAATCGATAAAGGTTATGGCCGCCGTCGGAATACAAAAAATCAGGATCAGGCTGAAAGCTTACGATCATCGCGTGCTGGACCGGTCGGCGATTGATATCGTCGATACGGCCAAAAGAACCGGCGCAAAAGTCTCCGGGCCTATTCCTCTTCCGACGGGTTGTGAACTCATCACCGTGAACCGCTCGCCGGTGATCGACAAGAAATCAAGGGAGCAATTTTTTATCAAAACGCACAAAAGGCTTTTGGATATTTTGAATCCTACGGCCAAAACGATTGACGCCTTGAGGAAATTGGATCTGCCCGCGGGCGTCGATGTTGAAATAAAGTAGTTATAAAGTTGAAAGTTATAAGGTTATAAAGCTAAATGCAGGCGATACTGGGAAAAAAAATTGGGATGACGCAGTACATCAACGCCGAGGGCAGGCTGATTCCCGCGACGGCGCTGGTGGCAGGGCCTTGCCTGGTTATGGATATTAAGAATCCCCAGAAGCACGGGTACAAGGCCGCGCAGATTGCTTACGGCGACGAGAGGCGACGCAAGCTCAGAGAAGTGCGTTTGACGCCGGAGGAAAATTATGAGATTGGCCAGGAGATCAAGGTTGATATTTTTAAGGCCGGCGATCTGTTGGACGTGCAGGGAAAATCCATCGGCAAAGGATTCGCAGGCGGCATGAAGCGTTGGCATTGGCGCGGCGGTCCGGGGAGCCATGGCTCGATGTTTCACCGCCGCATCGGTTCGGTGGGTGCGAGCTCCTTTCCTTCAAGGACTTGGCCGGGGCATCACATGCCGGGTCATTTGGGAAACGCGACGACGACAGTACAGAATCTCGAGGTTTTGAAGGTGGATGTGAATAAAAACCTGATTTTAGTGAAAGGCTCGGTGCCCGGCGGCGACAACGCCCTTCTTTATATTAGGCGTTCCTTGAAGCGGCCTGAGGGTGTGAAGCCCAAGCCGGCGCCGAAGAAATCCGAGAAAAAAGATCCTTTGAAGGCCTCCAAGCAAGCGGCGGCCGGCAAGCCCCGTCAAAAATCATGACGGGGCGAGAAGAAGTGATGGTTCGACTTTGCTCACCATCCTCAAGCGAGTGAAGCGGCCATTCGACTACGCTCAGGCCGTGGTGAGCAAAGTCGAACCAAGAGTCGAAGGAGCTAAAAATGCCTGAGAGAAGAAAAAAGAAAAATTTAAAGAGCACGAAACACGCGGCGGCCAAGAAGTCCAAAAAGCCCGCTAAAGTTGCAAAAGTCAAAAAAGTTGCAAAGGCTAAAAAAGTTTCCGCTGAGAAACCTACGGAAGGCTCTTTAACGGTGCATGATTTGAAAGGCAAAAACCTTGAGTCCTTTCCCTTGGATCCTTTATTCCAGGGGGACGACGTGAATACGGACGTGATTTACCAGGCGACGTTGATGTACCAGGCGGGAGAGCGGGAAGGCACGGCCTCCACACTCGACCGCGGCCATGTGCGCGGCGGCGGGAAAAAACCCTGGAAACAAAAAGGGACAGGCCAGGCGCGCCATGGGTCAAGACGTTCGCCGATTTGGCGCGGCGGCGGCGTTACTTTCGGGCCTAGCCCAAGGGATTATTCGTATTCGATTCCCAAAGAAATGAAAAGAAGGGCCGTGGTGGAAGTGGTGAAGGACAAAGTTTTGAACGATAAACTCGTGCTCGTGAACCAATTGGAACTGGCGGCGCCAAAGACCAAACTCGTGGCTGAGCTCTTGGAGGTGTTTAAACTCCAGAAACCCCTTATTTTAGTGCACCAGCGCTCGCGCAATTTAGAATTGGCTTCAAGAAACATTCAGGCCGTGTCCGTGAAAACCGCGGCTGAAGTGAACGCGCTAGATTTGGCCAGCCACAAAGAGTGCCTCATGACAAAAGCCGCGTACACGGGGCTCGTGAATAGGTTGAAACCCTGATGGAGTCTTACTCAGTGCTCAACTCACTTCTCCGAACAGAAAAAGGCGTGCTACAGGCCAAAGACAACAAGTACTTCTTTTCCGTGAGAAAAGAGGCCAACAAGATCCAGATCAAAAAGGCCGTTGAGGATATTTACAAAGTGAAGGTTTTGGACGTGAACACCGGTGTGATGCCCGGCAAATTGAAAAAAGTGCGTGCCCAACAGGGCAAGACGTCGGAATGGAAGAAGGCGGTTGTGACGCTTAAAGACGGACAGAAAATAGATTTAGCGTAGTAACGTCATTGCGAGCCCCGAAGGGGCGAAGCAATCTCCTAGAGGAGATCGCCACGTCGCCCCGCCGTATGGCGGGACTCCTCGCGATGACACAGGAGTAAGAAAATGCCGAACAAAACTTTTAGACCTTACACCACCACGCTTCGATGGACGGCGATTTCGGATTTCTCCGAGCTTTCTCCGAAGAATAAAAAACCCGAGAAAAGCTTGGTCGAGCCTTTGAAACGTTCCGGCGGGCGCAATTCGTTCGGGCGCATGACATCGCGCCGTCGCGGAGGCGGGCATAAAAAGAACTACCGCATCATCGATTTTAAAAGAAACAAAATCGGCATTGCCGGCAAAGTGGTCTCGATTGAATACGATCCCAACCGCACAGCGCGCATTGCGCTGGTGGAGTACGCGGATAAGGAAAAACGCTATATCTTGGCGCCGGTGGGTTTGACAGTCGGAATGGCGGTCGCAAGCGGACCGGGTTCCGAGATTCAACCCGGCAACGCGCTTCCTTTAAAAGAAATTCCGCTGGGCGCTCAAGTGCACAACGTCGAGCTGTACCCGAAGCGCGGCGGGCAGATGGTGAGAACCGCCGGCGGCTACGCGACGTTGATGGCCAGGGAAGGCGAGATGGCGCATTTGAGACTGCCTTCCGGCGAAGTAAGGCTTGTGCCGGCCGAATGTTCCGCGACGGTGGGCCAGATCGGAAACATTGATCATGAGAATATTTCTTTAGGAAAAGCGGGCCGACATCGCTGGATGGGACGGCGTCCCGCCTCACGCGCGGTGGCAAAAAATCCCGTGGATCATCCGATGGGCGGCGGCGAGGGCAAATCTTCCGGCGGAAGACAATCCACTTCGCGAAGCGGCATATTGGCCAAAGGTTTTAAGACCCGGAGAAAGAAAAAGCAGACTTCCAAGTACATTGTGTCGGGGAGACCGAGATAGGAAAGAGGAAAAATGGGCAGATCGATCGATAAAGGTCCTTTTGTGGACGAAAAATTGTTAAAGAAAGTGACGGCGATGCAGAAGTCGCGCGACCGCAAGCCTATCAAGACCTGGTCCCGGCGCTCGACGGTGACGCCGGATTTTGTGGGGCTCACGATGATGATTCACAACGGAAGAGCGTTTATCCCGACCTTCATTACGGAAAACATGGTGGGGCATAAACTTGGGGAGTTTGCGCATACACGCACATTCAGAAAACACGGCGGCATTACGAAAATGACAGCGGAACTTACATGATAGCTAAAGCATGCGCAAAATTTGTGAGAATTTCCCCGCGGAAAGTGCGTTACGTGATTGATCTCATCCGCCACAAGAACGTTCCGGCCGCGCAAGGAATCTTGAACGGCTCGCCTCGCCGCGCGGGGGAGATTATCCGGAAGCTCCTGAATCAGGCGATCGACGCCGCGGAAAAAAATTCTCAAGTGAAAGCGGGCCATCTGATGATTTCCAAAGTGACCGCCGACGGCGGGCCTACAATGAAGCGTTTCCGCGCAGCCAGCATGGGGCGCGCCTCCGTCATTCGAAAAAGAACCAGCCACATTCTTCTGGAGCTTGATCTGGCCAAGGGCGTAAAGATCGAGGCACAGGCAAAATCAGGGCGCGCCTCTGCCGCCCGCCATCAAAGCCTGCCTTCGGCCAAATCGATGCCCGCGGTCAAGAAGACGAAAGAGAAAAAAATGGTGGGAGCCAAATAATGGTTCGACCCATTCGACAAGCTCAGGGTCGTGGTGAGCATGGTCGAACCACGACTACGCTCACCATTAATCCTGAGCGACTGAAAGGAGTCGAAGGATAATGGGTCAAAAAGTTCATCCGGTGAGTTTCCGATTGGGAGTGACGAAGACCTGGAGCTCGCTCTGGTACGCGAATAAAAAGGATTTCGCGGGATTTTTGCACGAGGACATCAAGATCCGCCGGCATGTCTTAAAAATGTTCGCACAGGCCGCGGTGGCGCGCGTGGAAATTGAGCGCGCGAGCGAAAAAATCCGCGTCAACATTCACACCGCCCGGCCCGGGGTCATCATCGGCCGCAAAGGCGCGGACATCGACCGTTTGCGCGAGGACCTGCAGGGGATCACCAAAAATAAAGAAGTGCATATCAATATTAAGGAAATAAAAAACCCCGCGATCGAGGCGCAGCTTATCGCCGAAAACGTGGCGCTTCAGCTTGAGAAAAGAATCGCATTTCGCCGTGCCATGAAAAAGGCCATCCAACAGGCGATGGATTCCGGCGCCAAGGGCATTAAGATTCAGACCAAGGGCCGCCTGGCAGGCTCTGAAATCGCCAGGGCCGAAGGTTACCATGAGGGCACAGTGCCGCTTCACACTCTGCGCGCAGACATTGATGTCGGGTTTCATGAAGCGATGACGACCTACGGCAAAATCGGCGTGAAGGTGCTCGTGTATAAAGGCGATATTATGACGAAGCGCCAGGATTCGAAATTGGGAAAGAGAGAAGCCGAGACGCTCACGGCACCTCAAGGTAAAGAAACTCCGGAGATTCCCGATGTTACTCATGCCTAAGCGTGTGAAATATAGAAAGATGCAACGCGGCCGGCGCAAAGGCTCCGCCTGGGCGGGGTCGAGCTTGAGCTTCGGCGAGTACGGGATTCAAGTGCTCGAGAACGGGTGGCTTACCAACATTCAAATCGAAGCGGCCCGCGTGGCCATTTCGAGAAACGTCATAGCCGGTAAAGTTTACATCCGCGCGTTCCCCGACAAGCCGGTGACCAAGAAACCCGCGGAAACCCGTATGGGCAAAGGCAAAGGGGCGGTGGAGTTTTGGGTGGCGGTTGTGAAAAGGGGCAAGATTCTTTTTGAGGTCGAAGGTCTGCCGGAAGAATTGGCCAAAGAGTCCATGCGGCTTGCCGCGTCGAAAATTCCGTTTCGCACGCGTTTTGTATCTAGGAAGACGATGCTATGAGTTTGCCTAAAGCGAAAGAATTAAGAGGTTTGAGTTCAGGGGAGCTCGATCAAAAAATTCAGGCCCTTCAAAAAGAATTGCATGAGCTTAGGCAAAAAAGAGTTTCGGGTCAATTGGACAAGCCGCATCTTTTTAAAATAAACCACAAACAGATCGCGCGCATCCTGACTTTAAAAAAAGAGAATGAAAATGCCAAACACTGAAGCGCTCTCGAGTTCACGAAAAGAAAAAGTCGGTGTGGTTTTGAGCAATAAAATGCAAAAGACCATTGTGGTCGAGACCCAGCGCCGCGCGCTTCACCCGCTTTACGGGAAAGTCATTTCAAAGTCCGCGAAGTTCAAAGTGCATGACGAGAAAAACGAGGCCCGGATCGGTGACAAGGTGAGAATCAGGGAAACCCGTCCTTTGTCCAAAGAAAAAAGATGGCGCCTGGTCGAGGTTTTGGCGCCCGCCGCTGGAGCGTCGGCGGGCAGGCCTGCCTCGACGGCAGGCAGGCCTGCCTCGACGGCAGGCAGGCACGGTCGCGCGTCCGCTGCAGAAGACATAAAAGAAGTTTAAGGGAAGAACGATGATTAGAATGCGAACCTTGCTTGAAGTGGCCGATAACACCGGAGCTAAAAAGGCTTCTTGCATCGGGGTTATAGGCCGCTCGGGCCGGTTGATAGCCGAGGTCGGTGACATCGTGAGCGCCAATGTTAAGGAAGCAACCCCTGATGCCACCGTCAAAAAAGGCGAGGTGGTGAAGGCGGTAGTGGTGCGCACTAAAAATAAAATCCGCCGGCCCGATGGGACCTCGCTTCGCTTTGACTCGAATGCGCTGGTGATCATCGATGCGCAGAGGAATCCCCGCGGCACGCGCATTTTCGGGCCGGTTCCCCGGGAGCTCCGCGATAAAGGCTTTATGAAAATTATTTCTCTCGCACCGGAGGTTATTTAAATGAGTCTGGGTATAAAAAGAGGCGACAAGGTGACTGTGTTGGCGGGCCGCGACAAAGGCCGCTCGGGCCGGGTGATCCATGTCTACCCCAAAGAAGACCGAGCGCTTGTGGAAGGCGTCAACATGGTGAAAAAGCACACGCGCAAAAGCCAACAGCATCCGCAGGGGGCTATCTTAAACCAAGAGATTCCGATTCCGTTGTCTAAACTCGGCCTTTTGTGCCCGGTTTCCGGAAAACCCACGCGACTCAAAACGCTGGTGGCGGCAGACGGCTCGAAGCAGAGGATTTCGGCAAAAAATAAGGCGGTGATTGCCTAAAATGAAAAAGCGGGTTACCCTTCATGAATTTTATCATAAACAGGTTGTGCCGCAGATGATGAAGAAGTTCGGGTACAAAAATGCTCTCGAAGTGCCTCGGATTTCAAAAATCGTGGTGAATATGGGTGTCGGAAAGGGTGCGGAGGACATCAAAATCGTCGAGGCCGCTCAAAGCGAACTAAGCGTCATCACCGGCCAACACGCGGTGATCACGCGCGCGAAGAAAGCCATTTCCAATTTTAAGATCCGTGAGAATTCTCCGGTTGGCTGCCGTGTGACGCTCCGGAAGCGCACGATGTATGAATTTTTTGAGAGACTGATCCGCGTGGCGTTGCCGCGTATCCGGGATTTCAGGGGTTTGAGCCCGCGTGGCTTCGACCAGGGCGGCAATTATTCCTTCGGGGTTCAGGAACAAAATATATTTCCTGAGATCGAGACAGACCGGGTGCTTCGTCCGCAAGGGATGCACGTCACGATCGTGATCAACTCAAAATCCAGAGAGGAGTCCTACGAGCTCCTCTGCTTGTTCGGATTTCCTTTCAGGACGAAAACGGAAAAACCCACCGGGCGGCTTGAAGAGACAGCCGGCGTGGCTTAAAAGAATTTAAGAGGAAACGATGGCGAAATTATCGCTGATGATCAAACAACAAAGGCCTCCGAAATTTAAAACTCAAGGCTACCACCGCTGCCTGCATTGCGGAAAAACCAGAGGCTATTACAGGAAGTTTAAACTTTGCAGGATTTGTTTCAGAGAACTGGCCTCGAAAGGCGAGATCCCCGGCGTCATTAAGGCGAGTTGGTGAAACAGCGTTATAAAGTTATAAGGTTAAAAAGTTAAAAGGTTAAAATAAAGGATTAAAAATGGCTTTGACGGATCCGATTGCAGATGCGCTGACCGCTATCCGAAACGCCGCTCGCGTCAAAAAAGAAAGGGTGGACCTGCGCGCGTCGCGTTTGGTGACTGAAGTGTTGAAAATATTGCGCCAGGCAAAATTCATTTACGATTACCGTCTCATCGAAGACAAAAAGCAGGGGATCTTAAGGGTTTACTTGACCAAGCCCAATGAATCTTTAAGGCACATCACTAAGATTGTGAGAGTTTCAAGGCCCGGCCTGCGCATCTATAAAAAGAAGAATGATATTCCCAATGTGCTCGGGGGCTTGGGGATTTGCGTGTTGTCGACGCCTCAAGGCATTTTGTCCGGTTTCGATGCGAAGCGGCGCGGTGTCGGCGGGGAAGTTTTATTGAAAATCTGGTAAAAGAGAAAAGGTAAAAGAAAAAAGATGTCTCGTGTTGGTAAAAAACCCATAGAAATTCCAAAAGCGGTCAAAGTGGCTGTCGATAATCAGATCGTGCGCATCGAAGGGCCTAAGGGGAAATTGAATTTTCCCATGAGCCCGCGCGTGACGGCCGAAGTGAAGGACAATTGGCTCACCTTCGGCCGCCACACCGAGCAGCAGAATGACAAGGCGCTTCAGGGCACGACGCGAAGCGTGGTTTCGAACATGATCCAAGGTGTCACGGACGGATTCGTCAAAGAGCTCAGCATTGAAGGCGTGGGTTTTAAAGCCGCGGTGCAGGGCAAAACGCTCAATCTTTTGCTTGGGTTCACGCATCCGGTGATTTTGGAGGTGCCGGAGGGATTGACGGTGGAGGCGCCAAAGCCCACGACGGTTTTCGTGAAAGGTATCGATAAGGTATTGGTCGGCCGTTTCGCCGCCACTATAAGAAAAGTTTACGAGGCCGAACCTTATAAGGGCAAGGGCGTGCGTTACGCGGGCGAAGTGGTTCGCAGGAAAGCTGGAAAGACGGTGACTAAATAAAATGCAGCCAAAAAACAGAGTAAAATCAAACCGGCTTATTCGGCATTTCAGGATTCGGAAAAAAGTTTTAGGAACTCCCGAGCGCCCGAGGCTTTCTATTTACCCGAGCCTTCAGCACATGGAGGCCCAGATCATTGACGATTTCGATCAAAAAACGCTTTTCGGCGCTACCACCAAAGCCAAGGATTTCCAGAAAGCCTCGAGGCTTAAAACAGGCGGCAATGTGAAAGCGGCGGTGCAGTTTGGCAAGTTTGTGGCCGAGAAAGCCAAAGAAAAAGGGATTAGCAAGGTGGTTTTTGACAGGGCCGGGTTTTTGTATCATGGCCGTATCAAGGCGTTTGCGGACGCCGCGAGAGAACAGGGCTTGTTATTTTAATGAACTCACAAAAAACGAGGGAAATTTAGATTGGCGGACAATAAAGAATTTAAACCGAAATCCAAGGGCAAGATCGTCGAGCGCGTCAAAGCGCTTGACGTGCCTTTGAATCAGGCCGAGGTGATTGCGGCGGTTGAGGAAGTGGTCGCGGGTGCGTCCGCCTCCGCCACGAAGCTGGCGGATCCGTCCTCCGGCGGAGAAGGCGGATCCTTGCCTGACGCGCAGGCGGGCCTGCCTGCCGGCGAGGCAGGCGCCTCTGGCCCAAAAGCGCCCGAACAACAGCGTCACAGAAGAACAAAAAGATTTTCGCGTGAGACCGGACCGCAGGAATTTGTCGAAAAAGTCGTCGCGGTGAACCGAGTCGCCAAGGTCGTGAAAGGCGGCAAACGATTTTCATTCAGCGCGCTGGTGGTGGTCGGCGACTTAAAAGGGCGTGTCGGCTTTGCGCTTGGGAAAGCCAATGAGGTACAGGACGCGATCAAGAAAGGCATTTTCCAGGCTAAAAAAAATCTTTTTCGAGTGTCCTTGAAGGGCACGACGATTCCTCATGAGGTGATTGGCCACTTTGGCGCCGCCCAAGTTTTAATGAAACCGGCTATGCCGGGGACCGGGGTTATCTCAGGCGGGGCTGTTCGGGCCATCTGTGAATCGGCGGGGATCAAGGATATTCTGACGAAATCTTTGGGCTCGGACAACGCGATCAATGTGGTGCGCGCGACCTGCGATGGTCTAAGAGGGATGATAGGGACTGAAAATGCTTCATAAGCTCAAGGCGCCGCATGGCAGCCGGAAAAGAAAAAAGGTAGTCGGGCGGGGACGCGGCTCAGGCCATGGAAAAACTTCATGCCGGGGAAACAAGGGCCAAAAGTCCAGAGCGTCCGGGGGAACAAGGCCGGGTTTTGAAGGCGGTCAGATGCCGCTTATCCGGAGAATTCCTAAAAGGGGTTTTACCTTTACGCCAAAAGCCAAATACCAGGTGGTTTCTTTGGAGAGTCTAAATTCGCTCACGCAAAACGCGGAGGTGACGCCGGAACTTTTAAGAAAGGCGCGCCTCGTGAATAAAGCGGCGATGCCCGTTAAAATTTTGGGAGACGGCAACCTGAGGCATGCCTTGAGCATCCAAGCGCATGCCTTTTCAAAATCGGCGCTTGAGAAAATAAAATCGGCCGGCGGGTCGGCCCATTGGATTAAGGCGGAATGATTCAGGCTTTCGTCAACGCGTTCAAGATTCCTGATCTTCGAAAAAAGATTCTATTTACGCTGGGCATCATCGCGGTTTACCGCTTGGGCACTTTTATCCCGACGCCTGGGATTGACGGGGCGAAGCTTTCGTTGTTCTTTGAAAATCTGGCACGCACGCAAGGGGGCACGCTCTTTGGCGTGATGAACCTTTTCTCCGGCGGCGCGATTCATCGTCTGACGATATTCGCGCTTGGGATCATGCCCTACATCTCAAGTTCGATCATCATGCAGCTTTTGACGGTGGTGATCCCCGCGCTTGAAAAAATGGCCAAAGAAGGCGAGATCGGAAGAAAAAAAATAAACCAATTCACGCGCTACGGCACGATTGTGCTCTCGATTATCCAGTCTTTCTTCATCTCGCTTTGGCTGGAGAATCCGGCGCATTTCGGGGGACTTGAGATCGTCGTGTTTCCCGGGTGGCCGTTTCGGCTTCTTACGATTTTGACCTTGACCACGGGGTCGGCATTCATCATGTGGCTGGGCGAACAGATCCAGGAAAAAGGCATCGGCAACGGCATGTCGCTTATCGTCGCGGCGGGTATTTTGTCACGCGTGCCTACCGCACTTTTTCAGATCATTACTTTGATGCGGCCCGGCGGACAGTCAGGCCGCGCGCAGATGGATCCTTTGACGGTGGCGTTTATGCTTTCGATCATGGTGGCGGCGATCGTGGCGGTGGTGATGCTGACACAAGGCGAGCGGAAAATTCCCGTGCAGTACGCCAAGCGCGTCGTGGGCCGAAAAGTTTTCGGCGGGCAGTCGACGTTTATCCCGTTTAAAGTCAATCAAGGCGGGGTCATGCCGATTATTTTCGCGCAGTCCATTATTTTGTTTCCGGCCACCATCGGCGTTTTTGTGCCCAATCCGTTGATACAGCAAGTATCGTCCGCGCTGACGCATGGGAACGTGACGTATACGCTTTTAACGATGTTCCTGATTGTGTTTTTCAGTTATTTTTATACGGCGATTGCGTTTAATCCTGTGGATGTCGCGGACAACATGAAAAAATACGGGGGGTTTATCCCAGGCGTGCGGCCGGGGACGCCGACAGCCGAGTTTTTTGATTTCATCATCAACCGAATCACACTGCCGGGTGGATTTTTTCTGGCGATTATCGCGGTGGCACCGGACGTGATAGGAAAGGGCTTGAATGTTCCGCATCAAGTGGCGGATTTTTTTGGAGGCACGGCGCTTCTCATCGTGGTGGGCGTGGCGCTGGATACGATTAAACAGATTGAGTCCCAGCTTTTGATGCGTCATTACGAAGGTTTTATGAAACGCGGGCGTATCCGTGGAAGACAGCAGCGGACGATATGAGGTTGGTGCTGCTCGGTCCTCCGGGTGCCGGAAAAGGAACACACGCGCAGGTTCTTTCTAAAGAGTTGGGTGTCGCGCATGTTTCTACGGGGGACATGCTGCGGGAAGCGCTAAAGAAACAGACTCCTTTGGGTGTGAAGGCAAAGGCTTTTATGGAAAAGGGGGCTCTGGTGCCCGACGAGATTGTGATAGCGCTTGTTAAAGAGCGTCTGTCGAATGGCGACGCCAAAAAGGGCTTTATTCTGGACGGTTTTCCGAGAACTCCTGAACAGGCGACGCGTTTGGATGAAAACCTTGAGGTGCTTCGCATGCCGCTGGATTTGGTGCTTTATTTCAAAACGAGTCTTTCGGTGATTATCCGCCGGCTTTCGGGGCGGCGGGTTTGTTCACGCTGCGGGAAAAATTACCACATTAAAAATTTTAAGCCGAAAAGGGACGGTATCTGTGACGCCTGCGGGGCTGCACTCGTGCAGCGTCCGGATGACCGCGAAGAAACGATAGAAAATCGTCTCAAAGTTTACGACAAAGAGACGTCACCGCTCATTGATTATTATAAGAGAAAAAATCTCCTGGCTGAGGTTTCAGGGGATCTGGAGGTGAAGGAACTCAATCTCCAGATGAAGAAACTTTTTCGGTCGAAGGATCTTTGAAGCAGACGGCTATGGGCGCTATTCCTTTGAAAACGAAGGAAGAGCTCGAAATCATGCGGCGCGCCGGACGTATCGTCTCAGCCCTTCTTAAGCTGATGGAGAAAGAGGCTAAGGCCGGTGTCACGACAAAGAGGCTTGATGAGATTGCCGAAGATTTTATCCGGCAGTCGGGGTCCGAACCGGCTTTTAAGGGTTATTATGGTTATCCGGCTTCGATCTGCATTTCTGTGAATGAGGAGGTGGTGCATGGCATCCCTTCCCAGCGCGTTTTGAAAGAGGGCGATATCGCCGGCGTGGATGTTGGCGTGAAGCTGGAGGGATTTTATTCGGATGCGGCCCGCACATTCGCGATTGGCCCGACGGACAAAGAAAGCCGGCGGTTGATTCAAGTCACGCGCGAGGCGTTGTTACAAGGGATAAACCAGGCGGTGGAAGGGAATAGGCTTTCGGATATTTCCTGGGCTGTGCAGAGTTACGCGGAAGGACACGGGTTGTCCGTTGTTCGTCAGTTTGTAGGGCATGGGATAGGCCGAAACCTGCACGAAGAACCGCAGGTGCCTAATTTTGGTCAGCCGCACGAAGGGCCGAAGCTCGTGGCCGGCATGACGCTCGCGATTGAACCGATGCTGAATCTCGGCACGCAGGATGTGGAAATTTTGAGTGACGGCTGGACGGTGGTGACGAAGGACGGGAAACGTTCAGGTCATTTTGAGCAGACCATTTTTGTAGGGAAAGAAAAAGCGGACATCGTAACGGAGTGATATGCCCAAAGAAGAAGCGGTACAAGTCGAAGGTACGGTGATAGAGTCGCTCCCCAACGCGATGTTCCGCGTGGAGTTGCAGAATCAGCATAAAGTGCTCGCGCACGTGTCGGGAAAGATGAGAATGAATTTTATCCGGATTCTTCCGGGAGACAAGGTGATGTTGGAACTTTCTCCGTACGATTTGACGCGGGGAAGAATCATTTACAGGGTGAAATAAAATGAACCCCGCCCTTCCTGAAGGGTTGGGTGGGAAATTAATTATTGAGAAAGGAAGGGCGGGGTGAAAGTACGTTCCAGTGTGAAGAAGATATGCGGCAACTGCAAAATCGTTCGCCGAAAGCGCGTTGTGAGAGTAATCTGCTCGAACCCTAAACACAAACAAAGACAAGGATAGTGGTTCGACTTCGCTCACCATCCTGAGCGAGCGAAGCGAGTCGAAGGAGAAATATGCCGAGACTGGTCGGGGTGGACATCCCCAAAGAAAAAAAGATTTATGTGTCACTCAGCTACATCTATGGCATCGGACGTTCGAATTCTGTGGAGATTTTAAAGAAGGCCAGCATCAACCCGGACGTGCGTGCGAAAGATTTGACGGAAGACGAGATCTCGCGCCTGACGGCGATTATTCAGAAAGAATACCGCGTCGAAGGCGCTTTGCGGCGTGAGATCGCGGCCAATATCAAAAGACTCATGGATATTCAGTCTTATCGCGGCATGCGTCACAAGAAAGGTTTGCCGGTACGCGGCCAAAGAACACGCACCAACGCAAGAACCCGAAAGGGCCCGAGAAAGACCATCGGCGCCCAGAGGAAAAAGGAAGGAGTAACACCCAGTGGCGAAGGCAAAAAAGTTTAAGTCGAGGAAGAAAGTAGCCCGTCATGTGACGGAAGGGGTCGCTCACATTTTAGCGACGTTTAACAACACGATTGTGACTATCACCGACCGGAACGGCAATGTGGTGGTTTGGGGGAGCTGTGGTTCTTCGGGTTTTTCGGGATCTAAGAAGTCTACGCCCTTTGCCGCGCAGGTGACGGCTGAAACGGTGGCCAAGAAGGCGACGGAACATGGCATGAAAACGGTGGAGGTCTATGTGAAGGGGCCGGGTTCAGGGCGGGAGTCCGCAATCCGCGCGCTTCAAGCCGCGGGGCTTACGATCAGCGTGATCCGGGACGTGACGCCTATTCCGCATAACGGCTGCCGTCCGCCGAAGAGAAGGAGAGTGTAAGATGGCGCGCACCCACACCTCGGTTTGCCGCCTTTGTCGCCGCGAGAAAATGAAGCTTTTTTTGAAAGGCACGCGTTGTTATACGCCCAAATGCGCGGTGGAGAAGCGCGAGTACGTGCCGGGAATGCACGGGCAGAACCGCCAGAAGCTGTCGGATTACGGCGTTCAGCTCCGCGAAAAGCAAAAAGTGAAAAGAATTTACGGCGTGCTCGAGCGGCAGTTCAAATTTTATTTTAAAAACGCGAGCCGTTCGAAAGGCGTCACCGGATCGGCGCTTTTGTCCATCCTGGAGAAGCGTCTCGACAACGTGGTATACCGTATCGGCGTGGCCGCTTCGCGAAGCGAGGCCCGGCAGATTGTGCGCCACGGCCATGTGGTGGTGAATGACCGGCAGGTCAACATCCCCTCGTTTGGGGTGAAGGTCGGCGACAAAATCCAGGTGAACGGCACGGACAAGATGAAAGAAAGGTACAAGGCGGCCTTGGAGCAGACTAAGGACCAGAAGAAGGTCGAGTGGCTGGACATTGACGCCGCGAATTTTAAAGCGACCGTGAAGAAACTTCCGGAACGCTCGGACATTCAGATGCCTATTCAGGAACAGCTGATCGTAGAACTTTATTCGAAATAAAAACAAGCACCGTCATTGCGAGGAGCGCAGCGACGAAGCAATCTGATCGATGAGATTGCCGCGCACCTTCGGCGCTCGCAATGACGAACAAGGAGAGCTAAAAAAATGGGGATTGCTTTAAGGTTATTTGAAATACCCAAGAAACTGGACTGCGACGAGGAGTCGCTGACGGATACGTACGGACGCTTTATTGCGGAGCCTTTTGAGAGAGGTTATGGGGTGACGATCGGGAATTCCTTGAGACGCGTTCTATTGTCATCGCTCGAAGGTGCGGCGGTGACCTCCATCAAGATTGATGGGGTGTCGCACGAATTTGGGACACTTCCCGGAGTGGTCGAGGATATGGCCGAGATCGTACTCAACATAAAGAGCCTGGTTCTTCGCTCGCACACCCGTGCGCTTAAAACTCTCACCATTGACGTCGATGAAAAAAGGGAAATTACTGCCAAAGACGTTGCCACGGACGACACAGTAGAGGTCATCAACCCTGACCTCCATATCGCGACCTTGACCAAGAATGTTTCGTTTCGGATGGAGCTCGAGGTGCAAAAGGGCCGGGGTTATGTGCCGGCGGACCGGAATAAAAAAGAAGGCCAGCCCATCGGCGTCATCGCGATCGACTCTATCTTTACACCCGTGAAGCGCGTGAATTTTCACGTGGAGGACACGCGTGTCGGGCAGATGACTGATTATGACAAGCTTGTGATGGAAGTCTGGACCAATGGCAGCATCGGCCCCAAAGACGCGATGCTGTACGCTTCGAATATTCTGCAAAGGCACCTCGATGTGTTCGTGAATTTCGGCAAACTGCCTGAAGAGGATACGGTGGCCGAGGTTTCCGATGAGAAGGAACGGGAGTTTTACAAGCGCCTGGCACAGCCGGTTTCCGAAATGGAACTTTCGGTGAGAAGCGCCAACTGTTTGAGAGAGGCGCATATCAAAACCCTCGGGGAGCTTGTCAAGAAAACCGAGCCAGAAATGTTGAAATACCGCAATTTCGGCAAGAAATCGCTCATGGAGATCACGAATATCCTCAAAGAAATAGACCTGGGCTTCGGCATGCAGGTGGACATGGAAAAACTAAAGAAGTACACGGAGAATTCGAATGAGGCATAATCGCCAGACGCATCGCTTCGGGCGAAATCACTCCGAGCGAAAAGCGCTTTTCAACAATCTGGTCTCGAGTCTCCTGACGCACCAGGAGATCCAAACCACGCTTCAAAAAGCCAAACAGGCCAAGCGCCTGGCGGACCATTTGATTACGCTGGGTAAAAAAGACTCGCTCGCCGCGCGCCGCCAGGTATTCTCTTATCTCCAAGATCACGACCTGACATCCAAAGTTTTCAAAGAAGTGGCGCCGCGTTTCAAAAACCGCCAGGGCGGCTATACGCGCATCCTTCATCTTCAGCGAAGAAAAGGTGACGGCGCGGAGCTGGCGCTCTTGGAGCTCACCGAGAAAGAAATCAAGGTGAAGGAAACCGCGAAGAAGGCGAAGAAGGAGGCTCCTACGGATAAAACCGGCAAAGCTCATGACCATGAACACAAACATCCTCACGCGGAAGCCGAGGCCAAGCCCCAAGCCGCCCAAGAACCGCATTTCCCCAAACACCCCGAACCCAAAAAAGAAAAGCCCAAGGGTGGGTTCTTTAAAAATATCACTAAATTTTTCCGCAACAAAGGTGGGGGATAGAGGAGGGTTTGTCATGCGCGCTGGTCTAATCCGTTCTGGTTCTTTGATTCTGGCTTTGCTCGGTACTCTACAAGTCGCGGCGTTTGCTGACACCCTTGAGGGTCGCGTCTCACAGGCAAGTTCGCAAGCGCTCGATGTGGTCGTCTATGACGCGCAAGGAAGGCCTTATCCCAACGCACTGCACCTGAAGGTTGACTACCGTACCCGGGTCAGAGGTGTCGAGTCAGTCTCGGATTTACGCCCCAACGATGCCGTGAGCGCCGATGTGCATCAAGAGGAATCGGGTATGTGGCGCGCTGACAGCGTCACGCTCTTTCAGGATTTGAACGTTCGTCCCACGACCCAAAAACCATCACCTTCCTTAAGGGACGCTTTGGGTAATCTTGTGGTACGGGGCGCTCTCGTCGGTGCCGCGACAGGCGCCATCGCCTCGTCCGCTTCCGGCGGCAAAGCCGGCAAAGGTGCCCTAGTCGGCGCCGGTGTAGGCGCCGCAGCCGGCCTCTTGGAAAACATTTTCAGCCAGCCTTCCAAAGATTCATCGGACTCCGACAACCAATAATCGCTTTCAGGCTTTCTTTGAGGTGCCAAATTGGCACCTCAAGTTTATACCGAACATATCACAAATTGTGATATGTTCGTGAACTGGTCACAGTTTGTGACCAGTTGCTTGAGGTTTCAGTTTGAAACCTCAGAGCATGGGTCAAGGTTGCTATCTGTGATTAGATATCAAATCTCCGATAACCCGTGTCCTTTTTAGCTTTTTCAAGAAGCGCTTTAATTGCTTTAAAGACAACCGCGAATTTCTCATCATAATGCTTTTCCAGGTTACCTATTTTTTTCTCCAAGTTCCTGTGGGTTAAAAAATACTCTCTTAATTTCATGAATGTTCTCATGATCTGGATATTAACCTCGATGGCACGATCGCTATTGAGGACACTGGATAGCATTGCCACCCCTTGTTCGGTGAAGACGTAGGGAAGATACCGTCTGCCACCGCGGCCTTTTGAGGTCACAAATTGTGACCTCAAACGTTTGGCCTCTTTTTTGGTTAATTGCCACATGAAGTCAGACGGAAAGCGCCTTGGATTCCGTTTGATGGATTGGAGCATGACCTTGGTCGAGACTCGGTAAAGTTCGGCTAAGTCGCTGTCGACCATAACTTTTCGGCCATGGATTAGGAGGATTTTTCTTTCAATTACCTCATGGGACACGAATGTGGATATTTCGATAGCTTTATTTTTGGGCATACTCTAGGCTCCTTTTAAACTTCTTTCCTATATTACAAGACGCACTGGGGCCTCATTTTCGTTCAAACTATTTCAAGATTTTTTATACGATTAACAAATTAGAGGTCACAAATTGTGACTTCCAATTCGGAAGCGTGCACGCAGTGAACTCAACCATCCGTTTGGGCGCCTGGAAGCGTGTATTCGGCCGCCAAACACACGCTTCCCTCACAGTTGGCGAGTTCAACGAGAGAATTCGCAAGCAATGGCAAGTTTTATTTTGAGTTTGTTTCTCGAGGGATGTTGCGGAAAGCGAGCAAACATATTTATAAATATATTTACGTTTGATTAGGACAGAAAAAAGAGGCACGGTGATATACCGTGCCCCTTTTTGTTTGGTGCGCCCGACTCAGTATTACTTACTTGCCCATCCAATTGCCCCAGTTCCAGGGCAACGCGTTGTAAAGCAACCCGCCGACAGAGTTCCAGAAACCCTGCCAAGCTGTGATTCCTCCGTCGGCCGCATAGGCGTTCACGCACCATGCCACCGCCAGAACAAGAATAAAGCCAACCAGTAACTGATTTTTACGCATTGCTCCTCCTTTTGATAAAAGCGGGAAAAATTAACAGTCTGCGGCTTTTTTGAGCGGACTGTTTAACAACTGGATGTATGATAACATAAGGGATACAAAAGAGGCAATTTTTTTGTTATAATAACGCTCTTATTTTGTTGTAACAACGGGCGATTCATGGATTTTACGATTGAAAAACAGGAATTTAAGATGAAAATTGCTGATCGGATGAGACAAGTCTCAGCGTCAGCGACGCTCAAGCTGACTTCCAAGGCAAAAGAGATGAAGGCCAGGGGGATTCCGGTGATCAATTTTGGCGCAGGTGAGCCAGATTTTGATACGCCCCAGGCCGTGAAGGATGAGGCGGTGAAGTGGTTGAACGCCGGTTTCACCAAATACACGCCCACTTCCGGGATTCCGGAGCTTAAAGCGGCGGCGTGCAAGAAATTTGAGGAAGACCAGGGTTTGAAATACTCAGCCGACGAGATCGTCGTCTCCTGCGGCGCCAAGCACTCGATTTACAACTTGATCCAGGTGTTGTGCGACCCGGGCGACGAGGTGATTATTCCGGCGCCTTACTGGGTGAGTTATCCGGAGATGGTGTATCTGGCGGGCGGCAAGCCCGTGTTCATTGAAACTTCTCAAAGTGAGGGTTTTCGTTTGACGGCCCAAGCACTTAAAAAAGCGATGACGCCAAAAAGTAAAATTATTATCATCAACAGCCCCTCGAATCCCACGGGCGCAATTTCAGAAGAAAAAGATTTGAAGGCCTTGGCGGAGGTGATCGTTGAAAAAAATCTCATCTGCATCAGTGATGAGATTTACGAATATTATCTTTACGGCGGTGTGAAGCATGTTTCCATCGCTTCTTTGAGCGACGAAATTAAAAGGCGCACTTTTGTGGTGAACGGCACGTCGAAGAGTTATTCAATGACGGGTCTTCGTATCGGGTATCTGGCGGGGGAGCCTGAGGTCGTGAAAAAAATAGGGATTTTGCAGGACCATTCGACATCCAACCCGACTTCGATCAGTCAAAAGATGGCCGTAGCGGCGCTGGGGCTCCCTAAAAGTTATAGAACCGGGGTGCGGGAGATCTTTGAAAAAAGAAGCACGCTGATGACGGGGCTTTTGTCAAAGGTGAAAGGATTTAAACCATTTATCCCGCAGGGCGCTTTCTACTCTTTCTGCGATATCGAGGGGATAAAAATTTCTTCGGAAGTTTTGTGCGAGCGGCTTTTGGAAGAGGCCAATGTCGCGGTGATCCCGGGAAAAAGTTTCGGGTCCGACAAGCATGTGCGCTTCAGTTTCGCCGCGAGCGACAAGGACATTGAAGAAGGCATTCAAAGGGTCTCGGATTGGGCCCAAAAGAACGTCAAATAAATGTCAAAGAGAAAAATCACCCTAATTCCCGGCGACGGCATCGGCCCTGAGGTATCCATCGCCGCAAGGCGCTGTATCGAGGCCACGGGTGTGGCGATTGACTGGGAGATTGTGCAGGCCGGTGCCGAGATCATGGTGAAAACGGGCACGCCGCTCCCGGACGAGGTTTTGGAATCCATTCGCCGGAATAAAATCGCGATCAAGGGACCGGTGACGACGCCCGTGGGCTCTGGATTTCGCTCCGTGAACGTGGCTTTGAGAAAAGAACTCGATCTTTTCGCGTGTCTCAGGCCCTGCAAGTCGTATCCCGGCATTGAGTCGCGTTATAAAATGATAAATCTCATTATTGTTCGTGAGAACACCGAAGATTTGTACGCGGGGATTGAGTTTGACGCGAATACCAAAGAATGCAGGGCGCTGATAGACAAAATTTTGGAATTGCACCCCAAGGCGAAGCTCCATCCGGACGCCGCGATCAGCATCAAGCCGATTTCCAAAAAGGCGACGGAGCGTATTGTGCATTTCGCTTTTGAGACTGCGATTAAGAACAAAAGAAAAAAAGTGACGGCGGTGCACAAGGCTAACATCATGAAGTCGACGGACGGCCTTTTTCTTAACACTGCTCGGGAAGTGGCGAAGGCTTACGAGGGAAGAATCGCGTTCGAGGACCGCATCGTGGACAACATGTGCATGCAGTTGGTGCAGAGGCCTTTGGAGTACGACGTCGTGGTGCTCCCGAATCTTTACGGGGATATTATTTCGGATCTTTGCGCGGGGTTGATCGGCGGCCTGGGTGTGGCGCCTGGCGCCAACATCGGCGATGAGGTGGCCCTTTTTGAAGCCACGCATGGCAGCGCCCCCAAATATAAAGGCATGAATAAGGCCAACCCGACGGCGATGATTCTCTCCGGAGTGATGATGCTGAGGCATATCGGCGAAACAAAAGCCGCGGACCGCCTGGAAAGCGCGGTCGCGAAAGTTTTGAAAGAAGGCCGTTCCGTCACTTACGATTTAAAGTCCGATCGAAACGACCCGACTGCTGTTGGTACCAGCCAAATGGCAGACGCGATAATCGCCGCGCTTAAATGACTCAAGACTTCGACCTGCTTGTCCTGGGGGGAGGGCCCGGAGGTTATGTCGCGGCCCTTCGCGCGGCGCAGCTGGGGCTTAAGACGGCGCTCGTAGAGAAAGAATTTCTCGGGGGCGTGTGCCTAAATCGCGGGTGTATTCCCTCGAAGACGCTTTTGGCGGGCACCGAGCTTTTCACTAAAATTGAAAAGGCCAAGGATTGGGGGATAGAGCTTTCAAGTCCTCCGCTTTGGAATAAAAAGCGGCTCTTTGAAAAAAAAGACGAAGTGATCCTCAAGATGCGAAAAGGTCTTGAGGCGCTTTGTGAAAAAAAGAAAGTATTGAGAGTCACGGGCACCGGAAAGTTAATAGGCGCGCACGAAGTCAGCGCCGGAAAAGAAAAATATTCGGCAAAAAATATTATTCTCGCTACGGGCTCGGTGCCCAAACGCATTGATTTTGGCATCGGCGACAGATCGAAAATATTTTCAAGTGAAGAAGCGCTGGATCAAAGCGACGTTCCCAGATCTATTCTGATTTTAGGAGGCGGCCCTGAGGGTTGTGAGTTTGCGCTGATCTATAGCGGCCTGGGAACAAAGGTTATTGTCATTGAGGCCAAAGAAAGATTGCTTCCGGGATTTGACCGCGACGCGGGCGCGGCGCTGAAACGAGTTCTTCTTTCAAAAAGTATTGAGGTTTACACCGGAGAAACGGTCGCTAAAGTTTTGGAGTCCAGCAAGATGCTTGAAATTGAGTTGAGCGGCGGCCAAAATTTTGAAGTCGAGGCGATATTGGGTTGCGCGGGGAGAGCGCCCAACACCCATGGCTTGGGTCTTGAGTCCTTGGGTGTTAAACTTTCCGAGAAAAAGGCAATTTCAGTAGATGCCTTGCTCAGGACGAATGTAGATTCTATTTATGCCGTTGGGGATGTGACGGGAAATCTCATGATGGCGCATTCGGCATCTTACGAAGGGTATAGGGTCGCGGGGAATTTGGCGGGCGAAAAGCGGGCGCTGGATTACAGCGCAGTGCCTTCCTGCGTTTATACGTACCCTGAAGTGGCTGAAGTGGGTTTGAACGAAGAAAAGGCGAAGGAAAAAAATATCCCGTACGAGATCGGGCGTTTTTCATTCATGATGCTCGGGCGTTCGCAGGCCAAGGGCGAGACCGAGGGTTTTGTGAAAATTATCGGCCATGCGAAGACGAACGAGGTGCTGGGCGGCGTGATCGTGGGCGCGGGTGCGGCGGAGCTTGTGAATATTTTTTCACTCGCGATCAAAAATAAATTGAAGGCCGAGGATCTAAGAGGCCATATCGCTCCGCATCCGAGCGCCTCGGAGGCGGTGGTGGAAGCGACGCATCTTTTTTTCAAAGAGGGGCTTCATTATGCCTAGGCGCTTTCCCGATTGGCTTAAGAAAAATATCGCGGTCGGCCATGAGGCGCGGCGCACGGAGGCGCTTTTAAAAGATTTGGGGCTTCACACGATCTGCGAGAGCGGCCGTTGTCCGAACCGCGATGAGTGTTATTCGCAGAAGACAGCGACGTTCATGGTGATGGGCGAACTCTGCACGCGGAGCTGTGCCTATTGCTCGGTCAGCACCGGAAGACCGGAGGCTCTGGATTTGGATGAGCCCAAACGCCTGGCCCAAGCGGTGAAGCGCCTCGCGCTCGAGCACGTCGTGGTGACGTCAGTGAGCCGCGATGATTTGGAGGACGAGGGTGCCGGGCATTTTGTTCATGTGATCCGTGAGCTTAAAAAAGTATCGACGGATTTAATCATTGAAATCCTGACGCCCGAGTTCAGGAAGAACCAAAAAAAAGCGGTGGAGCTCATTATAGACGCGGGCCCGCATATTTTTAATCACAACACCGAAACCGTCCCGAGCCTTTACAAGCGGGTGCGGCCTCAAGGGGCTTATGAGCGAAGCCTTCAGATTTTTAGGGAAATCAGGCAACGCTCAAGCTCAATTTTAACGAAAAGCGGTTTGATGCTGGGTTTGGGGGAAACTCGGGAAGAGGTGTTGCGGGTCTTGAGGGATTTAAGAAATGTCGGCTGCGATATTTTGACGCTCGGGCAATATCTTCAATCGAGTTCTTTGGGTTTACCGGTGGAGGAGTATGTTCATCCGGACGTATTTTTAAATTATAAAAATGAGGCCATGGCGATGGGGTTTTCATGGGTGGAAAGCGCTCCGTTTGTGCGCAGTTCTTTCCACGCCAAAGAAACTTTTGAACTGATGAAATCTGTCATTAGGAGAGAATAACATGCAAGAAGCCAATCGTTTAAAGAGACTGCCGCTTTATCTTTTCACCATTATCGATGATCTGAAAAGGCGCGCCCGCGAGCGGGGCGTGGACGTCATTGATTTCGGCATGGGCAGTCCCGATCAGCCCGCGCCTTCGCACGTGATCGACGCACTCTGCAAGGCCGCGCAGGTCACGGAGAATCACCGCTACTCAAGGCCCGACGGCGAAGTGGAAAGACGCCTTCGCGCGGCGATCGCCCGCTACTATAAGAAGAAATTCGACGTCACCCTGAACCCCAACACCGAAGTATTGCCGCTCATCGGATCGAAGGAGGGCATCGCGCATCTTTCTTTAGCCTATCTCAATAATGACGACATCGCGATTGTGCCAAGTCCTGCGTACCCCGTGCATTTCAACGGCGTGATCATCGCCGGCGGCATTTTGTACAACATTCCGATCACGGCGGACAAAGGGTACTTGCCGGATTTAAATTCCATTCCCAAAGAGGTGATGCGCATGTCGAAGCTCATGTTTTTGAGTTATCCGCATAATCCCACAGGTGCTGTGTGTGATCTTAAATTTTTTGAGCAGGTCGTCCAATGGGCGCACGGGAAAAACATCATTGTCGCGCACGATCTCACGTACTCGGACATCGTGTTTGACGGCTATAAGGCACCTAGCTTTTTACAGGTGAAGGGCGCCAGGGATTTTGGCGTCGAGTTTCACACGCTTTCCAAATCCTACAACATGGCCGGTTGGCGCATCGGGTATGTGGTTGGCAACGCGGATATTTTGAAAACGCTCGGTAAAACAAAAAGCTACATGGATTTCGGCATATTCCGCGCGGTGCAGGAGGCGGCCACAGCCGCGCTCGAGGGCCCGCAGGACTGTGTGGATCGCATGGTGAAACTTTACAAGGAAAGACGGGATGTGCTCGTGGATGGTTTAAATGCCGCCGGCTGGCCGACGGAGAAACCCAAAGCCACGTTTTATGTGTGGACGCGCATTCCACTCAAATACTCGGCTCTCACGGCGTTGGAGTTTGCCACGCTCATGGTCGATGAGATTGGCGTGGCGGTGGCCCCCGGCACAGGCTTCGGCGACACCGGCGAAGGCTGGGTACGTTTTGCGCTCGTGGAAGACACGGAGCGCATTAAATTCGCGCTTCCTAAGATTAAAAAACTTTTGGAAGTGAAAGGCTAGAGCTTTTGCGCCAAAAACGCATATTGCTCATGTACATTCATGAGTTTTCCGGCCATCACGAGGCGGCGTTGGCCCTGGAAAAGGCGTTTAAGGCGCTTCTACCGCACGTCGAATGCCGTCTGATCGACGCCCTCCGTTATACTCACCCCGTTCTGGGGCGTCTTATTACGCGCACCTATCTTGAGATTTTAAAGAAAAGACCCGAAGTTTGGGAATATCTTTACGACAATCCCAAAGTTTTGGCGAACACCCGTGAATTGCGGCGCCACATTCATAAGTCTGATTCTGTGAAGCTGAAATCCCTTTTGGAGGAATTCCGCCCCGATGCCGTGGTGTGCACGCAGGCTTTCCCTTGCGGCATTATCTCCGACACCAAAGCGACCACGGGGAGCCGGTTGCCGCTTTATGGAGTACTCACGGATTATTTGCCGCATTCTTACTGGATTATGGAAAATGTGAATCAGTATTTTGTTCCAAGCCTGGAGGCCAAGGAAAAACTTCACCAGGACGGTATTTATGAAAATCGGATTTCAGTGGTCGGCATCCCGATGGATTTTTCCGAAGAACCCGCCGCGTCCAAAAATAAACCCAAAGGCACGTCACTGGTTCTTGTCATGGGCGGAAGCCAGGGGATGGGCCCGATTGAAAAAATCGTCGATGCCCTCGATCGCTCGGGCGAAGATTTTGGGATCGCCGTGGCGACGGGACGTAACAAAAAATTATTTCGAAAGTTGAATGCGCGGAAAAGGAAGTTTAAAAAAAACGTTGCGATCTACCCCTATGGCCCGGCCATCCCACAGCTCATGCAGCACGCCGCTTTGCTCATCTCAAAACCCGGAGGTCTCACGATTGCCCAAAGTCTGGCCTATCGGCTCCCGATCATTTTCATCGACCCGATCCCGGGGCAGGAAGCGATGAACGCCTCTTTTTTACTCAGGCATCACGCGGCGGTCGAGGCGCGCTCTGCGGAGGAGACTGCGCTTTTGGCCGAAGAGCTTCTTCGCTCGCCCGCGAAACGGCAGTTGATTCAAAGAAACATGGCCTCACTCGCGTGCCCCGACGCCGCCCGGCGGATTGCCGGAATCGTACTCGGCGGAGAGTTTGCCGCTTGAGCGCCAGTTCATTTTGTTACGCGCTTTCCGACACCGTGGCAGGATTTATTCCGAGAAAAGTTTTTCTTTTTTTTGTGAGCGCATTTTTTCTTTTTTGTCGGCGGACGTGCCCCGGTCGCTACAGAGGGGTGGAGATGAACCTGCGTGCCGCCTTGCCCGAAGGCACAGGCGAAAAAGAGATCCGGCGCCAGACGGACGCGGTGCTTCAAAATTTCTCGGCGTATTGGGTGGATCTGGCCTACTCGCGGCGTTTGACGGATGAGTTCATCCAGCGAAACGCTGATGTAAAAGGGCTGGAGTATTTGGAGCAAGCGCTTTCGAGGAAAAAGGGAGTGATTCTCGTCTCGGCGCATCTGGGGAATTGGGAACTGGGCGCGATGCTGATGTCGAGGTTGGGTTACCCCGTGCACGCTTTGGCCTTGAAACACAAAGACGAAGGGGTGAACCGTATTTTCTCCCAGCGCCGCCGGCGGCATCATTTGAAGATCATTTACGTAGGGAATATCCTAAGAGGCGCTTTTGGAGTGCTCCGGAAAAATGAGATTCTGGCGCTAAACGGCGACCGCCTCTACAGCGGAGAAGGGATCCGGGTGAGTTTCATGGGACGTGACGTGGATTTCCCGGCCGGCTTTTCGAGAATCAGCCTGCACACCGGCGCTGCGACGCTTCCGGCGTTTTTTACTTATGAGGCGGGAGGCCGGTATCGGATGGAAATTGAAAAGCCTCTCGGGGCGACGGATGAGAAGGCGATGACTCAGGAATTCGCCGAAAGAGCCCAGGCCAGGATCCGGCAATACCCCGCGCAGTGGCTTTTATTCGAGCCTTTTTGGGAGACACCCGCATGGCCGGTATAAAACAATCTGAAGTGTGCGTGATGCTTCCGGCCTTCAACGAGGAGAAGAATATTTCCCGCGTTGTCGGGGAAATAAAAGGCCTGGGATATTTTGTTCTTGTGGTGGATGACGGCTCAGGAGACAAAACGGCCGATGAAGCGAAAAAATCCGGCGTGGAGGTTTTGATGGCCGATAGGAATGAGGGGAAGGGGGCCGCACTCCAAAGAGGATTCCGTTGGTTTTTGGACCATGACTACAGGGCGCTTGTGATGATGGATTCGGATGGTCAACATGATCCGAAGGAACTCGACTTATTTTTGAGAGCCTTGAATGAAGAAAAAGGCGATTTCATTGTCGGGAATCGAATGAAAGATCCCGAAGAAATGCCCTTCATCCGCGTCCTGACGAACCGCTTCATGTCCTGGCTTATTTCCCAGATTGCCAAGCAAAAAATTCCCGACAGCCAATGCGGTTACCGCGCGGCGCGTCGGGAAGTTTTGAAATCCATACACCTTTCCACAAATCGCTTTGAAACTGAATCTGAGATGCTTCTCGAAGCCTCCCGTTTAGGATTCCATATAGACTCAATTTCCATCCGCTCCGTCTATGCCAGTGAATCAAGCCACATCCGCCCTGTCCGTGATACCTTACGATTTTTTAGTTTTCTTTTCAGGTATCTTAGCGGCAAGAAATAGGCGAACGGGATTATCGAGAATCTTGGCAGGTTCTAGTCAGGAACCCTGCTGGGCGAAGTGATAATTTCTATATCGAGCCCGAGTTCTTTTAAGGGCTTAAAATCATGGTCCGCGGTTAGAAGTTTCATACGATGCGTAGAAGCAATTGCGGCCAAAAAAAGGTCACGAATCGCCAGGGTTTGTTTGCGGCGGCGGAGCTCTCTCCACAAATCACCGGCCTTGATGGCGGCCTCGCGCGTGAATTCCAAAACAGTCAGATGCGAAAAGGCCCTGTCAAATTCCTGAACCTTGGCCATGTCTTCCATACCGCCGCGTACTTCGAATAAACAAATCGCATTTAAGCAAAGCAACTCCCGGCTTAAGGCCTCGTGAATCTCTTTGGCTCCGCGGCCCGCCCCGCGGCCAAAATGGCTCAAGACATCGGAGTCGCAGGTGACTCTCACTTCCAATGTTCCTTGGCAAAGCGTCTCACGCCCAAAATGTGTTCCTCAACGCCTGCGGAAATCCGCCACCGAAGTGCGGCTTTGTGGCTTTCCCGAAGCTCTGTTCCCCCGTAATAGGCCCGCAGGATCTCGGCGATCACCGCCTCTTTGCTGTTCCGGCGCTTCTTCAAGGCATCCAGCGCTACCCTCTGCATAACATCATCCGGCAGTCGAATCGTAATCCGCATCTCATCTCCTTTTAAGCATATACATGCTCTTGCATAAGTATGCTACAATAAAAACCATTCGTCAAGCGGAAGGCATACTCGTCCTACTTTAACGTGGGAGTAAAAGGAAGCAGGATAGAGCTTGTTCCTCTGGAGGTGACAGAGAAAACTTTAACGCCGGAGGATTACCAGAAATTGGACTGTCTTTCCGCGCAGGAAAAAGGCAAAGAAGAAAAAGTAACGAAGGCGCTGATTGCCCGCCTAAAAAGCGGTAAAAAGTGACCGCGTGCTGATAGAGCTGGGCAGAATTGGAATTTGCATTCTAATGAGGGAATAGGATACGGCTTAAGTTGCCTTCCGAAGACTGGAGAGATCTCCCTGGCCTAAAAGTAAACCCGCTATACTGATATCCTCGTCTAATTCGTCCCAGTGAATACCTGTTCCGCCTCCGCTGATTTCATACCGCTTCCTTTTTTCGGGAGCCGCCTTTAAAAGCCGAGGGAAATAGGCGAGTGGGACAGACAACTGCCTTCCGTCTCGCAGAAGAACCCATAGATTTTCTTCATCAAACCAAATCTTGGAAGCTGTTATATCAACGGCCAAAGTACTCAATTTCATAAGCCGAATCCAGAGATATTTGGGGCTCCAACCAGAACTTGGCAACGCTAGACCCCTTTCGTAGATGGATATGACAAGCCTCTCTGGGGCTACCCTCATTGGAAAAGAAGAAAAACTTGTACCCATTCCATTCAAATATCTTTGGCACGCGGGTATTATACCGCGGGGCATTCCGAATATACAACGCCTAACTTACAGAAACTTACAGAAAGATTAAGCGGCCCTACCAACCGCCTGGACCGTAAGCCGCGTGGCGGCAAGCACCTGCCCAAGGCGTAGGGGGCCAAGAAGTGGCAGAGCGATCAAAGAATAATTCTGTTCCCTGGAAACTTCTATTAACGCCTCGGCCCATTGGGCTAACTTATCAGGGTTTTTCAACCCAAGATCGTCAAACACAACCCCATAAGCCAGTCGGACAAGACCCTGGAAGCGATCATCGCCTACAAGTTTCGCCGCATCTTTTTTATCGATGCCGCCTAAAAGATCCGTGAGCATCAAGGCAACAGCATACGGACCCATCTGGAGAGTCTGAGAAGAGTCGCTAAAGATACTTGACTGCATTGGGATAATTCCGGCTTTGTTTTCAGCGATATTGTCAAAAGAATCCTGGATCAGTTTTGGATCTCCCATCACAAAAACCTTCTCATCTGTTTTTAAATCCACACGACTGCCGTCTTGGGCGATAAGGACTCTTTTATCGCCAAAAACTTCCGGTTTGGTGAGCACTAAACGCACTTCAGACCTGGCCTGAAGTCCAAAGGCCTGGAATACCTGCTCCAAATACTGCCTTTCCTGTGCTACAAAACCGCCTTTTGGCACAGGCACAGCCACGGCGATTTGAACCTTGGTTTGAGCGTTAGAAGGATAGTCCTTTCTCAAACCGGCATACAGTCCGGCGGCTTGTCTGACCGAAAGATAGCTTTCTTCTGGAGACACATAATTTAATTCCAGTCTTGCGTTCTGAATTAAGTGGTATGCTCCTGTACGTCTTGCGGCGAACCTTTCTAAGGTATGACGAGCATCATCTTTCGTAAACGGAATGGGGCCAAAAACAAGGCCGGGGCTCCCTGGGCTTATAAGTTGAGCGTTTGTGACTCCTCCGATTGCAACAGGTATCTGAAGCACAGCAAACCGGGTTGGCGAAACAGCGATAGCTATTGTCTGGTTCGGAGCCAAAAGCGGCACAACGCGCGAAACTGCTCCAAGCCTCGCGGCGGAGGTGACAGCAAATTTTGGAAAACCTTGCGACACTCCGTTAATGGTTAGGATTCGAGAGGTTTCAGAACCCTCCGCCAGCCGCGCGGCGGATCTCCACACGATTGCGGTCTTGTTGTCAAAAGTTGTAGACGCTGAAACCAAGTCCCGCGCAGTCTGAGAGCCGGTTAAGGCCTCTACGCTCGATTTTAAATCTACACCATCGGACGTAAGGATTATCGAGCTGTCAGGCCCCACTTTAAACGACCCCATAACGGCCGATTGGGGCACAAACGGTTTATTAAACTCACCCAGACTTCTGGATTGTTGAAACCGTGATCTCCATACCGTGCCCGGCGGAGCATAAAAAAGATGATTAGGGAAATAGGGATCCTTGGTTAAATCGATACCCATAATTTTCGCGCGTTCCATGACCCTTTTACGCTCCGACTTCAAACGTAAATTAAAGCGGGGGGCTCTGTGTATTTTTCCATCGCTATCTAAGGCCACAACAATGGCATCTCCCACCACAGCGTAAAAGGCTTTGGCGGGATGATTAGGCCTGACCTTCTCCACATAAACCAAAGCGGCCATGGTGCCTCCCTGAGGTTGCGGATTTTGATTTTTCAAAGTCAGCTGAATCGATTTAAGCGTCTCTTTGAGAGCTTTCCTGACATTTCCTTTAGTGACCAAAAGAGCTGACTCAAATAAATCTTTCACCCTGCCGGCGGCAAGCTCCGCTATTTTCCGGCCGTCGCGGCCGTGTCCATCAAACACTGCCATGAGATGCCCTCCGCCATGCGGCACTTTTTTTCTGATTCGGCCTTCAAAAAATGCGTCTTGTTGTTCGTTTCTTCGCCCTATATCCGAATAAGACGTCACAGAAGCCATCCTCGCCCCGGTTTTTTCGTTGGCGCTTCCGTCGCTGTCTCCCATCATTTCGTGTTCGCGGCTTAGGATGGCATTGGCTTTCTGGACCAAATCCGCCAAGGGTGTCGGGTCAAATTTGTCCCTTGAAAAGGCAGAGTGTCCGCGAAGATAATGCAGGAGACCTATTGTTCTCTCGCGGGATTGCGCAAGTTCTTTAAAAAAGCTCTCCACGAGGCCGGCATCTTGGGGATCTGCAATCAATCGGCCTGCCAGAACCTGCGCCTTGGAAAGGGGCCGGCGTATACTATCCAAATAGACCAAGAACTCCTGTTCTAATGCGATGCGGCGGGTGCTTCTGGGGCCCAAACGATCCCGGGCCTCCTTCAACAACGCGTTTATGAATCGCCGGCGCTGCGGCCCGCCGGCCATTAGGCCCATCGCCTGTTCGATGAACTCCAACGCGGCTTGAAGATTCGCGGCCCTCCAAGCCCAGCGGGCTTTCTGTATCAATTCTAGACGCCCTGTCACAGCCGCCTTGATTTCATAAAAATCGAGATTATCCGAGCCGATTGCCTTGTAAAACGCTTCGACTTCGTCAAGTTTCAATGCCTGGTCGGAGGCGTTGGGTAACTCGGCATCCATTTGCTTCATCCCAAGCGTAATAAAGAGAAGCCGAATGAGATGGCTACCCAACCTTTTTTCATTGGAATTACGTAATTCAGTAAGAACCCTATCGAGATTTTGAGGGGTAATTTCTTCGAGGATCTTGGCGAACCCCGCCACAAACGCCTGACTCTGATCGTTTATTGACCGCAACGACCTTATTTTGTCGGCGATTGCACCGGCATCCGCCATCCGCGCGCCGGCAGGTGCTGTTGTCCTCCGTTCGATTTCTGTTCTGGGAACTGTCCCCGCGGCGTTCGGCTGGGCCGCGACGGTTGTTGGGGCCGTTGCCACCCCCGGGGTGGAAATTGGTTTAGGCAGGTACGTATTATGCGCGAATATCCCATTCCCGATGAAGTTGTGCGTGCCTTCGACTTCGATGTCCCAGACCTGCATGGGGCCTAAAGGTTCGATGGAGACGATGGGGTCCCAGAGGATACAGGAAGCCTCAGCCGCATAAGCCGCATAAGCGCTCCTTGACAGGAAATCAAACGCATGCGATACTTGCCGTATAAAGGAAGCTAAATGACGAGAATCGTGATTAATAATTACATCGTGGCCGACCCCAACATTTGCCACGGTAAACCTACCTTCAAAGGCACGAGGGTCATGGTCTGGCAAATCCTCGAAATGCTCGCTGTAGGCGAAAGTATCGAGGAAATCCATAAGGGTTTCCCCTCTATCGCTGCCAAGCACGTGAGAGCCGCCCTCGAATACGCCAGTTCCATCACGCGAGACCATACCGTCGTTGTCAACACCGAACCCTCGATTCCTGCTTGACGAGAACGTCCGCACGGAGCTTGCGGGCTTTCTAAAATCTAAAGGTCTCGATTCCAAACGTGCTCCGCGCTCAACAGGCGATCCTCTGGTTGCGGAGTTGTCTAAAACGGAGAAACGCGTTCTGGTCACGAACGACTGGGATTTTCTTGAATACACGGAGGACGAGATTTTTGCGATTATTTGGCTGAGAATCGCGCAAAATGACCCTAAGGCCTTGCTCGCCTCCTTTGAAAAACTGCTAAAAGGCATGAAAAATTTCTCAAAACGCCTTGTGATTCTTAAACCAGGTAGTTGGGACAATTTCGCCTTGGGCAAGAAATTTTCATGGGGCAAACAATTCCTATCCAAAACCTGATCGGGCACCCCCACCTCATCCCCGACCTTTAGCTCCGAGACTTTGATCCATTGAGAGTGGATCGCGGATCTTGGATCGCCGATCGCGGATAATTTTTTTTCCGCCATCCGCCATCCGCGATCCGCCATCCTCTTTACCAAATAAGGATGATTCGCCGTGGTTTTGATGGATCGACCTGATTTTGTGGTGAGTTTGAAAATGGGTTTTACACCCATATCCAATAGTCCCTTGATCCGGTGGGGCTCTATGGCTTGAGTTTGTTCGTTCAAGGATAAAACAAAATCACCCGATTTGACGTCTTTGATGGGAATTCCCTTCCTGTCCACCACCCACCATCTACCATCTACTATCCGCATTACGGGCAACAACGTATCCCCCGTGACGCATTGGGTGGGGGTTTCCTCCGCCAACCGGGCGCCTAAAGTTTCAAATCCTATCATGCCAGGCAGCTTTACTTCGACGATTCGCCATCCGCTTCTCATAGTTTGGCTAACAAGCCATGCCCGAGAAATGTCTTGTAAATCAACAGGAACGTTGGTGCTAGATTGAATTGACTTCCAGCCAGCGGGTTGAATTCCATACTTTTGTGTTTCATGTGTCTCAAAAACAATACCTAGACCGTCAAATAAATTACCGTCTTTTCCAGCATATATGAGCATCGCTTGCGGAAGGCCGCCCCAATAGGTGCTGTTTGTTTTCTTGGAAACAACATGACCCGATTCGATAGCGTCATTGATCACTCCTTTCTCATGAACACCACGGTAAGCGGCGTCATCTTTAGGCTGCATCAACGAAATAGCTTGCCCTAGCTTAGGATAAAGAGGCGCTTTTCTAACAGCCGATTCGGCTTCTGTACCCGATCGAATTCGAACCAAAGGAATTTCAGAGCTGAACTGCTCAGCCAGTCGTGTGCCGGTTGACAAGCCGTTGACCGGCACGGTATATGGCGCAACATCACTACGCTTGGCGCCCTTTTTAAGGATGGCGGCGACTTTTCCATCCAATGATCTTTTGTGATTGACGAGCCATTTGTTCTTATCGATTGCGTTCCTATATTCATCCAGATAGCTCATGATTTGTTCTTGCTTCCGGTATCCTAAAAATACCCAGCGCCAGAGAATGGCCAGCCAAAGCATTTTCTGCGGCATCAAGAATGACTCTAGCGCGGCTTTTACTTCACCGTTCTGAAGAAATAAAGCCACGGCCTCGGCGCCTTCCTTGCCGGACATGGCGGGTTCATAGACCGCGATGAGGAATTGTTTTAGAAGAAGGTTCTGGGTGTCGCCTTTTGCAATGAGCCTGTCGTCGATGGCTTTCATGGCCTCGAAGCTAAAGCCTGAGTCTTTGAAGGCTTGGATGATGGGCGCCACGGCCTCGGC
>OBEQ011079126.1_pt1 | contig 39071 bp, 42 predicted proteins | sample 1670901 | NCBI WGS metagenome assembly OBEQ01 (sample SAMEA104232315, study PRJEB22302) | groundwater metagenome | biome: forest; feature: aquifer; material: groundwater | place: USA | collected 2011-08-07 | depth 5.4 m | reverse complement strand
TTTCGGCTTGAAGACGGCGTGATTTCGCCCGGCGGGGTGGGCTATGACATCAATTGCGGCGTGCGGCTTCTCCGCTCCAATATTCATCGTGACCAGGCCCGGGAAAAATCAAAAGAACTTGTGGCCGCTCTTTTCAATAATATCCCGACCGGCGTGGGCTCCCACCGCAAGGATCTCCGGTTGAGTTTTGATCAGATGAAAAAAATGGCGCGGGAGGGTGCGGAATGGGCGGTTTCTCAAGGGTTCGGATCCAGCGCGGACATCGAGCATATTGAAGAAAACGGCCAAATCCAACAGGCCGATCCGGATCAAGTCAGCCAGCGGGCCTATGAAAGAGGCCGGGACCAGCTCGGGACTATCGGTTCGGGCAATCATTTTGTGGAAGTTGGATTTGTGGATGAAATTTTTGACGAAGAAGCCGCATCAGCCCTCGGGCTGTTCAAGGATCATGTGACTGTGATTGTTCACACCGGCTCCCGCGGATTCGGCTACCAGATTTGCGACGATTATTTGAGAGTGATGGACAGCGCCACCCGGAAATACGGCATCGAGCTTCCCGACCGCCAGCTGGCCTGCGCCCCCCTGCACTCCGCGGAGGGCAAACGCTATCTCGGAGCCATGGCCTGCGGCGCCAATTTTGCCTTTAATAACCGCCAAATCATCACTCACTGGGTGCGAGAAACATTTGAAAAAGTTTTCGGCATGGGGCCGCGGGAACACGGCCTGCAGACTATTTACGATGTCTGCCATAACATTGCCAAAATTGAAAAACACACCGTCGACGGCAAAGAAACAAAACTCTGCGTGCACCGCAAAGGCGCGACCCGCGCTTTTCCTCCGGGGCATGAATCCTTGCCCGAGGCCTACCGCGACCTGGGGCAGCCTGTGCTGGTGCCGGGCGACATGGGACGCTATTCCTACGTTTTGCTCGGAACGCCGCGTGGCTACGAGGAAACTTTCGGGACCTCCTGCCACGGCGCGGGCCGCGTCATGAGCCGCCATCAGGCCAAAAAATCCGCGCGCGGAAGATCCATTGTGAAAGAGCTTGAATCGCAGGGCATTCACATCATGGCCGACGGCTATGACACCATTGCCGAAGAAATGCCCGAGGCGTACAAAGATGTGGCGGATGTCGTGGACGTGGTGCATAAGGCCGGCATTGGAAAAAAAGTCGCCCGCCTTAAACCCTTCTGCGTCATCAAGGGCTAACAAAAAATAAGAACGTTGAATGTTTGAATCTTTTTCCCTATACTGTTTGCACCCCCATTTATTAATCAAAACAAGGAGGCATTTATGGCGCTACAGGATTTATACACCAACCTGCAACTTTTATTGCGCTGGCTGCATGTGTGGGCCGGCATTATCTGGATCGGCCATCTTTACTTTTTTAATTTCGTCAATGTCCCGCTGCAGGGAGCTCTGGATGATGCGGCGAAAAAAGTCGTGAATCCCAAGCTCATGCCCCGCGCTCTCTGGTGGTTCCGCTGGGGTGCCATGATCACGTTCCTGGCCGGACTTACGCTTTTCGTTCTCACTTATATGTACACCCCGGGACAGGGCTTTGGCCCCAGCCAGTTATTTCGCACTTCGCAGGGACTCACCGGCCGTGCCATTTGGATTTTATTCGGCATGCTGCTTGGATTCATCATGTGGTTCAATGTATGGATGATCATCTGGCCGACCCAAAAAAAGCTTCTTTCCGGCCAGGTCCCTGCAGACCAGATTGCCGCCGCGCGCAAAAAAGCAGGATTCTTTTCCCGCGTCAACACTTACCTCTCGGGCCCCATGCTTTTTGGCATGCTTGCACCGGCTCACTATGGCGCGGTCAATCTGGTGACTCTGGCCGTGGCCATTGCCTTGGGAGCTCTTGCCATCTGGTACTCGATCAGCATGTCGTCCAAGGTCGGGACATCGGTTTAAACCGGCGCCCTGCCCCTCATGCCGATTAAAACCGCGCCGCAAGTCTTTGATATCACCGTCCGCAATATCAAAGACCTCGGAAACGAGACTAAACATTTCGAGCTTTTTTATGATTCCGGGAAATCCATGGAATTTATTCCGGGTCAATTCGTGAGTATTCTCTACCCGGATGAAAACGGCAAAACTATTCGCCGGGCTTATTCCATCGCCTCTCCCCCGGCTGTGCGGGATCACTTTGATCTCTGCCTCAAGTTGGTTACGACCGGCAAGGTCACACCGTGGTTCTGGACTTTCAAAGGAGGCGAGCGTTTTCAGGTGCAAGGACCGCTGGGAAAATTTATCCTGCCGGAGCCGCTGGATTTCGATATTATTTTTGTGGCTACCGGGACAGGGATAGCGCCTTTCCGCAGTATGATTCAAACCATCCTTCCGGCAGGAGTTAAAGGTAAAGTATGGCTCGTCTTCGGCGTGCGCTATGACAATTCCATTCCCTATCACGACGAATGGCTGGGTCTTGCCAAAAAATATCCCAACTTCAATTACATGCCCACCATCAGCCGCCCCGGACCGGATTGGAAGGGGGAAACGGGGTATGTCCAGACTAAAATCGAAAAGTATTTTTCAGATTCTTCGGGAAAGCAGGTCTATATCTGCGGACTGAACCAGATGATTCAATCCGTTCAGGAGGCCTGTTTCAAGGTGGGATTTCCCAAAGAAAAAGTAATTTTTGAAAGGTACGATTAACTCTTAACTTGATTGTGAAAAATACGATCGCCTCAATTTTCCGCTCCATCATTGTCACGGTCGTTCTCGTTGTCCTTCTTGAAGCCTTTTGCCATTTGATAGGTATCCCCCCTTATTCTTGTAATTTTACGGAAACTATTATTTCCAAAGAGAAGTTGAGCTCCCAAAAGCCCAAAGGCGAGCTCCGTATTTTTACTTACGGAGAATCCACCATGCATGGCGCCCATTACGCCCCTTTTTCAAGCCCGGCACGCTGGCTTGAAGCTTATTTAAAAGATTTCTTGCCGGATAAAAAAATTAAAGTGGTTAATTTTGCCCGTCTGGGTCAGGACTCGACCTTTACTTACGAGACTTTTTTACAGACGCTGGCTTATAAGCCCGATATTGTTATTTTTTATATGGGGCACAATGAACTATTGCCGGGGAATTTTGTCCATCAGATCCAGGCCCGAAAAAAATCTTTTCATTATAAGTTTCGAAAACTCATCACTCGCAGCCGGATAGTTTCCGCAACGTTACGGCTGTGGCTTAAATCCGGACTCAGCTCTAGGGCTCGGAAGTTTGAAGATAAAATGGAATATACTGTGATCGAAAGTCCCCCCAACGGAGAGATTGGACCTGAAAATGCTGCGCACCGGAATAGTCCTATTTACAACGAAAATATTGCCTACTTTAGAGCTAAACTCATGACGATCCTCGATCTGGCCGCCGAAGAGCATGTCCATGTCTTATTCTTTAAACCTGTAAGCAACCTAAAAGACTTCGCCCCCACTTATTCCATGAATCTTCAATCGTTGTCCCCCGGAACTTTATCCCAATGGAACGAATTATTTGAACAAGGCCAAAAAATGCAGGCAAGCGGTGATGCGGAAGCTGCCGCCGGCTTTTATGAAAAGGCCTATGCCATAGATCCTACTTACGCCGAACTTTGTTTTCGTCTAGGTCAGATCTATTTCAAAGTAGGTGAGATTGAAAAAGCCCAACGGTTTTTTGAGGAGGCCAGGGATCAGGATGCCATCGTCGTCAGAGCCACAACCGATATTTATCAGGTTTTCGAAGAACTTAAAAAAACCAAGGGGCTCGACTTAATTGACATGGAAAAAATTTTTAGGCCCGAAGTCCCCGGCGGCATTATGGGAGAGCCTGTGATCGAGGATAATGTGCATCCTTCGGTCAAGGGGCAATCGCTTCTGGGGTTAGCCGCCGCCAAGGAAATAGCACGCATGAATTGGATCGCTCCCAGAGAAGCCTGGAGATTTGACCGTGAAAGAGATTTCGAGAATATGGCCAAAGAGCTTGGCGTGAGTCCCGATCTTCAGTTTTTAGCCGATCTCAAGCTGGTGGATTACTTTGGCAGCCGATTTGATAACCGGCTTTATTATGCTCAAAAAGCTTTGGAAATTTATCCCCACAATCCCAAAGCGCTCCGTCATCTGGCTTGGACCTATTGGTTGATGGGAGATAAAAAGAAAGCTTTAGACACCTACTCTGCGCTTAAAGAAATTGATCCCGCCGAACTCCAAACAGCTTTCCGGAGCCAGCCTGATATCCAGAAAGCCTTTGATGAACTGTTCGATTTGAAGCCAGACATCAAAAAAAACCTTTAGGCCCTATTTTTTATTCCGGGACAAAACAATTCCAAATCCAGAACTCAAGACTTAAGATAGGCCTGCGTTTCTAAGGCTTTCGGATTTTCGAAAAACTCTGCTGCACTCCCATCCTCGACAATGATCCCTGTTCCGCTGGCCGCTGAGATCATAATCACGCGGTCGCTTAACCGCCGGGCCTGACTCAAAAGGTGGGTTACCAGAATAATCGATTTTGAGTCCTTAAGTTCCATCAGGGTTTTTTCAATTTCCAAAGTGGAACGGGGATCCAGATTGGACGTGGGTTCATCCAACAGAAGTATGTCGGGTTCGACAGCAATAAGGCGTGCAAAACATAATCTCTGCTTTTGCCCCACGGACAATTCGAAAGCCGGATGATGCAAACGGTCTTTCACTTCCTCCCAAAGATGGGCTTTCCGCAACGAACGTTCAGAAACCTCCGCCGCCAGTTTCGTGCTCAATTTCTGATGATGCTTCACCCCGAAAAGGACGTTCCGCAGGACCGAGCCCGGATAAATGCAGGGGCGTTGAAACAGCATACCGATATTTTTTCTGAGCTCACGGACCTGGCAGCAGCTGAAAATATTCCTGCCGTGATAAAGGACCTCGCCTGAAACCTTGAGGCCGGGGGTTTCACCCGCGAGACGGTTCAAGGCGCGTAGGAGCGTGGATTTGCCCGAGCCCGAAGGGCCCACCACTGAAATCAATTCGAATTCTTGAAGCTCAAAAGAAACTCCGTCAAGAATGGCCCGTGACAAAGTCCGCACTTCCAGCGAACGGACACTCAAAATAACTTTTTTCATGCGGCTTCGGCCTCTTCGTGAAATTTCAGCCGGAAAGGCAATTGCGCCAGATTGAAAAAAAGCACCATGGCGATCAAAACAAAAGCACTGCCCCAGGCATTCTGCAAAGCCTGCGGCTGATAGGACTCTTGTGCCAGATTGAAAATATGATAAGGAAGCGAAAGGACCGGATTGTCAGTAATCCCTTTGGGAATAAATGCCCCCGCAAACACGGTAGCCGTGAATATCACGGGCGCGGTTTCTCCGGCGGCCCGCCCCAGCCCCAGCAAAAGCCCGGACATGAAACTTGAAAAGCTCTGGGGCACTAACACGGACCAGATCAACTGGGAACGGGAAAGGCCCAGGGCCCGGGCATTTTCAATATAATCTTTGGGAATTCTATCCATGCCCTCGGAAAGATTCATGGCCACAGCCGGGAGAATCATCATGGCCAGAAGAACACCGCCCGTAAGCCAGGATTTTCCCCACCCCAGCCCTTTGACAAACAAAAAAAATCCGAAAATGCCGAATAAAATGGAAGGAATTCCGTTTAAAGTATAAAGAAAAAAACTCAAACCCTGCCTCAACGCCGTGTTGGGAAGATAAACGCTTCTCAAAAGCGCTACGCCCCAGGCCATGGGCAGGACAATACTTAAAGTCGTCAGAGCCAAAATCACAGTGCCCGCGATTTGATACAAAATGCCGCCGGAAACGCCTCCTTCTCTCATGGCGGTAAATAAAAAAGCCGGAGAAACCGCGCGAAATCCCTTGAAGGTAACGAGCCCCAGGGCCGCGACCAAAAGACCAAGGGTGATAAATCCAGCAAGAAACACGAATCCTGTGAAAATTTTTTCCTTGCCAGCGCGGATAAAATCTCTCATAAACTGTACTTTCTTCCGAAAAGCTTCAGTCCCTGCCCCACCGACACAAAGACCATGACGGTTAGAAAAAGGAGAAGGCAAAGCCCGATCATGGCCGACCAATGCACGGGATTTCCATAAGCGATCCCGACTTCTGAGCCGCCGAGTTTACTGGTCAGTGTCTGCCCGGATTCAAGCAGGGGCCTCAATGAATACCACGGCTGCGGAAGCCGGTTATCCGCCCGGCCCGCCACCAGATAAACCGCAATGGTCTCGCCCAAGGCGCGCCCGAATCCCAGCAAAACCGCGGATACAAGCCCCGGAAAAGCTTTGGGAAGAACGGCGTGGAAAAACATTTCACCGCGGGTCAGGCCTAAGGCCAAAGCCGACTCACGGGCCTCTCTGGAAATACTGCGCAATGCGTCGTCGGAAAGACTCATGATGGTGGGCAAAATCATGATTCCGACAATCAAACCCGCGGAAAGAAGATTATCCCCTGTCTCAGGATGAAAAGGCTTCAAAGCATTAAAAATCATGGGGCGGAGATAAACAACACCCAGCAGGCCGTAAACCACCGATGGGATCCCGGCCAGCAGCTCAATCAAACTCTTGACCAGAAGGCGGATTCCGCCCGAAAGATATTCCGCCGTAAGAATTGCAGACCCGAATGCCAACGGCGCGGCGAACAAAATCGACACCACCGCCACCACCGTGGTTCCGTAAAGCATGGGCAAAGCCCCAAAACACAGGACGCGGTAATGCCAGATAGATCCCAGAAAAAAACCCAGGCCCTCTTTGTGAAGAACGGACTGACTGCCTTGAAACAAAAATCCGGCTAAAGTCAAAAAGAAAATAAATGCCAGCGCAGAAAAAATCCACGAAAAAAAGGCCGTACATGACGGACGGATTTTTTCTCGCGGGGCGTTCACCCCATCAGCGGATAGGGAGATAGCCATTCTTTTTAACCAGCACCTGGCCGCGCTCTGACATCACAAAATCGATAAATTCTTTAGCCGGTCCCTTGGGATCTCCATTAGTCACCAAGTAAAGCGTGCGCACCAAAGGATAAGTGCCTTTACGGATTTCTTCGGCGTTCGGATACATCACACTGCCATTATCAAGCCGAATGCCCAAGGCCTTGATTCCTTCCGAGCCTTCCGCCCAGGCAAAGGAAAGCTGGGAAATCGCGCTCGGATGGGAAGCCACTTTATTGCGCGCTTCCTCATTGGCGCCCACTTCAGGATGACTTACGAGCGGCGCATTTTTGTGGCCATTGTAGGCCCAGTCCGCAAAAACCTCCCAGGTCCCGCGGCCGGGTTCCTTATTATAGAAGACGATTGGCGCATCCGGGCCGCTGACTTCCTTCCAGTTTTTGATTTTGCTTTCGTAAATTCCCTGCACTTGCCGTTTGGTCAAGACATGGACCCCGCCGTCCCAAACCGGCTTGGAAACAATCAGCGCCACGCCGTCAATGCCGATGGCATGCACCCTGAAATTAACTTTGGGATACTTCTGCCTGTCTTCGTCGCTCACGGGCTTGGAAATCATTCCGATATCAATCAATCCGTCTCCCAGCGCTGAAATCCCGCCGGAAGATCCTCCCTGCGTGTCCACGAAAATGTTCCACCCCTTTTCCCGGTGCAAAATTTCAGCCGCTTCCGCCGCCACGGGATTCACCGTCGTGGAACCCTGGAGTTTTAATTTAATTTCTGCGGCCTCGGCATGGACGGCTCCGTAAAATAAAAGCAAACTTAGTGCGCATAACAAAGCACCCGTCATCCTGACCCTGAGCGTAGCAAAGGGGGAGGATTTCTTTCTTGAGTTCATCTTTTCTCCTTTTTTAATCAAAGCATCAAAATGTTTTGATGTTTGCAGACAAAAAAATTTTCTACTTAAACTTTACTTCACAGCAGCCCAAATCCAGCGTTTCCTGTTTAGCCAGCGATAAATTGGCTTTTACGGCCGGACGAAGGGCATAACAAATCTTGTGTCCTTCCCTGCGGGCAATGAGCAGTCCGGCGGTTTTCATGACTTTCAAATGATGGGAAACATGCGGTTGCGCAAGATCGAGTTCTGCCATCAAATCGGCCACGCATTTTTCTTTTTGAAACAAGGAGTGCAGAATTTTGAGGCGTATCTCATCGGCCAGGGCTTTAAACAAGTCCGCGCAATCTTTTTGCGTAAAAGGATTTGCCATTTCATGAAAAAGTTATCAAAATAAGGAGGAGAATACAAGTCTTTTTAAAAAAGCAGGAGGTTCGCCATGAAGCTTTGGCTTAAATTACTGTTTTGGGGGATTTTAATCACCATGCTCTATGCCACCATCACAGCAAGTCTTGACCGCAATGTGCTTGTTGCCGGCAAGGAACTTTGGCTGGATCCGTGGGGGAAGGCAACCCTCTGCGACGCTTATTTCGGATTCACAACTTTTTTTGTCTGGGTTGCCTATAAGGAATGCTCTTGGGCCGGCAAAATCATCTGGTTTATTCTCATCATGATCCTGGGCAATATTGCCATGTCGATTTATGTTTTGATCCAGCTTTTCAAGCTGAAAGCCGGTGACTCTCTCGAATCCGTCCTTCTTAGGAAAAATGCGTGAAGCTTAAAAAATTCGGGGATTGGAAAGTCGTCCATAGGATTCTTGATCTTCTGAAGCAGGGGATCACGCCCGAGAAAATTGCCCTCTGTACGGCTCTCGGAATTTCCATAGGCATTTTCCCGGTTCTCGGTTCGACCACGCTTCTATGCACCCTGGCCGCGTTCATCTTTAAGGTCAATCTTCCTCTGATTCAACTGGTGAATTATCTCGCTTACCCCCTGCAGCTTCTTTTGATTCTGCCTTTTATCCGCGCGGGTGAATTTCTTTTCCGGGAAGCGCCCATCACGCTTGCCGTACCTCAAATGCTTCAGATGATCCGGCAGGATGTTTTGGGAGCCATACGGTCTCTGTGGACCGTAACCCTGCATGCCATGGCCGTATGGCTTTTCATCGGTCCCCTGCTCACCGTCATTCTCACCCGTATCCTGACGCCCGTCATTCGCAAACTGGGGGTTAAACGATGACACCCTTTTGCCCTATGCTTCTTACGGCCTGGATAGCTGCGGCAACCGTCATGCTCATGCTTTGGATGATTCACCTCGCGATTCACAATGCGGGCATTGTGGATATGGGATGGGCCGCCAATCTCAGCCTCATTGCCGTCCTTTATTCCCTGATGGGAAACGGCTACGGCCCGCGCAAATTTCTCGTGGCCGCCATGGCTGTCCTGTGGGGGAGCCGTCTTTCTTTTCTCATCCTGATGCGCGTTCTCCGCCAAAGGGAAGACGAGAGGTATCAGGACATGCGGAAACGATGGGGCGGAAATACAGCGCTCAAATTTTTCTTCCTTTTTCAATTTCAGGCGCTTCTCGATGTCTTTCTTTCCATCGTTTTTCTCTTCCCTGCCGTGAATCCCAAAGCCGGGCTATCCCTTCTTGAATGGACAGGTTTTATTCTATGGTGCCTGGCCGCCACGGGAGAAACCCTGGCGGATCATCAGCTTAAAAAATTCAAATCCGATCCCGCAAGCAAAGGGAAAACCTGCCGTTTCGGACTTTGGAAATATTCCCGCCATCCCAATTATTTTTTTGAATGGCTCAACTGGTGCGCTTACTTTCTCATCGCCATCGCTTCCCCGCACGGCTATCTGGCCATGGCCTGTCCGATTCTCATGCTTTATTTTCTCTTTCAGGTCAGCGGAATTCCTTTAACCGAAGCCCAGGCCCTGAAATCCAGGGGCGAAGATTACCGCGAGTATCAGCGGACAACAAGTGTCTTCATTCCCTGGTTTCCTAAAAAATCCTCCTATGGAACTGCTTGAAAAAAATCTCCTCCCCGACGGGCTGATCCGTTTGGGCATTCGCCGCCTGCTTGCGCTCCGCTTGCGCGAGGAGGACAAGGGGGATATGGAACGGCAAAAAGCGCATCTCCTCCGTTTCCTCGAAGAACTTAAAAAAAGTCCTATCGCGCTGAACACAGCGGACGCCAATTCCCAGCACTATCAAGTCCCGACGGAATTTTTTCAGCTCGTGCTCGGCCGGCGCCTCAAATACAGCGGTGGGTACTGGCCCGAAGGGATTTCAACGCTGGACGGTTCCGAGGAGGCCATGCTGAAGCTTACTGCCGAACGGGCGCGGATTGAAAACGGGCAAAGGATTCTGGATCTCGGATGCGGCTGGGGGTCTCTTTCTCTTTATCTTGCCGAAAAGTTTCCGGGCTCGCGCATCACAGGCGTTTCCAATTCGAAAACGCAGAAAGAGTTCATCGACCATGAAAAAGAAAAACGGGGATTCCGGCATCTTGAGATTGTGACCCGGGACATGAATGAATTTCAGGCGGAAGAAAGATTCGACCGCATTGTTTCGGTGGAAATGTTTGAGCATATGCGGAATTACGAAAAACTTCTCGAAAAAATAGCCGGCTGGATGAAACCGGAGGCCCTTCTCTTTGTTCATATCTTTTCGCATCTGCGTTTCGCCTATCCTTTTGATGTAAAAGATGCGACAGACTGGATGGCCCGTTACTTTTTTACCGGAGGCATCATGCCGTCGGATGATCTCCTTCTTTATTTCCAAAAAGACTTGCGTATCCTCCAGCACTGGCGGGTAAGCGGCATCCACTATCAAAAGACTTCCGAGGCATGGCTTTCCAATATGGGCCGCCACCGCGCGGAAATCATGAAAATTCTGGAAAAAACCTATGGCGCAGGGGAAGCCCTGAAGCGATGGGTTTACTGGCGGGTGTTTTTTATGGCCTGCGCCGAACTTTTCGGCTACCGCCGAGGGCAGGAATGGCTTGTGTCCCATTATCTCTTTCAAAAAAAAGAATCATAGGACCGCCGGAGATTCCAGGGCGGGAAGAATCGGTCTCTTCCGCGAAAGGGGCTTGGCAAAGATCATCTGTACATCTCCAATAAACCGTTCGAGGAAACCTCCTTCACAGTAGCCTAGATAAAATTCCCACATGCGAATAAAAGATTCGGGATACCCCAGGGCGCGCACCTTGTCGATATTCGCGAAAAATCTTTCCCGCCACAGACGCAGCGTTGTCGCGTAATGAGGCGTGATATCCTCCAGGTGAAAAAGCCTCATGTCCGTCTCCGAGGCCACGGAAGAGGAAATGGCCGCGATGGAGGGGATACAGCTTCCGGGGAAAATATAGCGCTGGATAAAATCCACGGACCGCTTGGCAGTTTCATAATGCCGGTCGGAAATCACGATTGCTTGAAGCAGCATCTCGCCGTCCGGCTTCAGGAGCTTGCTGCATGAGCGGAAATAGGTGTTGTAATAGGCATGCCCCACGGCTTCAATCATTTCCACGGAGACAAGTTTGTCATACTGCCCTTTCAAATCCCGGTAGTCTTCAAGAAGCACCGTGATTTGGTTTTCCAATCCCTCTTTTCGTATCCATTCGCGGGCGAATCCGTATTGTTTCCTTGAAATCGTCGTGGTCGTGACGCGGCAGCCGTAACGCTTTGCGGCATGAATGGCAAGACCGCCCCATCCCGTGCCGATTTCCAAAAGGTGATCCGCGGGAGAAAGCCCCAGCTTTTTGCATATTCTTTCCAATTTCTCAAGGGAAGCCTCTTCCAGCGTGTTTGTTCCGTCCTCAAAGATGGCGCAGGAATACATCATCATCGGATCTAGAAACAAGGCGTAAAAATCATTGCCGAGATCGTAATGCGCGGCTATATTCTCCCGGCTCCCTTTTTTGGTGTTGCCGCGAAGACGATGATACAACTTTTGCAGCGGCGCCGTTAAATAAGCCCATCCTTTTTCCATGCCGTCCAGCACTTCACGATTTCTGACAAAAATCCGGGCAAGAGACGTGAGGGCATCCACAGTCCAGTAACCATTCATATAAGCCTCTCCGGATCCGATGCTGCCTCCGAACGCGGTCAGGATGTAGAAGCGGGGATCGTGAACGCAAAGAATCGCCTTCACCGGAAATGCTTCCGTCATTTTTCCGAAAACATATTTTTCTTCCCCGTCAATCAAAGTCAGCTCGCCGTGGACGAGCGCTCTCAGGCGTGAGAGAACCGCATTCCGGACAAGCCGCCCAAACGCATTCGAAGGATTGATGAAACTTTTCATGATATTTTTTCCTCCGCCGTCTGTTTGCTTTTTGCGGGATGGGGGTGGAACGGGCATTTTTTGAGCCAGAGTTTGAGCCCCTGCCAATAAATGGCCGCAATCACCTTGACCGTCACGAAGGGATAAAAAACAAGGACCTTGGCTAGGGACCATCCGTTGATTTCGCGTTTCGTAAGCGTCATCGTGGCGTCAAAAAATTTTCCGCCATCCTTCAGATTGTCCATATGAATCGTAAACGCACGCCCCGGCGCCTCGAATCTCCAGTCATAATCCACGTCCATCCCTATAAAAGGAGAAATGTGAAAATCTTTCCGGAAACGGTAGCGCTTGCGGCCGTTTTCTTTCGCTTCATTCATGGATTCGCTCAGAACATACAGATGCCGCTCATTCCACGGCGTGTTATTGATATCCGCGGCAATGGTTTCAACGCGCACGCCGGAAATATCGTAGCAGAAATAAAAACTCACGGGATTGTAGCAGTATCCGAAATAACTTAAATGCGTGAGAAGCCGTATCGGGCCTGCCGGCTCTTCGCCTGTTTTTTCTTTGACGGCATCGCGGATCGCACGGTCAAGAGGAAGGGCCGGATCCCCCCAATAATCCTTGCGACGGAACCGCGCGATCGCAAAACGCTCCGTGGACCAAAACCATCGCCCTTTAAAAACCGAGGGAAGTTCATCAAGGTCAAGGTACATCATAAAAAGAGAATACCGGAAAATATTCGGAACCGGCTTGAAGCGCTGGTGGCGGATATGGCCTTCGTAAATACAGCTTTCCATCAGTTCAAATCCTTTCCGAAATATTTTGCCACCCGAAGCGCGCTGTTCACGCCGTCCTCGTGAAAACCATATCCCCAGTACGCACCGCAGAAGTATGTATTGTTAACGCCGTTGACGGCCGCATGCTGTTTTTGCGCGTCAATCGAACGCGCATTGTAAACCGGATGATGATAAACGATACGGCGTATGATTTTTGCCGGATCAATGGCTTCCGTGCGGTTCAGGGTCACGCAAAATTGGCGTGACGCCGTGAGCGACTGAAGGATATTCATGTTGTAGGTAACGGCCACACGGCCTCTGCCGTTTGCGAGAAGATGATAATTCCAGCTGGCCCAGGCCAAACGCCGGCGGGGCAGAAGCGAAGAGTCCGTATGAAGAATCGCCTCGTTTTCCTGATAAGGCATAGCGCCTAAAACACGCTTTTCCGCTTCTGTCGGGTCGGCCAGCATGGCCAGCGCCTGATCGCTGTGCGCTGCGATCACAACACGGTCAAACTTTTCCGCCTTCCCATTTTCAGGCGTGACTTCCACCCATCCGGAATGTCTCCGCACCGACTGAATGGGCGCCTTCAGGCGGATTCGGTCCCGGTAGGGACCGGTCAAAGCCTCCACGTAACGGAAAGACCCGCCGCGAATCACGCGCCACTGCGGACGGTCATGCACGCTCAACATGCCATGATTTTTGAAAAACCGAACGAAATAGCCCACCGGGAACCGCTGCATTTCCTCGGGTGGAGCTGACCAGATGGCCGCCCCCATGGGGACAATGTAATGTTCTATAAATTGGGTGGAATAGCGGTTGTTCTCCAGATAATCTCCCAGCGTTGTGGTTTGATCATCGGTTTCAAGAACCGAGACCGATTCCCGGTTGAAACGCAGAATGTCCCGTATCATGATGTAAAAAGAGAGCCGGAAAAAATTCCTCCGCTGGGCAAACAAGGCATTGAGGGAAGTGCCGTTGTATTCGAGGCCTGTTTTCTCGCACTTCACGCTGAAGCTCATGGAGGACGGCTGCGATTCCACACCGAGTTTTTCCATGAGTTTGATGAAATAAGGATACGTCCGGTCGTTGAATACGATAAAGCCGGTGTCCACGGCATAAACCCGGCCGTCCATGTCTACCTGAACGGTACGGGTGTGGCCCCCGATGTAATCATTGGCTTCAAAAACAGTGAGGTCATGATCCTTTGCGAGAAGATAAGCTGCGAGCATTCCCGAGATCCCGGTTCCGATGACGGCTATTTTCATAGCGGTATCCCGCTCCGGGTCTCAGGATGAGAGGGCCGGTGTATTCGCAGGCGCAAAGGCTTCTTCAGGAACGGGATTCAAATCCCAGATCAGCCCCATGCGGGCGAGGAGAGAAAGAAAATAGTAGGTGATATCGATTTCCCACCAGTAAAACCCCTGCCGCGCCGCGCCGGGACAATAATGATGATTGTTATGCCATCCCTCTCCCAAGGTAACGATCGATAAAAACAGATTGTTGCGGCTCTCGTCGTTGGTGGGATAGCGTTTGGTCCCAAATTGGTGAGACAATGAATTAATGGTAAATGTCCCGTGAAAAAGAAACACGGTTGAAATAAAAAATCCCCAAATAAGCATTTGCATTCCGTTCGTACCGAGAGACGGAAACGATTTTTCAAGAAAAACACCCAGATAAAAAAGTAAAAATCCCAGCGCGATGGGCACAATCGTGTCGAAACGATCCAGAAAAAGAAGTTCTGGAAATTTTGCGAGATCGGGAACCAATTTTAATCGGGTGTTAAAATTAAATTTTGAAGTGAACCATCCCATGTGGCTCCAGAAAAGGCCATGCCTGCTGGGAGAGTGGATATCGCTTTCCTTATCCGAGTTCAGATGATGATAACGATGATGTGCGGCCCACCACAGCGGACTGCGCTGAACGCTGGAATTGCCCGCTATCGCGAATAGGAGTTGGCACCAGCGGGATGTCCGGAAAGTCCGATGGGAAAAGTAGCGGTGATAAAACCCGGTGATGGCCAGCATCCTCACGATATAGAGGGAGACCGCCGTAAAAACCGCGGCCCAGCTCCAGCCCACCCAGATCACACCAAGGCACATCAAATGCATGGCCAGAAAAGGAAGACAGCGCACCCAATCCACCGTGGCTTTTTCATGGCAGGGCTCCGCGTCCAACCCCGCGGAATTGTCAAACCATCTGGCTAGAGCGACGAAAATTTCTTTTGTCCACTGAGGAGTTTTCATCATCCTAGGTCCCCTATCAAAAAATCTTTTTTAATTCCTCAATCCGCCGCCGGTTGACTCCAAAATCATAATAGCCGTATCTAGACGCGGAACGGAAGTGAATGGTCCTTGTCGCGTCATCAAAATAAACTTCCACGTCATCCTTGTATCTCACAAGGAGCGAGGTGACTTGAAAATAGACATAATTCTCCGTTTCGCTGACAATATGCGCCCTTTTCATTGGTTTGATATGGGCCAAAAGTTTTCCCCGGAGGATTTCTCTTTCCAGATCCGCCGGATAAGGAAGCGGGTCGATATGCTGCCCTGCCTTTGTGCTCTCCGTCGAGACGCAATGAGGCGCATCAGGACAGGGCTGAAGCTTGCCATCCTTGAGACCTGTGGGCGAAGGAAGCAGACTGGCAAAACCGGTTAATATTAGCGATAGAAAGCAGCACACGGAAATATTGAACCATTTTCTCATGTGAATCCATTCTTTTTTAAAGTAAAAGTATACCTCTTTTCGGGTCTATTTTCTCCATCCTTTTCAAGTTTTTTAAAAAGTTCCCGCCTGAAGTGCCCGCTCCCAGACGTCACGGATAGCCTGCATCGTCTCGGACGTTCTTGCAAAACTAATCATATGGCCTGTTTGCGGCAACACAATCAATTTGGAATGAGGGATACGCCGGTGCAGCCAGTCGGCGTGAATTTCGCGGCGGGTCACCGAATCCGAATCCCCGGTCAGGATGGAAACGGGAACGCGGATTTCCCCGTAATGAGGAACCATCGTTCTTAAGGAAGGCGAACAATTCCGGATATCCTGGGCATTCCATTGATAACTCCGCGGCCTGAGCGCCAAACTTGACACAACCCGGGCATAATCCTTATCCGTTTCATTGGGGGCAAAAGACTCCCGGGTCCGCCGTGGGGATTGAATCTTTCCTATCGGGGCCAGTAGAGAGAAAAGGAAAAGGGGCCCTAAAATCGGAGCGGTGGGAAGGCGATATTCCCTGTCCACAGGACCTTCGGCCGGGGCCACGTATCCGCTGATGAGAATCAGCGCGGAAAGATCTTCGGGATATTCCAGCGCATAAGCCATGGCCACGCCTCCGCCCCAGGAATGGGCGGCCAGGAGCGGTTTTTCAATTCCCAACTTTTTTAAAGCTTCATGAAGACACGCCGCATGATCTTTCAGCATCATGTTTTGATGGCGCGGCCGCTCGCTGTATCCGTAGCCGGGCTGATCAAAAGCCAGCACTTCATATTCGCGGGCTGCGATATTAAATATGGATTTTGTGAAATAATACAGGGAGCCAAAACTTCCGTGGATAAAGACAATGGGACGGCCTGCCCCTTGCCTCACATAATGCATGCGGATGCCATTCACTTCTACAAACTGGCCGGCGGGAGGATATTTTTTCTCGGACTGCCTCACGGTCCAATCCGTGTATAATTTGCTTCCCAGAAGCAAAACGGCAAGCGTTGAGAGTCCATTTTCAAAAATCTGATGGGTTTCCATAAAAGGCCATGTTATAACTGGATTTTTGCAAAATGGGTATCACCCCTTCAACTGCCCCCTATCCTTTATCCTCCCCCTCGAGGGGGGAGGAATGAGGTGGGGGTGGAATTTGCAAAGATTCAGTAATAATATCCGGTCATGGCAAGGGCTTCAATATGAATCACAACGGTTTAGAAATTGAATTCAAGTGGCAGGCGAGCTCAAACGCGGATTTTGAGCGTTTTCTGGCTCATGCCGGACAATTAGGTGCAAAAATTGGTTCGGTTGAAAAAATCCGAATCCGCGACTTGTATCTGGACACGGAAAGCCGGTATTTTACGCAAGCCGGCGTGAAGTGCCGTCTTCGTCAGGCCGGAAGCCCTTGCTTCCGGCACGCTCGCCGGGCCTTGAGGGCCCGGTCTTCGCAGGCCGGAAGCAAATGGCAGCTGACTCTCAAAACCTTTTCCCGCCTGAAAAAAGGCCTGGCCCAAAGACAGGAAAAAGAAATTCCTCTTCCCTTCTTCAAATCACAAGCGGCCGCTTTGCGCTATCTCAACCGCAGGATGGCTGGCGCCCTTTTTTCCGGACAATCCCTGCGCGGACTGTTCGAAATCAAGAATCTAAGGACAGTGCACCGCATTAAACTTGGCTGTGGGGCAAACACCGAAGCCAGCTTTGACCGGGTGACGATTGTAAAACATGAGAAAAAAGTGCTGATGCGTGAAATTGAACTCGAATTTCTCGGAGGGAAACTGCCTTGTTTCAAAAAATTCACTCTGAAATTGACCCGCTCGTCAGGACTCCGGCCTCAAAAAAAATCCAAAGTGGCCACCGCGGTTTCCGCTTTTGGGCTTGAAATGATACGAAAGAATACGTCCGGGGAATCCGGTCGGAATTTTGCCCAGCTCACAAAGCTGCTTTCAACTCTACTCTAAAATTTTTCGCTTTTCTCGTCGATATGATGTTTGATGGTTTTGCCCTTGACCAAATAGACCACGTCCTCGCCGATATTCGTGGCATGGTCCGCGATCCTCTCCAGATGGCGGCCCACGAGAATCAAATCCACGGATCGCGTGATGGCCTTGGGGTCCTGAATCATGTAGGTCAATAATTCCCGGAAAATCTGGTCATTGAGCTGGTCCACTTCGTCATCACGCCTGCAAACATCCCGCGCCAGCTCCGCATCCCGGTTCACAAACGCGTCCAGACTGTCCTTTACCATTTTCTGCGCCAACTGGGCCATGCGGGGAATGTCGATCAAGGGCTTCAGGAGCGGCTGTTCCATCAGGTCAAGGGCCCTCTCGCCTATGTTGACGGAAAGATCTCCTATTCTTTCCAAATCGGTGATAATTTTAAGTGCCGACGTGATAAATCTAAGATCGGTCGCAATCGGCTGCCTTAATGCCAGCAGTCTAAGGCACACTTCATCGATTTCGATCTCAAGCAGATTAATGGCCTCATCGGAGCTCAGTACTTCCTCGGCCAGTTTTTTGTCACGCTCCACCAGGGCTTTCACGGACCTGGCAATGGATTCCTCAGCCAGCGAGGCCATTTGAAGCAATTTGCCTTTCAACCCTTTGAGTTCTTCATCAAAATGTCTTTCCATAAATCACTCCTTCCTTAAGGTTATCATATTAATTCGCAATCATCCAAACCTTCCCGTGATGTAATCTTCCGTCCTGCGGTCAGACGGCTTGGTGAAAATATCCGCGGTTTCGCCGTATTCGATCAATTCTCCGAGCAGCATAAAGCCGGCCCGGTCTGAGACGCGCGCGGCCTGCTGCATGTTATGCGTCACGATCACGATGGTGTAATGCCGTTTGAGTTCATAAATCAATTCTTCGACTTTGGCAGTGGACACCGGGTCCAGGGCCGAACAGGGTTCATCCATGAGCACGATATCCGGCGTCACGGCCAAAAGCCGCGCGATACACAGCCGCTGTTGCTGCTCCAGACTCAAATTCAAGGCGTAACGGCTCAACCGGTCCTTTAAATCCTCCCATAAATGCACTCTTGCCATGGCGTGCTCCACCACGGTCTGCAGGCGGTTTTTTTTTTTAATGCCATGCAGCCGCGGGCCATAGGCAATGTTGTCAAAAATGGAGAGAGGAAAGGGATTGGGCCTCTGAAACACCATGCCGACTTTTTTCCGGAGCCGGATGAGGTCCGTATGGTTCTCGTAAATATTCTGCGTATCAATCATCACCTCGCCCGCCACCTTCACACCGTCAATCAGATCATTCATCCGGTTAAGGGTCCTTAAAAGCGTCGACTTTCCGCATCCCGAAGGCCCAATCAGGGCCGTGACCTGGTGCTCCTCGATGAGGAGATTCACATTTTTGAGCGCGTGGAAATCGCCGTAATCGTAATAAAGATTAAAGTTGCGGATATCGATTTTGCTCATCCGAACCGTCCCGTAACATAATCGTCCGTGCGTTTATCGCGCGGCGCCGTAAAAATCCGGGCAGCGCGGTCAAGCTCCACCAGCTCTCCCATCAGAAAAAAAGCCACGCGGTCGCCCACGCGCGCTGCCTGTTTCACATTATTCGTGACCAAAACCTGGGTGTACCGGTTTTTGAGCTCAAACATGGCCTCTTCCACTTTGGCTGTGGAAATGGGGTCCAGGCCGGAACACGGCTCATCGTAAAGAATCACTTCCGGCTCCACGGCCAGCGTGCGCGCAATGCAAAGCCGCTGCTGCTGGCCGCCCGAAAGTTTCATGCCTGAGAAAGAAAGCCGGTCCTTGACTTCATCCCACAAAAAAGCGGCGCGCAGAGATTTCTCCACGATTTCCGCAAGTTTATTCTGGTCCCGGGTGCCATGACGCCTGGGGCCGTAAGCCACATTATCAAAAATAGTCATGGGCAGGGGCTGGGGCAGTGCGAAAACCATTCCGACGCGTTTCCTGACCTCCTCGGCGCTCATTTTGGTATAGATGTTTTTAGCGTCCAGACAAATATCCCCTTTCACGCGAACATCCGGCGAAAGATCGAGCAGCCGGTTTAAAACTCTCAGGAAGGAAGTTTTTCCGCTGTTGGCAGGGCCTATCACCCCGAGAATTTCATTCCGGCGAATCGAAAGCGTGACGTCTCTCAAAACCTGCAAAGAGCCGTAAGAAACGTTCAACTGCCCGACTTCAATTTTGGGGGAGGAATCGTCTACCATTGTTTTCTCGCACGAAAACGGGCACGGATAATGATGGCCACAAGATTGGTGAAAAACACAAGTGCTACCAAAACCAGCGCCGTGCCGTATTGAATTTTGGGATTGACGTTCGGAACCTGCGTGGACAAAACGTAAAGATGATAGGGGAGCGCCATGCATTGGTCAAAAATGGATTTGGGAAGTTTGGGCAGGTAAAACGCCGCCACCGTAAAAAGAATGGGCGCGGTTTCACCGGCTGCGCGGCTCACGCCGAGGATGGTGCCGGTTAGAATCCCAGAAATGGCATTAGGCAAAACCACATACCGGACAGTCTGCCACTTGCTCACCCCAAGCGCAAGACTCGCCTCCCTGAACGATTTGGGAACCGTGGAAAGCGCCTCGCGCGATGCGGTGATAATCACCGGAAGGATCATGATGGCGAGCGTGAGCGATCCGGCCAGAATTGAGGCGCCCAGCTTCATGAAAATCACAAAAAGTCCCATGCCGAAAAGTCCGTACACCACGGACGGAACGCCCGCCAGATTCACAATCGCCACTTCGATCATGCGCGTGAGCCAATTTCCTTTCGCGTATTCCACCAGGTAAACGGCGGCAAATAATCCAAGAGGAAGCGCGACAGTCACGGTGCCGAGTACTAGATACACCGTGCCCACAATCGCCGGGAAAATGCCTCCCGCTTTCATGCCCATGCGGGGTTTGGCCGTGAGAAATTCCCAGTTGATGGCGTGGGCTCCCTTGGCCATGAGAATAAAAAGAATCAAAAAAACAGGCACCAGCACAAGGCAAGTCGCAATTCCGAGGACGAAAAACGCGATTTTTTGCCGGGTTTGAGCCGTTAGCTTCATGGTCTATTTTTTCTCCCGGTGGAGGAATATATCCGCCGTCATATTAATCAAAAACGTGATCACAAAAAGCACCAGCCCTATGGCAAAAAGCGCAAAATAATGCTCACTGCCGTGAACCGCCTCACCCATTTCCGCGGCAATGGTGGCGGTCATGGTTCGGACCGGCGCGAGAATGGTGGTGGGCATTACGGCCGCATTGCCGGTGATCATCATCACGGCCATGGTTTCGCCGATCACCCGGCCGATACCGAGCATGACGGCCGCCACAATGCCGGAGGAAGCTGCCGGAATCACCACGCGCCGGATGGTCTGCCAATGAGTGGCGCCCAGCGCGAGAGACCCTTCGCGGTAGGTTTTCGGCACAGCCGTGATGGCATCTTCCATAATGCTCACGATCGTAGGGACAGCCATAAAAGCCAGCGTGATGGATCCCGAAAGCGCGGTAAGCCCGGTAGGCAAATGAAATATTTGTTTCACCCACGGCGCGAGCGTCATCATGCCGATAAAGCCGATCACAATACTGGGAATAGCGGCAAGAAGTTCGACGCCTGCTTTAAGGATTTCTCGCATCCAGCGCGGGGCAATTTCTCCGATGAAAAGCGCGCAAGCCATGCCCAGAGGGATGGAAATCACGGTTGCGCCCAGCGTCACCACAAGGGAGCCCAGGAATAAAGGCAGGATGCCGTATTTGGGCGGCTCAGAGATGGGGTACCACTGTGTTCCAGCCAGAAAATTCACGGGGCTGAAGGTTTTAAAAAGCGCCAGCCCCTCCTTGGCAAGAAAAAGAAAAATCAAAATGACGAAAACAATACAGGCCAAGCCATTGAGAAGAATAAATTTCTCAATCGCGGCTTCCCAAACACGCTTCATGACTTCTTGCGGAGAGGCACAAAATCCATCTGCTGAACAATTTCCTGGCCCTGATCGCTCAAAACAAAATCCATGAAGGATTTTACGAGGGCAGACGGATTTTTAGGAATATACATGAAAAGCCCGCGCGCAATCGGGTAGGTTTTATCCAGCGCCGTGTCCATGGAAGGAAGAACAAAAGGACCTTCCGCCGCTTTACCCACCGCAATTTTCTTTTGCCGGTTGCTTACATACCCGATCCCGACATACCCGATGGCGGACACGCTCTGCGCCACTTCATCGGAAATGGCCTGGGAAGACGGCAGCATCAGCGCTTTCGGGCTGTATTCTTCCGGCCCTTTTTCATTGCCCTTGCGGACAATATGTTCGAGAAAATACACATGCGTCCCCGAATTTCTCTCGCGCGAAAGCACCAGAATCGGTTGATCCTCACCCCCCAACTCTTTCCAGTTGGTGACTGCGCCGGTAAAAATACCTGAAAGCTGTTCAATCGTAAGCTGGCTGACCGGATTTGAGGGATTAACAATCACGGCCAACGCATCAATCGCCGTTTCCACTTCCTGGACTTCCCTGCCGTTCTTTTTGGCGGCATCCAGTTCCTGTGGCTTCATGGCACGGGAGCACTGCGCGATATCGCAGGTGCCATTGATGATAGCGGCGATTCCCGTGCCCGATCCTCCGCCGGTCACGGCAATGCTCACATCCGGATTTTTCTCCATAAACTGCTCGGCCCAGCCCTGGCCCAGATTCACCATGGTATCCGAGCCCTTGATCTGAATGGAGCCCGAAAGTTCCGCCGCATGAACGCCGCAGTTCGCGAAAATTAAAAATACAGGGACAATGATTGCTGCAAAATATAAAGTTTTCTTTTTCATGTCAATTCTCCTTTTTAAAATTTCCATTCCAAATCCGTCTGGAACCGACGCGTCTCATCATCCGTGCCCAAAACATTGTTCGTGAAACTCGCTTTGAACCTGAATTTGAGAAAATTCGTGAGCATGTAGTAAGCTTCGACGTTGTTGCCCATTTGGTTGGTATGTCCGCCCCCGAAGTCGCTTTCGGTAAAAGCCGCGTACATGGCGTTGGGCTCGATATAGGCATAATACCAGTTAACCTGCCAATCCCCTTTCACCTTGGCATTGCCTAGCGCCAGGCCGTATTGGTAGGCATGGTTGCGGTTATTGGGATCAAAGGTGTGGTCATTCAAATTTTGGTCATACTCTCCGAACAGTTTGACCGGAAGAGAGACGGCGTTGAATTTGAGGTCCTGATAAATACTCAAAACATTGAAATCGCCTGCCGCAAGGTCCGTATTGCCCAACGTGGTGTTGCCGCGCGCAAGCGATGTCCCGCTAACCGTAAAATTGGAACTATTGGTCACGTCGCTGTAATCGTAATAGGCCACCGCACTGGTCCATGTGAGAGGCTTCTTCGCATCTGGGCTCAACTCTAGCCGGTACCCCCCTTGATACGCAAACATTTCCGCATCGGTTAACGAGGCATTTTCATTAATCACGAACTGCCCCAAAATCGCAAATGGTCGGAATCTTCCTTGATAAAAATCAGCTTCTGCACTCTCATAAATTCCCTCAGGATTCACATCCGGATCCCAGAGAATAACCCCTGAGGAATCAAGGTAAGGATTGGCCACCTTGCCGGCGCCGATCTCGGCAAATTTAAGGTGAGGGACTTCCTCTTTAAGGAAACTTGGTTGATATTTCGCATAGGCCCTGTCGATAAAAATATTTTTGGGAGTGAAATCACCGGTGAACGTCTGATTGGGACTGGTGGGATCCGTCGCCGTACCGGTCGCCAGCCTAAAACCAACCGTAAAATCCTGATTGAGCTGCTTTTCAAGTCCATAGCGAAGCCGGAAACGGAATCGATTCCGGTCGCGATTTGCGTCATTGGACTCACTGATTCCTTCATACCGCAATCTCAAATCTCCGCCCATTTTCAAGCCATCCGCCCAGGCCGGAAGCGCGGTTTGTGGCGAAGAACTCGGAATATAAGTAGGCTTTGCGCCGGACTCCACCTTGAGCCGGAGATTTTCCAGTTCTTTTCCCTGCTCGGCGATTGTCTTCTGCTGGGCAAGCACCAGTTCCCGAAGCTCCGCCACTTGTTTCTCAAGCTGGGGCGAATTCACAGCGGGAATATCCGCAAAAGAATTTGAAAAAAGAACAAGCGGAAAAAGAATAGCAAGCAAGAGTGCTAACAAGCCATTTTTTTTCATAGGATCCTCCTTCTTATTGGGAAGGATTCTAGGGGAAACGTGTTAGAAGGAAATTAAGAAATGGTTAAGATTCGGTTAAATATTTGGGGAGAGAAAGGGTGAAGGTACTGCCTTTGTTCACGCGGCTTTCGACGCTCACGCTTCCGCCATGGACTTGGGCAATATGCTTCACAATCGAAAGGCCGAGTCCGGTTCCGCCTTCTTTGCGGGACCTGGATTTATCCACGCGGTAAAATCTCTCAAAAATGCGCGGCAATTCGTCTTCCGCAATGCCGATGCCGGTGTCCGAAACCGAAATTTTTACTTGAGCGACTTCTTCGCGCGCGCACACCTTGATTTTCCCTTCCTCAGGAGTGAATTTGACCGCATTATGAATGAGATTGCTCAGGGCCCGTTCCAGCTTTTCCTCATCGCCGGAAACCGGGGACAAAGTTTGCGGGCATTCAATTTCCAGGGCCTGCCGTTTGGCATGAATTTCATTTTCAAAAAGCTGCCGGCTGCGCTGAAGCAATGATTTTAAATCCACAGGCCTGAACTGCAAGGGAAGCTCCCCGCTCTCAAGGCGGGAAAGTTCCAAAAGTTCGTTGATCAAACGCTCCAGCCGGGCCGCATGCCCGTCAACGACGGTCAGAAAACTGCGCGCGGTTTCAGGATTCTCCAACGCGCCGGCCAGAAGCGTTTCCACAAAGCCCTTGATGGATGTGAGGGGCGTTTTAAGCTCATGGGAAACATTGGCCACGAATTCCGTGCGCAGGTGTTCGAGTTTTTTCAGATGCGTGATGTCATGCAGCACACAGACCACTCCGTGTTTTGCCCCTTTTCCTGTTTTGACCGGCGAGGCCTGGGCCTGGATGATTTTTTCTTCGGGCATAAAAATGGAAATCTCGGCATTTTCAAAAGTGCCCCGGCTGAGAACCCTTTTTAGGAGGTCCAGAAGTTCCCGGTGGCGCATGATTTCCCAAAAAGGCCGGTTATTCCAGTCCCCGGATTTCCAGCCGAACATCCGGGCGCAGGCCGCATTGGCCAGCGCCACTTTCTCCTCCGCATTGATCACCAGCACCCCTTCCACCATGCTGGTCAACACCGCCAGCATTTCCTCTCTTTCGCGGGCGAGCGCCTGAATTTTTTTCATGAGCTGGTCATTCAGTTTGTCGAGTTCTTTCTTCATTTCCTCCAGCGGGGCGAAAACATTGCGGGTGACGAGAAAGGACTGAAACGCGGCCAGAAACAGGGAAAACAAAACCACGGTGCTTAAAACAGAAAGAGAAAAGTGAAACGATGGATTCACCAAAAATCCCAAAATACCGAAAAAGAAAAGCACCAGAAAAAAATGCAGAAAAAAAAGCCGGCCAAAAAATAATTTCACGGTTCACGTCCTTCCTCGCGGAGCGCAGCTTCCGGCCTTAGGCGGTAACCGAAGCCGCGCACGGTTTCGATCCAGTCCGCGTATTTCCCCATTTTTTTCCGGAGGCCCAGGATATGCACATCCACGGTCCGGTCCGTCACCAGCGTATCATCCGCCCAGGCGTGTTTGAGAAGATCTTCGCGGGAAAAGACGCGGCCCGGCCGGGACACAAGACATTTAAGGAGATTAAATTCCGTGGCCGTAAGTGAAAGCTGTTTGGAATCCAGAGCAACTTCATGCCGCTCCGGATCCACAGAAATCGGGCCGAGGGACAAACATTCGCCCGCTTTTTCCGCGCGCTCGCCGCGTCTTAAAAGCGCCCGCACCCGCGCCACCAGCACCTTGGGGCTAAACGGCTTGGTCAGATAATCGTCCGCTCCGAGCTCGAGTCCCACAACAATATCCGTTTCCTCACCTTTGGCCGTGAGCATGAGCACCGGCATATTTCTTGTCGCGGAATCCGATTTCAAAAGCCGGCAAACCTCAAGCCCGTTCATCCCGGGAAGCATGAGATCCAAAATCAGAAGATCGGACTTGTCCTTCCGCGCTTTCTCAAGCGCTTCTTCCCCGCTCTCCGCCGTGGAAACCTTGAATCCTTCTTTCTCCAAATTGTAACGGACCAGCGTCAGGATATCGGCGTCATCATCCACCGCGAGAATTTTTTTGATCATGGCGCAGCCATGTCCTGTGTGGAAAGCTCCTTAATCAATTCAGCATCCGCAGGCGGGAAGGAAAATTGAGCGAGTTCCTCAAGCAATACCCAGCGAAAATCCTGACAGCCAATGGCTTGAAGCTCGCCGCCCATGAAGCGGCAGAAATAAAAATGCAGTTCAACCACGCGGTCCGGATACGGATGCGAAACCACTTTCCATAATCTTTCAACCTCGATCCGGCCGCACAGCTCTTCGGCGATTTCGCGCTTAAGACAATCCTCGAAGGTTTCCCCGTTTTCGCGCTTGCCACCCGGAAATTCCCACAAACCGCCCAAGTGATCACCCTCCTTGCGCCGGGCAATCAAAATTTTCCCGTCCCGCTGAATAATCGCGGCACCCACTTGGATGGACCGAGGGATAGCCGCCATGTCTAATTCATCATGGCCTGAATTTTGGCAATGGCTCTTTTGGCAAGCATGTAGTTCGGGCATTCTTCCAGGGCCTTTTCATATTCCCGCAGGGCTTTCATCCATTCCCCTTTTTGCTGCCACACCCGCCCCAAATTGTAATGCGGGTAACAGTAGCTCTCGTACCGTTGGGCTTGAATGGCTTTTTCAAGCCACGGAATAGCCTCGTCAAATTTTTCCTGATCAATAAGGTAGGCGCCGATGTCATTGTAGGGATTGCCGAACTCGGGATCGACTTCAATCGCTTTGCGGCACTCGGCAATCGCATCCTCGTAGCGTTTCATCATCCCGTAAACCCAGCCGAGAAAGGTGAAAGCTTCGGCCGTAGGGTAAGTCTCAATCGATTGTTTGTAAAGCTCGATGGCCTCATCCAGACGGCCGTTCTTCTGATGCGCATAAGCTTGGTTGAAGTATTCCATGGCAAGCTCTTGGGCATCTTCCATCTCAAACCTCCTCTATCAGCCGAGACCGGCTAGAATATTTTCTATCTCGCCCCGAATGCAGGAAAAAATAGGCGTGTCCCGGAGCGTGAATGAGCTTGACTCGGTCTCGCGCAAATCCATCACCAGATCGAGAAAATCCTGCGGGCTGTCGGTTTCAAACCCCAACACAAATTCCTGATCATCCAAGCCAAAGGAATAAGTCGTATTAATCTTTACTGAAGGATATTTATGCCCGTAAGCAATGTGCACATCCATGATCTCCTGGCGCCTCTCCTTCGGAAGCCGGTACCATTCGCGGGTTTTCACAAAGGGATAAACAAAAAGGTATTTGGATTCGCCGGGAATGATGCGCAGCCGCGAACTCTCTGCGCCGGGATGCTGATGCCGGTCAATATACATGGACCGTTTGGTCATGGCTAGATAGGAGTAAGGAATTTGAATATACTTCCCAAACCCGCTTTTTAAAAGCTCGGCGCTCATTTCAGGAAAATCTTCCAGCCTCTCGGAAATTCGCCACAACATAAAATCCGTATCCCCCCGCAGCCCCAGCATGGAATAACTAAGGACAATCATCTTGGACTGATACTTCCGCACCACTTCCGCAAATTCCTTCCGGCCTTTTTCCTTTTCCGCCTCGGAAAGCCGCCTCCATTCCGGGAGCGTTCTGAAAAATCTGAAATTGACAAATTGCCTTACGATTCCCTCCTGCTTGCCGGAGTGGGTCTGTTCACCGGCCTTCACCTGCGATGGGGTCATGAATAATCTCCTGGTTCAAAATAGAGGTTTATTTTCCCTGCGAAAACCGCTATTATAGCAAAAATTCACCTTCTATGAAAAGAGTCGTCATCACCGGCATCGGTGTCGTAAGTCCCAATGGCCTAGGCCGTAAGGCCTTCAAAACCGCCCTGTTGCAAGGAAAAAGCGGTGTACGGCGCATTTCATCTTTTGACCCCTCGGAGCTGACCTCTCAAATCGCGGCTGAAGTCAATTTAAACGGCCAGTCCTTTTCCAAAAAAGAAGAGCGCAATTTGCCGCGCGTTTCCCAATTGTCCATTCTCGCCTCCGTTGAAGCGCTGGAGGATGCGGGCCTTGATCCGTCAGCACTTTCCGAACAGGAAAAAATCCGGTCCGGCGTGATCTTCGGCACGGGCGGCGGCAGCGTGGAATTCATGGAAAAACATTACGAAATGTATTACGGTGAAAAATCCCTTCAGCCCAGTTTGTATGTTATTTCCGCCTCAACGCCGGGCGGGCTTTCCAGCGAACTTTCCATCCGCTTTGGATTCCGGGGAAAAAGCCATGTGATCACCACGGGCTGCACCAGTTCGTCGGACGCCATCGGATACGCCTTTCACGAAATTCAGGCCGGCCGGCTGGACCGCGTGCTGACAGGCGGCGGAGACGCTCCCATCGCCGAGGGAATTTTGCAGGGATTCTGTCTCATGAAAGTGCTTTCTACCCAATGGAACCAAGAACCGGAAAGGGCCTCGCGGCCTTTTAGTAAAAACCGGGACGGATTTGTGCTCGGAGAAGGCTCGTGGATGTTCGTGCTGGAGGAAAAAGAGCAGGCCGAAAAACGCGGCGCTAAAATTTATGCTGAAATTTTAGGATACGGTTCTTCCTGCGAGGCCTTTCACGCCGTCCGGCTCAACGAGGACGGACTGGGCAATATCCAGGCCCTCAAGCTTGCCTCCGAGGAAGCGGGGCTGCCGCCGGAGGCCATTGATTATGTGAACCTTCACGGCACCTCGACCCAGCTCAATGACCGCGTGGAGACCCAGGCCATGAAATATTTTTTCGGCGAAAAAGCGCATGTCATTCCCATGAGCTCCACCAAATCCATGATCGGCCATCCCCAAGGCGCAAGCGGCGCGGCTGGCATTGCCGCCACCCTGCTTTGCATGGAAGACAGCATGGTTCATCCCACCATCAATCTGGATGAAAAAGACGAGGGATGCGACCTGGATTATGTCGCTCATGAAGCCCGAAAGCACGCCATGGAATACGTCCTCTGCAATACCCTCGGTTTCGGCTCCAAATGCTCCGCCCTGATTTTTAGAAAATGCTCACGCTGAAAAAGCGTTCCCTTGAAAAAGAAATCATGGACCTTGAAATCCGCGGCTATGAAGAAACCGCGGAGGCCTACCGCTTTATCCGGGATGTGAACCGCTATCTTTTCGGAACCCGCGTGATTCTCTCCCACTTTGATCAATACTCCCGGCGTTGGGATAAAAATGTGTTGATCCGCATCCTGGACGTGGCCACGGGCGCTTCGGATATTCCGCAGGCCATTGCTCTCTGGGCAAGAAAGCGCGGATTCCGGGTCCGGATTACGGCCCTTGATATCAATCCGCAGGTCATGATTTTTGCGAATAAAGAAATCGCCGGTTATCCGGAAATCATGTTGGTGCAGGGGAGCGTTTTTGATCTCCCCTTCCGGCCGGAAACTTTTGATTACGTGATTTCGTCCATGTTTTTCCATCACCTCACGGATGAGGAAGTGGTCAAAGTCCTGCGGATCTTTGACCGCTTTGCAAAGCGAGGGGTGGTGGTGAACGATCTGGTGAGAAACCTGCGCGCCTACCTTTGGATTCATCTCTTTGCCCGCCTGACCAAAAATGAAATGATCCGGAATGACGCGCCGCTTTCCGTGCTCCGAGGATACCGCAGGCCCGAAGTCGAGGATTTCATCCGGGAGTCCGGCCTCTCCTATCTCGGCTATCACCGGCATTTTGCGCACCGCTTCGCGATTGCCGGAGAAAAACATGCTGACTGATGCTCTCGTCATCGGCGCCGGCCCGGCCGGCTCGGTAACAGCTTCTCTTCTCTCGGCCCAGGGATGGCGCGTCACTATCATCGACAAGGCCTCTTTTCCCCGGAATAAAGTCTGCGGAGAATTTTTATCTCCTGCTGTTTGGCCCCTCTTAAAATCTCTCGGAATCAGCCAAAAGATCCTGGCGCTTGAAGGGTCCAAAATTACGCGCGCGTATTTTATTTCTCAAAACGGAAAGGAAATTAAAATCCGGCTGCCGTGTCCTGACACACAACACCCCTATGGATACGGTATTTCAAGAAACCGGCTGGACGCCTTTCTTCTTTCACAGGCCGAAGCCCGGGGCTGTTGTGTTTTTCAGAATCGTGAAGTCCGGGAGATCCGGAAAATGGGGGGGAATTTTCTAGTTTCAGGCTTTGATTTTTCGGAAAAAGAAAATTTTTCGATTCAAAGTGCAATCGTCATCAATGCTGCAGGCAGGTTTAACCGCTGGCAGGAACCGGCCGAAATATATTCCTCCGCCAAGCAAGAAAGAAAAATATGTTTCAAGGCCCATTTTCGGGCGGCCGGCCCCGCGAACGGAGAAGAAGTGCGTGTGATTATTTTTCGCGGCGGTTATCTGGGCCTGATGCAAATCGAAGACGGCAAAATGAATTTGTGCGGCACGGTGAGTGAAAACATTCTTAAAGCAGCGGGCTTTGATTTTGACCGGCTTCTACGCAGTGCGGCTGAAGAACAGCCCGCCTTCAAGGACTGGCTCGAAAAATCCAGGCGGGAAAACGGCTGGCTTTCATGCGGCCCGCAAACCCATCAATTTTATGGCGGATTCCGGGGCGAATTATTTTATCTGGGAGACGCGGCCTGCTCACTTGAGCCTTTCATGGGGCAAGGCATGACCATGGCCCTGGCCGGCGCTTTTCTCGCCGCAAAGCTTCTCGGCCCAATCCTGCCAGAGCCGGCGGCTATTGAAAGAATCGGAAACAATTACAACCGGCTTTTGAAACAAATGTACCGATCAAAGATGAAACTCGGCCATTTGCTGAATTTAATAACCGAAGGGTTCGGAAATAACCCGGGATGGAAAAGTCATCTTCTATTTAACGCGCTTCTCCGGTACGGCGTCCGCAAGGCGTGTGAAATCCCTTTTACCGGATATCAAAATATTTGGCCCGTGGATGATGTGCCACAATGGCCGAGGTCGACTGTTCGGGAACCAGCTGAAATTCTTCGGTGAGTGAAATTCCGATTTTTTCCGCGGGAAGCAATTTGAAAAGTTTTTCGTGATCCTCAAGATTCGGACAGGCCGGATACCCGAAACTGTAACGCGATCCCTGATAGCCCTGCTTAAACATCTCTTCCACATTGGCATTGTCCGAAGCGTCAATGCCCAGATCCCGGCGTATCATTTGATGCACGTATTCGGCCAGCGCCTCCGCAGTCTCCACCGAAAGACCGTGCAAATAAAGGTAATCGGTATAACGGTTGGCCTTAAAAAGTTTTTGCGCCTCCTCCGTGGCCCTCTGACCTACCGTGACCAGCTGAAAACTCACCACATCGAGCTCGCCGGATTCTTTGGGCCGGAAAAAATCTGAAATGCAAAGGAAGCGGTCGCCTGATTGTCTCGGAAAAGTGAGCCGCACCATTTCCGTTTTCGCCGCTTCATCCAAAATCACAAGATCGTTGCCCTCCGAATAACAGGGCCAGAATCCGTAAAGCGCCCGCGGCTCAAGGATTTTTCCGCGAATGCACTGCGCCGTCAGCTCTTTAAACAGCGGCTCTACTTTTTCACGGAGCACTTTTTCATATTCCTGCTGGGGCATGGATCCTTTTTTGAATTGCCATTGACCTTTAAAAAGCGCCAGCCGGTTGATAAAAGGATACACCTGTTCCAGGCGGATATTTTTGACGATCCGGTAGCCGAAAAACGGGGCCTTGGGAACCGGATTGTCATGGCGCGTATCGGAACGCTTCGCCGCGATGGAGCTTTCCGTAATCAGCGCTTCTTTTTTGGCACCGCGCGCTTTGATGGTCCGGGTCGCTTTCGCGGCCCGGTCCGGTTTTACGAGCTCTTCCATAATATGCAGTCCTGAAAAAGCATCCTGGCCGTAATAAACCTCGCCGTGATAAAGGCCGGCCAAATCATCCTCCACATAACGCCGGGTAAGCGCCGCGCCTCCGCAAATCACAGGCATGGTGATGCCCCGCTGATTCATTTCCTCAAGGTCTTCTTTCATCACCAGCGTGGATTTCACAAGCAGGCCGGAAAGCCCGATGGCATCGGCCTTGTGTTCCGCGGCGGCTTTTAAAATATTGTCGATAGGTTGTTTGATGCCCAGATTAATGACCCGGTACCCGTTGTTGGTAAGAATAATATCCACCAGATTTTTCCCGATATCGTGAACATCCCCTTTCACCGTGGCCAGCACCATGATGCCCTTCTCCTGCCCGCCCACTTTTTCCATCATAGGCTCCAGATAAGCCACGGCTTTTTTCATGACCTCGGCGGACTGAAGAACAAAGGGCAGCTGCATTTTTCCCGCGCCGAATAAATCGCCCACGACCTTCATGCCGTCCAGAAGAACGGTGTTGATAATCTCAAGCGGCTGGTAAGTTTTAAGCGCGCGGTCAAGCTCGGCCTCAAGATGCTCGCGGTTTCCGTCAATGATTTTATTTTTGAGCGACTCCTCCACCGTGGCCGCTGGCTTTCGCGCCTCTTCCTTTTTAACCGTGCCTTTTTTCTTGTCAAAGTAGGCGAGAAAAACATGTAAAGGATCGCGGCCTTCTTTCCAGCGGTTAAAAACAAGGTCCTTGGTCAGCTCAAGCTCCTCCGCGGATATTTTATGCAAAGGAATAATTTTCTGGGCATTCACAATGGCCGCGTCCAGGCCGGCCGCAATGGCCTCATGCAGAAAAACGCTGTTTAAAACTTGGCGCGATTCGGGATCAAGGCCAAAAGAAATATTGCTCACGCCGAGAATCGTTCTTACTTCCGGCAATTCCTTTTTTATCAACCGGATGGCTTCAATTGTCTCCACGCCCGCGTTGCGAAATTCCTGATCCCCGCTTCCGAGCGTGAAAGTGAGCGCATCGAAAAATAAATCCTCGGCCGGGATTCCGTATTTTTTCGTGGCCAGATCATAAATTCTTTTGGCCACGGCTAATTTTTCCGCCACGGTTTTAGCCATGCCCTTCTCGTCAATGGTGAGCGCGATCAGAGCCGCCCCGTACTTTTTCGCCAGCGGGCAGACCTTCCGCATGCGCTCCTCGCCGTCCTCAAGGTTGATGGAATTGATGATGGATTTGCCGGCAATTAATTTGAGCGCATCCTCGATCACCGGCGCTTCAGTGGAATCGATCATGATGGGAATCGGAACCTGCTGATTGAAGCGGGAAATGGTTTCCACCATGTCCCTGGTTTCATTGCGGCCCACATAAGCTACGCACACATCAATCACATGCGCGCCCTCTTTCACCGCCTCGCGGCCCATGGACACCATGGTATCGTAATCTTCCCTCTCGAGAAGCTGTTTGAATTTGCGGCTTCCATTGGCGTTGGTTCTCTCGCCCACGAGAAGCGGCGGAGGATTCTGCGCGTAAGTGACGGCGGAAAAAAGACTGGAACAGGACGCCTCATGTTTCAGGGTTCTTTTGTGCGGCTTGAGCCCGCGGACTTTTTCCACCACGGCTTTTAAATGCGCGGGCGTTGTGCCGCAGCATCCTCCCACAATGGAAACACCGAAATCTTTCACAAAACGTTCGTGGAAATCGGCGAGCTCCTGCGGCGTGAGGCGGTAATGGGCCACGCCCCCGACATTTTCCGGAAGTCCGGCATTGGGAAGAGCAGAAATGGTTTTTGAACTGTATTCACAAAGGGTGCGGAGATGATCCGCCATCTCAAGCGGGCCGGTGGCGCAATTCATGCCCAGCACATCCACGGGGAACATTTCCAGCGCGGCAATGACGGATCCCATTTCCGTGCCGAGCAGCATGGTGCCGGTCCTTTCAAAAGTGACCTGCACCATCAAGGGAATTCTGCGGCCGGATTCTTCGAAGAATTCCTGGGCCGCGATCACGGCGATTTTGGCCTGCAAAAGGTCCTGGCAGGTTTCGATCAAGAGCACATCCACTCCGCCCTGCGCAAGTCCCGTGATCTGTTCTTTGAAGACCGCTTTTAATTCGTCAAATTTGACATGGCCTAAAGAAGGAAGTTTAGTGCCGGGGCCGATGGAGCCCACCACAAACCGCGGATGGGAGGGAGTGGAAAATTTTGCGGCTTCTTCACGGGCAATCTCGACGGCACGCCGGTTGATTTCGAGCACGCGGTCCTGAAGATCGTATTCGCCGAGCACGATCCGGTTTGCGCCAAAGGTGTCGGTTTCGACCGCATCACAGCCGACTTCGAAAAAACTCCGGTGAACGCCGCGAACGGCCTCGGGCTTGGTGATAACCAGGTATTCATTGCAGCCGTCTTTACCGCCGAAATCGTGGGGGGTTAAATCGAGGAATTGAAGGTTAGTGCCCATCGCGCCGTCAAAAATGAGCACCTTTTCTTTGAGAGCTTCAAGAAAGGAAGACACGCGCTCTTCTACCGCTTACCTTCCGCTATTTTGCGGCGCCTTCGCAGGCACTTTTGGCCAGCTGCTGCAATTCGCCTTTCTCATACATTTGCGTGACAATGTCGCAGCCGCCTACAAATTGCCCGCCGATGAAAACCTGAGGGAAGGTGGGCCAGTTGGAGTAATCCTCCAGATGATTCCAAAGCCCCTCGTCCTCAAGAACGTCAAAGGTCTTGAAAGGGTAACCCAGGCGTTTTACCGCATCCACGGCCTGCGCGGAAAAACCGCAGCGGGGGGAATCCGCAGTGCCTTTCATATAAATAACGATCTTGTTCGCCTTCACGTCCTGATCGATCTTCTTCAACACCTCTTCTTTTTCCATACATCCTCCTTCTACTCCAATGAAACCAAATTAGTTTTCCGCCACTCCTCCGGCGTATAAGTTCGGATCGAGAGAGCGTGAATACGCTCATCATTCACATAAGCCCGGAGAGGCGCCTGCACCATCAGATGCTGCTGGATGAGTATTTTTCCAGCAAACGCCTCGGACACTACCTCCACCTGAAAATGATCGAGCGTGCCGGTAAGGTCTTTGACTTTGACTTGGGCTCCAGGCATTGCTTGTTCAACGATTTTTTTTATTTCATCAGGCTGCATCAATCTAATAATCCCTTCATGACACGGTAAAATTCCTGCGCATTGTGCGACGCCAGATAAGGGTTGGTGCGTTTCTCATCCCCCAGGCGGTTCATGGGCGCATTCGAATAATTGTGCCCCGGATAAAGCTGGATATCATCATCCAGTTTAGCAAGTTTCTGCGTGAGACTTTCATACATTTTCTCCGGATCCCCGCCCGGCAAATCGCAGCGGCCGCAATAGCCGATAAAAAGCGTGTCTCCGGAAACAAGGCTGCGGTTCACAAGAAAGCATTGCGACCCCGGCGTATGGCCGGGCGTGTGAATAAACTCAATTTCTATTTTCCCCACTTTGATTTTGTCCCCGCCCGAGACCGGCACAAGATTGGGCGAGGAAATATTGATAAAAATTCCGGTCGAATCCGCGCGCGAATGTTTGAGAAAAGCCGATTCTTCTTTGTTCACGTACACTTTCGCATCCGTGGCCTGAAGCAGGCTCTCCACCCCATTGACGTGATCATAGTGGGCATGCGTGACCAGGACGCCCGTGATCTTCATCTCATCCTTTTCCGCCTGCTCAAGAATCCTGTCTGTCTCCCAGGCCGGATCCACCGCCACGCATTCCCGCGCCTGCCGGTCGCCGATCAGATAAACAAAATTCTGCATGGGCCCGAGTTCCATCTGGCGGAAATAAAAAGGATCCTTTTCCATAAAACTCAACGGGTGCGGAACCGGCCGATGTGAAGCAATTTGGCCAAATTGGCGTTTGAATTGAGAACCGGTTTGATTTTCCCTGTTTTTGAAGAAAGCAGGGTGGTCACGCCCGGGCCATGGCCTGAAACAAAACTGTCCGAATGGCTGACAATCGCAATCGTGACCGCACCTTCATAATAATGACGGCCGTACGTATTATCAGCGTCCATCACCGCCACAAAATCGCCGAAGCGCAGATTGCGGAGGCCCAGCCGTTTCACCGTCTTGGGATCCTGGGTGGTGATATCATAATCGCCGGTCGCGGGATCCGGATGACCCAGGCCGGAACCCATAATAGCGGCCGGAATTTTGGCCACTACCGGCACTTCCACCGCGCCGCCGGACTTCACCGTGATTTGCATTTTTTTCAACACCGCGGGATCGATATTGTAGCAGAATATCTCGGGACAATCCAAAATCTGAAGCCCTTGCCCAAAAGCACGGATTAGGAATTTTTCATCCCCATTCAATTTATCAAGCGTTCTCTGGTCAAAGTCAACCAGCACATGCTCCACACCGCCGTGCATGCCCGACACCACTCCTTTGGCGCCTTTGGCCGGGCCGCAAGTAATCTCGACTTCATTTCCGATGCAGGCCAGGAAATGAAAGGCCATATTTTTACTGCTGGTCCGTTTTTCATCATCATAAATAATGGAAACGCCCGGCTCAATGTGATCGCCGCGCCATCCAAAGGCCGTATCCCCCGCTTTGACATTGTATACAATGCCGCCCACAGAAGGCAGGGAGTGTCCCCGGCCATCCGCATCCACCTCAAAGGTGCCGTATCTGAGCGGCGGTGCGACTTTTCCCGTGACGGCTACTTTGACCAGGCGATCTTCATTCAATTTCAGCATATCTCTCCTCCACATCCATGGTTAAAAAGAAAGAATACGATAATTTCAGAGAGTGTATATCATTTTTACTTGAAGAGCAATGCAGGGCCGCATAAAATCTCCCCGATGAAGAAAATGCTTTTAATCCTATTGGCCTGCCTACTCCCATCGTGCGCGCCCATGTCCGAAGGCGAAAAAATGATCCATGAAGGAAGAAAAATATTCCTGCGAAGATGCTCTTCGTGCCACGGGATTCACGCCGAGGGGAAACCCGGCGTTCCTTCATTAAAAGGAGCACCGGACCGTTTCACCGACGACGCCATTCAATCTTTTATTCAAAACGGCAGGGGCGAAGGGAAACAGCGCATGCCTCCTGTCCGGAATATTTCCGGGCAGGAGATTATCCGCGTCATTCTTTATCTCAAAACGCTCAAGGGATAGTTTACTTCCCGAGAGTTTTCTGGCCCGGATTCCATTCGCAGGGAGTCAACTCTCCGGTCTGAAAGGCCTGAAGCGTGCGCACGGTTTCATCCACGCTGCGGCCCACCGGAAGGTCATTGATCACCGCACTTTTCACCACACCTTGAGGATCCACGATAAAGGTTCCCCGCAGGGCAATGCCTTTTTCCTCCACTAAAACGCCGAAAGCGCGGCTGACTTCATGGTTGGTATCCCCCAGCATGGGAAATTTCACCTTGCCAAGCCCGTGTTCCACCCAGGCCTTGTGGGAGAAAACACTGTCCGTGCTGGCGGTGAGAACTTCGGCGCCCAGTTTTTTGAATTCTTCGTATTTACCATTGAATCCCCGGATTTCTGTGGGACAGACAAAAGTAAAATCAAGGGGGTAGAAAAAAAGAACAACCCACTTTCCGCGAAAATCGGAAAGCTTCACCTCCTTAAAAGATCCATCCGGCATAAGCGCCTGCGCTTTCACATCAGGGGCCGATTTTCCCACTTTAAGCTCCACAAATTCCTCCTTCGTCTCTGCAACTGCTTGCTTTACAACCACTTTTGACTTTTTTTCCAAAACAGCTTCTTTCGTCACAACAGCCTCCTTTGTTTAATCGAATTCTTCAGAATAAATGCCAACTGATTTACTCGAAATTATCTTCAATTTTGAATTTTGTGTCAAGTCGGCAATGACCGATCGGATGGATCGGGCCTGCCTGATCAAGCCGCGGGTGGCGGCCTGTACAAGCTGGCCTCAAAGGCCTTTTTGATATCGGGCTGCGTTTTGAATACTTCCGCCAATGCCGCTGCATCCGTCTGCTGCAATTTTTTGTAAACCTCAAGCGCCTTTTCCTTTTCGCCCATGAGCCAGTAAGTCCAGGCAAGGTAGCGGAGCGCCCGGGGATGATTGGGATCAAGGTCAAGCGCCTTTTGGGCAAATCGAACCCGGTTGGGAAAACGGCTGCCGAAATAATTGACCAGCTTGAGATAGGCGGAAATAAGAAACTGGGCCTCGTCCAAGTGGAGTTCTTTTGAAATTTCCTCAAAAGACCTTTCGCGGTTAAACTGCCATTCACTGCGAGGCACTATCCAGCCGCGATTGGCGATTTCTTCTGTAGCTGCTTTAGCCACGAGCGAATGTCCCTTCAAAGAAAAATGCACATTATCCTCTATAATGGGCTCTCCCAAAATCCCTCCCGGTGCTTCGGAGATCAAAACTTTTTCCGTGTCAATCGCGGGAAATCCTTTTTCTCTCTGCACTTGTTCAAAAGCGGCAAGCACATCCTTGTTGGCGCGGAAAATAATCGTATCGTTATCCCTGGCTTCCTCAAAAAACTTTTTAGCCTCCGCCAGATCGCCCTTCTTAAAACAAAGTTCTCCCATGCGGAACGAAAGTTCAGCGTAAGTGTCGTCAATGGCATGCGCCTGACGGAATAAATCCAGCGCCTCTGCGGAACTGGCCTGCGATTTTTTTTCTTTACCCTGCTCGTACAAACGTGTCCAGGCTACAAGCTGTTCCGGCGTCAATCGCTTGATGTGAACTGAATCCCATGGCGCAAAGTCCTTCAAATTGCACACCGGCTTATAAAAAAGAACTTTTACATGATGATTTTCCGCCATATCCAAAATTCTGAAAAGTTTCTGCCTGAAAAATTCGATATTCTCCCAGTAACTCAGCTCTGTCCTTATATTCCTATTTTCCAGGCCAATGCCATTGGGCGGCGTTTCGATTTGGGCAAACTCCATGCTGTCATCGGGGGTCTGCTTATGCCGGAGCCGGAATTTGAGCACCTGCCGTGAAATTTCTGAAATCAGCCGGCTTTTCATAAACAGCCTGCGGGCTATCTCCACCTTGAGGTTCTTATCCGCCTCCACCTCGCTTTTCCGGTTGCCGTAAAGAAAAGCGTTATGTCCCTCGTAAAAAATGGCAAGGTCCGGTTGATAAGGAAGGGTTTGATAAAAAGAATCCGCGATAAACGCGCCGCCCTGCCCCATCCTGCCAAAATTAATGATTCTAATCTTTTGATTGGGCAGAAAATCCTTAAGATAAGCTTCAAGCCAGCGGCTGGGGCTGGATCGGTCAGCGTAGTGAGCGCCGTAAATAGTCGACTCGCCAAAAATAAAAATCCGGTATTCGCCGGTGGGTTTTTTTACCGGAAGATTTGCTTTAAGAATCACCTTCTCAATAAAATGGCTGGCACCATAGGGCACGCCGGCCAGAAAAAAGATGCCTTCCAGAAGACAAAAGAGGGCGAGGGTCCCCAGGAGTGCCCGGCCGATATCTCTTAAAACCGCTTGAACTTGAATACGATGGACCTTGTTTTTCATGTTTGTGGATTGACGCCGGCAAAACCCCTTTCTATAATGGCGGGTGTAGCTCGCCTCAGGCGCAGGATTCTACCATAATTCTTATGAAACCGTATTTGAATTTATTGAACCATATTCTCTCATCGGGAGTTAAAAAAAG
>OBEQ012247211.1_pt1 | contig 39083 bp, 42 predicted proteins | sample 1670901 | NCBI WGS metagenome assembly OBEQ01 (sample SAMEA104232315, study PRJEB22302) | groundwater metagenome | biome: forest; feature: aquifer; material: groundwater | place: USA | collected 2011-08-07 | depth 5.4 m | reverse complement strand
TTCCCGAGAGTCCAGTGGATGCGGACGATTTATCAAAAGAAGAGCTTGATCAATTATTCGAAGAACGAGAAGGTCAACCCATCTCACTTTTAGTTTTTGAAACAGATCCGTCGACGGGCGAAAAGACTGTTGTACTATACTCTCATTCCAATTTCCCATTGAGTTATGCTCTTAAAGGAATTAACCACGTTGCTAATGCAGTGATTTATTCATCAGCGCCAAATAATTGAGAAAAGCTATTTGAACCTGAAAAGAAGATTCATCAAAATAAACGTAAGAGGATAAAGCTGCTCAAATTGTCTTCCTTTGATTACTCGAGCAAAACTAAATAAGTATTTGCTCCGCTTTCCCTAAGATAGGCCCACAACTTAAAAGAAATGTTTATGACCATCTTATTTTGAAGAAGTTCACATAATGAATATTTAAGCAGATTTACACTCTTAAACTAATGATAGTATACACCCCACGGCGCTAAAAGGCAAGTTTCCTATTCGGCGACATTGACGACGATATTCTGACCTTCAACATCACTCCCGTTCATCACGCCTCGTGCCTTTTTTGCATCGGGTTGATTCGCAAATGTGATAAACCCAAAGCCTTTGGATCTTCCTGTTGAGCTTTCAGAGATAATAACGGTTTCTAAAATTTTCCCAAATCGTGTAAACAATCCTTTTAGGGAAAAGCTGCTCATTGATGAAGGAAGATTTCCTACGTATAGTTTCTTCTTATCCATTTTCACCCTTAATATTATCTCACTTTTTTGCCCAAAAAGCTACCCCAGATTATTTAGAAGTGTATAATCTACTTCATGATTATTATAATTCGAAAGAAAGCAACTCCTGATGAAGTCAAGAAGATGGCTTTGGATTATGATGGATATATCAAACTTGTTGTGGATATAAATCGGCGTATTTTAGCCGGAGGGGGAGAGCGACATTTTGATGCGGAACAACTATTATTGCAAGACGGCTCTCAACAAGAAAATCTTTGGGGCGGAGGAATAGATTGGGAAACAAAAGAGATCGATTATAATTCGATCATCAATTTAAGGCCGAGGCAAAATAAAAGTCGTGATATTTTATCAGAACAAATAAGGAAAGAATTTGAGAGTCTTATTAAAGAGTTATTATTGAATTAATTATGGATGTACGATCAAGATTATTAGATATCGCAATGAATCTTAACAGGGTTGGCAACTGGGCTGCCGATGACTACAATGCAAAACAAAAAAGGATCATCGTCTTTTTGGATCAGACTTCTAAATATATGAAGTTCATCAGTCAACCCATAAAAAATTCTCTAGTGGATCGTACCTTTACTTCATTTCTCACCGAATTCAAAACATTGGAAAAAGAGGGGAAAGAAGGTCCTCATGATGAGCTGGACTGGGCTGAAAAAATGATGACCTGGGGTAATATTCTAACCCACAGATCCAGTTTGCTGCAAAAAAATCCCTAACATCTTCCAACCCCCGGGGACGTGGTAAAATGTGGGCATGAAAGCCCTAAAAGAGATTTTAGAAGCAATGGATAAGTTGAGCAGCGAATTTGAAAATCAAAAAGAGAAAATTAAACGCCTAGTATTATGAATACAATAGACCAAATTAAAACTCTCACCGCGGATTTAGTAAATGAAGGGTTAGAAATACTTAAAAATTCCGATTTGGTCAATTGCACTGATCCAAATAATATTTCTGAGCTTGTAAGAAAGTATATAACCTGGTTTACAAAAGCAAAGAGATTAATTAATAATACTTCTCCAAACGACCAGCAACAGTTTACTGAGTTATATAGATTGAAAGACGATAAGAACCCTACTACTATTGCTCATTTCTTTAGTTATCCTAAAGAACAGCACTGGAACAATTCATCGGAAACGTATTACTACCGACGGAATGATAGACACTTCGAACATTTTAAGACAAACTTTTCTTCTCAAATAGCTATAATTGAAGCGATTCCTAAAGCAATAGAATTTGAGAAAGTCAAACTATCGCAACTTCTAGCAAGAGATTTACTCACGGATGAACTTATACAGGCGAAGGAATTGTTGGATAAAGGATTCATAGAATGTGCAGGAATGCTAGCTGGTATAGCCCTAGAGAGACAACTTAAAATAATTTGCGATAATAACAATCCACATATAAAATACTCAGACAAAGACACTTTGGGAGATCTTAATAACAGGCTTAAAACAATTTACAACGATCCTTCCGACTATTCAAGAGTAGATGCGATAAAAACAACAAGAAATAGATGTTCTCATGATCCAGGAACAAAACCGCCAAGTAAAAAGGACGTAGAAACAATGATGTCAGATGCAGAAAACTTCATTAAGACTCATTAAAAATGAAAACTAATTGGCCGGTGAAAAAATTAGGGAGACAAAAGACCTTTGATGAAGTTGTTTATTCTTGATTAAAAGACGAGTGGCATCTAGATGAATACGACCAATTAAAACTCACTGTTGCAGCAGAAATACTTGATGATCCTGACTTTTTTAACGATGGAGAAAACAAGACAAGACTTGAACTATTAAGACATGTTAGAAAACCAATGGTTGATCCACTACCAAGCGATACGGAATGGTATGTGATTGATTTTAATAAAGACGATCTGAACAGAACTTTTATTGTTCCTAGCGCAGATTGGCTTCCGCTTACAAATAATACATTTCATATTTTAGAAGCGTTAAAGAATGTTGAAAGCAATTTAGATCATTCAGATAGAATTAGAGAAATTAAAGCAGCTATTAATAATGGGAATGTGAGTAAAAATTTAATCCTTGTTGCCTCAAGTTCTGAATCATTTTTTACAATTATAGAAGGTAATCATAGAGCAGTGGCTTTCACTAGTAAAGCCTTAGAAAATAGTAGAGAAATTATGATAGAAGAAATATTTTTAGGTATTTCACCACAAATGAAAAGTTATATTTGGCATATAGAAAGTAGATTTCAAAATGAAAGCTAAGCGAACCAAAAAAATAGATAAGAACAGTCAAAATCTTAACGATCTTCTAGTAGACGTCGAAACTGAAAGTGAGAAACTTGAAGGAAAAGGTGGACTAAATGGACTACATAATTTAGTCAAGCAAAATGTAGCCCTCTCTAAAATTTATGCTCAGTTAATTCAATCGATCAATGATTTAGATAATACAACCTCAAAATATTCTAGAATTTTGATAGGGTTAACTGTAGTATTAGGATTTTTGGCTGCAATTCAAATTTATATAACTTTATGTCCTGGCAGGTAAAAAAAATTAGGAGAAGTCTTTTTTCCAGTCTGCTCTTGATGAATTTTTTCCGATACGATTAAATCTCATAAATTTCCTATCTTTGCTTTATTTCTTATTCCCATTAAATTTTCCATCTTACCATTAATTAAGTACGTTTGAGCAGATAATTTTGCTCCTCTCTTGTCGTAAATTGATTTTTTTACCATATCAATTATAGCTTTCGTCTCTTTGTGGTTTTTGGGAAGAGGGACCTTTACCTCTAATAATCTACTTCCTAGTGTAGATATCGTTCCTTGTCTAAATGACTTTGCCTCAATCTGTTTCTGAACGATTTCTAAACCCAAAATAGCAAGCAATAGATAAGGGGATAATACTTCTTTCTTCAACACTCTAATTTTACGGAAATGACTTTGGATGGTGATTTTTATGTCAATATCAGTAATCATCGCTGCTCTTCCCATTAAATACGTTCCATCATTTACGATAATAATATCTTCGGGTTTTATATCTTGCCTTGCTCTATACAATTCATAAATTTCCTCTGGGATGCAATGGGTTGGATCCGCCGCTACTTCCCAATTAGAAATCTCGGATGTTCTAATAAATGGGATCGTACCTGTTCCATAATACTCACTGCCGACTTCATTGCCTCTTTTAATTGATAAAATTTTATCTCTTACTAATTCCCCAATTGATTTAATAGAATATTTTCCAGTACCTGCATATTTCTTTAGTTCTTTTTCTAGCTCAGGATTATAGTACTTTGGCAGTAGTATCTTGTTCTCCAATTCTTGAACATCCATAAGGAAACCTAAATGAGACTTTTTTCTACTTCCATTTAAAGACTTAATATGCTCTGGAACGAGTTTAATTTCATCATTGTTAATTTCCCTACCTCTTTTATCGTGGCCGCACGTTTTAACATAGCTCATAAAAAAGGAGTAATTTGCTCTTGGTTTTTTCTTTCTCAAAAACAATAAGTGAGTTTTAGTTGGAGTATAGGGAAGGAAAGTAGTCATGGGTAAATCTATAATGCCTATTATCTCGGCTCTTTCCAACAAATATTGCATGATATATGCGTCAGTGGGATTACTTAGAATTCCATCAGGCAAAACTATGCCTAGTCTGCCACCTTCCTTTAATAGAGCTAGACATCTATCAATAAATAATATCTGTGGAGCTTCGCCATCTTTAACTTTTCCACTAGTCCAGGTGCCTTGTTCATCCTTTTTCCACTTATGTCCTAGAGGGTATTGAGATAATTTTTCTGCGCCTTTAACTGGAATTTTTGCCCCAAAAGGAGGATTGGTTACTACAATATCAAAGGTGCCCAATTGAATACTGCCTTGAGTTTTGTCTTCCCAATTACTAGGACTATCTAAAGAATCTTCACAAAATATTCCACCTTTTCCATCACCAAGAATTACCATGTAAGCTTTAACGATTCTACTGAGAAACTTATCTTTCTCAATACCTTTTAAATTTATATTCACTTTCGCAATTTTTTCGGCTTCTATTTCTGATTTAGGCCATCCATATTCTTTTCCTTTCTCGTCTATTTTTTTATGAATATGACGCAAGCACTCCACTAAAAAACCGCCAGAACCACATGCAGGATCAATAACTTTTTCATCAATCTGCGGATCCAAAATATCAATAACAGTTTTAACAACGTTTTTCGGGGTAAAAAATTGTCCTTGCCCACCTTTTAGCGCCCTTTGAACAAATACTTCAAAAGCATCTCCCACAGCATCTCTCTCTGCTGCAATGAGAGAATAATTTTGTAGTTCTCCTACTATATAAGCAATAGATTTATCATCTAACTCAATACGATCATCTCTATCAAGAATATCCTTATAAACATCTTTTGCTTCATTAAATCTTTCTTTTACTCGTTTAGCAATATCTGAAGGAGATTCAGCTACTCCAGCTCTAAAAGATACAACCTCTTCCGGTTTGGTGAATTTTTCATCATACAATTTACAAAGAACTATATTTATAATTTGTTTTGCTAGTTCTTCATCTCTAGTCGTACCGACAGTATTTGCAGCTAAGTAATTTCTTATTGATTTAAAAATAGCTTTTAAATTATGAGTAGGTTGCAAATCCTTTCTCTTAAATTTTCCAATATCTTCTACTCTTTGTCCCCTTTTCGGGATATTTGGAATTTCTTCAAAGATAATTTTTCCATGGTGTTCGAGTTTTCTTAAAAAGACTCTTTCTTCTCCATTAAACCAAACGCCCAAATTAGCAGTACAGAATCTCAAGTAGTCCTTAAGTTGATCTATGCCTTCTTTTCTAGTCTTCTGCTTACATTCAACGATTATGTATAAGTTATCGTCGACCTTTCTATCCGACTCAAAAACAGCTATATCGATTGGATATTCTTTTTTGATGTCACTCGGTCGTATTTTTACTCTCCATTGAGGATGTGTTTGTATTTGAGTTTTGCGATAATCATAATCTTCAACTAATTGCTTTAAGAAGACCTGAACTGCCTCAATTTCTTCGGGAGTAGCTCTAACATATTGATTGGTAATGTAATCTCGCACGTATCCCTCTTTAGTTTCTGGAGCGGATAATATTTTTTCTTGTGTTTGAGTATATTTGAGAGGCATTGAAGTTTATTTTATCACTTTTGTAGATTATCGTCGATATTTTTTGTTCAAATATTTTTGGGAATAATGTCATTTTCCATCATCTGATAAAAAATTTTGAGGCTAAATATTTTCTTGATATAGTTTTATGCTATTTTGACACCTTGTATCGTTGGTAAGGCTTGCTACAATAACATTATTCCTTTAAAAAGAGGACGAAGTTCCGGACTTCACGCTTACACCTGGTTTATCCAAGACACTGAGCGTTGGACTCTCTAATAAAAGGAATCAGATGAGGTTACAATGTCGCCTAAGGACATGCCCCAAGGAATCAATATACTAACCTGCGGTAAAGAGAAATTAGAATAAAAAAGACGTTGAGATTCTGCGGAAGGCTGAGATAGCGATGCTGACCCTAATACGCGACTCACGCCGGTGGGTCGCTTTTTAGTTGGGGAGTTTGTGGATTATAGTCTACAAAGACAGTTAAAAAGACTCAAGTATTCAGGGGTGGGGGTTGAGGTAGATTGTCCCGTGGTGATGAAAACGTACTCGACGGTCACCGTTTTCGAGAGAGATCAATACTGATGGGCCTTCTTCATCGCCGTTGAGCGGGATAGTAATCTCGGTTCTTCTTTCTCCTCTTTTTCGAATCTGAGAACCTTCCGTACCAGCAACCATACGATCTGCCAGACTACTTTTATAAAGTCGGGAGCCCATCTCGGAAGCTTCAATAGACGACATACTTTACTAAAGGTATAGAAGATATTTGATTGCTTGTCAAGGGAGTGAGTAAGGAGTATACTAAGCTCATGAATTTGGAGCATAGAGATTTGCCAGAACCACTTGGTCCACGTCCCGAAAAGAAGTCTTTGCCTGAGAAGATCTGTACGATCGAAGTCGTTGACTATATGCCAGGAAGAACGAATCCGACAATCTCAGTCGCTCATACTGATGCCGAGTTTCAAGTCAGCTGCATACTAGTGAGCGACGAGACCGCAACTGTAGCCTATATGGCAAGACCCACATACGAGCTTTTTGACCAAAAACGAAATCGTGTTAGCATGCAACCTCGGCTCGATCCCTACGATGCATTCAGAGTTGCGACGAGTCTTTGTTTAAGCTGGATGGGGTTCAACTTCAATACATCAGACCTCTCTACCCATGAAAGTTTTTTCGCAAGCGCCGATATCCGCGCTCTTCTCTTTGACGAAGACGGCAATATGCCTGATGAAGAAGAAGCTCTCAGACGAATGACTGCGCTTGAAAGAATCGCTGCCGTATCAGTTTCTTTCCCTGCCGAGTTTCTCCTCCATCGCTAATTTTTATAACTTTCCCACAAAGGTCTTATTATCTTTACAACAATCAACAAACGGTTTTTAATATAGTAAAATACATAATTAATTATGGGAAAGGAAAATAAAAGGTTTGCCGGAGTATTCACTTATGATCGAGCTGCTGCAATTGAGCAATTAGCGAATGAAGTTGGTTTAGATTTTCAGGTCATTGCACGATCGGGCGAAGGATATCAGCTACGAGACGGCGGTAGAAATATATGGGGCAATATAGATGATAGCGTAAGTAGGGTCCCCAAGGGTATGATTGTCGGGTCTCTTCCCATGGAAGCTGAGTATATCGAAGGATTTTGGGATAGGGTATCACAAATCCAGGCTTCCAATCAGTCTTTAGAAATTGAGAGTTAGTGTTTTGATTTAGGCGGGTTTTCTTTTGGCGATATCTTTTTTTAGCAACCCTACTAAGCTCGGGTTGCGCCATTCTCTCATAGTCCCCATCCCGCGAAGAATTTCGCTATTGGTTAGTTGAGACTGATCAAAGCTCATCACATGACTGTCCACGTATAAGAACTTATCTCTTGGGCCGTGGCTTCGGACGAACTCTATCCCATCGTTTTTTCCCCGTGCGGTTGGTGCTTCTTTCACGGAAATAATTATATCACCCCACTTTGGGATTTATCGTTTAAGCTTTGAGTCATATGCTTCTGATGCTTCTTCTCTGGTCAATCTCCCCGAGCGAACAGCAGACGCAACTGCCATCGGATGTGCTGACTTCAGCTCTTCACGCCAATCAAAATCAAATCGGCCGACATACTTTCTTTGGCGATAGATTTTATACCCCTCGAGATCGTAGGAAAAGACCGTTCCTCCTTTTTGTGTATCCCCTCCGTGAAGAAAGTGGCGTTTAAAAAACAACCAATTATGTGGAATCCATAAATCATCGTTTGACTCATACACGCTCTGAATCTGCCGTTCCTTGAGAGAGTCAATCCATTCATGCGATCTCGTATATGAACTGATTGTGGGAGAATAAGGATGTTCTCTCGATTTTTCCCAGTGAACTTTCAGTGTCAAATCTCGGGGTATTTCTGATCTTTTTATCTCCCATATCGGCGCCTCCGCATCAATGAACACGATCTCATCGTAGAGCTCTTCTATCTCCATAGGAAGAGAGGTGAGAGTCTGTATCTCGGTGCGTAATGCTCGCGGTAGTCTTCCATGCGGCCGTAATTCCTCCAGTACCGGTACAGAGATAGGAGCGCGCTCTTGACCCATAGAGGGCGATTGTACAGGGCAAACAAGAAAAAAACAACCCCAAGCTGGTATACTATGTGCCAGATGCCTGCAACTATACCAGAACGATTTAACTACTCGGTTGACACGGTATTGACTGAGGAATATCGTTCGGCACTACATGATTTAGAAAATGTAGTAGACGGGAGTCTCACCGAACCATATGAGAAGGTTGATTTAGATATAAACACCTCTAGCGTTGTGGTTGCGTTAAGAACGATCATTCTCGCAGCGGGAAGATTTACAGAAACAGCGGAAGAAGATCCATCGTATCTGATTCAAAAAATGAAAGGATCAGCTTTTGTCCTACTTGAGGCGCTTGGATATGACTCTTTTCAAAGAGATCGTTTTCCAATGATTAGATTATTTTTCAATCCTGATGTGAAAATAAATGAGGACCAAATAAGAAGAGTAGATCTCTGGCTCCCAGACAGCGACGATACGCAGTTTATATGGAGAGTACATGCGACCGAGAGGATAGGTACACAGAGGCAGGATTTTTATCCCGGTTATCTTGATACGGAGAAGGGCCAATCAGATATGAAAAGCTTCATGGCTCTTTGGAAGGAAGGATTAACCTATCTTCTAAAGACCATTCCCCAACCTTCAGCGAATCTTCCTGAACCAATGGAAAATGCTCTCTAGAATACAGATATTATCTTGAGAAGTTACTATAATCCTTGAATGAAACAGCATCATATCAAATCTCTTGAGGGGAAGCTGATTCTTCTCGCCACAATCCTCGCAAGCGGTATGGCATTTCTGGACGGGACCGTAGTAAACATTGCTATCCCCGCAATCCAGAACAAACTCAACGCCACCATCTCCGGCATCCAGTGGGTAGTGAACGGCTACGCCCTCATGCTCGGCGCACTCATCCTCATCAGCGGCGCACTCGGCGACCGCTTCGGAAGAAGGAGAATCTTCTCCTACGGCATTTTTCTCTTTACTCTCTCCTCATTCCTCTGTAGTATTTCCCAGACTATCACTCAGCTTGCGATCTTTCGGGCCATACAGGGAATAGGCGGAGCGATGATGGTGCCCGGGAGTCTCTCGATTATCAACATCTCTTTTGAGGAGAAGATTCGCGGTAGAGTGATCGGCCTCTGGTCGGGATTTGCCGGCGGAGTGGCAGCGCTCGGGCCTTTCTTAGGAGGGTGGCTGGTCCAGACACTCGGCTGGCCCTCGATCTTTTATATCAATATACCTATTGGTATTCTTGCTTTGTTTCTCACCCTTCGCTATGTCCCCGAGACCCGGAATCGCGAATCAACGCGTATCGATCTGGCCGGAACGGTCCTGATCTTTCTCTCGCTGCTGGGGATTGTGTACGGACTCATCTCTGGATCAGACCTGGGCTGGAGCAGTCCGCTGATTATAAGCAGTCTCACAGCCGGCGCTGCGCTGTTTGTCCTGTTTCTCGTAATAGAGACAAAAATAAAAGAGCCCCTTGTGCCGTTTCGGATTTTTCGATCACCGCTTGTCGTCGGCGCAAACCTCGCGACGTTCTTTCTGTACTTTGCCTTGAGCGGCGTGATTTTTTTCCTCGTTCTCAATCTACAGCAGGTCCAGCATTACTCGCCGATTGCCGCAGGGCTCTCGATGCTTCCGGCAATTCTGATCATCACTTTTTTCTCCGGCTGGGGAGGGTCGCTTGCCGACAGGATCGGCCCGAGAATTCCGATGATCGTCGGGCCGCTGATCGTCTCGATAGGAATGACGCTCTTGGCATTCTCCGGAAGAAGCACAAGCTACCTAATTAATTACCTGCCGGGGTTGACGCTGTTTGGAATAGGAATGTCAATTGTCATTGCCCCGCTCACAAAGTCTGCGCTCGCTGTGGAGGAGAAGTACTCGGGCGCCGCATCAGGAGTCAATAACGCCGTCTCCCGTGTTGCCGGACTTCTGGCAGTAGCATTGCTCGGCGCGATCGTTCTCTCATTGTTTGAGACCAGGCTGCAGAGTAGGATTATGAGTTCTTCGATGAGTACGACTGAGAAACAACAGATTATGGTCCAGCAGAATAAACTGGCAGGGATCTCCGCGCCAAAAGCCTTTGGCGCAATGTCAAAAAAGATTACAGATGACGCGGTCGCCGACTCATTCCTTTACGGATTCAGGTGGGCGATGGGGATTAACGCGCTTCTTGCATTCCTGTGCGCTGGTATCGCATTCGTTACGATCCGTAGCAAAAAACAATACTGAGAGTTATTTTTCTGGGAGGGTGAGGGAATGCCAGAGTACGCGGCAGGCATAGCTGCGATACGGACTCCAGCTGTTGACGATTTTCTCTATTTGCCCTCTGGTCGGCTCTTTTTTAAATCCGTAGATCTTCTTGATCGCGTTTCTCAAACCCAGATCTCCGTGTGAGAACACATCCTCTCTTCCCAAGGAAAACATCAGAAACATCTCGGCGGTCCAGGGGCCGATTCCTTTTACCTTGACAAGCTCCTGCATAACTTCCTCATCCGGAAGAGTTCTCAAGCGCTCAAGATCGAGCTCTTTGTTACCCACTTTTTTGGCCAGATCCTTCAGCGACGCTACTTTTGCATTCGAGGTGCCGCAGGAGCGGATTTTGCTGTCAGAAAGGGATAAAAGTCCGTGCGCAGTGACTCGTTTTTTTGGAAAAAGGTTCTGGAATCTCGTGAATATTGTAGCCGCGGCTTTACCTGAAAGCTGTTGACTGATGATTGCATCGCAAAGATCCACAAACAAATCCTTGGGCAGGCTTCGCTCGGGAAGATTTACTCTCTTGATATATGAGTATAAAAGGGGATCATTCTTTTTGAAATGGGCGAAGATGCGGCGATTCATACCAGACCAGTGTATCACACGAACCTCAAAACCGGTTTTGTATAATCTCCTCATGCGGATGGTGATTTTGGCTGCAATTGTCGGTATAGTTGTTGCGGCGCTTGTGCTGTTCGTGCTACAAAAAAAGAACCATGTGGAGCAGTCTCAACAAAAACCTCCGGAGAGACCCCTTCTCAAGTACTCCTACGAGAGTCTTCGGACACGAACCTATAAGGGAGGCCCCATTGTGATCGAGACAGCGATCAAAGAGACGCCTTTATTTGTCTCTCGGATTTTTTTCTTCACGGCTGATGGAAAAAAAATAAGCGGACTCATTAATATCCCAAAAGAGCGCGGTTTCTATCCGGTGATCGTGATGCTCCGGGGATATGTTGACCAGGCAGCATACACAACAGGCGAGGGGACACAACACGCAGGTGAGTTTTTTGCCCAGCACGGATTTATCACACTTGCTCCAGACTTTCTCGGATACGGAAAATCAGACAAAGCCCCGGATGACAACCTGGAAGAGAGGTTTACTACCTATGTAGCAGTCGCCGAGCTTCTTGGGTCGGTCAAAAACTTACCAAACGCACTCAAACTTTCGGGAAACGAGACACAAGTGGCGACAGATAAAATCGGCATCTGGGGCCATAGCAATGGAGGCCAGATCGCACTCTCTACCCTTGAGATAACCGGAGGCGCCTACCCCACAATCCTCTGGGCGCCGGTCTCAAAACCTTTTCCCGAGTCAGTCCTGCACTATGCTGATGAGCTCGATGATCACGGAAAAAAGTTGCGAGGGATCATTGATCGGTTTCAGAGAATATATGACGCGACGAAGTTTTCGCCGACCACGTATTTTTCCTGGATTAAAGCACCGATTCAGCTGTATCAAGGCGAAAAAGATGAGGAGGTTCCAAGAGTATGGTCAGATGAGCTGTACGAGAAGCTGCGCAAGCTTGGGGTCTCGATTGAGTACTTTACCTATCCGAATGAAGACCACAATTTCACAAAAGAAGACTGGCCGCAGATCGTTCAAAAAAACATCGAGTTCTATGCACGTTACCTAAAAACCAAATGAGTCCTCTCTATATCGAAGAAGCTCGAAAAGGCAGTGTTTACCATCAGACAATCGTTCTCCAGTGAGAGTGAGTATTCTATGCCGTGCGTTAATATAATTTATACGAAGATTCCCATCCTGTTGAGCCAGTTCGGCTCGATGCTTTCCAACGTAGGGAGAGGTAAAGTGAAGCCCTTCGCCGTTTTCATCTACGGTGAGAAGCCAGACCAATTCTTCGGTCAGCGGTTCTTGTGGAGTAAGCTCATGCCTCTCGCCCGGAAAAAACACCTCGGTTTGGATCATCTCGGAACGCATTCTTGGCATCTCTTCTTTTAGCCTCCCTTGGTCGAAGGGAATTCCAGAGCGATCAGTAGGACTCCATCGTTCAATACTCATGATAAGAAGAATTATAGCGTTTACAACGAGCCTGTCAACTGGTTTTGGGGTATAATATCAGTCTATGGCATCGGCCGATGATAAAGCGGTGATACAGGCAATTAAGAATGGAGAGATTGATCGGTTTGAGGTTCTGGTTAAAAAATACACCAAGATAATCCAATCGTATATCAACTCGAAGCTCTTTGAAAAAGCAGATGTGGATGATCTGGTGCAGAACTCCTTTCTCTCCTTCTACAAAGCAATCGATCGTTTTGATGAAGACCGCCCTGTTCTTCCGTATCTCTATGAGATTGCCAAGAACGAGATGAGGATGTATTTTCGCAGCTATAAAACTGCTTTGCAGCTTGATGAGACAATCCAAGTCGAGCATGTGGAACAGGACTGGGGCGAGGAAGAGGATGTGGTGCGGCTGCTGGATTCCCTTTCCGAAGAACAAAAGAAGGCGTTACAATTGGTGTACGAAGGGTACTCGTATGAGGATATCGCGCGCAGGTTGAAGAAGCCGTTGAACACGATTAGGACGATTATCCGGCGGGCTCGGTTAGCGCTTATAAAAAAAATAAAACCATGACAAAACTTGAGAAAAAAATAATCAGGAAGGTATACACCCATGAGACAAAAAAAACCACCACTGAGCTGTTAGGGCGGATTCTGACGATCGGATTCGTCCTTGCAACAGTCCTTTATATCGGGTCGCTGCTGATCCGAGTGCTTGATGAGCAGGGGACCCTGGAGGTGTTTGAGATTTTCCATGAGGATGCAGATGTGGTGCGGACATACTTTTTCGAGGTCGTCGGTATCCTTTATCAGGAGATTCCGAAGCATATCGCGGCCTCGCTTATTCTTGCGGTTGTCGCACTGCTGTTTCTTATCGTATTATTTATCAAAAGCGTCCATCGCATCAGCCAGAAACTCCGAGCCCTCCGCAAGTATTGGTTCTCCAGCGCCAGATAGAAAGGGAGCCTCTACATCTGGTAAAATATACTTGCCTTGCCCGGTCGTCTAATGGTAGGACGCAGGACTTTGGATCCTGCTATCGAGGTTCGAATCCTCGCTGGGCAGCAGGACTGTACTCGAACCGCAGTATGAGGGCGAGATAATAATAAGCGCCAGATAAAATATTGAAGCAGTGATTATGAAGATATCTAGTAAATAATTTATTTACTGTACTGTATAAGAGACTTCTTGTTCAAATATACCGTTTGTGTAAACTTTCACTCGGTAGTTTCCTGGAAGATGTGTTGCTCCAGGTTTTTTCAAGCTCCAAACAAAACTTGCGTTTGTCAGATTCGGCTTCATAATTTTGAGACTTCCGTTATCCAGAAATTTGTTATTAAGATACCGGATGTATTCAAATTTTGTTCCTACTTTTGGGTTATTGAAAATGAGGACAAGATAGATAGTTTTATCAGTTTTTAAAAAGGAAGATGAAGGACCGGCGGCATTGCCTTGTGCATCAAGTGCAGTTGATGTAACGACACTTGTTATAATTCCAGGTGTCTTACTGCGAGGAAGTGTTGGCTTTAGTTGCACTGTTGGTGTAATAATTTGCTGTTGTGCTGATGATTTTAGAGGAGGCTTCTGTAGCACAAACAATAATCCTACAACCACCGTTGCAATGGCAATTCCTCCAAGAACGTACCACATTTTTGATGAATTATCGAATATCCGCGGAGGCTGCGATTGTGGTTGTAAACGTGATGGGGTAGTTTGTGTCGTCTCCATAGTGTTTTATTGATTATTTCCTTGTTGAGTTTCTTGATTATTTTGCTGCGTAGTACCGCTAGTATTTTGGGAATTTTGTCCTGATGGCGTATTAGTTTGTCGCTGGTCATCTGATTTTTCCCCATCTTGTTTACCGTCCTCAGTTGATGTGTTGTTATTTTTATCTCCTTCTTCGTTTAGGTTATCCTTTGTTTCGTTCAGATCCTGTTGGTTAATGCCCTCTTGATTGTTCATAACTTCTCCCTGTTCTTCTACCTGTACATTTTCATTTTCCTTCGCGCCTTTTTGATTATTTTGTGCTTCTTGGTCATTTGCTGTTGCCTGTTCGCCATCTTGTAAGTCCTTTGCAAAATCACTTTGCACAACCTGCGTGGTAGATTTAGCTGTGGGAACAACCGGCGACTGGGCATGAATTACAGAGGTAATTGCCAGGACAAGAGCAATACTAATTGAGAGAAAAAATGGGATTTTCATCTTATTATTAGTGTATCGATTTGAAGGAGCAGTGTCAAGTATGGTTGGGCAAAGTATGCTAGGTGAGCCTTGTTACGATAAAAATAAAGACCACTCCTAAAATAGTCAGCCCGAGCATTCTGTATGAACTATTTTTTCTGTGTGCTTCAGGAAGCAGATCGCTTGCTCCAATATACAGAAGAAACCCGGCGAAAAATCCAAGATACAGTTGCAAGACATTTCCAGGAATAGTAAAAAGATACGTAGAAAAAGCACCTAAGATAGGAGCAGTCGCATCAATAAGAAGTAACATAAATGATTTTTTCAATGTATTTTTATTCGTTAACATCAGCGTTACAGTATTTAACCCGTCAGAAAAATCGTGAGCAATTACTGCAATAGCGATTAATAATCCTACATGAGGACTAACATGAAATCCCAGACCTATTCCAACACCGTCGAGAAAACTATGAAATGATAATCCCGATGCGCTGATTACTCCGACCGTCGGATGTTTATGCGATGCATATGTGTCTTCCTGTCCAGTATGTATCACCGCAATTTTTTCCAACAGATGGATTGCGATAAAACCGCAAATGATTGCGATGAGAGCGGGCGTAATATCGAGTTTATGCTCTGTTGTAATTGAAAATACCTCAGGAAGAATATCAAAAAAAACCACCGCAATCAGAACCCCTGCTGTAAAACTCATAACATAATGAAGTCGCTGCTTATTTTTAAAAGCCAGAAGGCCCCCGCTAAATGTCGAGATGAAGGTGAAAAAAGATAATAGTAGCGCCTCTATATTCATACGTATGTTTGACATCCATGACAAAGTCCAAAAAGCTCTAGCGAGTGACTCTGTACACTAAACTTTGTTTTCTTCTGCAATTTTTTTATAAAATTTTCCTCTTCTTTTGAGAATGCATCTTCAACTCTTCCACAATTATTGCAAACTAAATGATGGTGATGTTTATTCTCCTCTTTGAGTTCGTATCTCTTTTTCCCTTCCCCAAGATCAATCTCGGCAACAATTCCCATCTGTTTAAAAAGCTCAAGACCTCGATAGATAGAGGCAAGATCGATCGATATTTTTTTCTTCTTGAGAGCGCCTGCTATTTCAGCGACCGTTAAAGGATAATCTTTAAGGATGCTCAATAGTTGCTGTCGAGATTTGGTAATTCTGTACCCTTTATTTCTTAATTCTTCAAGTAATTTCATTTCGTAAATGCAAATAACGTGCAACAAGTATATGCGAATGATTTGCAATTGTCAATAGTAAACCCGCGTTGACAAAAAGTTTTGAACTTGCCAGAATAAAATTAAGGAGAGCTTTCTTCTATGCCCAGGATACATCACAAGCGTGAGCGTCGAACTATTTGGGGACGATTCTATTGCGACATAATTCCGACACTTCTTCTTCCAGCTTTTTTGATCATTGCATTGGTCTCTTTATTTCAAGGGAGCACGGTTTTTAGAGATTTTAATCTATTAAGACCGCTCGGTCCAAAACAATTAGTTATAAGTACGACTATTCTTCCTGGTCAGGTACAGCAAGCAGTGCAAGCATTAGCAAAACAAGAGATAAAAGAAGAACAGGCAAATGCTACCCTCGCAAATAGTGCGGCTCAAGTTGCTCCAACAAACACACCACCCGCACAGTCCTTTATCGATTCTCTGCAGGAAGCCCTCACAACTGACCCATCAGATAAAGCAAAATTAAAACTCAAACAAATCGATCGAATGATTCAGCAGCTGCAGGCAGTCCTTCAAAAAGATACGTCCAATAAAGCCGTCGATCAGGCTGTTGATAGTATTCAAACCATCGGTCAAGAAACAGATGGAGTTGCAACAGATAAGAATGTTCAGGCGGATCGTGCAATTCTTGCGATGCAGATCGAGCAATACAACAGAGTTCAACTCATGCTGCAGAAAATAGAAGATAAGTTACCCATAGGATCATACTTAAAGATCGAAGAGGCGCGAACGAGGTATTTAGTAAGCGGCGCACAACGCTCGCTAAACGCTGCTCCTAACTTAGAGATGGTTCACAACGTTGCGCTAAAAGAGGTTGCAAAACAAGTTGGCACTGATTTTACAGAGCTTAAGGCGATCGAGATTCTCACCGATATTGGAAGCGGTTTAAATCCTCAAGCCAAACAAAAGCTGTCAGGACTTCAGAAAGAACTAGCGCTGCAGTTTGAAAAGAGAATGCTAAAACTCTCTCCTAATATACGGAATAGAAAACTGCAAAACTATATCGTCTTTTCTTACGGTAATCCGTTAAACCAAGTTCAATCGTTTAATCAGATGCAATATTTTCTCACCGATCGTGAGATGATTTTAGCAGTAGAGAGTCTTAAAGAACTCGCCGTACAAAAGTTAGAGGATAGAGTCTCTGAGATTAAAGACAAAGATACGCTTGATACGTTTCTCGACTCATCGTTTAAGAGCCCGCAGGATCTTAAGGTTTTAGCAATGATGAAACTAGATGTACTGGCGGGACAGAATGAGAACAGGAAAAAACAGATTGCCCAGCTTGAAGCAGATTCTCAAGATAAAATTATCGCAACGTTTGGAAAAGCAAAAAACTTAAACGACTATTTTACACAAAGCGCAAGCGTCAGTGCAGATCTCTTGGATGTGTCCGTTACTTCGCAACTCGCGACCATTTTAGAAAACTCTCCTCAAGTAAGCGCCGACGTAAAAAACATAATGACAAATATCAAACAAAAAACACTCACAGGCTTTGTAGCGAACATTGCTAAAAATAATTTTATTACTCAACCTAAATTACGCTACAATCCGGTTTCGGCTAACGCAGACGTCAGACTGCTTATTCCTGCACCGCAAGCCGTGGCACTTTTGGAAAGCATTAAAAATGAGTTGTCCAACCAAGACAAGTCGAACATTGTTATCGCTGAAAAAGTAAATACGAGCATCTTGGCAACGCATCTCTTAACGCAGGTCAATGATCCGATTGTTTTTGGACAGTATCAAAAATTTATCCAAGACAATCAACAAGTAAAACAGCTTATTCAAACGTATGTCGGCCAGAATTTTTTCAACATTCTTTCACAAAAGAAAAAACTCATAGACCAGCAAGACAAAAAAAATCAGCAAGCCCTTTATGAAAAGATGCAGCAAGTTGTACAGCAGATTTTTATTACCAAAGACAAAACGAGCTTAGAGGGAAGTTTGCCGCAACAAACACAAGAAGAATTAGCCAATCTTAAAAAAGATTTACCAGACAAGAGTGTACCAAAATTAGAGACACCCCCGGATGTAGTCTTGCCGGCAGTTGCCGCGCTTCCCGTAGATGTGCAAAACGCTATTGTTATTGCTGCCAAAGCTCAGATTAAGCAAAAGCACCAATCTAAGATATTCAAGCTCGAGTCGAGCGTACTGGCGAAAGAGTTAGGTGTGGTCGAGCCGACAATTCTTCCTGATAATTCTCTCTACGTTGTACAAAAAATACTAAGAGGCGCCACACTTGTAGTAAAAACCGATCCTATCGATCGTGCAGAAGAGCTCTTGAGACAAGATAACGAAAAAACTCTTGAAGCTGCTCAATTGGTTGAGAAAAGCCAATCTCAGAGATCAATTAATACAGCATTGAAAAGTTTGGAATCAGTCGCTCAGGATTTTGAGAAGTTAAAAAAGCACACAGAAGAACTCACACAACTTAAGCAGACACAGCCGCAAAAAGTAGACCAATTGATTGACCAGATTATCAATAACGGCCTAGCAAGACAAACCGTCTTCTCCTTAATAGAAGATAAGGTTCATGGAGACGAGTATGTGATCGTTGAGAAGATGAGACAAGAAATTTTGAGAGATGGAGTGAATACACTACTGAATCTAACAGATCAAAATGTGCAAAAACTCACTGACACATTAGAGAAGGCCGTTAATCAAAATTCTGGAAGTGAGCTTAAGGATATTAAAGCAGTCGAGCTCTTAAATGAGATCGCGAGGACGCAACCTGAAGAAGTAAAAAAAGTCCTAGAAAAAGCGGAGGTAAATTTGTCTTCCGATCTTGAAACAAAACTGCTTACGATCTCAAAAGAGCAAAGGACCAAAGAGCTCTTGGATTATGCACAAAACGCCTCTGGTAATCCTGTCCGGCAGTTTGAGGCATACGATCTTTTGAAGGATAACTTCAAAAACCCCGAAACGATCTTGTTGACAGAAGGATTAAAAGATAAGGCTTCTGAAAATCTGCAGGAAATAATCTCAGAAATACCCGACGCCACTGCGCAACAGAAGTTTGTCGATCAGGTAGTCGGGAATGAACCGCAAGATCTGAAAATCATAACAGAAATAGAAGCTCGAGTTGAGCCGCCACAAAATGTGGGAGTGGTTGAGGTTTTACCTGTCGTTCAAAAAGTGCAAAATATACAAGCAGAGGTTGAACAGAACATCATTGATACATATAAGAGCAAACCGGAGGAGTTGGCAAAAACAGATTTTTTTAATAATCCAACACCAGATGTTATAGATATTCAAGTAGTTCAAGAACTACATACTGCGCTCGATCGGTCTCCAGAGGTTATTCCAGAGGTAGTAGCTGTAGTCAAACAGGAGGAACAAAAAATAGTTGATACTTTCGTTGCCAATGTTTCAAAGCCAGAGTTTCAGACCTCTGTTTCGGTTCAAACAAATGTGAGTCAACTTGCAGCAGAAACACTCAACCCAGTTCCGGACACGTTGGCGATACTGGTTGATCTTAAGGGTCAGGTTGCACCAGCTGAGCAAGCAAAAATTGATCTGGCAATAAACGCACAAGTAAACGTAATACAAGATCATTTGATCAATGAAGTGAATGATCCAAAGACCTTCCAAACGTATATCACCCAAATTGAAGAAAATCCTGTCGTGGCAAAAATAGTTTCGCAGGTTGGATCACAGGAGTTTGCGAAAGCCGTAGAGACAAAAGCGCAGGAGGTTGAGACGGTGGCGACAAAAGAGCAGTCCACACTTGAAACAACGGTAGCTCAAGTGCAACAGGAAGTTTTCTCAAGCTCTGTCAGCGTGTCTGCACCAGTCATACAAACGTTACCCGAACCGGTGCAACAACAAGTTGAACAAATCAAACAAGAAGTTCCCTCGGAACAGATACCGCCCGTTACCGTCTCTGTTCAAACGTCAACACCATCAACCGTGACAACAGAGCCGGTCACAACAGCGCCAGTTCAGACTTCTACACCTGCCCAATCTACAGAAGCCCCACAGGCTCCAGCCCCACCATCCACCACAGTCCCCGGCTTATAAATATTCACTAAGATAAATATTTCGTTGCGAATGCGTTTGCCTCTTTTTCCTGCTTCTGAATCTCCTTTTTGCTTTGATGGACAAGAATTGCGTTTCTGTGCTTTAGCACGACATGACCTATCTCATGAACTATCGTATGCTGAATTTGATCCGGATTCTGCATAAGAAGCTCGTCGCTTATAAAAATTAAGTGTTGATTTGCAAGATCGTTTCCCGTGAGTGTGAAAGCCCACGCATCTTCCATAGAGCCAAAAAACCAACAGTTTGTCGTTATGTAATCAATGATCTCATCTGGCATTTGAACAAGCGTCTCACAAACATGCACTTTCATGAGAAAGCTTCCAACCAGCTTACCTTCAAACCTATGGTATATATCACGAGCGTTTTTTTTCATATCTGCTTCGGTGGGCTGATCCAAAAATCAGGATGTTCCCCAGCGAATTTTATTCCACACTCTTTCGTGAAGAAAATAGATTATGCTACTGGCAAGATTAGTCAGGAGGATTACCAGTATGGTTTCGTCATAACGATGGGTAATAGCAAATATGATGAAGATATCTGCGATAATAATCAGTATCCGGAAGGTGATTGATTTTGCTAAAGAGCGCTGAACTCTCTCAAATAATTTCACTGCCATCTATTTTTAAGTATAACAAGTAAGTTGTTTTTACAAATTGATACATTTATAATGTAGGCTCTCTCTTGAGAGGAGGTGAGCGATATATGCAAAAATGGAGAACAACATGTACTGACGGTTTCACAAAAGATGTGATGGCTGCCTCAAAAGAGGAAGCAGTAAAAATGCTCATGGCAGACCCCGAGGTACAGGAACACGCAAAAACTCAACATCCTGAGATGGCGGGTAAGACTCCCGAAGAAATGGTGACAACGATATCTGAGATGACCCAACCGGTTCAAGAGTAAAAAAAGACATCTACCCATTTGTTTGTTAACCTTCATCTCTTGATAACTCACAATTAGCAGGAAATAACGCCATTTTTGAGCCCAATTGCTAAGTATGAGTTTGTAGACTATAATCCACAATCTTCTCATAATGTCTCAATGCGAAAAAACGCAAAACTTCCAAAGTTGATTGGTAAACGGATTAAAAAACGAAGAAATGAACTTAGACTTACACAAGAAGAGTTAGCTGATAAGCTTGGCATAAGCAGGGTTTATATGGGATATCTTGAACAAGGAAGAAACGCTCCTTCGCTTGCATTGCTTCAAAAACTCTCTCGTTCACTCAACGTCCCCTTACAGCGGTTTTTCTAACAGCTGCTTTTCGTATGCTAATATAACTAACATGAGGCAAAAAAGAGTCGTTGTTATCGGCGGAGGGACCGGTACATATGTGACACTCACCGGTCTTAAGAAATACGATCTCGGTCTCACCGCGATCATCACAATGATGGATAGTGGGGGATCAAGTGGGAAGCTTAGAGATGAACTTGGTGTTCTTCCACCGGGAGATATACGGCAATGTATCGTTGCCCTTTCCACGTCTTCAAAATTGCTTCGCGAGATGTTTAACTATCGATTTCAAAAAGGAACATTTGTAGGGCACAGTTTTGGAAATATTTTTCTTTCGACCCTTGAGAAGACAACCGGGAGCATGAAAAGAGCCATCGCAGAGGTGGGAAAGATTCTTCGTATTCAAGGAAGTGTGATCCCGGTAACGTTTTCAAAAAGCGATCTCTGCGTTACTTTATCAGACGGAAAAACGATTGTCGGAGAGACGCATATCGACGTGGTAGAAAAGAAAGAAAAACGCGCAACTATAGTCAGCGCCTTTTTAGAGCCAGAAGCTTCTGCCAATCCTGATGCACTTCAGGCGATCGAGAAAGCAGACTATATTCTGATCGGGCCCGGAGATCTCTATACCAGTATTATTCCAAATCTCTTGGTTGAGAGAGTCAGATCGGCAATTCAGAAATCAAAAGGAAAGAAGATTTTTACTCTGAATATCATGACAAAATACGGGCAGACAACTCGGTATACGGCGAGAGATCACATTCGAGACCTTGAGAAATATTTAGGAAAAGGAGTGATTGACATGGTGTTGGTAAATAAGAAAAAACCTCGAAAAGAGACACTCGCTTGGTACGCAGATTTTGAAGAATTTCCTGTTGAAGATAATCTGCCAGAAAAGACGTCTCACCAAATCATTCGTGCCGATCTCATCAAAGATGTGATTCTCGGGAGAGTCAAGGGAGATGAGCTTAAACGAAGCATCATTCGTCATGATCCGCAGAAACTTGCAAAAATACTGATCTCGATTATTAACGACTAAAGTTGTTTTAAGAAACGAAAAACATACCTGCTAAAATAATACAATGGACGAGAACTCTTCTGATAAGATACTTTTCTACTTTTCTCGGATTACCTTTATCGTGCCGATCGTGGTGATAGTTGTTGGACTATTTCTCTATGAGTTTCAGAAGCCAATACCACCTGCGCTATATCAGCAAAGATCTCTCACAACAGCGCCATCGAGTTCTACAACAATAGGACCCAAACAGAAACTTTTGAATGTAAATGGTAGTTATCTCTGCGAAGTGTCCTCGACTGAAAGCAGTATCAGTGCATACTTTAAACAGAAGAAACTTTTCATAGAAAATAAAAATAAAAAGACAAATACCATTAGTTATACCCTTTATAACGGAGGATGTCTCTATCTTTGGAACAAGGACGTATATACGGGAGAGAAGGTCTGCGGACTTGCGCAGTATGAGTCATTTCTCTCAATGTTTGGCGGCATCAATTCCCTAGGGCCGTTACTAGGAAATACATCAGATATTCAAAAGGTGATGGACTCTTGTCAGCAAAGCAGTAAGGTGAGCGACACATTTTTTATTGTTCCGCGAGATATCTTGTTCAAAAATACTACAATCGATCAGCTAAAATAGTACCCCGGCTACGACCTACTTTCCCCATCTCCGCTTTGGAGTGAGTATCATCGGCGCTGGTCTGTTTCACTTCTCTGTTCGGGATGGGAAGAGGTGGTACCAAACCGCTCCGGCAACCAGGGTGCATATATTATAATATACGACATGGATCCTGGCAAGCCTTCCCATCATGCTCTTCATACCTTCTGCGCATACATCCCTGGCTTTTGGTATCATGTAATATAGGATGTATCAGACAGAGTTTTCCCTATATCTGGGAAGAGAAACTGAAGAGGAGTTTATCGGTTATTCTTCCGAGAATAATTTCTTCGGCATCATAAAAGTGCGAGGAGAGTTCTCTAAGGAAAAAGGAAGAGAGTTGGTTCGCCAGCTTTCTTCACAAGCCTCCTATCAGAATCTTCAGCACTTACGCGAGTTTGAGGCGTTTCTTGCAACCTACTGGAGAAAAGAAAATCTTCCTGACTCTTTCACCAGTGCATTTGGATTTTTCCACAATGGTTTGCTGTGGCTCAAGACAAGCGGAAAGGGAAAGATTTACCTTCTTCGTAAGGGCAAACTGGCCTGTCTTATAAAAGGGGATACAAGCGCATCTGGATATGTTGAGGAGGGAGATCTGTTTGTCTTTACCGCGGAAGAACTCTCTGCCTCAATCGAGAGCGAAGAGCGCTTAGCGTCGCTTATCAGAGGAAAAACACCTCCAGAAATTGTTGAGACGATTACACCAATTCTTAAAGAGAAAGACGATCAGGGAGTTGTTGCATTATTTACCCGCTGGATTAGTAAGATAGATGAAGAGGAGCTCGTATACTCATCCTCGACCCAACCTGTTATCGAGGGAGAAAGAGATCGAAAAATCTCCCCTCTTTTGCAGAATATAAAAAATACTGTTTCGCAGATTCGTTCACAGCTTTATACGCAAGATAAGAAAAAGACACTCACTTTTATTGGAGTCGGGGTCATTATACTTATTTTCTTCTGGAGCGTGGTGCTTGGCTACCAGCGGAGAGTAAGCTCAGCACAGGAGAAGAAATTGGAGACTGCAAAAGAAACAATCACCGAAAAACTTCGTCAAGCAGAAGACGTCGCGTTTCTCAACCTTCCCCGAGCGACAGCCTTGATAAATGAGACAAAAGACATTCTTGCAAATACAAAAAAAGACATTCCGGACAAAAACAATAACGAGATACGCTCTCTCGAGAAGCTGATTGGTGACGCGGAGGGAAAGATTCTTAAAAAGGAGGAGAAGCAAGCAGAGGAATACTTTGATTTTTCACTGGAAGACAAAAACGCGCTTGCGCAGAAACTCTATCTCGAGACAGATAATCTTGTGGCAATCAACCCAAAGGGGACAGCCTACGTATTTTCTCTCACAAAAAAATCTATTGATAAAAGGAGTGCGCCGGATATAAAAGAAACAAATCTGATTGTATATGACGGTGAGAATGTATACACATATAGAAAGAGTTCTGGAATATTTCAGATAACCTCTGATGGAAAATCAAAAAAGATCATTGAGAATGACCCGGATTGGAAAGACGTTGTAGATATTGTCTCATACAATAAAAATCTCTACGTTCTTGATCGGGGGGCAAATGATATCTATAAGTACGCGGTTGCAGAGAGCGGTTTTGGGGCAAAGACTTCATACCTTAAAGGAGACAAACCAAAACTACAGTCAGCCAACTCCCTCGCAATAGACGCCTCTGTTTATATAGGAACCGATGCGCGGATACTGAAATTTATCTCTGGCGTGCAGGACACGTTTGCGACTTCTTTTCCGCAGCCAAGTATCAATATTACAAAGGTAATTACGAATAAGGACCTCGAGAAGGTATATGCGTGGGATAAGCAAAATGGAGCGATATACGTGATCGGCAAATCAGGAGATTATGAGCGGGAGGTGAACTCCTCAATCTTCTCAAAAGCAAGCGATGTAGTGGTGTTTCAGAACAATGCCTATGCAGCCTCCGGCGCAAAGCTCTATAAGGTGAGCCTGGAGTAAGTCGTGTAATTAGCCAAATAATATAGTATAATTGATATCTACATACGCTTTAGAGCTTAAAATTATGTCAATCGAGCAGCGAGCCAATGTAGGTCTTCCTGAAGCTTCTCTTACCGAATTTGGCTCCTCACTTGCTGTTCGCAACGATCTACAAAGATTACTAGCAGAGCTTGTGCCTGTACCAGGAGCACTCCCAATCAAAAAAATACTAATCCCTGAACCCATGGGTGTTTGTGCAGGAGTTGAGATGGCAATAGACTCGCTAAATGAGGTGGTTGAGAGGTTCCCGGAAAGAGAAATTATTGGATATCATGGGATTGTTCATAATCCTTACGTAACCAATAGATTTCAAGAACGGGGAGTAGAGTTTGTTGATGACGTTGACAAGGCGCCTAGTAACTCGATTATTGTATTGAGTCCTCACGGTTCATCTCCGGAGGTAATCAGAAAGGCAAAAGAACACGATAGAACAGTCATTGATGCTGTTTGCCCTCTTGTGGAAAAAGTTCATCATGAGGTAGTAAGAATGGTTAAAGAAGGAAGAATAATTATCCATATTGCTCATGCAGGTCACGATGAAGCGCTAGGCGTCCAGGGATATGTTCCTAAAGACAAATATCATCGGATCGAAACCCTAGAAGAACTCGAAGAAGTAAAGAAACAGTATGGTCCCGACACACAAGCTGCAGTAGTAACTCAGACCACGCTTGCACAGGGTTCTTGGGAATCAATTGCAGAAGCAGCTAAGGAATACTGGACAGATACATGGACTGCGCCACGAAAGGATATCTGTTATGCAACAGATAATAGACAATCAGCAGTTGAGCAGTTAGTTCTGAACGGCGGCATTGAAACTGTCTTGGTAGTGACGTCCGAACAATCCTCTAATGGAAAAGCTCTCGTAAGAAAAGCAAGAGAAGCTGGCGCAGAATCATTTTTAATCCAGAATCCTCAAGATATAAATTTGATCGAGGATCTGATCAGAGGGAAAAAAATTGGAATCACAGCAGGAGCCTCCACACCAGCTCAGCAGGTTGCAGAGATCATAAGTTATCTTGATCCTTCAGAAGGAATCGAGTTCTTATCGGGAAAAGTTGAAGAACAAAAATTCTCACTCCCTCGTGAGTTACGAGATTTGATAAAAGAAGATGACGCGCGCTCTTAAAAAAATAAATGACGAGTTGATTGTGCTTGTTGATCAGCAAGGAAACTCTATTGGAACTGCTCCGAAACTTGCTTCACATAACGCAACCACGCCACTTCACCTAGGATTTTCTTGCTATGTGTTTAATCATAAGGGACAGTTTTTACTTACACAAAGAGCCAAGAGTAAAAAAGTATTTCCCGGAGTATGGACCAATACCTGCTGTGGCCATCCTGGACCTAGTGAGAAAACTGAAGACGCTATAAAAAGAAGATTAAAGAACGAGCTTGGTCTTGAGGTTAAAAAACTCAAAGTAGCCTTGCCGAATTTCCGTTACAAGGCAGCGATGAATGGCGTCGTTGAGAACGAAATTTGTCCAGTTTATATCGCAGTAACTCAGGGGGAGCCCCGGCCAAATCCGGATGAGGTTGAGGGTTATACATGGGTTGATTGGAAAGAATTTATCAAAAAAATTGAGACAAATCCCGGCGATTATTCTCCATGGGCTACAGCACAAGTGGAAGAGCTAAAGGAGCAAAATTTAGAGAATGTTTTTACTGGACCTGGGGAAGAATGATGCCGCAGGTGAGGCCAAAGCAAAATTTTCCCTTAAACACGAACTGCTCCAGCGTTGCCGCGACCCCCAGTACAACGATTAAAATAAAAAGCCCTACGATTGCGTTGGTGATTCTTTGTTGGGCAGCTGAAATTTTTTCTTTCTCTCCGCCAGACGTTATCCAATCAAATCCACCGCGCAGGGCAAATACAAGAGTGGTGAGCCCGGAGAAAATAAAAAAAAGTCTAACACCAAATGTGAGAAGATTACTCAAGCTACTTACAGGATTTGTAAATGATCCAAGACCAGGAGGAGGGCTAATTTTTCCAATGACATCTTTCATACACCAAAATTAACTTGATTACCAAATAAAAATTTTATCAGTTGTAACATAAGAAAGCTAAGCAAAACGATTACTAAACCGATAATCGTAAATTTAAAAACAGCTTGGGCTTTTTTGTATTTTTCAGGATCTCCTGCGGCCGTGATAATCATGTAGGCTCCATAAAATGCCATCAGCAACGCAACGATTCCTGCTCCGGTAACAAGAAGCGCAACGATTACGTTTACAATTGAGGCAACCGTGGAGAATTTTGCAATGGGGTTTACGCTCGAATTTCCTATATCAAGGGCGTATACCATGTGTATAATAATAACACAAAATCAACTATGAAGCCCATAACTACTCCTCATCATGTCGCGCTTATTCCTGACGGAAATCGACGCTGGGCAAAAAAAAAAGGGCTCCCTACGTTTGAAGGTCATCGAAGAGGATTTCAACAAGTAAAAAAACTCTCAAAGAAAGTAAGAGAACTTGGGATTACGGTATTCACGGTATGGGCCTTTTCAACGGAAAACTGGAATCGTGCAAAGGAAGAGGTTAATTATCTTATGAAGATCTATGAGCAATGGATCGATGAGAATCTCAAAGAAGCAATTAAAGATAACGTACGAATCATTCACATCGGGAGAAAAGACCGTATTCCAGAGTTATTACGTGGAAAACTGCAAAACGCGGAAGACAAAACTCAAAAGTTGAGAAAACATTATTTTGTTATCGCTCTGGATTACGGTGGTCATGATGAGATTTTACGGGCTGTCGAAAAAGGCAAAAAAATAGAATCAAAGATCAGTGAAGAACAGTTTGAGACCCTACTCGATACGAGAGATATACCGTATCCGAATCCAGACCTTATTATTCGAACAAGCGGCGAACAGAGGTCTTCAGGGTTTATGCCGTGGCAAAGCGCGTACGCCGAGTACCTCTTTGTTAAAAAGCATCTCCCTGATTTTACACCGGAAGATTTCAAGAAATGTATCGATGAATATCTCCGTCGTAAACGACGATTCGGGAAATAAGCGGGAAAAATTGCTATAATAGTTTTTCATGTTTCAACCCTCCTTTCAAATTACAAACAAAATCCTCAATAATATAGCTCGCATCGAGGCAGCGCAAGAGACTATCAAACACGCTCCGCTTCTTCCGTTATGGGAGAAAGAATTTAAGGAAGATGCGGTCGTCCGGGCCGTCTATCATGGAACTCATATCGAAGGAAATCAGCTGCATATGGATGACGCTCGAGATGTGTTGATGGGAAAAGAGGTCATCGGAAGACCGCGTGATATCCAGGAGATTATTAACTATAGAAAAGTGATTGAGTTTATTGAAGAAGAAGCAAAACGAAAAATAGATAAAATGACAGAACCCTTGATCAAAAAACTTCACAAAATTATTATTTCAAATATTGCCGAACAAGAAGGCGTTGGAGAGTATCGGACAAAGCAGGTAGTGATCCGCAACTCTCAAACCGGAGAGATAACCTTTCGTCCTGCCCCGCCGGTAGAGATTCCGTTTTTAATGAGAGAGTTTGCATACTGGCTGAATCGACAGACCAGGGAAGAAATGCACCCCGTTCTGAAAGCAGGAATTGCACACCATGGTCTCGTCCATATTCATCCATTCCTTGATGGTAATGGAAGAGTGGCTCGTGTTCTGGCGATGCTCATTCTTTTTCTTGAAGGATATGACATGAGGAAATTTTTTTCGTTCGAAGAGTATTATGATAAAGACGCGCTTTCATACTATGAAAATCTTCAGAGTGCATCTAAAGGAGAGCTTACCCAATGGTTGGAATATTTTACCCTCGGCGCCGCGATTGAGTTTGATCGGATTAAAGAAAAAGTCTTGAAACTTTCAAAAGATGTAAAGTTAAAAGAGAGATTTGGAGGACAGCAAATTTACCTCACCGAACGACAGATCAAGATCGTTGAGTATATTCAAGAGATTGGATATCTGCAAAATCAAAATTTTTCAACCATCTTCCCCGATATTTCTGAAGATACAGTGCTCCGCGATCTGCAGGAACTTATTAAAAAAGGAATCGTGAAAAAAGTTGGAAGCACAAAAGCAGCCCGCTATGTATTGGTGTAAAATAACAACATGAAATTTTCGCAACTCGCCCATTATGTTGAAGAGATAGAAAAAACCTCCTCGCGTCTGCAGATTACGCATCTTCTTGCTGAGTTATTTAAAAAATTATCCGTAGAAGAAATTGACAAAACGATCTACCTTCTTCAGGGGAGAGTTTCCCCATTATACGAAGCGATCGAGTTTGGAACAGCCGAGAAGATGATCATACGGAGCAGTCTGCATGCTCTTCATCTGGAAAAAAAATACCTTGAAAAAGAGTATAAAAAAATTGGCGACCTGGGGCAAACAGTTGAACACTTCAAAAAAATATATTCGTCATTTGAAAAAAAAGACCTCTCGATTTTAGAAGTATATGAGAGTCTTTATGAGTTAGCAAAGAAATCAGGACCCGGTTCACAAGAGATGAAGATAAACATACTTGCACGACTCATTTCGCAACTCGACCCGCTCTCCTGCAGGTATCTTGTCCGGATCCCAACCGGAACACTCCGTTTGGGCTTTTCCGATATGACAGTACTTGATGCTTTTTCGTGGACGGTAAAAAAAGACAAATCCCTCCGGCCACTTTTTGAGAAGGCATACCATGTGCGCCCGGATCTTGGCTATCTTGGAAAAAAAGTAAAAGAAAAAGGAGAAAAAATCGGGAAGATAGAACCGACACTCTTTACTCCAATTCTTATGATGCGGGCGGAGCGACTCTCATCAGGAAAAGAGATTATTGATAAGATCGGAAAATCTGCGATTGAACCAAAATATGACGGATTTCGATTACAGGTTCATTATAAAAAAAACCAGCATGTGGTAAAACTTTTTTCAAGAAATCTTGAAGAAGTATCTGCAATGTATCCTGATGTGGTTGAGGGAGTAAAAAAAGAGGTGGTTGCGCGCGAGGCGATTTTTGAGGGCGAGGCAATAGGGTACGATCCAAGTTCCGGAAGTTTTCTTCCTTTCCAAGAAACTGTACAGAGGAAAAGAAAATACGATATTGCGGAAAAAGCAAAAGAAATTCCCTTAAAGCTTTTTGTTTTCGATATGTTGTATCTCAACGGAAAAACACTATTGTGTAGGCCCTTTATTGAGAGAAGAAAAGCCCTTCTTGCTCTGACAAAATCAACCAATGTTCACACCCATACGGTATTTATCACACATGACGAGGTCTCCGATGATCCAAAAAAGATCGAGCTCATGTTTGAGGACGCTCTCTCGAAAGGACTCGAAGGAATCATTGCAAAAAAACTCCAAGGAATATATCAGCCGGGCGCTCGCGGTTGGAACTGGATTAAATTCAAGAGGAGTTACTCGGCAAAAATTAACGACACTATTGATTGTTTGGTGATGGGATACGATTTTGGTAAAGGAAAAAGAGCGGGTTTTGGAATCGGTGCTTTTCTGGCCGGGGTGTATGACGAGAAGAAAGATGTTTTCGTAACAATTGCAAAAATTGGTACCGGCCTTTCGGATGAGGAATGGAGAGAATTAAAAAAGAGAGGGCAGAAATATAAGACAGAGAAAAAACCCGCGTTCTATAACGTAGATAAACAGATGGAGGTGGATGTATGGATAAAACCAAAAATTGTTGTTGAGATTAAAGCAGATGAAATCACAAGATCTTCGGTGCATACCGCAGGGAGGATCTTAAAAAAAACAAAATCAGGAAACGCTTTTGAGGTCGATGAGCCGGGATACGCTCTACGATTTCCTCGACTCGAGAGATTTAGAGAGGATAAGCGAGTTGAGGATACAACGACACTGAAAGAGTTAAAGAAACTGTTTCATAGCCAGAAATAGGTATCAGAATGCTAAAGTTAAGCTCTAAACTACAAAATCTTGCCGATGTAATCTGGCACTCTCGGACCGGTCAATATTTACTATTTGCATTAGCGACAATAGTAACAATTAGTTTTAATGGGTACTATTTTGGTACATTTGATCAAGCGATCCATATTTCATTTATAAAAAAATTTGCTGACCCCTCGCTTTTCCCCCACGATCCATTTCTTGATCTACGATTTACTCATTATTCTTTCTTTTGGTTTTTATTCCTGCCTTTTTATAGAGAGGGAATTTTAGAAATAACAATGTTCATCATTCATATATTGATGACGTATCTTACTTTTTTAATGATATGGCGTTTGAGTAAAGTTATTTTCAATAACTCTTTAACTTCTTTATTATCTATTATGGCACTTATCCTGCCACATATTGGATTTGGTGGCTTTCCGGTATTTGAGTTCAGTCTTTTAAATCGGACGTTTGTCCTACCTTTTCTTTTACTTGCAATAGAATTTTTCTTGAAAGAAAAATACCTCACTGCCTTTATGCTTCTTGGGCTTATGTATAACATACATGTCGTCTCCGTCAATTTTGTTTTATTTATGTTTGCTTTCCATCTTCTCCGACACCTCGATAGGAAAAATTTCCACACCCTTATTAAAGGGTTGACAATATTTATCATATTTGCGTTACCAGTATTAATCTGGAAATTTAGTAGTTCGAATATAGGGCTTAATCCTGAATCAGACTGGTTTAGGATAATTAGTCACGGAATGCTTTACAACACGTTTTTTATATTCACCCGTATCTCTTATTTGGTATTAGCAACCGTTGGAGGAATACTAGTTTTTATGCTTTTTTTTATCTCACGTAAAAATCTAAAATCGGGAATACATCGTATAATCACCGATTTCATGATTGCGATGATGATCGTATTGGTAATCGAGGTTATAACCGCGTACTGGGTTCCAATAACGATAATTGTTGAATCACAAATAATACGGGGCAGTGTTTTTATTCTTCTTTTTGGATATCTCTATTTTTCAAATTACGTTGCTTCTTCACTGCAATCAAAAGGCAAGAACCTGACTGGTGTGTATATAATGTTGGTTGCTTTGATTACTTCTCTTTCTCCCATAACTTTGTTTGGAGCGTGGTCTTTGCGAGGGCTTTTGAGCCCGAGTAGGGTAAAGGGGATAATTGCTCTGAGTTTTGTAATTCTTGGGTTTTTCGCTATGTTGTGGTATTCCAGAAGTACAAACGTATGGAGTCCAGAGATTGATATTTTTCCAAAACACTCCGCCTGGTATGAGGCACAACTCTGGGCAAAGAATAACACTGCAAAAGATGCTCTTTTTATTACTCCACCCCAAATTTGGTGGCTGTATGATCTGGACTGGCGTGTTGTATCGGAGCGCTCAACTGTCTCAACATTATCAGAGCTTTTGGAAGTAGCATTTGCACCCGAGTACATCCCGTACTGGAAATCCCGATTTGAAAGAATTGCTCCTGGAGCGATAGATCAGTTTAGTGGAGATATTATACAAGATAAAAAAACTACTAAAAAAGCATTCTATAGTTTATCAGCAGCGGAGTTTAAACAAATCGGCACAGAGTATAATGCATCCTTTTTGGTCGTGGAAAAACCCTACTATTACAGCCTTCCTGTTGCATATCAAAATGAACAGTTCATCATCTATTCCCTTTAGAACCGTGAACTTGAATCGTACGAATGACGCGCAATGGATACTCAAGAAAAAAAGAAGCGGGATTATTTTTAATTCTTCTTCCAGAGATCTGAATGATAAGCGTTTTGTCATATCCTATCTTCCCCCCAGCTTCTGCTATGTGTATTGAAAGATCGATATCTTCGTGAACCTTTTTATCATCCAGGCACACCTTGTCCTTGACCTTATTCCAGATTTTTTTTGTTAGGACCATGTTAGGCCCGTTCAATGGATAATGATGAAGGATTAATTTTAGAAAAGAGTTATAGAGTTTAATAGCAAGAGTTCCTTTTAAAAAAAGATCATAGAAGGCAAGGGGACTGACTAAAGCATCGATTGTATTCCTGCTGAAATCTTTCTTAATTTTTTTTATCCAATCGGGCGGAAGAACGGAGTCTGCATCACAGCGGGCAACGATCTCAAAACGGGCCTCATTAAATCCTCTATTTCGTGCAAAAGCAATCCCTTGTCGTCGCTCTTTGAGTACTCTTAGCCCAAAGCGTTCTGAAATCTCAACAGTACGATCGGTCGAGTTATTATCAATAAGAATGATCTCGTCTGGTTTCTCTTCCTGGTGGGCTAAACTTAATAGACAATCGTTAATAAATCGCTGTTCATTATAGGCAGGAATAACGACAGAGACCTTCATCAGCTAATTGTATCAAATGGTATAATGCTTAGTATTACAGCAGATTGTATGGATACTTTTTTTAGCGTCGTTATTCCGACACTGAACGAGGAAGAGTTTCTTCCGAGACTTCTTAACGACCTTACAAAACAGAAAGAGCAAAACTTCGAGATCATTATAGTTGATGCATCATCCCATGATAAGACACGTCCAAAAGCGAGCAGCTTTAAAAACAACTTACGCTTAAGAGTATATAATGTAAAGCACAGAAACGTTTCATTTCAAAGAAATTATGGAGCAAAAAAGGCAAAAGGTTCCTACCTACTATTTCTTGATGCCGATTGCCGCATTAAACCTTCATTGACCCGGCAGTTAAAAAAACAGATTCAGAAAAAAAGAGGTCTCATATTCCTCCCGTATGTAGATCCTGAAGAAACCTCTGCACAGGTAAAGGGATTTTATCAATTCATTAACTTTCTTATCGAGGCGTCCCAAGGAACGACAAAACCATTTTCTTCAGTCGGCTCGGTGGTTTGGGAGCGACATTTTTTTCATCTCATTGGAGGATTTGATGAAAGCCTTTTTGTTTTTGAAGATCAAAATATTGTGCAGAAGGCACAAGACTGGGGAGTACGCGCAAAGTTTCTTCCCTCCGTGAAGGTAACTTTTTCTTTCAGAAGAATAAAAAAAGAGGGGAAGCTTCAGTCTATATATAAACTCTTTCTTGGTACCTTCTATACCCTGACAAAAGGAGGAATAAAAGAAAAAATTTTTGACTATGAGATGGGAGGACACCTCTATCAAAAGCGTCAATGAGTGCTTATTTCTTCGTTTTTGACGTGAAAATGGAAAGGATCGGGTAGTGATCTGAAAGGCGGATATCCACTCGTTTTGTCTCAAGCAGAATGATATTCTTATAAAGGATATAATCAAGCTTCAACCTAAGCGGTGGAATCTTGAAGAATCGGTTGGTGAAGGTAAAGGAGAGATTACGAGTTGCCTCTTTAAGATTATAGTGATCAATAAGATCTTGAAAACCTCTTCGATTATATGGGTAGTTAAAGTCTCCTGCAATAATAATAGGATTTTTCTTATCTAAACGGAGCTCCTTAAATGTATTAATGATCTGTCTTTGTCTGACGGTATTCATTGCAGCAGGTGAGAGATGGATATTATAGCTGATGATTTTTTTTCTGGTGTCCTTGATCTCGAACTCGGTTTTAAGAACTGTGCGAGGAACTTCTCCTTTGCGAAGCACAAATAAAAGTGCTTCAAAGAAACCCGATGGGAGATTAAAGCTTCGGGAGGAGAGAGCTCGAAAGAGTTTTGGATTATAAAACGTAGCAACGCCAAAAATCTTCCCTTTTCGTATAAAACTATTTGAGAAATCGGCAAGCCGGTAACCCAGCTTCTCAATTGATCGCAAACCTTCTTCGTCAGTTAGCATCTCTTGAAAGAAGAGAATATCGGGTTGATATTCCGAAAGAACAGCTTTAAGCTGTTGTGTAGCTCTGTTGTATAAAAGATTATAGGTGAAAACAGAGAATCTCATACGATTTGCCCTAATTTATTATACCTTATTGGCAGATTTTCAACTACCCACAGTATATCCACAGAGCTGGCCAAAATTAGGATAGACTGATGCGACAGCCTAAAGAGTATGTATATTTCTATAGGATATCTCATAAAAGAGAGTGATTTTTCTATAGGTCTTGACAAGAAAAAAAAGCTTTTGTATATTCAGAACTATGAAAGCAACAGAACTACTGAAGAAACAGGAATTACTACGAAAGCAAAACAAACAGAAAGAAACGAACGAACTTATTGAGTTTGTTGGATCTCAGTTTCAAACTCTTGCAAACCGAAATCTGCAGATACCAGTAAAAGCGTTCAGTCTATAAAAAAAGAGCATCACTACCGCTCGTATAAGGGGACGACGAGTAGTAATGCTCTTTTTTTCGTTCTTACTATAAGAACGAACAGATATCACGATAGCACACTAAAAATTGCTTGTCAAGCCCCTCTTAATTAACCTGATATATCGCTCCATCTCCATTTGACGTCTCGAGAATTTTTCTCCCAATAAGTTCAAATCGGGATTCATTAAGGCGTTGATACTTCTCTTTTTCCATTTTTGAGACAATCACATATTTCACCTGATATTTATGCAATAACTGCCTTACTCTCTCAAGATCCTCGGATTCATAGATATCGGAAATATCAGGAATTCTTGATCCAACCACATCCGCAGAGCCTCTCCAGAGCCATTCATGTACCCACCAGCCGGCAATCGTTGGAAGCCCGGTATTTGCAGAGATCCGCTCGTAGTCAGTATATGAATCTCCCTGGGCTTCAAGGATCACAGGCTGACCCTGCGCGTGAAGATTAAGATAATCAACAATCTCTTTGTCTGCAGGATGGTCATTCGAGAGCCATACGCTTCCGTCAAGCTGCGGCTTTTTATTTAATTGACCATAATAGGAAGGAAACGAATAAAACGGATAGAGAAATATAAAGAAAAAGAAAAGAAGAAACAGAGCTTTGAGTACAATGCCGAGTTTATTTTTTAGAAATGTAATTCTAAAGAACGCAAAAGCAGAGGCAACGCCCATCATCATAAACGCTTGATATCCAAGTTTGAACATCGTATTAGCACGGAAATGCGCGGGATAGATATCTTTGGCATAGAAAAACTCCGGGATCGTGGTAAGAATAATTCCCATCAAAAACAGCAAGACAATAAAAAGATCAATACGGCCCTGTTCTGGCGCTAAAGAATGCTTTTTTTCCAGTTTTTTTATGAGGAAGAAGATAAGAAATGAGATCCAGAAAAATCCCCAGAGTACAAAAAGCATCCAGAAAGGAGAGATCTGACATTTTTCTTTCTCAAACAAAAACGGGCCAAATTTCTGAAGCTGGGTCAGAAATCCAGAGCTGCAGTTGACGCCTACTCCAGAGACAAAACTATGAAAATGTGCTGTAAACGGAAGAGAAAAAACGACAAAGGATACGCCAAGGACGACAATAGAGATGAAAAACTGTTTTCGCAGACCAAAAAGAAGCAGAAAAAGAAGCGCCGAGAGAAGAAGATAGATCGGGCCATCAAAGGCATTTGTCATATAGTGAACTGCGCTCATGAAGCCGAGAAGGATAGTGCTAAATATTAAGTATGCAGTATTTAGGGGGAGTTTGCGGATGAACAACGTTAACAGGATAGCCAATGTCAATAGTACAAATGGGATATCAAAGACATGGCCGTGAAGATCTGCGACAACATAGGAGTAAGATGGAAATTCGTGAATGGTGAAGGGGATAAAGCGCGTGGCATTTGGATACCAGTATTTTGTCGGATTATACGTGGAGAAAATTTCCCAGAAAGGAATAGGCGTCTCATTTGGATACCCTTTGGTGAAGAGGTAAATGGGATGTAGGTTTCCACCCAGGTTCACTACAAAGCTCGTGAGCAGCCCAAAAAAAACAATAGCAACGGTTTTAACCTTTTTCCGTACAGAATATTTTTGAAACAGGTAAACAAGATTTGTTCCAAGAGAGAAAGCAAGCGTAATGCCCTGTGCAAAGATTGTCGCCAGAATGAGATTATATCCGATTGCCGGCTTTATTCCCGAGAGCTTTATAAGAACTGCGCTAGTAAGATGTCCAAAGTAATAATAATTTATCGGATATCCGTGTGGGTGTGTTGGGTCTGCAGCGTACCACATATCAAGCGCCGGGAGATACGTACTTCGCAGAATTGAGTTCATGAATCCAAAGTCCATAAATTTTTCAAGACCGTGAATAGAAGGCTCCTGGCCGCGAACAACTACTAAAAAGAAAAGTGCGGCCAAAAACAAGAGTTCCTCAAAGATAATCATGAAGCTGAAACGTTTTTCTCTCGGGGGTGGCGAATGAATAAAAGAGAAGATATTAATTGTAAGAAAGACAACGGCAATGAGAATAAGCGCGCCTTGAGTAAATGGCAGAATATGCAGGGTCCCAAGAAGATAGAGTACATAGCTCATGAGAAGAATTCCTATTGTTTTTGCAAACGGATAGCCTTGATCAGCAAACTGCGAGAAAAACCTCCGTGTAAGAGGGGTAAAAATGATACCGATTGAAAGTAAGATAAAATACCAGTAAAGGGTAGAAAAAACCCAGCCCATACCTGTATATTATAATGAAGCGAGTGATATAATTCATGCATGGAAAAAGCCTTCGTTCCTTCGTCAGTCGAGGAGAACCTCTACCGCTTTTGGGAAAACCAGGGACTGTTTACCGCGCAGGTAGAGAGTAAAAAGAAGCCGTTTTCTATCATTCTTCCTCCGCCAAATGTAAACGGAGATCTTCATCTTGGTCATGCAATGTTTGTTTTTGAAGATATTATGATTCGCTACCGCAAACTCAAGGGATACGAGACGTTATGGCTACCTGGGCTGGATCATGCCGGGATAGAGACACAGTTTGTATTTGAAAAACAGCTGAAGAAAGAAGGGAAAAGTCGTTTTGATTTTGATCGTGAAACGCTTTACAAAATGATCTGGGATTTCACGATGGCAAACAGGAAAAATATTGAAATACAATTACGTAAACTCGGTTTCGCGCTTGATTGGACAAAAGAGAAGTTTACCCTCGACAAGGATATTATTAAAATAGTCTACTCAACATTCAAGAAACTCTATGATGCAGGGCTGATCTATCGGGCAAAGCGCTTAGTGAATTATTGTACCCATTGTGGAACCTCTTTTTCTGATCTGGAGGTGAACTATATCGATCGTGTTGATCCTCTGTACTTTATGAAATACGGACCATTCACACTTGCTACAACGCGACCAGAGACCAAGTTTGGAGACACCGCTCTTGCCGTGCATCCTGATGACAAGCGATATAAAAAATGGATAGGAAAAGAGGTCGAAGCGGAGGGCCTGTTGGGAAATTTCAAGATAAAAGTAGTGGCAGACAAAACGGTCGATCCAAAGTTTGGGACAGGAGTAATAAAAGTAACGCCGGCACACGATTTTACTGACTTTGAGATCGGTCAACGGCATCATCTGGAGATGAAGCAGGTGATCGGATTTGATGGACGCCTCAACGAGCTCACCGGTCCATACAAAGGAATGAGGGTGAAAGAAGCGCGAAAAAAAATCGTAGAGGATCTGCAGAAAAAAGGTCTTATGGTGAAGGTGAAAAGTGATTATTCACACCGAGTCGGTGTGTGCTATCGGTGTGGGACGACGATTGAGCCGTTGCCTCTGGAGCAGTGGTATATAAAGATAAAACCGCTTTCGGCTAAGGCACTTGCACTTGTCAAAAACGATGAGATTGACGTTCATCCGAAACGCTTTAAGAAAATTCTTGTTCAAATTCTAGAGAACTATATTGATTGGAATATCTCGCGGCAAATTGTATGGGGAATTCGAATTCCGGCGTGGAAATGTGGAGATTGCAATGAATGGACAGTCACCGCCGGCGTTACACCGCCGCGGTGTAAGAAATGTCATGGTAGCAGTCTAAAGCAGGATCCAGACACATTTGACACCTGGTTCTCGTCTGCGCAGTGGCCATTTGCTACATTGCAGACCATTCCAACCTCCGGGGTTAAGAGCTTTTTCGAGTATTTTTATCCAACCACCGTGATGGAGACAGGGTACGATATTCTTCGGGCCTGGGTTGCGCGCATGATTATGATAGGGTACTTTGCAACGGAAAAAGTGCCTTTTAAGAATATCTATCTGCATGGATTGATTCGAGATAAAAAAGGACAGAAGATGAGCAAGAGCAAAGAAAACGTAA
>OBEQ012010157.1_pt1 | contig 39104 bp, 36 predicted proteins | sample 1670901 | NCBI WGS metagenome assembly OBEQ01 (sample SAMEA104232315, study PRJEB22302) | groundwater metagenome | biome: forest; feature: aquifer; material: groundwater | place: USA | collected 2011-08-07 | depth 5.4 m | reverse complement strand
ACCGAATTGTCAGCGCGGTCGATTGCCAGCGTGTACTGAATCAAATCGTTGGTGCCGATCGAGAAAAAATCAACTTCGCGCGCAAGCACATCACTCATGATGGCCGCCGATGGAATTTCAATCATCGCACCGATTTCCACATTGGAATCAAAATCAATTTTTTTCTCGGACAATTCTTTTTTCACTTCCTCTAAAATCTTATTGGCTTGGACGAGCTCCGTGTAACTGGAAATCATCGGATACATCAATTTCAATTTTCCGTAGACGCTGGCCCGCATGATTGCGCGAAGCTGGTTCTTGAAAATGTCCACGCGCGTCAGACAAAACCGGATGGCGCGCCAACCCATAAACGGATTCATTTCACGCGGGAGTTCGAGGGAAGATAAAAATTTATCTCCGCCGAGGTCCAGCGTTCTGATGACAACCGGCTTTGGATTGAGCTGTTCGGCTACCTTCTTATAGGCTTGAAACTGTTCTTCCTCCGTTGGCAGATCCGCCCGGTTCATATAAAAATATTCGGTCCGGTAAAGGCCGATCCCTTCGGCGCCGTGGGCAATCACAGAAGGAATTTCATCCGGAAATTCGATGTTAGCCACGAGCTGAATCTTGTAGCCGTCTAAGGTTTCAGCAGGAAGCGCTTTTAATTTATCGAGTTCGGTAATCAGTTCGACAAATTTTTTCTCTTCACGCGTATAGCGTTCAATCGTTTCGTTGTCAGGATTGATGATTGCAATTCCGCGGTTGCCGTCAATGATCAGCAGGTCGCCGTTTAAGACTTCATGGCTGATGCGGTCAAGACCGACCACGGCGGGAATTTCCATCGAACGAGCCATGATCGCGGTATGAGACGTCGGGCCGCCGATTTCTGTCGCAAAAGCAATCACATGTTCGCGGTCCATCATGGCCGTCTCGGAAGGCGACAAATCATGGGCGATCACAATCACTTCTTCTTTCAAATGAACCAATGAATCTTGTTTCTCGCCTCTTAGGTTGAGCAAAATTCTTCGGCCGACATCCTTAATGTCCGCAACGCGTTCTTTTAAATACTCGTCATTGATTTGTGCGAAGGCGTGAAAATAGCGCTGGATCACCAGCGAGAAAGCATATTCGGCCGTCACTTGCTCTTCTTTGATTCTGGACAGAACATCTTCAATTAATGTCCGGTCTTCTAAGATCAACAGATGGGCGCTGAAAATATCGGAATGTTCGTGGCCGAGTTCTTGGGCAATTTTTTTGCGGATCGCAAATAGCTCTGAACGTGTCTTGGTAAGTGTATCTTCGAAGCGAACAATTTCTTTGGGGATGTCATCCGGCTTAATGAGGGTCTTGGGGACGGAAAAAGAATCTTCGCTTCTTAGAACATATGCGCGGCCAATCGCAACACCGGGTGAAACCGGAATTCCTTGAAATGTTTCCATATTAATTCTCGCCGAAATTTGAATCGAAAAGCTTAGCGAATTCTTCCATTGCAATGTCGGCATCTTCGCCGGTAATTCTAATGGTGATGTGGCTCCCCGGTCCGGCAGCTAGCATCATGACACCCATAATCGATTTGCCGTTCACTTTTTGCTTTCCTTTTTGGACCGAAACTTCGCTTTTGAACCGGTTCGCGGTCCTGACAAACAAAGCAGCCGGACGCGCATGGAGTCCTAGCTTGCTCTTAATCACAAATTTTCGTTCAACTACTTTTTCTGAGTCCATGGCTGGTTAACGTTTCAAGACTTCAAAATACTGATCAATCAGGCCCTTGGCCAATTTTTCCGGATCATGGCGCACTTGAGAATCTAATTTTAAAATTTCAGCGCCCACGACTTCATAACCTTGCTCACGAATTTTATTCCAATCGATTTCTACCGGAAATGAATTGGTCGCTTTGTACACATCCAAGATCCCTTTTGGAATCGGTTCCGTATTAATGAAGCAAGCATCGACAATTCGCGGATCCGTATGACTCAAGAGCGCTTTTAAGTGATCCGATGCGCTGTAACCTTCGGTCTCGCCTGGCTGAGTCATCACGTTAATCACAAAAATCCGGTAGGCATCCGCTTCGATAATCGCGCTGGCAATGTCCTTAATCAACAGATTCGGCAGAATGCTGGTGTAAAGACTGCCCGGCCCCATAATAATGAGGTCCGCGTTTTTGATGGCTTCCACTGCTTCTTCCGCGGCCCGGCAGTTGGAAGGCCTTAACGTAATTCGTTTGATTTGCTTTCTCAAATCCGTGATGGAGGTTTCGCCTTCGGCAATCGTTCCGTCGTTGAATTCTCCGACCAAAGTAATTTTGTCCAAAGTGGACGGAAGCACGAGCCCGCGAATGGCCAGAACTTTGCTGGATTCCCGAATGGCCTTTTCAAAATCACCGGTGACCATGGAAAGAGCGGTAATGAATAAATTTCCGAAACTGTGCCCCTTCAGGCCTTCTCCTTCTTCAAACCGGTATTGAAATAAATTCCGGATCAACGGTTCGGCATCGGCCAAAGCAACGAGACAGTTGCGGATATCGCCCGGAGGCAGAATGTCAAGCTCATCTCTTAGGCGACCCGACCTTCCGCCCGTATCGGACACCGTCACCACAGCGGTAATGTTATTGGTATAAACTTTAAGACCGGATAATAGGACGCTTAGTCCTGTTCCGCCGCCGATCGCAACGATCCGCGGACCGCGCGCTAAAAAATCCCGTTTCCGACTCTGGTACACAATATTAGCCAAATCATCCGGCGGCTGAGGCGCTAACGCCCGAACGAAAATCCGGACAATGTTTTTCAGCGACGTATAAACCAAAAAAATTCCAAATATCAAAACTGCTGTTGCAAAGCTCGCCAAAAAAACGCTGGTATGAGAAATGGTTTTAACCGCGGAAAGCCCGACGACAAACATCATTCCGAGTCCGAAAATCGAAAGAATCACCCAGCGCTTAATTCCAATTCCGGGATACAACCACCTAAAAAATTTCATGACTAATCAGATTCCTGCTGCGAGCGCATCGTCTCGATCAAGCGCTCATTGAACTCTTTAGCAGAGTTGCCGCCCATATAAGAAAGTCTCTGGGTCAAAGCCGCTGTTTCAACGAGAATGGGAATATTCCTGCCGGGACGAACCGGAATAACCAAGTGAGGAATTTTTAAACCCAAAATTTCATAAAGTTTGTCTTCTATGCCAAGCCGTTCGTATTCTTTTTCCTTGCGCCAGTGTTCGAGCGAAACGGCCAGCATAATCCGTTTGCTGTTCCGGACAGAGCCGACGCCGAAAATGGCGCGGATATCGATAATGCCAAGACCTCGGATTTCCATATGATGATGCAAAACTTCATTGGATCTGCCCATCAACACGCGATTCTCGACCCGGACTTGGACGATGTCATCGGCAACAAGCCGGTGTCCGCGTTCCACGAGTTCGAGTGCGCATTCGGATTTACCGGCGCCGCTTTTTCCGAGGAGTAAAGTACCAACCCCGTACACATCGACAAGTGTCCCATGAATGCTTGTGTTCGGAGCGCTCGCCTGTTCAATAAATAAGGTGACTTGGCTTACGGCCTTGGCGGTTCGAAACGGCGTCCTGAAAATAGGAATACCTGAATCAATGGCGAATTTTACAAAATCCGCAGAAAGGTTCTGCTGTTTAGAAACAATAATGCATGGAATTCGAAATGAAAAAAAACGTTTTAGATTTTTTTGGCGTTTCGGCTGTTTTAATTTGTCTAAGAAACGGATTTCTGTTTTTCCCAGGATTTGCACGCAATCATAAGCGAAATAGTCATAGAAACCCGAAAAAGCAAGTCCGGGACGATGAATTTCGGGCGAATGGACTTTACGCGTGAGAGGAACCGCAGGCGTTAAAAGACTCATCTTTAACTGGTCTTTGAGGCCGTTATATAAATCGTGAACTGAGAGATAAGGCATGGCGGAGAGGTTTGCTAATTAATGCTTTTTGTCTTCTTCGGTTTTGATCATGTTAAAAACTTCATCTTCAGTTTTGCATTTCCGGAGCAATTCACAAAAATAGGTATCGCGTAGCAAACGGGAAATTTGAGCAAGCGCTTTCAAATGGGGCCCTGCCGTCGCTTTCGGCGCCACCAGCAAAACAAAAATATAAACGGGCTCTCCATCTAAAGCATCGAAGTTCACCCCGGCTTTGCTGATACCAAGCACGGCCGTTAATTTCGAAACTTTGTCTGTTTTTCCGTGCGGAATCGCAATGCCTTGGCCGATTCCGGTGGAACCCAAATTTTCCCGGTCAATGAGCGCTTTCACAATTGCTTTTGGATCGCCGATGTCTTCAACTTTTGCCAAGACATTCACCAATTCTTTTAAGGTATCTTCTTTATTGGTGGAATCAATTCCGATTTTAATTGCCTGCTTATCTAATATTTCCGAAATCTTCATTCAATTTCCTCCGTAAAAGTTGAGATTAATTAAGCTAAAACAAAACGCTCGCCTAAGTAAAGTTCCCGCGCTTTTTTATCAGTGGCCAGAAAACTCGATGTACCGGAAACTTCGATTTTTCCGTCACACATGATGTAGGCGCGATCCGTAATTGAAAGTGTTTCGCGGACGCTGTGGTCCGTCAGTAAAATGCTCAATCCCTGAGCTTTTAACTTCTGTAATATTTTTTGGACTTCAAAAACAGCGATGGGATCTACGCCGCTAAACGGTTCATCGAGTAAAATAAGTGAGGGATTCGTGACCAGCGCGCGCGTAATTTCCAGCCGCCGCCGCTCACCGCCGGAAAGTGTATAGGCTTTATTTTTCGCCAGATAGGCAATGTCCAAGTCCCCAAGTAATTTTTCCAGGCGTTTTTTCCGTTCCGTACGCGGAATGTTTAGGGTTTCTAAAATAGCCATAATATTTTCTTCGACCGTCAATTTCCGGAAGACCGAAGGTTCCTGCGACAAATAACCCATTCCCAAACGCGCCCGTTTGTACATCGGCAGTTGAGTGATATCATCGCCGCGGAATAAAATCTTTCCGGAATCCCCTTTGATCACGCCGACAACCATATAAAATGTAGTCGTCTTGCCCGCGCCGTTAGGACCCAGAAGTCCGACGATTTCACCGCGTGAAATTTGAAAGGAAACTTTGTTAACGACACATCTTCCTTTATAACTTTTAACTAAATTTTGTGTTTCAAGTAAATACATGACTACCTCAGAAAATCTTCCGCACCGGGCTCTTCGGACCGGTACTGTGCTTCGACATCGCCGCCTAAGACCACGCGGCCTTGATCGGCGAAATAAACGGCATTGTCACTATAAGTTTTGTTGCCTTCGATGCTCGTGATCACGACATTGCCCCGGGCAATAATTTTCGAAACCTTCCGGCTGTCCTTGTCATAAAGAACGTCCATATAATCAGAATTTAAAATCCCGCGCGGATGCTGCGCGTTTACATTTCTTGTAAAATGCGCGATGTTTCGCTTGTAATCTAATTCCAAAGGCCCGTCTGAAGTAATAATGGTTGGAATTCCTTTTTGGGATTCCGGATCTTGAATGACAACAGTCACGTTCTTCTTAAAAATGACTTTATTGAGCTGAGAATCGCTGCTTGCGCCCATGCCTTCAATATTAATGTTGTCTTTCTTCACCTTCGCTTGCACGTCTGTATCCATGCTTTTATCGTCGGGGTCGATTTGGAGTTGTTCAGTGACGAGGCGGGTGCCTGTTTCTGTTGTGGCGACAACATTTTTGTGAAGCATAATACCGCTCGTTGAGCGGTTGATCGAACCTTCATCGGCTGTGATCGTGACCGGAGATTCTTCGGCGTAAGCTTTCGCAATGACATTAATCAATTCGACATTTTGCGACAAAATATCCGCTGAGTCTCCTTCTATTTCCAGTTCTTTCTCGCCGGATTCGGTATATTTCGAAAAAGAAAAGCTATAAACGCGCTGTGCGGTTTCTTTTTGCACTTGTTCTTCGCGAACGCCGATTTTGGTGTGATGCTTCGTATACAGCCAAACCTTCCATTGAATTAAAAGGATGTAGGCGGCGATTAATGCAATCGTGACTAAAATAATTTTTCTCATCATGATACAACTCTTGCCAGTGAAATGGATGGTTTCAAACTCTTCTGATTTTGCGTTTTCCAACGGTTGTGCATCCAAACCCATTGGTCCGGGAAACGCCGCATATATTGTTCTACAATCTGTGACCACTTTGCCGTGATTTCATTCACCGCATCTTCTTTGTTCATTTCACAATTAGGAATAATGGGATCCTCTAAATATAAATGGTAATGGTCGTCTTCATGAATCATGAATGCAGGGACAATGGCCGCACCGCTCGCAAGCGCTAATTTCGCCGGGCCGGTGGGCGTCCAGGCCGGTTTGCCGAAAAAGGGGACGAAAACCCCTTCAAGACTATCTATATCTTGATCGGCAGAAATACCAATAACGTGATTGTCTTTTAACGCCGCCAGAACTATTCTCGGCGATTCATCCCGGTAGATGGTCGAGACAAGACCCTTTTTGCGAAGGTTCACGAGAACTTCATTAAACTTTTCATAATAAATACGCCGTCCCATCAAACTTCCGGGATAACCCAAGAAACGAAAATAGGAAGCCAAAAGCTCCCAATTTCCGATATGTCCCGTTAGCGCGATAACGCCTTTGCCACGCGCCAACGCTTGGTCGAGCCTTTCGGTTCCGTCATGAACCACCAACGCTTCCATTCTGCTCCGGTTGAATTTGGTAAAACATAAAACATCTATCGCGGATTTCGCTAAATTAATAAACACATTTTGCGCGATTTGTTCGTATTCCTGCGCCGTTTTTTCTGAGCCAAATGCCTGTTCTAGATTGGCAATCGTTTTCATGCGCTCTTTCGGGAGCAGCCAAAAAATCGAGAACGCAAGTCCGTGGGCAATCGCATAATTGAGCCGGCGCGGGAGAAAATGAATCATGGCGCGGATAAGTTGGAGCGCCAAATAAATTAAATACCGGTACGGTTTGTCTTTTGCCATAGATTATACAAAACCTGCTTTGAGCAAATCCTGAACGTCCAACAGGCCCACAACCCGGCCTTTTTGATTGATCACCGGCAGCTCGTCAATTTTTTTGTCTCGCAAAATTTGGAGCGCTTCGGCCGCTAATTTATTTTCCTCAATGGACGAAGGTTTTTTAGTCGACAAAGGTTCAATCTGCTTTTTTAAAATCGAAACCCCGTTTAATTTGAGGTGCCGCCTTAAATCTCCGTCCGTAAAAATGCCTTTGAGCTTTCCCTGTTTATCCACAATCGTGCAGGAACCCGATTTCGCACTCGTAATCGCGAGAAGCGCTTTTTCAACGGTCGATGTTCCGGTGACGATTGGATTTTGTTTTCCCACGCGCATAAGATCTTTGACCTTAATTAATTTTTTTCCCAAGCTTCCGCCGGGATGAAGAAACGCGAAATCTTCTTCTTTGAATCCTTTTCGTTTGGCCAAGCATACGGCTAAGGCATCACCCATCGCAAGCGCTGCTGTGGTCGAAGCGGTCGGCGCCAAATTCCAGGGACACGCTTCCTTTTCAAGGCCGATATTGAGAATCACATCCGAATTTTTCGCAAGTGTTGAGTCCAGATTTCCGGTCAGCGAGATTAATTTAGATCCGATTTTTTTGATTGTGGAAAGGAGCCGTGTAATCTCCTCGGTTTCGCCGCTGTTTGAAATTGCGATCACGACATCGTGCCTGGTGACCATTCCCAAATCGCCGTGAATGGCTTCAGCCGGATGCAGAAAAAGACTCGGCGTTCCGGTAGAAGCCAAAGTCGCCGCAATTTTCCGTCCGATGAAACCGGGTTTTCCCATTCCGGTAACAATGACTCGGCCCGAACATTTTTCAAGCAGATCGAGTGAACGCACGAATTCCCGGTTGATGCGCGGAATTAATTTCTTAATAGCCTGAGCTTCCACGAATAAAACTTTTTTGGCCAGCTTTAAATCTGATTCCATAAAGGATGAAGGCTTATACGGTAACCGGTTTTCGGGGCGGAATTTCCCGGGGGCCTTTGGATATGACCGGAGCGACTCGGCGGATTTCTTTGAGCGTCTCAAGAAGCTCTTTGAGCAAAGCAAGAGGGAGATTGTTGGGCCCGTCTGATTTTGCGGATTCCGGATACTCATGAACTTCCATAAATAAAGCATCAGCGCCGGCAGCAATTGCACATTTTGCTAAGGTCGGAATAAATTCGGCCTGTCCGCCCGAAGCATTTCCCAATCCTCCGGGAAGCTGAACGGAATGTGTCGCGTCAAAAACCACCGGATAACCGAAACTTTGCATGATCGGAATGGCGCGGAAATCGCTGACCAAGTTGTTATAACCAAATGACGCTCCGCGGTCCGTCAGTAAAATTTGATAATTACCGGCAGATTCGACTTTTTCCACGATGTTTTTCATGTCCCACGGGGAAAGAAACTGGCCTTTTTTCACGTTCACAATTTTTTTGGTTCTTGCGCAGGCCAAAACCAAATCGGTTTGGCGGCACAAAAAGGCGGGAATTTGCAAAATATCAAGGACCTCCTGCGCCGGTCCGACTTCTTCTTCTGAATGAACATCGCTTAAAATCGGCAGCTGAAATTCCTTTTTTACTTTGGAAAGAATTTTCAGGCCCTCTTCAATTCCCGGCCCTCTGAACGAATTGGCAGAAGACCGATTGGCTTTGTCATAACTGGCTTTAAAAATGTAAGGGATATTAAGCTGGCGGGCAATTTTTGAAATTTGTTCCGCATGGCGAAGCGCTGAAGATTCGCTTTCAATAACACAGGGTCCGGCAATAAGCACGAACTCGTCGGGTTTTCCGAAGGTAATATTATTCAATCGAACTTGCTTCGAAGACATTAGCAGGTGTTTCCTCAGCTTTCTTTTCTACCACTTCATTTTTCGGGCCGCTTCGCTTTAAAGCCAGCGATCTTGCCACAAAATTTTTGAACAGCGGGTGTGGCTTATCCGGCTTGGATTTGAATTCAGGATGAAATTGGCAGGCAATAAACCACGGATGATTTTCAAGTTCTACAATTTCCACCAATTTGCCGTTTTGATAAACGCCTGAAACTTTGAGTCCCTTCTTAATAAAATTTTCGCGGTACTTATTGTTGTATTCATACCGGTGCCGGTGGCGCTCTGAAATTTCATCGCTTCCGTATGCTTCATGAGTCAACGTGTTCCGTTTGATTTCGCACAAGTAAGCGCCCAAGCGCATCGTCCCGCCCATATTGGAAACGGATTCTTGCTCTTCCAATAAACTGATGACCGGATACGCCGTCTTCTTGTTGAATTCCGTAGAATTGGCGGCTTTATAATCCAGCACATTGCGCGCGAATTCAATCACTGCGCATTGCATTCCCAAGCAAATTCCGAAAAATGGGACATTATTTTCGCGGGCATATTTAATGGCACGAATTTTTCCTTCAATTCCGCGGTTGCCGAATCCACCCGGAACTAAAACCCCGTCCACTTTGGCTAAATAGTGATCCAAATTTCCTTTCATCAAACGTTCCGAATTAATCCGCTTGATAATAACCCGCGTATCGTTGGCAATTCCTGCGTGCCGGAGCGCTTCGTATAAGGATTTATAGGCGTCTTGAAGTTCTACGTATTTTCCGACAACTCCGATGGTCACTTGATGTTTGGGTTCGAGCGCACGGGTTACCACATCGCGTTTCCAATCATTCAAACTTCCGGCTTTGTACTCAATGTGAAGATACCGGCAAATGACTTGGTCCAAACCTTGATCTTTGAAAATGAGCGGAACCTCGTAGATCGATCTAACATCACGCGCTTCAATGACCGCTTCGGGATCCAAATTGCAAAAGAGCGCGATTTTCGCGCGCAAGTCTTTGGAAAGCCGTTTTTCCGTGCGGCAAAGCAAAATGTCCGGCTGAATACCGATTTCGCGGAGTGTGCCGACACTGTGTTGGGTAGGTTTCGTTTTTAATTCTCCGGCGGCCCGGATGTATGGAACTAAAGTTAAGTGAATGAAAATAACATTTTCCCGGCCTTCTTCCTGGCGAAATTGACGGACCGCTTCCAAAAACGGGAGTGATTCGATATCGCCGACGGTTCCGCCGATTTCAGAAATAACGACATCGTAGCGTTTTCCGCGAGACACTGCACGGATGCGGTCCTTGATTTCATCCGTGATGTGCGGAACCACTTGAACGGTCCCGCCCAAATAATCGCCGCGCCGTTCTTTTGAGATAACTGAAAAATAAACTTGGCCGGTGGTCACATTGTTTACTTTTCCGATGGGACTGTTGGTAAACCGTTCGTAATGTCCTAAATCCAAATCGGTTTCAGCGCCGTCTTCGGTCACATACACTTCACCGTGCTGGTAAGGGCTCATGGTGCCGGGATCGACGTTAATATAAGGATCCAGCTTTTGCATGGCCACTTTGAGGCCTTTTGCTTCCAGCATTTTACCGATCGACGCGGAGGCAATTCCTTTTCCTAAAGAAGAAACCACACCGCCTGTGATGAAAATATGTTTAGGCATGAGATGCTCCTACGCGATGTTTGTCTGCTAACAATCTTTTTGCCAAGTTAAAATCCGCCTCCGTATCAACACCGATTGAATCATGAACCGTTTCCACCACTTTAATCCGGTATCCGTTTTCAATCACTCTAAGCTGTTCCAATTTTTCCCTTTGTTCTAAAACAGAACCCGTTAAGGCAGAAAATTGAAGTAAAAATTCCCGCCGGTAACCGTAAATGCCAAGATGTTTGTAAAAATGATCCATTTTTCCGTCCCGGTCAAACGGAATCGGGCTCCTGGAAAAATATAAGGCCAAGCCGCTTTTGTCTTTGGTCAGCTTCACGACATTCGGATTCCGAAATTCTTCCGGGTCCGTTTTTTTGATGCACGCGGTCGACATCACGCAAGACAAATCGCGTTCAAGAGCACTTACTACTTGATCAACCACCTCACCCGGCATCAGCGGTTCATCGCCTTGAAGATTGACGATGAATTGACAGGACAATGATTTTGCAACTTCAGCAATTCGTTCCGTGCCGCTCGTATGATCCGGAGAAGTCAAAACTGCTTCACCTCCGAATGATTCAACCGCTTCCTTCAGAAGTTGGTGATCGCAAGCAACAATGACTCGGTTGACTCGTTTCGCCTGTTTTGCATTCTCATAAACATACTGAAGCAAAGGCCTGCCGTGAATCTGTTGAAGCAATTTCCTCGGAAAACGAGTGGATTCCAAACGCGCCGGAATCACGCAGACAGTTTCAAGCCGTGACACCGGAAAAAACCCTTTTCTTGCCCGATTTTTTTTCTAACTGATGCCCGGGAAACACCTGCTTGAGTTCCTGAGGGTTGACGGTTGCCGTTCCCAATTTTCCAACAACGATTCCGGCCGCCTGATTTGAAATTAACGCGGCTTCTTTCATACTTGCACCTGCGGCAAGCGCTAGCGTGAAAACCGCAATGACCGTGTCGCCGGCGCCGGAAACATCAAAAACTTCCCGTGCGGCCGTGGGAATTTTTGTAATAGCCCCGTTTTTTTCGAACAGCATCATTCCTTCTTCGCCGAGCGTAATCAAAACAGCTTGGCAAGAGAACCGCTTCAAGAGTCCTTTTCCGATTTCTTGAATCTCGGGAATCTTTCCGTCTTTGGAAATTCCGTATGCGCTCAACGCTTCTTTCCGGTTGGGCGTAATAACCGTTGTGCCTTCGTAATAAGCAAAGTTTTTTTCTTTCGGATCAACCAGGACCGGTTTTTTAGATGCTTTCGCTTTTTTAAGAACATGCTTCAGAAGATCCGGCGTAATCATTCCTTTGCCGTAATCTTCTATAATCACAGCGTCCACTTTTGAAATAATTTTGTCGATGAAGGCGGTCGTCTTTTTGAACAGCTCACCCGTAAGTTCGCGGCTGTTTTCCTTATCAAAACGGACCAATTGCTGCGAATGTGCAATCACTCTCGTTTTGAGTGTCGTCGGTCGTTCCGTATCATAAATCGCACCGCTCGTATCGATGCCTTCTTTTCTCATCGCTTTAACGAGCATGCGTCCGTATAAATCGCGTCCGACCATTCCGCACGGATAAACGAAACCGTTCAATGTCCGGATGTTGTTGGCCACATTGAGCGCACCGCCGGGAAGAAAAGATTCACGCACGACATTGACCACAGGAACGGGAGCTTCCGGAGAAATTCGTTCGACAGTTCCCCAAACAAATTCATCGAGAATCCAGTCTCCGATGACGAGAATCCGAACGTTTTTGAATTGATCTATTAAATGAGAGAAGTTTTTTGAGGTTTTTCCGTTTAAAGAAACCGGGCGCTGGGACACGTATTTGACCTTAACCTTTTATAAACTAACGACTTACGTCGCTGTCAAACTGGGCTTATAAGGTGTCAGTGTACCACCCGTCATAGCTAGTGTCAATCGGTGGAAAAAGTGGTCTATTTCTTTCGCATAGTGGCCCATCCCGGAGACATACCACCAAAAAACAAACAGATTATACTTCGGGCTAACTTTAATTCTGACAATGGAATAAGGCGTTTCTGGGTAAGATTTGTAAAATTTCAGAGACGTGCGAAAGGCCAATTGATAACCGGCCTGCTCCGCTAATTTCATAATTTCCGGAGTAAAAGAGCCTTCCGGGTAACACAAATATTTAATCTTTCTTCCGAGGGCATTTTCGAGATCGATTTTAGACTGCGTAATTTCGGTTTTTGCTTCCGATAATGAAATCTGCGCTAAATTGGGATGGTTCACGGTATGAGATTGCAGGTCAACCAGCGGATTACCGGAAAGATTTTTTGCTTCTGACAAATGAATATAATCCTTCTGATCTCCGGTGAGCCATTTCCAAACTAAAAAATTGACGGATTTAAATTGGTATTGCTCCAAAACCGGAAGCGCGCGGTCTAAATAAGAATGGTGCCCATCATCAAACGTAATGACGACTTCTCTTCCTTGGGGCTTTCTTAAACCCGTTTTAATTTCGTAATACTCATCTAATGAGATGGGACGAAAGCCGAATGTTTTTAAAAACCACATCTGCTTTTGGAAATCTTCGGTTGCCACATTCAGTGAAGAAGCTTCGGGAACAACTTCTGACTTCGGATAAAGAAAATGGTACATCAAAACCGGAACATATCCGGGCAGCGGGAAAAAAACAAAGGCACAAACCGAAATAATCAGCGACAAACAAAGAAGTGTAATGAGAATTCGCTTAACCATTCGCCTGGCCGCTTTCGTAATCCACTAATATAACCGTAATCGTCCCTAAAACCGGGATTTTAGTTTTCATTAATAGCGGCAGTTTCTTTTCATCGGCGCTCACCCATCCGCGTATCTTTCCCCGGCGGATAAAAATGCCTCGAAATTTTGCCGAAGGCTCCAAGGTGAAGGCTTCAAAAGTACCGAGTTTTCCCATTTTTATTTTTTCCTTACCCAAAATTTTTACCGTTATATCCCAATTTTTCTCATCGGCATTCGCGGCAATATGAACCGTTGAACCGACATCAAACGGTTGCAAACGAAACCAATAAGCGGAGGAAAGCTCATCTTGTACGTCTTTGGAAATCAGGCTTCTTTTTTTACTTTGATTCTTACGCGAATAGTAGAGCGCTTTGTGGTTCTCTTGGTCGAATTCAATCACTTCATCGGCGCGGTATCTTCCCTCTTGAATAATTTTTTCGTATTTGAGCGAGTGAAGATGTTCAACGTCGACATAGGTATGATGCTCATCATGGACCGGGTAAACCAAATCGATTAACGAATTTGACCGTGCCTCGGCAATAATATGATAAGCCTTTCGCCCGTTAACTTGTTCGATTCCGGCGACACGGGCCTCGGCCCTTCCCACTTCCATGCCGAGCCAGCGAACACTGAAGGTTAATTTTTCACCTACGCGAATTGCGGGCGAATCCTGCTTTTCGGCGTGAAGCAGAACCGATTGCAAAAACAAAAAAAGAAAAATCGAAAAACAAAAATAAAACCGTTTCACGAGACAGCGCTTAATTTAATCCGGTCCAAAAATTCAGCGGCGTTAATTTTTTCATAGACCCGTTGGGGGGTCAAATCATTTAAACATTCCAAACTCTTACAGGACTCTTGATACCGAAAGCGTTGGTAACAAGGCCTGCAGACAGGCCCTTCGTTAGCGAGCGCCAAAGTTTTGAGTCCGGCCGGATAAGGGCCGTAAACATTCGGATCGACCGGGCCGAAAATCGCCACAACCGGAACTTCCAGAGCATGAGCCAAATGAACAAGACCGCTGTCGTTGGCAATGAGACAGCTGGATTTTTTCAAAAGTGCCGCGGCCGTGTGGATTGAAAATTCACCGCATAGATTAAAAGCAGAACGTCCATTTAAACGGCGGAGTAATTCTTCACCTAATTCTGATTCGCTTTTTGACCCTAAAATTAAAACCGTACCTTTCCATTTTTTTTCCTGAAAGAATTTTCCAATAAGTGAAGCGAAATGCTGAACGGGCCACCGTTTAAGGCGCGCATCTTTACCCCACGACTCGCCACCGCCCGGAGCCACCGCTAGGATGGGCGCATCCAAATCAACGTTTAGGCCGCCGAGCAATTTTTCGGCCGATAAAATACCCTCTTCATTTAAAAAAAATTCGGTTTTTTCAGAGTTGGGTGTCAAACCCAGTGGACGAATCAAATCCAAATAATATTGAACCATAAATTGATCCGAGTAACCATTAGGCAAATCAACCTTGTGAGTCAGAAAAATACCTTTTTGTTTAAAATTGAATCCGATCCTCACCGGAATCCGGAAATAAATCCAGGACAGATATGCAAACTTGGCGGTCGGTGAAAAATCCAGCACCGCTGAATAACGGTTCTTCCGGATCTGGAGGTATAATTTGTTCAAATCAATCAGATATTTAATTTTTTCTTTCAAGCGAGACGGACGGGTTTTGTTCCACTCAAAAATTTGATCAACATTCGGATTTTTTTCGAATACTTCGCGGGTTCTGCTTCCCAGAAATAAATCTATCTGTTTAGCCCCGTTTTCTTTGAGTGTGCGAATCACCGGCGTGATGAAAAGAGCGTCGCCGATTCCGAAGGGATGAATTAATAAAACCCGATCAAGGGATTTGTTCTTAGATGAGGACAGATTCATAGTTTTTGACCACTTCCATCACATCCTCAACCAAAATTTCGGTCAGACATTTGAAATTAATTTCACACTTGTGTGCCAAACATACCGTGCAGCCGACATCCTTGTGGATAAAGGTGCTTTTTTCCGACGCCGGGCGCCAGCGGGTCGGACTAAGCCCGGGCTGATTTCTTCCAAAGATCGACACAACGGGCGTCTCGAGTGCAGCTGCTAAATGGACCGGACCCGAATCATTGGAAACCAAAAGCCTTGCTCCTTTTAAGAGCCATCCAAGCATGCCGAGCGATAATTTTCCGGAAAGATTCAGCGATTCTTCCTTCATGTGTTTCTGCATTGCTTCAGCATGGGCAACGCCTTCTCCTTCACCAATAATAATGGGGAGAATTCCATATTGTGCGGACATCCGGTCGGCCACCACAGCTAAGCGTTCCTCCGGCCAGCGCTTGGATACGCAGCTTGCGCTCGGATGGAACACGGCGTAATGATCGGTTAATTTGCGCGGCATCAATTTCATTAAATCTTCTTGGTCTTGTTTCTGGAGCGGAAAATGAAATACCAGCCTTTCCGGCTGCGGCACTTGCATGAGTTTCAAAAGGTCAAAATTATATTCGGCTTCATGCTTTTTCCCCTGCCATTTTTGTTCCGGAATTTTATGAGTCAGCAAAAAATCATTTTTTCCGTGGCCTCCCCGCAAAACTCTGTATCCGATTCGAACGGGAATCTGCGCAGCCCAGGAAATCACATTAACACGATTGGTCGGATGCAAATGGATCACAGCGTCAAATTTCTCCTTCCGGAGATTTAAACCCAATGAATATGTCTTCAGCCAACTTTTGTGCTCGCCTTTTTTGTCAAAAATAATGACTTCATCAATCCAGGGATTTCCCCGCACAATCGGTGCCGTTTCTTTTAAGACCATCGCTGTGATATGAACATCGGGATATTGTTTTTTAACCGCCGAAAAAACGGGCGTAGACAAAATGACATCGCCGATCCGGTCGGTGCGTGTAATTAACAGTTTTTGAAATTTAGAAGGATTGATCGGCTTCATAATTGAGATTGAGCAATTCTTCACTGGCTTGAATGACCGAAGAAGACGGCAAATCATCCAGGCAGATGCGGCGTTCCAGTTGGCAGGTTGCGGCTTCGCAAGGCGAACAATCCAAAGGCATTTTCACCATTCTCCGGTTGGCGCCGATTTGTGAATATTTTTTTGGATCGGTCGGCCCGAAAATGGAAACGGTCGGCCGGTTCAATTCGTGAGCCAAATGCATGACAGCACTGTCATTAGCGATGACTAAAGAAGCTTGGCTGATCAGGCCGGCTGATTCCCTTAAATTGAGCGCGCCGATCAAATTGATAATCGGACCTGAAGCCATTCGCTCAAGCTCCACACCCAACTCATGTTCCTGATCCCAACCGATGAGCACAACGCTTTTCTTTTTCTTTTGCGTGAAATGATTAATGACTTCAGCGAAGCCGGACAAGTTCCAGCGCTTCAAAGCGGAGCCGGCGCCGGGAGCAATGATGACAAATTCATTTTGGCGGATTTGCGCTGACTTGGCCTTTGCTTTTTCAACGGCAGATTTTTTTTCCGTATCTGAAAAAAAATCAAACCGGTTCCGGTGCGGCTCCGAAGAAATCAAAAAACGGATGCGGTCTAAATGCCGTTTGCGCATTGAAGGTGCGGAGCGATCTACGAAATAAGACGTCCTGTATTTGGCGCCGACAAAAAACGGGATCGCGGAATTACGGAGATCAACAATCAGATCGAATTTTTTTTTGCGGAGTTTTCGGACAAGCGAAAGTTTCTGAAGCCACGACGTGTGCTTATCATAAATTGCGATTTCATCAATCAATTTGCTGCCGGCAAAAATGGGAGCAGCTTTCGGACTGATTAGGAGACATAAATAGCTATCTGGAAATTGTTCCTTCAAGACCGAAATAACGGGCGTGTTCAATACGGCGTCGCCGATATTGCTAAGCGCAAACACCAAGATATTCCGGATCTTTGCGGAATCAACAGAAGAAATCATGAATGAATTAAATGTTCCTTTTCAATGGTTTCAAACACTTGATCAACCGAAATAAGTTCCATCCAGGGATATGGAAATTTCTTACCGAACCACGGAAGAGAAGCACCTTCCGGAAAGTAATGAATAATTACGTTTTTTCCGCGTCCGAGCGGGGCCGTTTCGCGCGAAGCGGTCGGGCCGAAAATTCCCAGCACATTGGTGCCGACTCCGGCTGCAATATGAAGAGGCCCCGTATCATTAGAAATCACGAGTTGGCATTGTGAAAATAACGCGCCCAATTCCCTGACCGTAGTTTTTCCGCACAAGGAAACAATAGAAGATGGAGCGGAATGATTCAAAATTTCATCGGCAACGGACCGGTCCTCGGAGCTTCCCGTCAACACAACTTGAATTCCGAAACGTTTGATCAAACGGTCCGCCAATTGCCGGAAATAAGCGGGCGGCCAGCGTTTCGGCGTCCAATTGGCGCCCGGATTCATGGCAATCAGCCGGTTTTGATTAAGATGATTTTCTTTAAGCAAGGTTTCCGTTTTTTTAAGTTCTTCCGGCGTAAAATGAAATTCATATTGATAATCGTTGGTCACGCGGTGGCCGGAAGCGCTGAGCAAATTTAAAAAATACTGAACTTGATGAACCGGCGATGGTGGTTCTTGAATCGGGTGCGTCAAAAAACGTCCCCGCCCTTTTGTATCGTAACCGATCCGTTCGCGGATACCGGCCCAACGTAATAGCCGGGCGCGCGTCGATGAACGGTGAAATAAATAACCCCGGTCAATGTTGCGTTTTTTTAATTGATAAATTAATTTTAGCTGGTTGAAAATATTTGATTCTTCAAACGTAATAATTTCATCCACGCACGGGTTTGTTTCTAAAATTTCAGCACACCGGCGCGGCGTAATGGCAATCACATGTGAATCCGGAAAGTTTTCTTTGAGTGCGCGGAACGCGGGCGTTTCAAAAATCACATCGCCGAGCCAATTTTTAGTAAATACTGCGATTCTCATAAGAAAGTTGCGTCTGTACCGCTTCGAACACTTCATCAACACTGATTTTTTCCATGCACGCCAGTTTTTCCGGATTGCTGCAAACGCCGCTGTAGCAGGGCTGGCAAGGCAAGCGCTTAACTAAGACGATATGATTTTTACCGGGAGGCATATGACGTTTCGGTTCAGTTGGGCCGAACAGCGCTACAATTTTGGATTCAAACGCGCTGGCCATGTGAAGCGGCGCGGTGTCTCCGCTCACCAGCACATCCAGTTTTTTAATCAAGCTCATGAGCTGCGGCAAAGTTGTTTTTCCGGTTAAATCCAAAACCGGTTTTACGCCGGCCTCTTCAAAAATCCGGGCCAACGGCTCATCTTCGACGGCTCCTAAAAGAACAATCTGACAACTTAAATTCTCAATCAGCCGTTTGGAAAGTTCCAAAAACCGTTTGGCGGGCCATCGCTTCGTCGGCCAATTGACGCTTGAACCTAGAATAAATCCGACGAGCGGCTTTGATTCGCTGAAACCTTGCTGTCGAAGCAGATTGTGAACAAAAAGATCATCTTCGGGTTGCGGCCAAAGTTCGATTTGATCCTCATAATGAACGACTCCTGCCCGTTTCAAAACTTGGAATTGATGTTCGACGGGAGACAAACTTCTGTCCCAGGTCAATACCGGATGTGTCAGTAAAAATCCGCCTCCGCCCCGTTTATAACCGTAGCGTTTCGGAATGTGCGCCAGAAACGCCAGCACGTGACTTTTCCAATTATTTTGCAAATCAATCGACAGATCAAATCCGCGGTTTCGGAGCCGCCGGCCTAATTTAAAAAACCGTTTCCATTTTCCGCTGGGCTCAGTCCGGTCAAACGTAATTAATTCATCCAAATAGGGGCATCGCTCGACAAGCGGAGCAAGTTTCGGCTCAACCAGTAAAGAAATAGAAGCAGTGGGAAAACGTTTCCTGAGCATTCGAAAACTCGGGACCGCCAACACCAGATCACCGATAGCTCCGAATTTCGTCACTAGAATTTTTTTTTGACGCTTCACTTCTTGATACACTTGATACGTCTTTTCAACCATTTGGTCCAAGCTGAATTCCTGCTCGACCTTGCGCCTGAGCGCGGAAGATAATTTTTTACACAGCGGCCTGTCCTTTTGCAAACGTTCCATCACAATGGCCATTTCTTCGTAATTTTCGGGAGAAAATAAAAGCCCGTTTTCCTCGTCTTGAATCACGTCTAGAATTCCACCGATCCGGGAAGCAGCCACCACCGTTCCCGAGGCGCCGGCCTCGATCAAAACACGGCCAAAAGCTTCCGGAATTTTAGACGACAGCACGAGAAGGTCCGCTTGATGAAGAATTTCCGGAACATCTCGGCGCGTGCCCAAAAACTTCACTTGGCCGGAAAGGCCGAGCCGTTCGACCATCAGTTTTAATTCCCGGAAATACGATTCTTTTTCTTTGTCCGGAGAACCCACGATCGAAACTTCAAAATTCTGTGTTCGTTTGGAAAGCAAATGAACGGCCTGAATAAATTCTTCGTAACCTTTAATCGGAGTAATGCGCCCGATATTTACGATTTTGAACGGCCCGGTTTTCATCCGGTCGTATTTATGAGCATTGTAAATGTAGCGGTTCAAATCAACACCCCGGTGGATCAGCGTAATTCGTTCCGACGGAACACCGAAATCATCGATCATTCTCCTTCCGATCGAATGAGAAATCGCAATCACGCGCTTTCCCCATCCCATGACACGGCTGAAGAAATGTTTTGAATAATATCCGTGGCAGGTCGTTACAAAATCACAATCGGTCCTTCGCGCCGCTAAATAGGCCAACCATGCCGGTACGCGGCTCCTGGCATGAATGATATCGATTCGTTCCCGTTCAATAAATTTCTTCAGCTCGCGCACGAGCGCAAGCGAAGTTAGTGATTTTTTGTGGACTGGGAGCTGAAGATGAGGAATTCCGGCTTTCACCAGTTCTTCAACCAGCGCGCCGCCGTTTGAAATCACATAAGGCTCATCGCCCCGTTTTTTCAGCCATTTGGCCAAGTCAACGGTTCCGGTTTCAACCCCGCCAACATTGAGCGCCGGCAAAATTTGCGCAATCCTCATAATAATTTCCTGAGCGCTTCCTGAATTTGAGCGGATTGATTCCGCATGATTTCAGAAACTGCCGTTCCGTTAATTGAGTTTAATTTAGCGTCAAAGTTCGACGCATCCGCTAATTGAATCAATTTATTTTGTTCGAGCAATTCATGAAATCGGACGTGTTTTTTCGGAAGCTTGCCGTTTCCGACCTGGAGCACGACGACTTGTTTGCCGGCTGAAACAGCTTCCGAAATCATGGAAATGCTGTCTTCGGTCACCACCGCAACATCCGAATGGGCGAGCATGCCGTAGGCCACTTGATCAATATTGGATTCATTGGCAATCACAAGAAGTTTTGTCAACGGATTTTCAGAAAATTCATGCTTCAAAATTTCCGCCGTATCAATTCCGGTGCGCCTGGAAGTTGTAATTAAAATTTCGAAATTCATCGCCTGAGCAGATTCTTTCAGCCGCGCGGCCCATTTTTTCAGCTGCGTTAAATTAAACTCATAAGCTTTGGAACTGCCTCCAATGAAAACGCTCAGCCGTTTCCGTCCGTTTGATTTGGGCGGAATCTGAGCGGATAATTTTGCCGCCACCTGTTCCAGGAGTTTTTCGCGCACTTGATTGGGCGTTACTAACGTGCGAACCGTGGGAACTCTTTTACTGTGAAACCGGTCATGCATAGGAAGAATCAGAAGATCAAATTGGTGGGCCGAATAAGGAAACGAAGGTTTCATAATGGCTACGGATTTGGCCAAATTTTCTTTCTTTAAAAGCAAATTGAGCGGTGCCAAGCTTGATCCGGCTGAAATGATAATATCCGCATATGCATTTTCAATCGCGCGGGCGCATTCGGGTTTTAAAAAGAAGCGCAGTAAACTCAACCGGCCCTGAGCAAACGGTGAAAGAAAAAAAGCTGAAAGATAAAATAATTTCCGGCGGAACTGGCTTCTGAACTGGACTTGAATCGATTCGAACCGGAATTCATGGTCTTTAAGCGATTCGCCGAGCTGCCGGAATTCTTCTTCGATAGCTGATGCCTGGTTTGAATGGCCGGCTTTGTCATCTTTTAAAATCAAAATGCGTTTTGTAAAACAATGTTTCCAGCGCTTATACATCCAAAACCATTGGCTCGGATATTTCCGGATCCATTGTTCCAGCAGTTGGTAATAGTTCCGGACGCTCGCGGCAACGTCTACCGTTCCCTCTTTGGTTTTCGCAAGCGGAAAAATTTCTTCGATGAAAACTTGATGATAAGGACCGTTGTTTAACCGCACCATAAAAACCGGCAGAATTGCAGCGTCCGTGCGCGAAGCAATTTCAAAGATTCCACCAGGCGCCGTGGTGATTCGGTTAAAAAATTTTACTTTAATACCGTCACGCCCGCCTGAAAGATCGCCTAGAACGCCGATCATTCCACCTTGCCGAAGCGCGCGAATGAGGTCCCGGACTCCACCGCCTTTGTGAATGACCGTTGAGCCGTGGGAAGAACGGAGTTCGTTTAAATAATCATCGATCTTGCTGTGTTTTTGCTGACGGGCGAGAACATGAAAGGGTTTGCCGACCAAAGCGGACAAAATTTGCGACAATTCCCAATTTCCGAAATGCGGCGTAATCAGAATTGCACCCTGATTTTTCCGGGCCCACTCTTCGTACCGCTCGCGGCCTGAAACTGAAATATACTTGCCGACATAGTCGGAAGTCAGTTTCGGAAAGCGAAGCACTTCAACTACATTCTGAGCTATATTTAAAAAATGCTGCTCGACGATCCGTTTGCGCTGCTGTGCGGTAAAATCACCGCCGAATGCGGCTTTCAAATTAGCGTACGCAATTCGCCGGCGATAATAAATTTTAGACAGGACCCAGCCGCAAAACCGTCCGATGGCAAGCGCGGTTTTGTGGCGCTGCTTTTGAAGAAACAAACTTAATTGCCGAATAAAAAAAACAATTACTGAATCCACTAACGTTAACCCTTTTCCGACGGCTCGATAGAAGCTTCGGAACTAATTTCACTTCCGCTCGGACGGATTTCTTCGACAGGCGCTTCCGGCTTCACTTCGGTATAGGCAACATTCTGATCAATGAACCGACTCAGGAATTGATGAAGCATACTTTCACCGGTCGTAAGCCGAAGTCGGACTTTTAAAACCAGCGGCTTTACGATTTTCCGCATCAGCTTTTCGGAACGGTAAAAATCTTTTTCCGTCGTAATGATTTCCTGGCATTCACTGACTTCTTTGACCTGGGCAATTTCTTTAAGCTCATTTTCCGTATATGGATGATGATCCGAAAATTCAAAATTACGGACGGTGCGCAGGCCCATTTGGTTCAGGAGCATTTGAAAAGAGCGCGGCGTGCCGATGCCGGAGAAGGCTGTTACACGCTGGCCTTGAAGCCGGTTGGCTTGAACACGTTCTTTTGACTCGGGCCTGTAAAAATAAAGCGGCTCGCGGTAGGCTTCTATAAATTCGACTTTTGGCGAAATGGAAAGAATTTTTGTTTTCAGACTGTCCAGTTCCTTTCGCGGAGTCAAATTGACGTCGGTCAACACCACGATGGACGCGCGCCTTAAACTGCTCAAGGGTTCTCTTAAAATTCCGCGCGGCAGAAGCGAATGATTGCCGAACGGATTGAGCACATTAATTGAGACGATGTCGAGGTCGCGTTTTAATTTCCAATGCTGGAAACCATCATCCAAAATGACGACATCGCAAGCGTTAGCTTGCAAGGCTTTCTCGCCTTCCCGGAAACGGTCAGCGCCAATCCCGAATTTTGCTTCCGGGAGCTGTTTGGCCAGTTGCTTGGTTTCATCAGCGCCGTAGCCGCGCATTAAAACCAGCGGCGTCTTGCGGCGGTTCAAATAAAACCGCGCCACATATTCAACAATCGGAGTCTTTCCGGTCCCACCCCAGGCAATGTTGCCAATGCTAATGACCGGTTTAGAAAGAGACTTCATTTTGATCGCGCCTGCTTTATACAAAAGCCGTCGAATGATCAAAAACAGTAAAAAAATTTGGGACGACAAAACCAGAACCGGTTTCCAAAACCAGCTCCACGGACTGACATAAGGTTGATCCTCAGCGAGCAAACGAAAATAATTACGCAATTTCATATGTTTTTATGCTAACGCAACGGCCGATCGAGACCGCAGAACTTCGCGGCTCAAATAATCCAAGGTCTTTGCAGTAGCTCCTTTCATGGATTGAATGCAAGTCTGCGCTTGAACGCCCATTTCTGTTCTCAATTCGGGCCGTTCAAGGAGCTTTTTCGATTGTTGATAGAGTTCATCTTCAGAAACAGTTAAAACTGCCGCGTTCTGTTCATCTAAAACGCGGTACACCTCGTAAAAATTGGAGACGTTCGGACCGTGAAGAATCGGTTTTTTAAATCGGGCCGCCTCAATCGGATTCTGGCCGCCGCGCTTCGCGAAACTCCCTCCGACAAAAACCACATCTGCAATTTGATAAAGCGACGCTAAAACACCCATCCGGTCCACCAACAGCACATCGTACGGATTTGAGTGGACTCCGGTTTCAGAAAAAAGCCGGTAACTAAAACCGGATTGCTTGATCGCGTCTTCGACTTTGGGTAATCGTTCTGGATGCCGCGGTGCAAGAATCAATTTCAAATTTTGAAATGTCATTTTAAGCCGGCGGAAAACGGAAAGTAATACGATCTCTTCATCCCAATGTGTGCTGCCTCCGACGTAAATTAAATCTTCGGCAGCGAAACCTTTCGGACGGGAACATGTTTCAGACATGCTCTGTCCGTTTAAATCAAATTTCATATTGCCCGTGGACACTATTTTTTCAAACGGCATGCCCAATTGCTTGAAGTAGTTGTAATCACGATCGGTTTGGACCAAGCAAAAGGAAAGTTTGCCCAAGATAGGACGCAGGAGCGGGCTAATAAACTGATATCTTCCAAAAGAACGGGGAGAAATCCGGCCGTTGATAATGCCGATCGGAATTCCGCTCCGGTGGGCCCGACGAATCAGATTGGGCCAAATTTCAGTTTCCATTAAAATGATCACTTTCGGATTGATTGCATCCAGCGTCCGTTTTACGACAAAGCTCAAATCAAACGGCGCGTAAAATACGATGATGCGGTTTGAGGCCAAAGAAGCAGCCAATAATTGACCTGTGGGCGTCGTTGTCGACAAAGCCACTGTCCATTCAGAATACTCCCGCAAAAAAAGCTGAATCCATTCACGGGCCGCGTTTACTTCGCCGACGCTTACAGCATGGAGCCAAAGAATCTTTTTTCCCGAAAATTTGGCCAACTCATCCGGGCCAAATAGGCCCCAGCGCTGTCGGGACAATTGCTTTGCGTCGTCAGCTTGGTTCAATCGGACCAAAAATTTGGGAATCGAAAACAAAGCGAAGATGAAAAAAATTAAATCGTAAACTAAAGACACCATAATCTCCTAAGCTCTCGGATGCGCCTGTTCGTAGGCTTCCCGAAGCCGTTTCGATGATACGTGCGTATAAATTTGTGTGGTTGAAAGATGAGCGTGGCCTAAAAGCTCCTGAACGCTTCTGAGATCTGCGCCCCGGTCTAAAAGATGAGTCGCAAATGAATGCCGGAGCGTATGAGGCGAAATGCCCTTCTTAAGCGCAGCCAGGCGCGCATATTTCAAAATAATCCGCCGGACGCTGCGGTCCGTAAGCCGCGTTTTTCTCCGGTTAATAAGAAGCGGGACTATTCTTTTGTCCAAATCCAGCGGCGCCGCATCCATATAGGATTTGATTGCCTTGACCGCGCAAGAGCCGAGCGGAACAATCCGTTCTTTTTTTCCTTTGCCGCGAACTTTCACCAAATTGCCGAGCAAATCAATGTCTTCTTCATTAAGTCCGACGAGTTCGCTCACCCGGATGCCTGAACTATAAAGTGTTTCTAAAATCGCCAGATCACGTTTTGTTTCCCATTTTTCGCCTTTGGCCGCTTCAATTAAATGTTCTACTTCCTTAGTTTCCAAAAATGAGGGGAGTCTTCGGTCGCGCTTCGGGGTCTGAATTCCGCTTGCCGGGTTGGCCTCAAGCACTTGTTCCCGAGTTAAGTATTTAAAAAATGATTTTAAGCAAGCAAGCTTTCGGGAAACCGTCGTTTTTAAAAAATCACGGTCTTTTAAATAAGCTAGAAATTTTCTGATTTCTAGATAATTAATATCTTTAGGCGAATTTTTTCCGTTGAATTTAAAAAACTCGGTCAAATCACTGCGGTAATTGGTAATCGTGTGGGGAGATGAGTTTTTTTCGACTTCCAGAAACTTCAGAAATCGATCGATAAACGGTTTGCCCAGCAAGTTTTCTTCACTCATAACGCATCGAAACGGGCGGTTTAACTGAAAAGGAGGGGACTAGACGTCTTCGCCTACTTCTTCTATCTCAGGCGGCCTTTCATCTGCGGTCTTCTCCTCAGACTCTTTTTTCGGAAGCTGGTTCGCGATGTAGTCACACTTGGGGTAATTGGAACAACCGAAAAATTTTCTTCCGCCTTTTCCCTTCCTTTTTACAAGATAACCGCCGCATCCTTCTTTTGGACAAACAATCCCCGTGGAGATTGATTTTGTCGTTTTACATTCGGGGAAACCCGAACACGCGATAAATTTTCCGAAACGGCCCCATTTGATCATCATGGGTTTGCTGCAATTTGGGCAGTTGTCACCGGATGGCACTGGTTCCTGCCGGACATCTTTCATAAATTCTTTTGCTTTTTTCAAAACAACTTGAAACGGCTCGTTAAAATCACGCAGCACTTTTTCCCAATCCAAAGTTCCTTCTTCAATTTTGTCGAGTTCCTCTTCCATGAGCGCCGTAAACTTCACATCCAGGACCGACGGAAAATGTTCAACCAAAAGCGTAAGCACCGTCTCGCCCAATTCGGTTGGGGTTAAAGCACCGCCCTTGCGTTCGACATAATCACGGCTCGTGAGCGTATAGATAATCGGCGCGTACGTACTCGGACGGCCGATTCCTTCTTCTTCGAGTATTTTAACTAAACTGGCGTCGTTAAACCGTGCAGGCGGTTTCGTAAAATGCTGATTGCCGATTAATTCGTGAACCTTCAGAACTTCATTTTGTTCTAAATCCGGAAATTCGAGTTCATCCTCGTCTTCCTCTTCTTCTTCGCCTTCTTTTTTTAGAGCAGCCGGTTTCTCTTCGGTCTTCTTTGCTTTACCAATTTCACTGAAGACAATTGAAAAACCCTGGAATAACGTTTTCTTCCCGCTGGCTCTGAAAAAATAATTGGCCCCGGCCAAAATATCAATCGACGTCACCAAATCAAGCGCTGTGCTCATTTGAGAAGCAACGAACTTGCGCCAAATTAAATCATAAAGCTTAAACTGATCCTCCTCGAGAAAACTTTTAATTTGTTCCGGTTCCCGGTAGGCCGATGAAGGACGAATGGCTTCATGCGCTTCCTGAGCGCCTTTTTTGGACCGGTAAATATTCGGGGTCTTCGGCAAATAATCATCACCGAATTTTTCTTTGATGAACTTAGCAGCTTCTTTCTGAGCCGTTTCTGAAATATTGACGGAGTCAGTTCTCATGTAAGTAATCAAACCGACACTGCCTTCGCTTCCAATCTCCACACCTTCATATAAGCTTTGTGCGATTCGCATCGTGCGCGAAGCCGAAAACCCAAGCCGGTTGTAGGCTTCCTGCTGGAGTTTACTGGTGCTGTAAGGGGCTTGCGGTTTTCTGCGGCGTTCTTTTTTCTGAATTGAGATCACGCTGAATTTCGCGTTCTCGAGATCTTTTTTGATTTTTAAAGTTTGTTCTTCATTTTTCAAATCGGCTTTTTGGTCGCCAATGCGGTCAAGTTTAGCTTCGAATATTTTTTCTTTCTCACTCGATCTTTGAGAAGAAAGTTCGGCGCGCAAGGACCAATATTCCTCGGGTTTAAACGCCCGGATTTCCCGTTCGCGGTCTACGATTAAACGAAGCGCTACGGATTGAACTCGTCCGGCGCTGAGTCCGCGTCCGACTTTTTTCCAAAGGAGCGGGCTTAATTCATAACCGACGATCCGGTCCAAAACGCGGCGGGCTTGCTGTGCATTGACCAAGTTCTGATCAATTCCCCGCGGATGTTCAAATGCGCTCTTAACCGCTTCTTTGGTGAGCTCATTAAACATGACGCGTTTGATTTCAACATGCTTGTCGCTTTGTCCGTTTTTAGCGGCTTTATCTTCGGTAAAAATATTGGCCAGATGCCAACTAATGGCTTCACCTTCCCGGTCCGGATCGGTCGCGAGATAGATGACTTCTTTGTCCTTGGCTTGTTTTCTCAGATTGCTGACTGTTTTTTTGGCTTTCTGCGGAATGATGTATTGCGGCGTAAAACCGGTTTCTAAATCCAAACCCATTTTACTTTTTGGAAGATCGCGAACATGTCCGAACGAAGCTTCGACCTGAAAATTCTGGCCTAGGAACTTATTAATAGTTCCTGCTTTTGCCGGAGATTCAACGATCACTAGATTTTTTGGTTTTTTTGCTGCCATTTAACCACCGCCTACAAAATGAACGATTTCCAACTGATCACCTTCTTGAAGTCGCGTTTGCTCGTATGCGTTTCGATCGATGACCTTGCGGTTTAATTCAAATACCACCGATTTTTTTTCCAATTGAAACACACCCAACAACTGCTGAATCGTGCTACCAGCCGGGACTTCTCTCTCTTCTCCATTTACTCGTACGACCATAAATACATAAACCCTTAGTTTATAGGACGTAAAAAAAGACCGCTCCAATCTCCCTTAAGGATAAATTTGGAGAATGGAGCTCGGGAACGCTTGGTCTAAGCGACTACAATTTTCGTCTTAGCCCAGGTGTCTGCTAGGCGATGTCCCTTCGTGAACACAAAGATCGTCTCAACGATATAGCCGACGACCAGCACGAACGGAATCATGATGAGAATGTTCCTGATAAAGGCCTGCCCGATGGATACTTTGCCGCTGTCACTAACGAGTTTTAATCCAACCATCTTGCGGCCTGGGGAAAAAACAACGTCGCGGAAAAGAAGCCATGCGATATTGATCACAATTAATAGAATGTTGCGAATGCCCTCCGGAACAGCCAGTAAAATAAGGCCTGCAACGATTCCAAGTAAAATTGGTACGGCCAATAAGTCAACGAGAGCTGAGATAGCCCTTTTTCCTTTGGGAGCTGAATCTCCCCCTCCCATTACGCTTGACCCGCCATTAACCATGATATTGCTCCTTTCGGTTGAATGTAACTTACGTTAGCAAATTAAAAGAGCTGAAAGCATACCGAGTATACAGAATTGTCAATTTTTTTTCAAGTTATTGCTATATCTGGGGTTCTGGCATACTTTCCCCCGAATAATCGTATAACGGCTTTTTTTACCTCGAGTTGAGATAATCGTAAACTGACTTCGCGAACAGCCATGGGCTGTAAAGACGCCGCGATTTCATCAAAAGAAAGCGGCCTATTTACTAATAACTTGAGTAAAGAGTTCTCAGTCTCATCCAGGATCATCGTCGCTTCCGGATACTTTTCTTGCACCTGGCCCGGTGGATCTGCCAGCTCAAGATCGTTCGTTAAAGAGCTTTCGGCGCTGTCTGGTTTTAGCGAGGCGCGTAGCTGAGAATATAAGTCTTCCAAAATATCTTCGGCTGAAATAACCAGCTTTGCTCCATTTTGAATTAAATGATTTGTACCGCGGGCAGTCGGCTGGTCCGCTTGGCCGGGAACCGCGTAGACTTCTCTTCCTTCTTCTGCGGCAATTGAAGCTGTAATCAAGGAACCACTTCGTTGATTGGCCTCGACCACCAAAACACCGCAGGAAAGCCCGGTAATAATCCGGTTCCTTCTCGGAAAATTAAACGCCTGAGGAATCGTGCCGAGTGGAAATTCACTGATCACGGCGCCGGTTTCGGCAATCTGCTGATAAAGAGCGGCATGTTCTTTCGGATATAGAATATCTAAGCCGCAGCCCAAAACAGCAATCGTTCGCCCTTTGACACGAAGCGCGCTGCGGTGCGCTTCGGCATCAATTCCTCGGGCAAAGCCGGAAACAATCGTCATGCCGCGCTCGGTGAGTTCTGAGGAAAATTTGGCCGCCATTCGAATTCCGTAAGCGCTCGGGTGGCGCGAACCGACAATGGCAATCGAAAATTCATCTTCCGGAATAAAATTGCCTTTTGCATATAAAATCAGCGGCGGATCAAAAATTTTAGCGAGGTTTTGCGGATACACGGAGTCCTCGATCGAAATCATCTGAATACCATTTTGACGGCACTCATCCCAATCGCGGGCAAAGCCGGAGGAATTAAAAATTTCAGAAAGCTGATCTGAAGAATTGGGATTGATTTGTCCGAGAAGATTCAAAATATCGGAATCTTCACATTCGGAAAAATTGATGTGTAGTTCTTTGAGGCGTTTAAAAGTCTGTATTCTAAAACGCGGGAGGCGATTTAAAGCCCAAACGAGTCGTTGAGCTTTCACAAATACCGCCTAATTGTTTAATGATAGAATACGATCCAAAGATATTGCGCGCCGAAAATCTTGATCCAATGCGCGAGCACGAGCCCAACAAAGAATCCAACCGCCAGCATAACCTTGGTATTGAAAACTGCGTCCATTACCTTTTCCATTACTTTCTCCTGTAATCATCCAAAACACCACGAACCAGCCGTTCAGGAATGCTGTCGTAAATCCCGACTTGCCCAATTCGCTTCGGCAAGATAAATCTCATTTTGCCGTTTTTGACTTTTTTATCCCGTCGCATGAACTGAATAAGCTCTGCGCTTTTGAATTTGCAATCCAGTGAAAGCCCGAGTTTGGCAATGAGTTGAATCTGCCTATTTTGCGCTGCTCGCGAAAAAACCTTCATGCGGCATGCAAGTTCTCCGGCGAAAATCATCCCGATGGCAACCGCCTGACCGTGAGGTAAACGGAACTTTGAAGCGCCTTCGAGTGCGTGAGCAAAGGTATGACCGTAATTCAAAATCATTCGCTTGCCTTTTGTTTCACGCTCATCTTCGGCCACCACCCTTGCTTTGATGGCAGCAGATCGAGACACCACGGCCTCGAGAAATTTGAATTCAGTTGAGCTGAAGCGATTGATTTCAACAGCGGAAAGAAATCTGCCCAGTCGATTTTCAAGCAAACGGAACAAAAACGTATCCGCAATAATACCGTATTTTATGATTTCGGCAAACTGATTTTTAACGTCAAAAGGCCTTAAATACTTTAATGCCTCCAAATCCGCCAAAACCAGCCGGGGCTGATGAAAGCTGCCTACTATATTTTTAGCTGTTGGGAGGTCAATCGCCGTCTTACCCCCTATTGCACTGTCTACCTGGGCTAATAAGGTGGTAGGAATTTGAATTACACCTAATCCGCGCATATAAGTGGAAGCCGCAAAGCCGACCACATCTCCTACAACACCCCCGCCGAGGGCAATCACAGCGCTGGTACGGTCAAGCGGAATGTGGGACATCTCGTTCCAAATCTTTCTCAATACTTCACTCGACTTATCGCGCTCGTTTCCGAACGGGAGTAAATAAGTGTGAACTTGAAATCCGGACCGCTTCAGCGACTTCTGAACCGGATTCAAAAAAAGTTTCGAAATTTTTTTGTTGGAGACGATTAAAACCTTGGAACCTGTTTTAAGCGGTTTCATAAATCGGCCGCTGGAAGACAAAAGATTCCGGCCGATTAATATGTCGTAGGCTTTATCTTTTAAATGGACTCTTATTTTTTTCATTGAAAACACGTCTGATAAATTTCCTGCGCGACCGCCTCGGGAGTTTTGTGATCCGTTACAAAAGATTTCTCAGAACTCTGCGAATACAAAGGAACGCGGAACTGGAATAGTTCCGTAAATGTTTGCTCCGGATTGGAAGTCGCCAAAAGCGGCCGGTCTTTTTTTCCTTTGACGCGCCCCCACAAAACATCCGTACCGGTTTTCAGATAAATCACCAAACCGGTAGATTTTAGCTTGGTTCTATTTTCCGGATTCAGCACAATTCCGCCGCCGGTCGCAACTACTTGGCCGGAAGAAGCGGAAACTTGCTTCAGCACTTCGGTTTCAAGCTGGCGAAAATAGTGTTCGCCTTTTGTTTTGAAAATTTCGTTGATCGAACGGCCTGCGGTTTGAATAATGAGCTCATCCAAATCCACAAAAGGAACCGAAAGCAATTTCGCTAAGGCTTGACCGGTTGTTGTTTTTCCGGAACCCATCATACCGATCAAATACACATTCTTCATTACGATTTTGCGAGCTGATCCAGATAACCTTTGTAATTTCGTTTCGCTTCGGCGATTGAATCTCCCCCAAATTTTTCGATCACCGCATCGGCAATCTCAAACGCAACGATGGCTTCGCCGATCACGCTTCCGGCCGGCACCGCACAAACGTCGGAGCGTTCAAAATCAGCTTTCTCCGCTTGCTTGGTTTTCATATTCACCGATTGGAGCTCGCGGCGCAAAGTGGAAATGGGTTTCATCGTGGCGCGCACAACAATTTCTGCGCCGTTACTCATTCCGCCAGTCAGTCCGCCGGCCCGGTTGGTCTTATGAAAGTAACCTTTCTTCGCGTCGTAGAAAATTTCATCATGTGCTTCGGATCCAAAAGTCTGAGCTTCTCTGACGCCGAGGCCAAGCTCCACAGCTTTTACAGACTGCATACTCATGATCGCCTGAGCGATCCGGCCGTCTAATTTTCTTTTGTAATGAACGTGCGAGCCGAGTCCGATCGGAACATTCCGAACGCGGACTTCATAAATTCCGCCGATGGTGTCCTTCTCAGCCATCGCTCTTTTAATTTCATCGACCATTGATTTTTCAGCGGTTTTGGAAACGCAATTAACTTCAGAGCCTTCCCTGTTTTTTACGATTTGATCAAAAGTTACTTCTTCGCTCAGCACTGCTTTTCCAATTTGAATAACGTGACCGACGACTTCAATTCCAAATTCTTTCAAAAAAAGCCGGCAAATGGAACCGATCCCAACGCGCATTGCAGTCTCACGCGCGCTGGCCCGTTCCAAAATTTCACGAATGCCTTCATTGTATTTGAGTGACCCCGCTAAATCCGCATGACCTGGACGCGGGCGAAACAGTTGAGGCATTTCATCAATTTTGACGTCTTTGTTCGGGATTAAAAATCCAATGGGCGCACCGGTGGTCTTGCCTTGATAAACACCGCCGATGAATTCGATTTCGTCCTTTTCAATCTTCTGACGGCCGCCTCTTCCAAATCCCTGCTGGCGCCGCTCGAGTTCATGATTGATAAAGCCGATGTCGATCGGAAGCCCGCTCGGCATACCTTCCATGATCGCGCTCAAATATTTTCCGTGTGACTCACCGCAAGTCAAATATTGCAGCATGAATGTCCTCCAATTTAATAATGCAGTCCGTACCAATACCAGGCAATCAATTGATCGCCCCATAAAAATGCCAGCCAACCCGCCAACGAAAGAAACGGGCCGAACGGAATCAGTTCTTGTTTGCGAACAAATCTCAAAAAAAGGCCGAACGGCAAAGCCAAAATAGGCGCGAAAAAAAACACGAGAATGATTCTTTGCCAGCCCAAGAATGAACCGAGCATGGCAAGCAATTTTACATCGCCGCCGCCCATCGTGTCTTTTCTAAAAATCATATTACCGAGAACGCCGGTGAGATAAATCATTGCACCGCCTGCAAGTAGTCCGATGCCCGATTGAACCAGGCCTTTCCACCAAACCAGCTCATGATGGAGAGTTGGAAATAACCCGCTTAAAACAACGCCGCAAGCCAAGCCGCCCAAACTAATTTCATCCGGAATAATTTGATGTTCCAAATCAACTACGGAAGCAATCCATAAAAGCGAAAAAAGAATAACTGCTGCTAAACTTTGGGCCGACCAGCCAAAATTAATCCAAATCCACAAAAAAACAAAACCCGTAACGGCCTCGACCACCCAATACCGGAACGATATTTTAACTTGGCAATTCCGGCACTTCCCGCCTAGGGTAAAAAAACTCAAGAGCGGGATGTTGTCATGCCAAATAATTGGTTTTGCGCAAGCCGGACATTTTGATCCCGGCCACGCAACCGATTCTTCCCGCGGAAGGCGGTGAATACAGACATTGAAAAAACTCCCGAGAATCGTTCCGAGAATAAACACAAAAATATTAATGAGAAACAAGGGCATGATCCAATGCTTTTTTCATTTCGCCCACCGGTGCGCGCTTGCCGGTCCAAATTTCAAAAGCCCGAGCACCTTGATGCAGCAGCATGACTTCGCCGTTCAGAACTTTGTGGCCCAAGCGGGCCGCCAATTTTAGCAGCTTGGTCTGTTTCGGTTTATAAATCAAATCGTAAACAAAAATTTTCCGTTTTGGAAAAGCTGATTTCGGAACCAGTAAAGGGTCTTGAGCTTTCAAACCAACTTTGGTTGTGTTCACCAGCAAATCAGCATGAGAAAGAGCTTCTTTTAATTTCCGAACGCCCATGGAATTTACGGTCCAATCAATTCCGGGAAACTTTTTCTTAAACCCGCTCACCAATTTTTTTGCGCGCGCAGGTGTGCGGTTAAAAATCGTAACGGCGCTAATTCCCGATTTAGCCAAACCGTAAACAGCAGCGCGTGCCGAACCGCCGGCCCCTAAAATGACGGCGCGTTTACGTTTTGGACTAAAACCAACTTCTTCGAGTCCCTTCAAAAATCCATGCAGGTCCGTATTGTATCCGACCCACTTTTTTCCTTGCTTGTGGACCGTATTGACTGCCCCGAGAATTTTGGCTTCCGGACTGAGCCCATTTAAAAAACGGACGACTTTTTCTTTGTGCGGAACCGTGACATTAAATCCGCTTAACACGAACGATTTCAAATTCCGCATTAAAAATTGAAAACGAGACGGAGGACATTCAAACGCGAAATAGATGGATTTCAGCCCGTAATGATCTAAAGCGCGGTTCTGAATTGCGGGAGAAATCGTATGGCCAAGCGGGTATCCGAATATGCCGTATATGTTCAGATCTGGATCGCCCGCAGCGCGCATATATTTAAATCGAAGATTCGGGTTTCTTCTCCATATGAGCGCATACTTTATTCAGCGCAAACAAATAGGCCTTAACACTGGCTTCGATTACGTCCGTGCTCGTACCGCGGCCGCTAACTTCCCGGCCGTCGATGACGATCTTAATAATAACTTCACCGAGGGCATCTTTACCGCTGGTTACCGACTGAATGGCATAATGAACCAGCCGCGCATTCATTTTCGTAATTTTTTCAACTGCGCGATAACAAGCGTCGACAGGACCGTCGCCGTCAGAAGTAGCAGACTGAATTTTCCCTTGGTGCTTCAAGCGGATAGTTGCTTCCGGGCGTTCACCCGTTTCACTTTGAATTTTGAGGTACTCCAACTGCCAAGTCTGTGGAATATGGCTGATCTGATCTTCTACGATCGCTTCCAAATCTTGATCGAAGACATATTTTTTCTGGTCCGACAAAACTTTGAACCGTTCAAACGCTTGGTCAAGCTGTCCCACATTTAATCTAATTCCTAATTTTTCAAGCCGCTCGCGAAATGCGTGGCGACCGGAATGTTTGCCCATCACAATTTCGCTTCCGGACAGACCAATTTTTTTCGGATCGATAATTTCATAAGTCTGCCTCATTTTGAGGAGGCCGTCTTGATGAATTCCGGATTCATGCGCAAAAGCATTTCTTCCGACAATGGCTTTATTGGGCTGAACGACGAGACCGGTCAAATGAGAAACGAGCCGGGAGGATTTCATAATTTCTTTTAAATTCACGCCTGTGAATGCATTCATTAAATCGCGGCGCGTATCGATCGCCATAACGATTTCTTCCATGGAAGCATTGCCTGCGCGTTCACCGATTCCGTTGACGGTACATTCCACTTGATTGGCGCCGTTTTGAATCGCAGCCAGCGAATTTGAAACCGCCAAGCCCAAATCATTGTGGCAATGAACAGAAAGATTTACTTTTTTCCCCAAGCCGGGACATTTTTTGATGAGCAAAGCAATTAATTCGCCGAATTCATTCGGCATCGTATAACCAACCGTGTCCGGAATATTGACCGTGGTCGCACCGGCATCAATTCCGGCATTGACGGCATCAATCAAAAAAGTGCGTTCCGTACGGGCGGCATCTTCGGGTGAGAACTCCAAATCATCAAAATATTTTCTGCCGTATTTAATATTTTGGACGGCCAGCTTAATAATTTCGGATTTGTCTTTTTTAAGTTTGAAGTCCCGGTGAATTTTAGAGGTGGCCAAAAAAACGTGGAGGCGTTTCTTCTTAGCAAATTTGAGCGCTTCGCGGGCCTGGTCAATGTCTTTAGGCACCATCCGGGCCAGCGCACAAATGGTCGGCTTTTTTACTTCTTTTGAAATTTTCTGGATGGCTTCGACTTCACCGCTTGAGGCAGCCGGAAAACCGGCTTCGATGATGTCGACGTTTAAGCGTTCGAGCTGTTTGGCAATTTGGAGCTTTTCATCGGGCGTAAGCGAAGCCCCTGGGCACTGCTCGCCGTCGCGGAGTGTGGTGTCAAAAATATAAATTTTTTTGTTTTTGCTGGTCGCCATTGCTCTGCCTGACTTGTTTTGAGGAACACGGTATTAACGAATGGCTGGCTGCTGCGGCTTTTTTTCAAGCGACGCACCAATCCAAGGCATCATTTTTCTTAGCTTCTCGCCCACCTGTTCGATCTGATGCTTGTCCGAGTCGTCTCTCATTTTGTTGTAATTGGGCCGGCCTTTTTTATTTTCTTCAATCCATTCCTTGGCAAAATCGCCGGATTGAATTTCTTTGAGAATTTTTTCCATTTCCCTGCGCGTTTCATTGGTAATAATTCTTTTGCCGCGGCTGTAATCTCCGTATTCGGCCGTATCGGAAACGCGTTTGTGCATGCCCGTAATGCCGGCAGCGAAAATGGCGTCAGTAATTAATTTCACCTCGTGAAGACATTCAAAGTAAGCGAGTTCGGGCTGATAGCCGGCTTTCACGAGCGTATCAAAACCTGCGCGAATCAGCTCGCTGAGTCCACCGCACAGGACGGATTGTTCGCCGAATAAATCCGTTTCGGTTTCTTCTTTAAAATTGGTTTCAATCACGCCGGCACGAGTTCCGCCAATCGCTTTCGCGTGAGCAAGCGCCAATTGAAATGCTTGCCCACTTGCGTTTTGATAAACCGCAATCAAACACGGAACGCCGCCGCCTTCAACAAACTGCGAGCGAACCAAAGCACCCGGACCTTTCGGTGCCACCATGAACACATCCACATCTTTCGGCGGCTTGATATAACCGAAATGAATATTGAAACCATGAGAAAAAAGAAGCGCCTTGCCTTTTTTCAAATATTGTTTAACAGACTTTTCATAAATTTCTGCCTGTAAATGGTCCTGCGTTAAAATTTGAATGATGTCCGCTTCTTGCACGGCCTCTTCAACATTGACCGGACGAAATCCGTCTTGGACGGCGATGTCATAATTTTTTCCGCCGGGCCTCTGACTGACAATCACTTCAATACCGGAGTCCCGGAGATTGAGGCCTTGTCCGCGGCCTTGGATCCCATACCCCACGATGGCCACTTTTTTTCCTTTAAGTAAATTTAAATCTGCATCTTTATCGTAATAAACTTTCGCCATGATTTGCTCCGATTAAATTTTAGCTGCTTTCTTTTTCTTTGATTTAGAAGGTGTTTTTTTAGATTCGGCTTTTGGCTTTTCTGATTTTTCTTCAGCATCGTCAGTAGCACGCAATTCAGATTTTCTGGATACGGCAATACTTCCCGTCCGAACGACTTCCCGGACACCAAATGGCCTTAGGAGTTCGAGCATTGCGTCCACTTTGCTTTCGTTGCCCGTCACTTCAACCGTGATGGTTTTTTGACTTACATCTACGATCTTGCCTCTGAAGGTGTTCACGATTTGCATGAGATCGGGCCGCGCGCCTGCGTTCGCGTTGACTTTTACCAAAACGAGTTCGCGTTCGATCCGTTCTTCTTTCGTTAAGTCCTGAACTTTGATGACATCAATCAGTTTGTTCAGCTGCTTTTCAATTTGTTCAATAATGCGGTCATCACCGTGCGTCATGATGGTGATGCGCGAAACGGTCGGATCGTCTGTTTCGCCGACAGCCAAACTATCAATGTTAAAACCTCGGGCGGAAAAAAGACCCGCCACGCGCGTTAAAACACCGAACTGGTTTTCCACCAAAACTGAAATCGTATGAGTCATAAGTTCTCCTTTTAAGCCATGTCCATGACTTGATCCAGCGCATTTCCGGCCGGAACCATGGGATAAACATTGTCTTCTTTAGCAACTTTGCAGTGTACCAACACCGGCCCATCATGAGCCAATGCCTTTTCAAGCGCGCTGACGACTTTGCCCTTTTCTGTAACTTGAATCGCGAAAACACCTGCAGCGTCTGCGATTTTACAAAAATCCGGGTTCGATGGTCCGAGCTGAGAACCTGAGAAACGTTTGTTGTAAAAAAGTTCCTGCCATTGGCGGACCATTCCGTGATGTCCGTTGTCCATCAGAATAATTTTGACCGGAATTTTGTAGTAAGCGGCTGTCACCAGTTCGCACATGGTCATTTGAAAGGAACCGTCTCCGTCAATGCAGATCACCGTTTTGTCCGGCCGCCCGATTTGAGCGCCGATTGCGGAGGGAAAACCATAACCCATGGTTCCCAATCCGCCGGAGGTAATCATGCTGCGCGGTGAAGAAAATTTGTACCACTGCGCCGTCCACATTTGATGTTGGCCGACACCCGTCGTCACAACAGCGTCGTGATTGGTCAAGTCGCCAATTTTTTCAATCACATATTCTTGGCGAATTTCATTATCTGAATTTTTGTACTTGAGCGGATGCTTGGTTTTCCATTCTTGGATCTGATTCGTCCAATCTTTAATCTGCTTCCGCTTGTCTTTAACAAGTTTGTTCAATTCTTTCAAAGCGGGTTTGATATCGCCCACGATGGGATAATGAACCTTCACGGTCTTTGAAATCGAGGAAGGATCAATATCAATATGAACAATTTTTGCATTCGGCGCAAACTTATCAATCTTTCCGGTAACACGGTCATCAAAACGCGCGCCCACGGAAATTAACAGGTCTGAGCCTTGAACCGCATAGTTGGCAAACACCGTTCCGTGCATACCGAGCATGCGGAGCGAGAGCGGATTTGTTTCCGGAAAAATACCAAGACCCAAAACGGTCGTCGTAATCGGAATTCCGGTTTTTTCCACCAGTTCAAACACTTCTTTGTGAGCGCCTGATGCGATTGCGCCGCCGCCCACGTACAAACACGGGCGCTTGGCTTCCATGATCGCCTTCGCAGCGTTTTGAACCTGTTCCGAATCAATTTTCCAGCTTTTGAGTTGGTAGCCGCGAATATTAACCTCTTTCGGGTAGACGAATTCACATTTAGCGCGGCTGACGTCCACCGGAAAATCAATTAATACAGGACCCGGCCGGCCGGTTTGTGCAATGTGAAATGCTTCTTTGACGGTACGGGCAAGCTCACGAACATCCCGGACCAGAAAATTATGTTTCGTAACGGGACGCGTAATTCCCATAACGTCGGCTTCCTGGAATGCATCACTGCCGATTGCATGCGTCGCCACTTGTCCGGTAATACAAACCATCGGCGCTGAATCCATAAAAGCCGTGGCGAGTCCTGTCACCGTATTGGTCGCAGCGGGACCCGAGGTCACAATGCAAACGCCGGGGCGTCCGGTTGCGCGGCCGAAGCCATCGGCCATGTGAGAAGCGCCTTGCTCATGGCGGACTAAAATCAATTTAAGTCCGGAGTCGTACAGAGCATCAAAGGTCGGAAGAATTGCGCCGCCGGGAAGGCCGAATACATACTCCACGCCTTCTTTTTTTAAGGATTCAATCAATATTTTTGCGCCGGTTAATTCTGCCATTCTCTTTT
>OBEQ011610621.1_pt1 | contig 39137 bp, 40 predicted proteins | sample 1670901 | NCBI WGS metagenome assembly OBEQ01 (sample SAMEA104232315, study PRJEB22302) | groundwater metagenome | biome: forest; feature: aquifer; material: groundwater | place: USA | collected 2011-08-07 | depth 5.4 m | reverse complement strand
TTTATATTACCATTTAAAAATTAATTAAAATAAATAATCTTTTATTTTTAGAGCAGAAAATTTTTGTGATAGAGTTATTATAATCTAAATATTTCCTGGCTTTATACGCCTGATCAGCTAGGATGAAGTTAAAATTCTATATGCTCTTTTAAAAACTGAATAAGTTTAGGTGGCATTCGCTTAAGTTCATTTGAGCCACGCGTTATTTTTGCAATGCTGACATGTAAATCTTCTGCCATATCCCGCTGGGTTTTTTTTTGTTTGAGTAAATCTTTTATAATTAAACAGCGCAATGCTAAACTTTCTCTTTCTTCTTGCGTTAAGAGCAGATCAAATAAAGAAGACAGCATTTTTTCATTTTCAGTTGCCAAGCACAATTTGATAAAATTACGCCAACCAGCTTGATTCATACACTTATTCCTTAAAATAATAATATATTTCTATATCATTACAAAAGTACGTGTGGGTATCAATCAATGCTTGATGATCGTGGATAAATATGTTGTGCACATGCCGTTAAAATCGATGGTTGTACCCCTTCTTCTAGCATTTTAACGAATAATGAACCTACTACTACGCCATCTGCATGCTCTAATACACTATGAACCATTTCTGGATTCGACATGCCAAAACCAACAATAACAGGTAAATTTACCATGGATTTGATCGCTTGAATCTTTTGTTGAAAATCATCAGGCAGTGCATTGCGCACACCGGTGGTACCTTTTCTGCAAGCATAATATAAAAATCCTTGCGCATTACCATTAATTTTTTGCATGCGTGTCAACGAAGTTGCCGGCGTGATTACATAAATCAGTGCAATATCATGTTGATCACATTGATCACGTATGAATTGTGATTCTTCTAAAGGACAATCAACCAGTAAAAGACCATCTACACCTGCGTTTTTTGCAATAGACAAAAAATCAAATTGCAGCGCAGCTAATATCGGATTGAGATAACTAAATAAAATCAGCGGAATATGATGATGACGTTTACGTATCTCTTTAACGAGCCATAAAATCTCTTGTAATGTTGTACCATTACCCAATGATCGTGCTGCTGCGCGCTGAATAACAGGGCCATCTGCAACAGGATCTGAGAACGGAATGCCTATTTCTAACATATTGACACCGCCATCGATCAATGCAAGTGCTGCATCGAGTGTACGTTGTATCCCGCCATCACCAGCCGTTAAATAAGCAGCAAATGCTTTATCATTAGCAAATAGTTGTTGTATTCGCGATAACATTTTCATTTTAAATTAATCCTCGTTCGATTAGTTGCGGCAAATCTTTATCACCACGACCCGATAAATTAACTAAGACGCAGTGATTTTTTGGGAGTGTCGGCGCAATTTTAATTAAATGCGCTAATGCATGCGCTGATTCCAGCGCACAAATAATACCTTCCGTGTAGGCTAATAATTTTAATGCAGATAATGCTTCATCGTCTGTGGCAGCAACATAGTCGACACGCTGATTTTTAAAAAGCTGTGCATGTTGTGGTCCTACAGCAGGATAATCTAATCCGGCTGAAATGGAGGCAGTCGTTGCAATTTGTCCATGCTGATCTTGCAATACATAGGTATAACAACCATGCAAAACACCATAAGTGGCTGCATAAAATCGTGCAGCATGTTCTCCTAATTTTTTTCCTGTTCCACCTGCTTCTACGCCTATCATGCGTACGTGATCATCTTGTAGAAATTCGGAAAATATACCGATCGCATTTGAGCCACCGCCCACGCAAGCAATGATCAAATTAGGATGAGTACCCATTTGTTGCTGGCATTGTTCGCGACATTCACGGCCAATGATTGATTGAAATTCTGCAACCATTTCAGGAAAAGGATAGGGGCCCAATGCCGATCCCAAACAATAATGCGTATCACTAAATGATTCTGACCAGTCACGCAGTGCCTCATTGACAGCATCTTTTAAAGTAGCAGAACCCTGTTCAACTGGAATCACTGTTGCGCCCATTAATTGCATACGTGACACATTCGGTGCTTGGCGCTTCATATCTGTACTGCCCATATAGATGACGCAGGTTAATCCAAGATGTGCACAAGCAGCTGCTGTTGCAACACCATGTTGTCCAGCGCCGGTTTCAGCGATGACACGCGTTTTACCCATTTTTTTTGCTAGCAAACATTGTCCTAATGCATTATTTAATTTATGCGCACCAGTATGTAATAAATCTTCGCGTTTTAAGAAAATTTTTGGACCATTAATTTTTGTGGCAAAAGTGGGAATTTCTGTTAATGCGGTGGGTCTTCCCGCATAATTTTTTAGAATCGTGGTCAATGTATTTTTAAATGTATTATCATTTTTAACATTATTCCAAGCGATAATTAATTCATTAATAGGCTCCATCAAAATTTCTGGAATATACATGCCGCCAAATTCACCATAGCGACCTATTGTTGGAGGTAATGATTTTTTATATTGCATGATGACCTTGAATTGAAGTAATAAATTGTTGAATAAGTAAAATATCTTTATTTCCTGTGGTGGATTCCACGCCACTCGACACATCCACGCCGTCAGGCTGTAAGATAATAATTGCTGTCATGACATTAGCGGGTGTCAAACCACCGGCCAATAACCAGCGAAAACGTAAATGATATTGAAACGTGCGCCAGTTAATTGTTTTGCCTTGACCTGAATCGATATGATCAATCAATACTAAATCACGATGAGGATCAAGATATTGCAGTGCGTCAGTTGTTTGTAATTCGCCTGTAGTTGATACCGTTTGAACATAAATTCGTTGATATTCATCGGGCAATAAATGATGGTGTTTACGCGCTATTACACCATGTAATTGTACGGTTTTTATTTTTGTGGTCTCACAGATGCAGCGCATTTCAATAGCAGTATGATTAACAAATATTGCAACTGGAATTGCGCCTGCTTGTATAGTTGCATGAGCAATCATCATGGCTTGATCGAGGTTAACATAACGTGGCGATGCAGGATGAAAAATAATGCCAATGAAATTGGCTCCTGCCATAACAGCTTGTGTTGCCATGTTAGGATCACGAATACCACAAATTTTTATCATGGGATTAGAAGTCATGACGACATGCTTCAATAAATAATGTTGGATTATCTGATTTTACTAATGCTTCTCCAATTAATACTGCATCAAAACCTGCTTGACGATATTGTTGAGCAATCGCGGCATTTGTTATTCCGGATGCAGCGACTTTAATAATGTGATTGGGAATGTACTGAATAAGTTGCAAAGATCGTTCAGTATTTACTTCGAATGTTTTCAAATGACGATTATTAATGGCAATTATTTCCGCGCCACTATCAATTGCAAGTTCTAATTCGTCGTGATCTATCACTTCAACGAGAACATCGATGCCAAGTGCACGAGCATTATCTAATATCATTTTGGTTTTTTTACCAAGCACTGCGACGATGCAGAGAATTGCATTTGCGCCAGCAACAATGGATTCACTAATTTGGATGACATCTAAAATAAAATCTTTGCGTAAAACAGGTATATTGGTTTTGCGCAAAGTATTAGCCACTTGAATTAAATCATTTAGGTTACCGTTAAAAAATTTCTCCTCCGTGAGCACTGAAATGGCATTCGCTTTAGCAGAAACATAGCTTTTTGCTAAAGCAACCGGATCAGTAATAGGTGCTAATAGACCATGACTAGGTGATTGTCTTTTAATTTCTGCGATCACTGCAAGCGTTGAACGTTGTAGTGCTGGTTTGAATTTTTTTGAAATTGTTGAAGTGATTTCACCTCGATGTATTTTTGCAATATCATGTTCAGGCATTGCTTTTAATAAATGATATAACGCCGCAATTTCCCGTTGTTTCTGTATGATAATAGGTTTAAGTCGATTGATCATGAGAATAAGTTCTCCACTGTTTAAGTAAAGTGAATGCCGCTCCGCTATATAAATTTTCACGTGCATGCGGTAGTGCAGAAGCAATCGATGGATATAATCCATATAAATAAAGTGCGACAGCGGCATTTAAAATAAGTGTGTCGCTGATGGGACTTTTGTTACCAGAAAATGCATTTAATAATAATTTTGCATTTAACATCGCATCACCACCTTGTAAATCAGCTTTGGTACAACGCGATAATCCTAATGCTTCAGGATCAAGAATAGATGGTTTTATTGTTGTAGAGGTTACTTCAATCATTTTTGTTTTCCCAATACAACTGATTTCATCTAAACCATTACCATGAACAACCACAGAATGTTCGGTTTTATTTTTTTGCAAAACTGCTGCAATAATAGTTAGCAATTGTTCATCATATACGCCTAATAGATAGTGCGAAGCATTGGCAGGATTTAATAAAGTCCCTAAAAAATTAAGTGCCGTTGAAATTTTAAGTTGTTTGCCGAGCAGTCGTAATTTAACTGCAGCAGGATGAAAATTTGGAAAAAAACAAAATCCTATTCCTATTTGTGCAATGCAATCAGCTACTTTTTTAGGCGATAAATCGATTGCTATTCCTAATGCTTCTAATACATCAGCGGTTCCAGTGAGTGATGAAATAGCACGATTACCGTGTTTTGCAATTTTAATACCGCAACTGGCAGCAAGAATTGCGCTACCTGTTGAAATGTTAATGCTATTTGAATGATCTCCACCCGTACCTACAATGTCTAACACTTTATGTGTTGTTGGCACGACTATCATTTTTTTTCGTAACACTGCAGTAATCGCATGCAGTTCTTCTGCTGTTGCGGATTTAGTACGGAGTAATACTAAAAATGCTGCAATTTGTAGTGGATTTGCCTCATCGCTTAGCATTTCCGTGACTGCTTCTTGACACGTCATGCTATCTAAATTTTCTTTTTGAATTAATTTTTCAATGCTATTTTTTAATTTCATTATCTACTCGTCTCTTTTTTGTCATTATCAGCAGAAATTTTTCTACATTGTGCGATAAAATTTTGTAATAAAATATTACCCATGGGGGTCAGAATAGATTCAGGATGAAATTGCACGCCATAAATCGGTCGCTCACAATGACGGATGCCCATGATTATGCGTTGTGTGTTTTCAGCTTCGATGATTAATGTCGATGGCAATGTGTCGCGTTGCGCAATCAAAGAATGATAACGACCTGCTTTAAATGGCAGCGGGAGTGTATGATAAAGTCCTGTTTGATGATGAAAAATAAAATCATCTTTACCATGAACTATTTCTACTGATTGAACAACATCACCACCTAACGCTACAGTAATCGCTTGATGACCAAGACAAACGCCTAATAAGGGTGTTCGGCAAACATCATCCGTTACCAATGCACGAATAAGATCAACACAAATACCTGCTTCTTCCGGCCGTCCTGGCCCAGGGGAGAGAATAATTCCCTGCGGATGCAATTGTTTTATATGATCAATAGTGATTTTATTATTGCGGATGACACGCACTTCTTCGTAAAACGGTGCAACCGCCTGGTAAAGATTATAAGTAAAACTATCATAATTATCGATAATTAATAACATACATTTATTCTCCATGCGCTTTTGCAATCGCCTCTAAAATAGAGCGCGCTTTTTGATAGGTTTCTTGTAATTCAGTAAACGCATTAGAGTCATAAACAATGCCTGCGCCAGTACGAATCGTTGCAATTCCATTTTGAAGAACAGCCATTCGAATCGCGATGCAACTATCTAAATTGCCTAATGCATCGATGCGACACATCGCGCCGCCATATAATCCGCGGCGAGAATTTTCTAGTTCATCAATGATTTGCATGGCGCGAATTTTTGGGGCGCCACTTAACGTGCCGGCAGGAAAAGCAGCAGAGAAAGCATCCAGCGCATCATATTTTTCTTGTAATTGCCCAATGACAGTGGAGGTAATATGACTCACATGAGAAAAATGTTTTACGTTCAATAATTCACTCACATGCACACTACCCGGAACACTTACAGCACCGACATCATTGCGCGCTAAATCAACTAGCATCATGTGCTCGGCTAATTCTTTGGTATCATTTAATAAATCGGCCGCGATTGCTGCATCTGTTTTTTCATCTGTGCGTTTACGAGTACCGGCGATAGGATTAATGCTCACTTCTTTGTGATGAACACATATCAAGCGTTCAGGTGATGCACCAATGATGATGCTTGATTCCGTAGGAAAATAAAACATAAAAGGTGCTGGGCTAACTTCACGTAATGTTTTATAGATAGCAAAAGGTGAAACAGAATAATGACGTTTAAAACAGCGCGAAATAACGATTTGAAAAGCATCACCGCGAATAATATAATCTTTTGCCTTTTCTACCATTTGCATAAAATCTGTATCAGACGTATCCGTCTCAATTTTTTTAACTGTTGCTGCTTGTTTTCCGTTTTCTATAGATAAATGAGTTGTCTCAGCAGCGGTAGCGGTAGTGAGAAGAGAAATGATTTTCGCTATTTTTTCTCTAGCATGATGATATATTTTTTCCGGCTGCGGACCTGTTTCTACTACTATACTCACTAAAATAGTTTGCCGCTTATGATCGAATGCCAGACTCAGCGCGTAAAAATTAAATAAAATGTCTGGTAAGGTAGAATCCGCTGCATGACGATCTGGAATATCTTCAAAATAGCGAACTGCATCATAAGTAATAAAACCGGCAGCGCTCGTGATTAAATGAGCCACTTCATTTCGTGTCGAAAATGTTAGTGGTGTTTGTCGTTCACGTAATGCCGCGAGTGGATTATTGTTATGATCATTTTTTATTGAGAATGTTGAAATAGGATCAAAACAAATAAAAGAATAACGTGCACGATCTTCATGATACAAGTCTTCAAATATAACACCCTCGGTTTTTTGTGTTTTATGAAGCAACGCATAAATTATCACTGGCGTTAATTTACCCGCAGGCATTTCTTCAAAAACCGCTATTCTCGCAGCGTTTTTTGCAGACAGTTGAAATTCAGCGAATGTGAAAGGTTGCATATTTTGTAAAGTCCGGTTAATATCTGTAATCGTGTAACGTTATACCATTACAAAAGTATTGTCAATCACCACGATAATAACTACTCATAAAGAGAAAAATATGCATTTACTCCTTAATAAAAGCTTAAGTTTGCAAGGCAACGTCATAGTGCCTGGCTCAAAATCACAGAGCATTCGTGGCATGTTATTAGCATTACTTGCGAGTGGTGAATCTACCTTAGTTAACGTATTGAATTCCGAGGATACAGAAGCGGCTATGCGGGTTTGTACAGCATTGGGTGCTAAACTTAACCTTGCACATAAAACTCTGACTATAAATAGCGATGGCTTGCCTTTTACTGAAACCGCTGCTGAAATTCACACTGGTAATTCAGGTATCACAACGCATTTTATTTTACCGTTATTAGGATTACGTAAAAATTATATGACGCCGATTCGCCTCCATTGCGATAAACAAATGCAAGCTCGGCCTATTAAATCATTGATGAATGCGTTAGAAAATTTAGGTATGCGCATCCAATATATTGAGCAAGAAAATAAATTGCCCATTGTTGTCACGGGTCAACTAAAAGGTGGTGTCACTGAAATCGATGGAATCACTTCACAATATTTATCTGCTTTATTAATTGCATTACCCTGCGCAGAGAAAGACAGCGTCATCATTGTTAAAGATTTACATGAACGTCCTTATGTCAACATGACACTTGATTGGTTGCAGCAACAGAAAATCGATTATACACATCAACAAATAAGTGACGTTGATACATTTCATATTTGCGGTAATCAACGGTATGCGTCGATTCATACCGCTATAAAAGGTGATTTTTCTTCAGCATCTTGTTTACTTGCGGCAGCGGTATTGCTTCCCGGACAAGTAGCATTACAAGGATTAGATAATGAAGATATTCAAGGAGATAAACAATTAATTACTATTTTACAAAAAATGGGTGCAGATATTGTTACCGAAAAAAATAAAATACACATTAAAGGTAATAAAAAACTAACAGGCTTACGGATTGATGCAAATGATATTCCTGATCTTGTGCCTGCTTTAGCAGTCATTGCTACACAAGCATTCGGAAAAACAGAAATTTACAATGTTAAGCAAGCGCGAGTGAAAGAAACAGATCGAATTCATTCAATGACAGAAGGTTTAAAAAAAATGGGAGCAAGCATAGAAGAATATGCAGATGGCATGACTATTTATCAGAGTAAGCTTCAGGGTGCTTTGGTAAAAGGATATGGTGATCATCGTACGGTGATGGCACTCAGCGTCGCTGGTATGCTTGCGCACGGGACAACCATGATAACTGATGGAGAAGCCATTACTAAAACATATCCTGGATTTATTGATGCCATGCAATCAATAGGCGCAAAAATTAATTTTTATGAACCAATTACAAATCATCATATTATTTTAATTGGTTTCAAACATACAGGTAAAACTATTATTGGTCGACAGTTAGCAAAAATTTTAAATAAAAAATTTATTGATTTAGATAGAGAAATCGAAAAATTATATGAACAACGTTATTTTGAATTATTTACTTGCCGGCAAATTATGCAATTACGTGGCGAAACGTATTATCGCGAATTAGAAACCGATGTTTTAACCGAAGTGCTTAAATTACCTCCGTGTGTGATTTCATTGGGGGGAGGAACCTCATTAAGTCAAATCAATCAAGACATGATTAAATCCCATTTATTATTGCATGTCATCGCATCGCGCGGCATCGTGTTTGAACGAATTATGGTAGAAGGACGTCCAGCATTTTTTAATCCTGATGAAGATCCATATGAATCATTTGGTCGTTTATGGAAAGAACGAAATGCAACTTACAAAAAATTGACTGCCCGCACAATAAATAATAACGATACAGTCGAGCGAGCAGTAGTTGATGCGTTAATTCATTTAAAGCATCCATCAGGTGAAAATAATTATGCGTAACATATTACTCATACATGGCATCAATTTAAATGCATTAGGCAAACGGGATAAAAAACATTACGGTATGTTAACACTGACAGATATTGAAAATATGACTGCGAGAGAAGCAGAAAAATATGGCTTCAATATTATTTCTTATCAATCCAATCATGAAGGTGATTTAGTAGATAAGTTGCAGTCTGAAGCGTCTCGTTGTGTTGGTATCATTATTAATCCAGGTGCGTTTGCGCATTATAGTTATGGATTACATGATGCTTTACTCGATACGCAATTACCCATTATTGAAGTTCATCTATCGGATATTGATCAGCGCGAAACATGGCGGAAAAAATCCGTGATTGCATCTGCATGCATAAAAATAATTAAAGGTAAAAAAGAGCAGGGATATAGAGAAGCCGTGAGCGCATTAAAAGAGTATTTGCAACGATGAATGTAACAAAAAAAACACAATTAAATTTAGTGATTGGGTATCCACTTGAACACACGCAAAGTCCAGAATTGCATCAAGCTGTTTACCAACAATTTGGCATCGATGCTGTTTTGTTAGCGCAGCCACAAATATCACTTGAATTGTTAATTCAAGCTATAAAAATTTTATCCGTGAAATTAACAGCAGTAACCTTGCCTTACAAAGAAAAAGTGATCCCGTATTTAGATGAATGCAGTGAAGAAGTTAAGGCATTACATGCTGCCAATACAATCATTCAACGTCAAGAAAAATTATATGGATATAATACTGATATTGATGGTATCGCTTTTGCTTTACGCGATGTTGTTGTGCAAGGTAAACAAATCTTGGTTATAGGTGCCGGTGGCGCTGCTCGCGCAATCGGTTATTTTCTTAAAAAAAATTGCGCCAATATTCTCTGGATCAATCGAACACAAAATAAAGCGATGACATTAGCAAACAAATTTGGCGGTGAAGTGATTTGTCATAATAAGTTGAACACCACCCATATCGATATCATTATTAATACGACTCCTATTGGCATGTATCCGCATGCAGATGCATCACCATTATTTAATTATGCATTCAATCGATATCAAACTGTTTTTGACATGGTTTATCACCCTATGATGACGCAATTATTAAAACAAGCACAAAAAAATGAAGCAAAAATTATCTCTGGGTTAGATATGTTTATCGGACAAGGATTAAAACAAATTGAATTATACACAGGTAAACAGCATACCCCTGTCATGATTAATCAACTTAGACAATTATTAATAAAAAATCAACGCAGGGTACGCACATGAACTATACACGTATTAAAAAACTACCACCGGTAGAAAAGATTATTCAGCTATATCCATTATCAGGTGCAAGTCATGAAAAAATTATGCATGACAGACGGGAGATCAAACAGATTTTAGCAGGTAAAGATAACCGTTTATTGATGATAGTTGGGCCTTGTTCTGCATGGCCACGTGATGCGGTATTGCAATATGCAAAACAATTACTAGAAATAAATGAAAAAGTAAAACAATCATTAAAAATTGTGATGCGTCTTTATATACAAAAACCACGCACGACTAAAGGCTGGACGGGACCGATTAATCAACCTAATCCTTATGCAGCACCTGATATTGAGAAAGGAATCCATTATGTACGCGAAATGATGGTAGAAGTAGTGGAAATGGGATTGCCAATTGCAGATGAATGTTTGTTTACGCATAATGCGCGCGGATTTTCAGAGTTAGTATCGTGGTTTGCGATTGGTGCAAGAAGCAGTGAAGATCATGAGCATCGTATTTTTGCATCTGCTGCTAATTGTCCTGTGGGAATGAAAAATCCAACACATGGCTCTCTTGTTGTCAGCGTGAATAGTGTGGTGGCAGCGCAACATCCGCATGTTGCAGCGATGGATGGTTATGCAGTACAAACACTAGGTAATCCATACGCACATTTGGTTTTACGCGGTTCAAATCAAGCACCAAATTATTCGCTCGCGCATCTTGAAGAAATAAAAATGCATATGACTGCTCATCAGATCAAAAATCCAGCGGTGTTGATTGATGTTAGTCATGATAATTGTTTAATCAAGGGCACCAAAAATCATCGCGCCCAACCAGCTATTATTTTTGAAGTCATGCAGTATTTAAAAAATCGTCCTGACTTACGAAAATTAATGAAAGGCTTCATGGTTGAAAGTTATTTAAAAGACGGGCAGCAGAAATTAGAAACATGCGATGCTACTACTATCGATTTAAATGGGTTGTCAATCACTGATCCTTGTTTGGGATGGAATGAAACGCAAGCGATGTTACTTGAATTAGCACGAGAAGTTAAATCATGATGCAAATAATATCAGTGACTAAGGCTAGCGAACAACCAACAGATTATCCAATCATGATTGGTTGTAGCCTATATGATTTTGCTGCTTGGTTTCCAAAAAAGAAATTTAGTCACATTGTTATTATTACTGATCATCGCGTGAAAAAAAAATATGGATTGCATTTACAGAAAAAATTAAAACATGCAGGACATAATGCATTGTTATTTTCTTTTCCAGCAGGTGAAAAATCCAAAAATTATAAAACTAAACAAGCAATCGAAAACAATATGCACATTCATCATTGTGATCGAGATACTTTAATTTTAGCGTTAGGTGGCGGTGTAGTGGGTGATGTTGCTGGATTTATTGCGGCAACTTTTTTACGTGGCGTCGCTTATATTCAAATTCCAACGACTTTATTGGCGATGGTTGATAGTAGTGTCGGTGGTAAAACAGGTATTAACACGAAACAGGGTAAAAATTTAATAGGTATTATTTATCAACCTATAGCTGTTTTAACCGATGTTACCTTACTAAAAACATTATCCAAAAAAAATATGATTAATGGCTTGGTTGAAGCCATTAAAATATTTTTAACGCATGATGCTCAAAGTTTTCATTATACTGAATTGCATCTTGAGCAGATAATTAAAAGTGATAATTCCTTGTTAAGTGAAATTGTGGCGCGAGCGGTGAATATTAAAGCAGCTGTTGTCACACGAGACGAGAAAGAACAAGCTGAACGTAGCGTCCTCAATTTTGGTCATACGATTGGTCACGCTCTGGAAAAAATTTCAAATTATACTTTATTACACGGATATGCAGTCGCTTATGGGATATTAGTGGAGGCAACTATTTCTCATTTATTAGGCTTATTACCGTATGAAAAATTATTAATAATAAAAAAATTATTTTCACGATTAAATATCCATGGAAAAAATTTGCAGCAATATAACTTAACTAAAATACTTCAAACAACAAAAATGGATAAAAAAATACGCGAGGGAAACGTGCATTATGTGTTATTGCAAGAGATTGGTCACATCCATATTCATCATGGCAAATATATTCATCCTGTTGTAGATAAAATTGTTAAACAAGCATTTAAAAACACTATTGAGGAGTGAAAAATATGGCAGGTAATTCATTTGGTACATTATTTAAGATTACGACTTGTGGTGAATCACATGGTGGCGCGGTTGGTGTCATCATTGATGGTTGCCCGCCTGGTATTGCGATTTCAGCAGATGAAATACAAATGGAGTTAGATCGACGTAAGCCGGGTCAAAGTAAAATTACCTCCCCACGAAATGAACGTGACACAATTCATATTTTATCCGGTCTATTTGCAGGTAAAACCACCGGCACACCCATCTTATTGCTTGCCTATAATACGGATATGCGGCCAGAAGATTATGAATCATTAAAAAATATCTATCGACCATCACACGCTGATTTTACTTACTTGATGAAATATGGCAGACGAGATTTTCGGGGTAGTGGGCGCGCAAGCGCAAGAGAAACGCTTGCTCGTGTTGCAGCGGGTGCAATTGCAAAGAAATTTTTAAAGCAATTAATGAATATAGAAATTATTAGTTATGTGGAACAAGTGGGTCATGTGCGTACACAAATAAATCACAAAAAGGTGACACTGACAGCTATCGAAAATAATATTATTCGTTGCCCTGATCCTGAAATTTCTAAGCAAATGATTGCGTTAGTGGAAACAGTAAAAAACGAAGGCGATTCTATTGGCGGTATCATCAAGTGTGTTATTCGTAATGTCATACCTGGTTTAGGTGAACCTGTATTTGATAAATTATCGGCTGATTTAGGTAAAGCCATGTTAAGTATCAACGCAGTAAAAGGATTTGAAATTGGTTCTGGATTTTCAGGAGCAAGCATGCGTGGCAGTGAACATAATGATTCTATGAAAATTAAAAATGGTAAACCAACATTTATTACTAACCATGCGGGCGGTACATTGGGCGGTATTTCTACTGGCGAAGATATTTATTTCAGAGTCGCTTTCAAACCAGTTTCTACTATTCGTAAACAGCAGCAAACAGTTAATTTGCAAAATGAAGAAGTAATGCTAGAAGCGGAAGGAAGACACGATCCTTGTGTTTTACCACGAGCGGTTCCCATCGTCGATGCAATGGCAGCATTAGTTATTATGGATCATTATTTGCGACACATAAAAGTAGCGCATTGATTTATTGTTTTTTACTGCTAATGAATATCTTCCATGCTCGCAGGCCCGGTACCTGATGCCGGATTAATTTTCCATGGCCATTCAGTACTATTAAATGGAACGAGGGGAGGAAGCACTGCTTTTAATCCTCGCTTGGCCGCTTCGGTTTCGATGGCTTTGCGACCACCACTACCGAGCAACTCATTATCCATGAGCCTATAATTATTAAAAAATACTTTGCCCAGCGCGCGATCTGCAATGATGCGGATAAAAGCATCTAACATGGCATCAGGGGTAGTAGTAAAATCCGTTGTTTCCAACAGAATAAGCCTATCATTAATCGTTTTTTCGCCCATGAACTGTACCAAAATGGAGAAAAGAATATTGTTTTGACGAGCAACATAAATAGAGTTGCTCAATGCATAAGTATTATCCCAATCTTTACCCAGCATCTGTTTCCATTTATCCAGCACCTTATACCAATGAGCTACCTGCGTACTTGCGGCGAGTGTAATTAATTTAGCAAGATTAGGTTGAATACCACGTGCATACGTTTGCAACTCATCGTAAGTGAAAGAATTTTTTTGCAAACAGTTATCCATAAAAGTTTTAACTTGCTCGAGCGTGGAACGCAAGAGCTCGCGATCTTCCTTTGTGATATCGAGTGCGTCAAGTGCATCTAAAGCAGTTTGAACGCGAACACGATACGCTTTCATTTCACCTAACCAAGATAAATCCGCTGCTGCATTAGCAGAATAAGGTGCAACAAGATCATACGTTGCCATGGCAGTGTGACCGACTGATTTTGCTAACCGATAAATAATAGGCGGTGATTCTGCTTCAAGCGGTGGTTATCCCGCGCGGTAAAGTATAAATTGACCGCCTTTGCCACTAAATAAAGCCATGATCAAGTTTTGCCGTTTTAGAAAGTGCTGCTTATAGATTGCGAGTGAATTATTATAAATTGAAAACATGCCGGTATTTAATGCATAAAGATTATCAAAAGCGATTTGAGATTTACTCGTCGGCGCGCCTTCATTGACGACAACAATGTTCATGAAATCTGGAACAGCCGATGTGTTGGTGCTGCTGGCATCGCTTTCCGCAGCCATGGCTGGAGTAGACAACATGATCACTAAACTTATAATGATGCTTAAACCTATTCGCTTGATAAATCCATTCTGCTTATTCATCTTTACCATCCCTAGAAAACATAAACAGAAAAAAATATAACACATTTTAATTGCAATGCGACATCTTCTTTATTATGTTATCGATCCATATCAATGGATATCCATATGCATAAGCACCTGCCGATTTGGAATTTAATTTTTCAGAGTTTAGATCAGCAAATTCCTGTGACATTACTCTATGTGTTGGAAAGTTTAGGTAGCAGCCCGGGTCGACAAGGTTTTTGTATGGCGGTCAATGCTAACAGTCACATGGCAGGCTCTATCGGCGGCGGTATTATGGAACATCGATTGGTTGAAATCGCAAAAAAAAAATTCGTACAAGATCAAAATCTCATTATCAGAAAACAAGTGCATGATAAAATGTCAGGGAAAAATAGCAGTGGCATGATTTGTTCCGGTGAACAGAGTATTTTAATTTACGTTGTTACCGCAGAGGATAAAAGTACTATTCAACATATTATTTCGTTACTAGAAAATAATCGTAATGCCACCTTAATACTCTCACCTGATGGAATAAAAGTTGATGAGACCACGCCATTTAAAGATCATGAATTTGTTAAGTATTCAGAAGAAAATTGGTGTTATAAAGAAAAACTCGGCTATAAAAATTTACTGAGCATTATCGGCGGCGGCCATTGCTCGCTTGCTTTTTCAGAAATCATGAGACGAATGGATTTTTATATCAACGTCTATGATAAACGGCCTGAACTTAAAACGATGCTAGAAAATAATGCTGCGCATGAAAAACATGTTATTGCAGATTATACTGAGTTGGCTGATCTGATTCCTCCTGGCAATAATCACTATGTAGTGATCATGACTTTTGGGTATCGCACCGATGATATTGCTTTGCGTGCATTATTGAATAAAGAGTTTCGTTATGTCGGGTTGTTGGGCAGCAAAGCAAAAATAAAAAAAATGTTTGCTACATACAAAGAAGAAAAACTTCCTGAACAACAAATTCAACATATTTATACTCCGGTTGGCATTCCCATAAAAAGCCGTACACCAGAAGAAATTGCTATTAGTATCGCGGCAGAAATAATTCGGGAAAAAAATAAACATTTACCGTAATCGTTTATGTCCTAACAACGAATGCCCACCTGTGGGCAAATTTCAACGAAAAATCTCCTCAAAATGCTCACATACTACCTGTATGCTGCGCTTTTTCGTCGATTTTTCGTTGAAATTTGCCTCACATCTGGACATTCTTCGCACTTCAAACATAGCCTAGAAAACAATTACTACTTACTCTTAAGAGCATCTCAGTTTTTTGAGATGCCCTTAACGGTATTGTTCTTAAAAAACCAATGAGTCTGTCGTAACACCGCAAAGTTGTTGAATACGTTGACAAGTCAGCGGAAGTTCAACATCGATCCAATCATTCTTTCCAGTAAGTTCGACTCGCGCATCTTTAATCGCATGTATCAACGCAAAATAAACGGAAGCACCCAAGGTCAGCGACGATTCTGTGAATGATTTTGATGATTTTACCGCCTGTTGTTCAGCCAACATTTCTCTGGCATTTCGTTCGGGATTGACAGGATATAATCGAGCACGAAAATCGATTGGAATCGTTTTGGTGCAAGGTGGTTTGTAACTCCAAATGTTATCTGTCACCAGTCTTCCCTCGTCGTTATAAATAAGCTCTTCAGTAGTTGCCATGCCAACACCTTGAACATAACCGCCTTCTATCTGACCGATATCAATCGCAGTATTAGGTGATTTTCCACCATCCATTAGCACGTCGGCACGAATAATCTTGTACTCACCTGTGAGTACATCGATTTCAACTTCAGTCACAACGACACCATAGGAAAAATAAAGAAAAGGCCTTCCTTTCGGGTGTTTATAAGTAGGACCTTTATAATGAGGTGTTCTATAAAGTTCTGCTACGCTAAGATTGATACGATAAAACCAAGCTTGAAAAATGATTTCCTTCCATTTTTCTGTCCAATGTGTTCGCCAGTTTTCAATACTTTGTTGTGGTACGAATTGTTCCAAGTGTCTGCAGAAATCTTCTAATCGATTACGCAATTCTCGACAGGCTTGTTCTACCGCGCCACCATTGAGATCATAACCTGTCGATGCTGCTGTCGGCGGTGTATTCGTAATGCAATCACTGTCGTTACCCACGACGCGAATCAACTCGAGTGGAATACCCAACACCTGCGCTGCCAATTGCGCAATTTTGGTATGCACACCTTGTCCCATATCGACCGCGCCTTGATGAATGACCACAGAGCCATCCGCCATATTGACATTCACCATTGCACTTGATGCATTTAATGAGCCACGAGGTTCGGTAAAAGCAATGCCATGTTTTTGTGGAATCATGGCGATGCCACGTTTTTTAAAGCGATGTTGACGATTAAATTCTTTCACCGCGCGTTCACGTTGTTCAAAATCAGATGTTTTTTTCAAATCGTCCCACATTTCACGAATATTACAAAAATCGAGTTCTTGGCCAACGAGAGTTGTATCGTAATGGTCAGGCGTCCCATTTCGATACATATTTTTTTCTCGTATTTCTTCAGGTAAAACAATCCGCCCAAGTTTTTTCGTGAGTTCAAAAGCGACACGTTCGATCACGCTTTCGAGGATCACCCACATTTGCACCACACCGAAAGTACGATAAGCGGTATTACTCGTTTTATTAGTGCGGTAACAAGTTCCGTTAGCTTGAAGCGTATCAACTTTATAACAACCATCGGAAGCTAATAGACTAAGATCCATCACAGCAAACGTACAATCATAGGTATCTCCAGCATCACTTCTAAAATCAAGTCGCATGCCTTCAATTTTACCGTCATCGGTAAAAGCCACATGATATTCACCTTCATAAGGATGGTGTTTACCTATCATCTGCATGTCAGTCGCGCGATCATAAAACAAACGGACTGGACGGTTGACTTTGTGTGCAGCGACTGCTGCTTGCGCTGCCACAATATTTGCACGATGTTGTTTGCCACCAAACCCACCGCCAATTTGCTCAAGCTCAACCGATACTTGATTCAGTTGTATTCCAAGTGCTTTCGCAATAGCGTTTTGCGTGCCATTGGGATTTTGCGTTGAAGAATAAACCGTGATGTGTTGATAAGCACCTGGTATTGCTAACGCACAATTTGTTTCGAGATAAAAATGCGCCGTAGGAGGAGTTTTTATTGTACCAATCGCAACCGTTGTATTTGGAAGCGGTTTTGTCGGGTTTTTCAGCCAATCTTGATTACTGCCTGTGCGTTCAATCGTTGGGATACGTTGATTAATATTTGCATCGGGAATTTTTGATTTTAAAATCATTGGCATGATGGTTTTTTGCTTAACCGCTTCCGCCATGGTGATAACAGCCGGCAGATCTTTATAAGCAATGCACTCATTGCCAATAAACGTGGCTATTTCACGCGCGCCAGGAATTGTTTCTGCAAGTACCATTCCGACAGGCGCTCCGACAGAGGTCACGACCCCATCACTGAAAACAGGATCATCATCACCTAAACCAATCAGTTTTGCACCGCCTTCTGGCACATCTGCCACAGTGATGAAATCATGAAAGCCTGCAAATTTATCTTTGAGTAATTTTTTGAGCTCTGCTAATCCAGCTGTTTTTTTCGTGAAAGTAAAATTCGCGTGCGGGCGCGAACTCATGACAATAACGCCATGACTTCCTCCCTGAGGTAATGGCATATCTTGCGTATATTTTATTTCACCTGTCGCTTGCACAAACGCATTACGTTTAACAATAGGTTTACTGAGTGGAAACAGCTCAGGGTATTCGTAATATACTTGAGTGCCTGTGGATAATGGGCGTATATCATGATTGGCTGACGAAACTAAATCGGCGTTGATCGATTTTGGATTTTGTTTAAAGGTGACATAAAGAAAAAATTTGTAAAAAAAACTTTCGGCTAATTGTAATCGGTATTGAGTACTAATACCTTCTTCATCCATCGGTACCGTTAATTCGAGAATTTCTTTTTTAAGCACAGGGAGAGCAGCTCGCAAAAGATCCGCGTTCCAGATTTTTTCTTGCAGAAATTTTTCTGTTTTGGGGCAACGGCAAATCATCGTTGCCAAACCACCATAAATGATAACAATCTCATTGCGACAAACTCGAAAACCAGCATTGACGATGGGATGCGCCATCTGCGGTCGACGCGCAATTCTGTAAGTTTGTATATATTCTGCTTTTTGTGTGAAGGGTATATCAAAGCAGACAATCACAGCATCGTCTGGTAATGATTCTGTTGCAGGCATATCAATTAAATTAAATTGTTTACGTTGATTCTCATATTGATCTGATGCAATCGTGATTTGCGTACCGAGTGTTGAGAGAACAGTGTATAAATCAGATGGGAAAGGGCTGCCTTTATCAGCATGATCTCTCGTCATAAAAATATTTCCCGCAACACTTCCCGCGGAACGTACTTGTAAGCCTGCAACGAATTGACCATGATAAACCAGCATTTCTAATCCATGTCCACGTTCAGGGCCAATTTCTTTTGCGACTTTTTCTGCAAATTCAAGCATTGTTTGAATCGGTGTGATGGCACCGATGGTGAGGCTGTTTTCATTTTTCTTCAACTGCGCTAATTCTTGAATTCGGGAAATATCAATCCAATGTAAAGGATTTTCATCAGGATAAACGCCTGATGCAGTGTTGCCAAAAATGATTTTTACATTATCTCGTCCATGCGCTTTTACTAATTGTTTTTTGAGTCGCATGACTTCGAGCAAAGTATTGGGTCGAAACCATTCATGCTGTTGGCGAGAAAAATGTAACAATCGCTGCTCTGAATCAAACGCAGGGAGTTCATTGACATCTATCGTTGCCAAATTATTTTTAACACGCACATCAAACGATGGATCGATTAAACATTGTTGCGATTTATCATCTGCGGCTTGGTAGTCACTGGCAAGCGTGCGCACGCCTGTCAGAATCGGACGATAACCGGTGCAACGACAAAGATTCCCACCATATATTTTTTCCAGATCTGCTTTAGTTGCTTCAGTATGTTTTTGTAGATAAGCATGTGTGTTCATCACAAAACCGGGCGTGCAGAAACCACATTGGCTACCATTATTTTTTGCAATGCAATACTGCGCTGGATCGAGTCCTGCATGAACATTGCCGATGCCTTCAGTGGTAGTGACGATGTATCCATCAACAGAACAGAGTAAACGCAGGCAGGCATTGATAGGATGATGGTCCGCTTTTTTTCCGGAAACACGATGCGATAGCATGACTGTGCAGGCACCACAACCGCCTTGCTCACAACCTAATTTAGTACCCGTCAAACCTATTGAACGAAGATAATTTGCCAACGTAATGGTTGGATCGGGATTTGAGATTTTTATTTTTTCACCATTAAGCCAGAAAATAAGTTCATTACTATAAGAAGAGCTATCAACTGTTGTTTGCGTCATGTCACATCCTGTTTTTCTAGCAAGAGAATATATCCATATATTTTTGTACAAATAGTACCAAAACATTATTATCGCGATGATAATATATCGCAAGGTTTCTATTGATGGTTATTAGAATAAGGTGCGTTTATGTCAGGGCGTTATGACAGACAAGAAATTCTGACTGAGATTGGTCTGACTGGGCAAAAAAAGCTTTTATTTGCACGAGTTCTTGTTGTCGGTGCAGGCGGATTAGGTTGTTCCGCACTGCAATATCTCGCTTCCGCTGGCATTGGTACATTGGGAATTATTGATCACGACATTATTACTCTCTCTAATCTGCAACGACAGGTGCTTTATACAACGGAAGATCAGGGAAAACTCAAAACAGTTGTCGCACGCGCGCGACTGTTGCAACTGAACCCTGAAATAACTATTCATACTTATGCAGAAAAAATAACAGAAAAAAATATCCTCGATCTTTTTTCCAATTACGACATCATCATTGATAGTAGTGATAATTTTGCGACAAAATTTCTTCTTAATGATGCAGCTGTGAAAATGGGAAAGCCTGTCATTTACGGCGCCATACAACATTTTGAGGGACAAGTATCTATTTTTGATGCAAAGCGCGGTTCTTGCTATCGCTGTCTTTATCCAAGTCCACCGCAACAAACCATTTTTAATTGCGCCGAAACAGGTGTGATTGGCGCGCTTCCAGGAATTGTCGGCAGTATTCAAGCGATGGAAGTGATTAAGTGGGTCGTTGGGCATTCATCGTTTCAACCTTTGATTGGAAAATTATGGATCATCGATGCACGCACAATGGAAACACGCATTGTTAACATTCCCAAACAAAAAGAATGTTCTGTTTGTTCAAAACAATTGGCAGAAATCAGACTGCAACAAAATGATTTTCCAATTTGTTCTGTAATAACTGAACTGGATTATAACGATATAGCAGGGCGGAGCGATGTTGTCTTTGTTGATGTGCGCGAACTTTCTGAACATGTCCAAGGTCATATCAGTGGTTCGCAACATATTCCATTCACTCTTTTGCAAAAGAATATTAATGTCTTCACCGCACAGGAAGATGAAAAAATCTGCGTTTTATACTGTCAAAAAGGCATGCGCAGTAAACAAGCTGCTGAATGGTTATTGTTGTCGGGATTTAAAAATATTTATAGTTTAAAAGGTGGGTTTGAGGCGTGGAGCACAAGGTAATTGTTCACATAGTGTGGTGTCAGGATGACAGCTGCTGCGCTTACGATGAAACAGTACGAAATTATGTTGAAAAAAACTTAAGCATTGAAATACCAGAAAAAGTAACTTTAGAATAATCTAAGGGATAACTAATGAGCGCTTCTCGTAATCTGATAGACATATTAAATCAATACCCCAAAAATAATTTTTGGGGTGTTCATTATACAATGGAACATTCGATGAGGTTTTTGCGCGATATAAACGTATTCATCGTGGCAAGAAAAATTAAAATACGTCATTGATTGTTAGTAACTTATATGTTACCTTAGTTGTATGCTGATAAAAGAATACCTAGAAAAAAATGGCCAATCGCCTTTCGCAAGATGGTTTGAAGATCTTGATAGTGTTGCTGCTGCAAAAATAACAACGGCTCTTTATCGTTTGGAACAAGGCAATCATTCTAACGTAAAAAGTGTTGGTGCAGGTGTTTTAGAATATAAAATTGATTTTGGACCAGGTTATCGCATTTATTTTGGAAAAGATGGGCTAGAGTTGATTATTTTGCTTGGTGGTGGAAGCAAGCAAAAACAGAACAAAGATATAAGTTTAGCTAAACAGAAGTGGGATGAATATAAACAATGCAAACGAAAGTGAGGGTGAGAATATGGTACTAACACAAGATTTTAAATCAACAATTATGGCGCGTGCTAAAAAAGATAAAAAATTTTGCGAAGCACTGTTATCAGAAGCGGTTACTGAGTTATTAACAGGCGATGTTGATGCTGGAAAAGCAATTCTTCGCGATTATATTAATGCAACAATTACTTTCGAAGTACTTTCAAAATTCATGGAAAAAAATCCAAAAAGTATTATGAGGATGCTAAGTCCAAGTGGTAATCCTACTAGCAAATCATTATTTATGATATTTCATGTGATTCAAAAGCTCAAAAAAGTGCATTTTAAGATAGTAGTTAGGTGAGGTCAGAAAATTAGATTAAAATGTTAAAAACTGGTAATGCTCTCGATGATACTCACTATTATTCTCATGGATCTATTAACAGGCGTCGAAGGTCATATCAATGGTTCACAACATATTCCATTCACTCTTTTGCAAAAGAATATTAATGTCTTCACCTCACAGGAAGATGAAAAAATCTGCGTTTTATACTGTCAAAAAGGCATGCGCAGTAAAAAAGCCGCAGAATGGTTGTTGTTGGCGGGATTTAAAAATATTTATAGTTTGAAGGGTGGGTTTGAGGCGTGGAGCACAAGGTAATTGTTCACATAGTGTGGTGTCAGGATGACAGCTGCTGCGCTTACGATGAAACAGTACGAAATTATGTTGAAAAAAACTTAAGCATTGAAATACCAAAAAAAGTAACTTTAGAATAATCTAGGGGACAACTAATGAGCGCTTCTCGTAAATTAATAGATGCATTAAACCAATATTCAAAAAATAATTTTTGGGGTAATCCACCTGACAATCCAACATTCAAAGAAGTACTGGATCAATATGCTGCTTATTATCAAAAATTAGATAAGGATGAGCGAGTAAAAATATCTACCGTTTTTTGGGAACAAATAAAATCTATCGGAACACCCATCATAGAAGATGTATCGCAAGATAAATGTAGAATCTATTTTTTATTCCGCAAAGATAAAATATTAGAAAGTGTAGAAAACCCAGGTATTAAAAAAGATATTTATCTACAAGGCGATATTCATGGTTATGATGCTACCACAAGTAAACAAAGGCTAAATGAGTTAAAAGATACTGGAATTATGCTCCATATGGATGATGCAATACCCAAAGACGCTATCGTAAATTATCGGTTCATCCAATTAGAACCAAGTCTCAGGAATAAACAACCTAGACCCGATCTTCCACCATTTTTTGGTGATACGCCATCTGGTGCATCTCCTAATTATGGCGATACCCTACCTCCTACGCTAGAGGAAAGCCAAAAATTTTGGTCCCCAGAAGCACAATGTGTTGATGAAAATAGTGTTCATAGAGCATCATTGCCTGGAAATTCAGAAAAGGTTTTTCGAGTCAATTCTGATTCCAAACTTTCGTGCATAGATGATAGTGCAGTAAATTGGCAAGCATTGCTTGCTGCTGGGGGCAAACCCAAAAATTTTAATCACCATGCTACTTTTTTATCGGATTTAGATGGGAATTTAAAACAAGCTAACTTACCGATAAGCGATCAATATGTTGCCCAGTTCTTTTATACAAACAATGATTCACCTTTATCTCAATTCACTCGCGCTATCCATTTATTTAAACCAACTTCAGGGAAAATAGATAATGTTGTTATTGTTAATGATGGCGTGCAATATTTAGTTATTGGCATGATGGAACAGCTTGAAAAGATGGCAAATGAAGGAAAATTACAAAATACTGCGTTTGTATTTGTTACTACGATGGCAGCCTTGGAAAAAACTGTAAAAGTGGATGATCCTAAAGCGCTTATGCAAGGCATGGGATTTGGAAGAACGATTGACTATGAGCATGGAATAGAAGAATACGCTTCATTTATTAATACTACTTTATTTCCGCAACTTCAAAAAGAAGGCATGTTGCCATCTGATGCGAATCATCGATTGGTTATGGGAGCAAGTATGGGTGGTACAGCTAGTTTATATTTAACACTTAATCATCCAGAACTTTTTGGTGGTGCTATAGCGCAATCACCATCTCCGGCTAACAGACGAATTTTAAATGATATTGTTGCAGAGAGTGATCTGGTAAGTGCAACAGAAAACCTACAATCCATTTAAGTTGTGGGATATTTGAAGATCTAAAATTTGCTACTGCCAACGCTAATTTTAAATATGTGAAGGAATTAGAAGAGAAACTCCATGTGGATATGCATCCAGGTCAGCATGGACATTATTTTTTAGCCTGGGTTCAATCTTTAGAACAATCATTGCCTGAAATGATGAGTCAAATGCATGGAGAGAAAGCAAGGGAATCTCAAATGTCAACGAATCGAAGTTCTACAGCTATGTTCGTTTCCAAAGGTATAGCAAGTGTAGATCCACGCACAAATATACCGTTTGCTTCACCAGAGAGCAGAGAGCCTTCAAGTGTTGATGATAATGCAAGGAGTGACGGCATGGGTAAATCAGACCAGCTGAAAAAAGAAGCTCTTGTCCCTGAGCAGTTATTAGATTCAAAATCAACCCATCAAACACCATTCTCTACTGTACCCAAACCACCGGTGACAAAAAAATAATTGATGTCAGAATTACTGTCATGTTGATACCGGAAGATATTAAAATTTATTTTTATACGCAGCCGGTTGATATGAGAAAATCGATTGATACTTTGAATATGCTTGCTGTAGAAATATTTAAAATGAACCCGACAGATGGCAGTCTATGCAAAGCTTCTTTAATATTGGGCTTAGGATAATGCGAAAATATTTATTTTTTATCGGTTTACTTTCTTTTAATGCTTTCGCGGATGAGCAGTTAACTAATATATCGTCTCGTGTGTCAATTTACTCAGAATACTACCCAAATCCGTCCGCAAAATTTAAGGGAACAATTATTTTTGAAAATGGTAGCGCAACAAATATCCGTGAGTGGAAAGAAAATAAAATGTTTTTCGATTGTGCAAAACAACTGGGATCAGTATTTTTGTATGACAGAAATGGATTAGGTAAAAGTCCTCCTGACCTTCAACTGTCTTCTAATAATCCACTTACAGCTAAGTTGGTAAGCGATAAATTATCGATGCTGTTGAGACAACTTAATATTAAGCCGCCTTATATATTCGTTGTACACTCTTATGGTGCTATGTATGCAGGTTATTTTATTTTGAAGAATCCTAACTTTGTAAAAGGATTACTTATGATTGATCCTGTCCCTAGAGACTTTAATTTTTCTACTAAGCAAATAAATAGTTTAAAAAAAGGTATAGAGGAAGCTAAAATTAAACCAGCAAATTATATTTATAAAAAATATACCGGTTCAAAAGCAGAAATTTTTTATCAATTATTGGGATTTAATAGATCGAAAAAATCAATTAAACAATTAGGTAATATTAATGATGCAATTCCAATTATCATCATTTCATCAACTGGCATGGAGAAAAAGCATCCATTAGAAGAAGATTGGTATATAAGCCAAAAACAATGGCTTAATAAAAACCATATGAGTAAAATTATTCTGGTGTCATCTGATCACTTTATTCAACTACAAAAACCACAAAAAGTATGTGGCGAACTTAAAAAAATTTTGAGCAATAACTCAGATTAGACATTTTTTTAAAATTTAAAGTTTCGTGTGGAGTCGCGTATCCTAATCTTTTTCTGATTTTTATATATTGATGAATGCTCCATTGTTTCCATTACTTTATTTTTAATAACAGAATTTGCAGCCACTTCAAGAAGTAATTTATAAAAAATGCTGGAAGATAGGCACTTAAAAATTTATTATTGAATTGTAATTAAAATTTTACTCAAAATCTCAATCAATTTTAGATATGGAATATATATGAATACAGAAATTCATGCCTTACAAGATCTTGCTGCACCAGATGGCGTGTGCTTCGGCTGTGGCGCGAAGAATACAAACGGTTTGCGCATTAAAAGCTATTGGGATGCTGATAATGTGCACGTGATCATGACGCACACACCTGATGCACGTTATGTTGGGTGGCCGTCGCTTGTTTATGGCGGATTGATTAGTTGTCTCGTTGATTGTCATTCCAATTGGACAGCGATGGCAAATCACTATCGCACTGAAGGCCGCGAAGCAGACACATTTCCACGCATTGATTGCGTAACTGGCTCTCTAGGTATGAAATACATCAAACCAACACCGCTGGGTGTACCGCTGACACTCAAAGCACGCGTCGAAGGTGCAGTCGGACGCAAGACGCGCGTGTTGTGCGAAGTCTACGCCGGTGACACATTGACGGCGCTGGGCAATTCAATCTTTGTGCGAGTCGATGTTGGTCATTTAGCAAAAACAGCGCATAAATAAAAATTCTATCTTGAATTAAGGACATTAGATTGAGATGATTTCAAATCAAGAAAATTATTTGAAATTCATACGGAAGATACAACTAAAACATGATGATACTCACTATTATTCTCATGGATCTATTAACAGGCATGGAATTTGATTTATTTGTCCCAAGTTTTCCGGAGTTACAAGCACATTTTCAACTCTCTCCTTTTTGGCTCGAACTATCACTATCAATAAATTTTCTGGGCTATTGCATTAGCTTATTTATTGCAGGTGAATTAGCAGATCGTTATGGGCGCAAACCCATTATTTTGTTAGGACTGTTGGTTTTTATTATTGGCAGCATATTGTGTTTGTTAATGAATTCGTATTTAATTTTTCTTGCTGGTCGTTTCTTACAAGGACTAGGGATTGCCGCACCTGCTATTTTAAGTTTCTTAATCATCGCTGATTTATATCCGATTAAAAAACAACAATTCTTAATGGCGATGTTGAATGGAGCAATGAATATTGCCGTTGGAATTGCACCTGTTATTGGTAGCTATATTACCCTTTATTTTCACTGGCAGGGTAATTTCACTACACTTTTAATATTAGGAATAATAGTTTTAGTGATGACAATATTTTTTATTCCTTCATATACATTACCACAGCATAACGAAACGCTTTCATTGCGCGGATTAACTGGATACATCGATTTATTGCGCTCAAAACCCTTAGTACTTTTAATGTTAACTTTGCTTTTAATCTTTGTGCCTTATTGGATTTTTGTTGGAATATCTCCTTTGCTATATATAAAAGGATTTGGTGTGAGTCTTGCGCATTTCGGCTACTACCAAGGCATCTTAGCTTTTGTATTTGCACTTGGCAGCATATTATGCGGTCTCATCATCAAACATTCAGATGTTAAACAGAAGAAAATATTATTTATTTCTATGCAAATTTTTATTGCGAGCATTATCGCAATTGGTTTAGTTACTTTTTTAAATAGCGCTAATCCATTGTTCATTACATTGGCAATTCTTATTTTTATCATAGGACAAATTATTCCTTCAATCATACTTTATCCTCTCTGTTTAAATTTTATTCCACAAGCAAAAGGACGAGTATCAGCCTTGATTCAAGGAGGTCGTTTAGTTTTATCAGCTATTGGATTACAAATAGCTGGCTATTTTTATCAAGAATCATTTCAAAGTATTGGTATAATCATGATTAGTTTTATTTTCATTGCTATTCTTACTCTATTTTTTGTGAGCAAAAATAATGAGCTCATAAATTAATTAAATAAACGACTTAATTATACGATCCATGTTAAATATGCCATCACAATAAACCTGCTAATTACCGATTTGCTGAAGCTGGTAAATTTTAATAGCCTATGCTCAAAAATGGCTGAATAAAGTTCTTAAATCCCGCATTTTGACTTTTGGTTCGATTGCTACTGAGCTCTCATTATTAAGTGACCAACAATTGGAAAAATTAATTTGTGGGAGTTCCGATCTCATCTGATAGATTACTTGCCAGGGCGCTTACCATATGTGATGTTAAAGTCATCGGTTGAAGTAGCACGTTGTTTTTCTTGAGAGGCGAATGGAGATCCGCAGCTAGCGCTCAGGATGACAGCTGCTTCGCTATAATTACGCAAGTGGTGTTCCCGCTAACCAAACATCATTACCTTCAACAGAGTGTTCGTTCTTCCAAATCGGAACACATTCTTTCAGTCGATTAATCATAAATTCACATAAATCAAAAGCGTCTTTGCGATGCGGTGTGCCAACGGCGATGACAACGCTTGCTTCGCCAACAATCAGGCGACCTTTCGCATGAGCGACGTAAATTTTTGCAAAACCATCCATTTTTTTTAGTGCTTCATGACACAATTCATTAAGCGTTTTTAAAGCCAGTGTTTCATGCACATCATAAGTAATTGCTTCGACTGCGCGTCCTTCATTATGATCGCGCACCACGCCGACAAAACTGGAAATTGCACCAAAAGTAGGATGCGCCACAAATTTTTGCGCAGCAATAATATCGAGCGGTTGATCGGTAATCACAACATGAAAAGATTGCGTGATCATGTTAACCCCCACAAACTGGCGGCAGAATTGAAATGACTTCATGGCTTTGCACTCGATAATCGCAATTCACAATACAATCATTGCAAGCGATAGTGGAATCCCACACCAGTGGATCATTAAGTTGTTCTGCCAGTAAACGTTTCAGATCTAACACGCTACAGACTTCCGGCAAATACAGCATTTTATAATCACCATATTTTCTGAAAGCGCCAAAAAAATTTATTCTAACAACATTGACTGTCATTTTTTGTGTCCTTGTTTTTCAATCATCATCAATGCTTTTGGAAGACAGGGCGCTAATATCTGCCAACATTCTTCAACTGCTTTTGGACTACCTGGTAATGTGATGATGAGACTTCCTTTGATTAAACCACCGCCCATGCGTGAGAGCCATGCGGTGTTGGTGAAAGCAGCACTCTCGCGACGCAGCCATTCGCCCAATCCTTCTAATGGACAATCCAAGAGTCGCGCCAAAACAGTAGGAGTAACATCACGCGGGCCTGGACCGGTACCACCCGATGTCAGCACGAGACGCGGAGCGTGTTCTTCTATTATATTTTTTAAAGCATTTTCTATTTCGAAATATTCGTCTGGCACAATTTGATAAGCAACAATATCAGCGCCTAATGTTGTCAGATGATTTTTTAAGACAGGGCCTGATTTATCTTCATAAACACCTGTTGTGGCACGATCACTCATCACCAAAATGGCACATGAAATATTTTTCCAATCCATAAGCGGCGTAAATTGTGCTCTTAACCAAGAAGGAATTCCGTTTGGATTAATCCAGAGATTACTCTTGCCGCCTTCTTTGACGAGTAATTGGGTATCACCCATTTTGAGTACGGGATCAACTGGCTTGATCAAATCCCACAAACACAATAAAGCAGATTGCACGCCCGTTAATGCTTCCATTTCAACACCGGTTCGAGCTTCCGCTGCGACGTGACAATAAACAGTGACACTAAAATTTTTTTCTTCGAGTGTAAAATGAAAGCCAACATAATCGAGTGGCAACGGATGACATAACGGTAAAATATCTGCTGTTTTTTTAGCGCCCATGATGCCTGCCACTTCAGCCATTGCCAGCGCGTCTCCTTTGGGTAATGTTTTATTTCGAAGCGCGTTAAATGCTTCCGCGTTCATGTAAAGAACACCTGCGGCAATAGCACGACGTTTGGTTATGCGCTTGCCGCCAACATCAACCATTTTGAATATCTGTTCTTCGTTCGCAGAAAAATCACCAATATCAACAACGCATAATGGGTTTGACATCATTATCCTCCAATGGACGCAAAATGTGGTGTGGCGCCAGTATCACCCTCGTGTAAACGATGAGTTTCTTTTTTTATGTAAAGAAGACGCATTACTTTTTCTTGTAATGCTTCAATTTGGCTATCATCTTGCAGCAATGGGCGCAAATCATGGCCGCCTTCACCAAACAAGCACAATTGCAATTGTCCTCGGGCTGAAATCCGTAAACGATTACAAGTCTTACAAAAATCTTTTGAATAAGGTGCAATCAAACCAATGCTACCGTGATAGCCTGGTTTAACATAAACATCTGCTGGGCCTTCGCCTTCTTTACGCGATTTCAAATGCCAGCCGTTAGCTAACAGTTTTTCACGAACAATTTTTCCAGACAAATGATGTGTTTTAAAGTAATCCGTATTCGTGCCTGTTTGCATTAGTTCGATAAAACGCAAACTAACAGATTTTGTTTCAACATAAGAAATAAAATCATCTAACTCATTCTCATTTTGATCTTTCAATAAAACAGTATTGATTTTGACATTCTCAAATCCAATTTTCAGACAGAGATTAATACCTTGCAGAATTTCCGCGAGCCTATCATGACCTGTCACTGCTTTGAATACAGCAGGTCGTAAAGAGTCGATGCTGACATTGATGGCACGAATGCCTGCTTGATAATAATCTAATGCACGTTGCGGCAATTTATAACCATTGGTGGTCATCGCCACGTGACGGATGCCGGTCACACCAGCAACCGCTTTTGCGATATCAATAAAATCTGGTCTGATGGTAGGCTCGCCACCTGTTAGACGTATCTTCCAAGTACCCATGCCAGCAAATGCTGTGATGAGGCGTTTAATTTCTCCAACATCCATAAAAAATTCCGGCGCCAATTTTTTATATCCATTGGGTAGGCAGTAAGAGCAACTGAAATTACAAACATCAGTGATAGATAATCGTAAATAAGGAAACCTTCGACCAAACGAGTCTTCAAGATTTATCACAGTCGCTCCTTCGATTTATGGACATCGTTCCCTCGTTTACATAAGGTAATGACACCGTTAAAAAACAATCTCAATTTAACTGATTAATCAATCGGAAATACTTCAATCACATCATTTTCAATAACAGCTGTCGTCGTTTCTGGAAGCACGGCCCAGCTATTCATGCTAAGAAAAGGTGATGTTTTATAAGATTCCTGTCCATCTAAAAAAGATACTTCCATCACACCTTGTGCAGAAACCGTTATTTTTGCCTTCAAAAACAATCTCAGTCCTGGTGGCTTCGATAAAGGTGTTTTTACTCTAGCAAGAAAAGATGGTTCTGGTTTTTGCTGCATTAAAGCCGCGAGCAATGGCCGCACAAAGAATCTTAATCCTACTGCTGTTGATATCGGGTTACCAGGCAATCCCATATAAAATGTTCCATTTGGTAATCGCGCAAACAAAATTGGCTTGCCCGGTTTAATAGCTACCTTATGAAATAAAATAGTTGCGCCCATTTCTTTGAGACTACTAAAAATAAAATCATGGCTGCCAGCAGAAACTGCACCACTGGAAATAATAAGAGAAATATTTTCATGTGCTAATTTGCTAATGGTTGTTTGAAAAGCCTGCGCATCATCTGCGATTGTTTTCTGCGGTAAAAATTCAACATGAGATCGAGACAGAAAAGCTTCTGCAAAAGGAAGCGTGCTGTTATAAATCTGTCCTTCGCCCAGAGCTTGATTGAAGTCTTCAACAATCTCGCGGCCGGTTGGAATAAAAGCAACTTTAGGTTTGGAATAAACTTCTATCTGGCCGATACCAAGGGAGGCGAGCGGCAAGACATGGTGTGTATTCAGTAAAGTTCCCGACGTGATCAGCGAAACGCCTTGTTTAAAATCAGATCCTGCTCGACGAATAAATTTATCTTTCCGTGGCGTCACCGAAAAAGAAACTGATTCATCTATTCTGTTAGCCAATTCGACCGGAATAATACTATTCGCTCCTTTTGGGATAGCAGCACCTGTCATGATTTCGTAGCAGGTGCCAGAGATAAGCGCGAGGTTGCCGACAACATCGCCAGCTATGATGCGCGCCTTCACTTTCAGTGTTGTACAGTTGTTTTCAAAATCATCTGTGTGTACTGCAAAACCATCCATTGCGGAATTATCAAAAGAGGGAACATTTAAAGGGGAAATAATATCAGTCGCAGAAATACGGCCATTGATCGCAGATAAATTAATCATCTCTTTTTGAGATTGAAAATTTGATACTTCCCCGCGCAAAATCGTCAACGCATTGTCATAAGTAATCATGATTGCATACCAAACCATCGGCGTCGCGGAATTATCTCAAAGAGAATACCAACGAGTAATCCATAGAGCATATTCTGCGAGATAAGCACCGTGCATCCCATTGCTAAAATAATTATTCGCAATTCAAACGTCTTCCAACTTTCTTCAGCAAGCCGCATATGATACCAGCCCATCATACAAACTAGCACTGCCATCAGTAATATCGGATACTGTGGTATTAAATCTATTTTTAAAACATAAGATATAAACGCAAGCACAACTAGAAAAAATCCAATATAAAGATTCATTGAATAATGTTTTGCCCCTGCTTTGACATGTGAGGTCATGCCGCCAGCGCCATGGCAGAAGGGCAATCCTCCAATAATCGCATTGGTAACATTTCCAATTCCGATAAATGTTAAAAGATTTTTTAGTGTCACTCGTGAAGCAGATTTTCCAAAATAGCGTTGCGTCGTATCATAGGTGCCTACCACTGAATTGGTCAGCGTCAAAGCGAGTTGTGGCAACAGTAGAGCAAGCAGAATATCTATTCGCAAATTACCAGCGTTCGAGAAAATATTTTTATCAGGCACAATCACTGCATGATCACCTATCACCATACCGCAGAGCATACCCAAAACAGCAATGGCGCCTAAAAGGGGCGCTGTCATTCGCGATGGCATAAAAAAAATCGTGGCGATCAGTAAACACATCGCGACCAGGTAAACAACAGAATCTGCTGCTCCTATCCATTGAACGCCTTTTAAAATAAGTAAAATACCCAGTGAAAACTGAATGCCGTGAATCAGATGACGCGGAATATATTTTTCAAATCGGTTAACAGGCAACAAGACCATCAATAGACAAAATAATCCAATTCCCAATGCGGCCATATGTACTTCCATAGCGGAAGCGCCTAATGCGACAGCGCCAACAACAATTGATTTTAACGGTTGAACCGGCATGGGAATCTGAAAAAAAAATCCTGCAAAAATATAAGTAAAACCTGCACTGGCTAACAACAGCACGCCATTCATTCCTGTACTTAACGCAAGAGCCGCCATTAACGGAAATAGGATTGCACCATCAGCAAAAGCGCCCGCGATATTTCCTGGATGTAAAAAATCTTTCGCATAGCTATTCGTTAATTGTTTCATGTCTTACTATTTTTAATGACTAAAAAAATTAGAGTGTTAATTAGAATTTGTTTTTGCATCTTTCAACCATAAACTACCAATACATCCTATGGCGAGCGTGATGACTAATGGACTCAACGCTATTTTGAAATCATGAATGGTAGCAATGCCACCTGGTAACGCCACGGATTGACCAAGCAATGCGCCAACTAAATATTGTAGAAGTGCACTGACAAGATAGGCGATGGTTGCCATCAATCCAAATCCAGTTCCTTTGAGGGAATTGGGTATGTGTTGACCCACTAAAGGAAAGCCTAGTACCGCACCACCAAAGAAAAAGCCTAATAACATTAATAAAAGAAAAGTAGGTGTTGAAGATAAAACCGGTCCATAAATTAAGACAGTGATGACAATAAATATTCCGGTAATGTAGAACATAGCGACACGTGATCCGCGTTTTGTTATACCCATTAACCAACCAGAGATAGTCGCGCCAAAAACGCCGCCAAGCGGTAACATAGCCGTCATTACTGATGCAATTTGTAATGAATGACCATAAGAAATTTGATTTGGAACATTCCACAAATTTGAAAATGCCATGAGCACACCAAAAGACGCACTAAAATAAAGCGTTCCTACCCAAAATTGCGGGATGCTTGTTAGTACATGGATATCAGACCATAAGGTAACTTTTTTATTTGAGGGAGTGTTTTGTTGCGCTAAAGGAGTTCCTCGAACAACGAGGAATAATAACAATGCGATACCTAACACTGTTATTGCAAGACAACTCATAATGGACTGGAAACCCAATAATAAAGCGCCAGTAAAAACGATTCCTACTATAGCAATCACCGCCATTAAATTTGCGGACATCTGCGTAATGCCGGAGATAAGCGCAAATCGAGCTGGAGGAAACCATGCGCTCGCTAGAAAAATTGCACCGATATAAGAAGTTGATAAACCAATGCCTGAAAGAGTTTGTGCTATCAGGAGTTGAGTAAAACTTTCCGCTTTAGCAAATAGAAATAAACCACCGCTTGTTATCAAAGCAGAAACGGTGAGTGTAAGACGCGGCCCACAAGAATCCATCAAGCGTCCACCGACCAATTGGGCAATCCCATAACAAAGAAAAAAAACTGAACCTAACATGCCTATTTGTGTTTGGGTTAAGTGAAGTTGTTTTTGTACGTCAGGTGAAAGCATTCCTAAGAGAATGGCTATGATCACACTAACGATAAAATAAATATCGCCCACTCCCCAAATCATTATTGAACGAGTTGCGCTAGAAGTATTTTCAGCTATATTTTTTTTCATGAATTATCCTTTTTCATGAGTTGACTGACGAAATACTATAGCAAATTTTTAGATGAATGAAATAAAAAAATCTTAGTAACAGTTTTATTTAACAATTATTTTTTGCCTGAAAATATTTTTTGTCATGGCGATCCTGCAAAAGAACTGCTTCAACAGCAAGTAAATCTGCTGGACTATCAATATCAGCAATAGAAGCGATGTCACCACATTCCACCAGTTCCGCTGTGCCAGATCGTGTGAGTGCTGCTAAACCAATGTCGCCTTGAATGCGACTCGCTGTTTCCCATAATTCGCGATGAATCAAAACAGGATTGCGTGGTTCACCATCATAACTTGCAGCGATCAAAGGAGAAGATTGTTGCTGAAATTTGTTAGCAATTCGTTGATAAACTTCAGGCGTTAATAATGGTTGATCGCTCAGCGTGAAAATGGCAGCGCGTATATTTGTCGCAGATAATACCTGTAATCCACAGAGGATGCTGGAAGAAAGACCTTCATGCCACGCGGAATTTATAATGAGAGAAACGTTAGCTTCAAGAGGATGATGATCTAATTTCAACTTTCGATTCGGATTGGTCACCACCAATATCGGTCCTACATTGCTCGCCACTGCCGCTTCCACAGACCAATCGATCAGTCGCTTTCCAGCGACAGGCGTCAATAATTTGTCGCTGCCAAATCGATGTGATGCACCTGCGGCCAAAATAATGATAGCGATTTCCGCAGCTATATTTTGCGTGTAATCAGCCTTGTTGGCCATGAATATTGCCTAATAATTCGGTCAATGGTTTTCCATTTCGTTTGTTTCTGCTAGCAATGATTTCAGCAAAGACAGACACTGCCGTTTCAGCTGCAGTTTCGCTGCCAAGATCAAGACCCAGTGGAGAGCGTATGCGTGAAATTTCTAATTCACTTAATCCCGCAGCAAGCAATCGCACACGACGATCTTCAATAGTTAAGCGAGAACCAAGTGCGCCGATGAAACCGGCTGGTGATCGGAGCGCGGCAAACAAAGCAGGTTCATCGAACTTACTATCGTGAGTACAAATGATGATAGCGGAACCAGAACCCAATCGCCCTGCAGCGATCAATCTTTCGATGCATTCATTCGGCCAGCTTTCATCAACCATATCAGCGGAAACAATATTTTCAGCAAAACGATGTCGCGGTTCACAGACAACTACTTCATAATCAAGCATGCGCGCCAATCGGCAGAGCATGTCAGTAAATGCACTTTCACCAATAATCAAAGTGAGCTCTCGATTTCCAATGCGCTCAAGAAATTCTTTTTCTCCACTGGGAAGCGTAGTTAAATGTGTACGCTGACGACTATGTAATAAAAAATTTGCGGTACGACATCTCTGATTTTCTGGCGCAAAAATAATGTTTTCGTTATTGCATTTGCTAATGGTAAGAGCAGATTGATTATCTACAACCAGTTGTTGCATTTGCTGATGGTCATCCGACCAGTTGATACTCAGCGCACATTGCTTGTGAGGCGTTGATAATAATGTATGAATTATTTCTTTGGATAATTCATACAACCACACTTCAATTTTTCCGCCACACACAAGATTAGCAGCACCAAATAAATTTTCATTAGAACCAAACTGCAGAAGTTGAGGTTTATTTGTTTTTAGAACTTGCTCACAAGCCAGCACAATTTCTCCATCAACACATCCACCAGAAATTGCGCCAGCTAATTGACCTACATCGTTGACAACCAACGCTAATCCTCCCAAATGAGGACTTGAACCATCGATTGTTACAATTGATGCAGCGGCAATTCGGCGTCCTTCAGATATCCAGCGATTGACTGCTTCTCTAACAGATAATTCAAGCATTTTTATTTTGATACCCACGGCCCCATATCATAAGGTGGTGGTGGCACTTTCCATGGACCGCGGCGGTGATCTCCCGCAGTGCTCGAGGGAGCCATTGCCTCATCGTTATTTAGAATATCCGCAACATATTCAGGGGAGGCAGGCGCGAGTGGAAGTTCAAGACCGGTGGCATCGCGTATTGCCGCAACAACAGCTGCTGGCGCTTGAACATGTGGCAACTCGCCAATGCCTTTCCAACCGTAGTAGTAACCTGGTTCAGGATAACAAACAAAATCGACATGAATAGTTGGCGCATCGACAATTGTTGGAATGTGATAGCTACGCCAATCAGGATTAAGTAAATATCCATCTTCAGCTTTTAAATTTTCCATCAAGCCAAGTCCCATCCCTTGAACGGCGCCACCTTCGATTTGTCCCTGAGCTTGCATAGGATTAATGACTCTGCCGATGTCATGCACAACATCCATCTGTACGACTTTCACCAAACCCAGTTCGACATCAACATCGACAACACAGCGGTTTGCAGAAAAACCAATCGTCACATGTACAGGTTTATCTGATGGATCTTCAATTGCCCGAGTACTGCGTTGATCAAATCGTTCAGTCGCCCGAAAAACTAATCCCATTCCCGCTTCTGCAATAGGCATAAGATGCTTGCCATTCTTGTCGACAACAAAATCATCTCGCATATCAAGCGCGTTGATATCGAGATTGTGTTCGCGCGCAAAAAATTTCAAAAATCTCTCTTTGAGTTTTTGTGCAGTCACTTGTATAGCTGTTCCAGAAGCAACTGTTTGCTGACTGCCATCGGTTGTTGCTGCTGGCGGCATGTTTGTATCTGGATTATTGATATGAACTTTGGAGATGCCAAGTACTGTTTGCACAATCTGACAAGCAATCGTCACAAAACCTTGCCCGACCTCAGCAGCAGCACAGTCAATAGTGGCTGCACCATCACGCAAAGTAATCAGGGCAGTAGAGTTTATTGGCGCGCCTTCGGAAAGACAGATATTTTTGGCTGCCGCGCAAATAGCCACGCCGCGTTTGATATATTTTTTGCGAGTAGGTGTTGCAATTCCACCTGGTAAATGAACAGGATTGATCTTACTCTCATCATCGGGCAACGGTGGCGGTAATGGCATTGCTTGGCATTTCTTGATGATTTCTTCTACGGGTGTTGGTCTATCTTGTACTTGCCTGAAAATCCAATGATCGCCATGTTGCAAAGCATTCTTGGCTCGCAATTCGCCGCCATCCATTTTTAATTCACGCGCAAGTTTGGTGATGTTGGATTCGCAAGCAAAAACAGCTTGTAAAACGCCGAATCCACGTAGTGGTCCGCACATACCATTATTGGTGCCGACAGCCCAGCCTTCAATTTCTGCATTGGGTATTCGATAAGGACCTTGAATTAAAGTGCAGCCATTACCAATTCCTGCTGCGGATGTGTGGCTATAGGGCCCACCTTGATAAAGAAGTCGGGCCTCAACTTTGAGCAACGTGCCATCACGAGTAGCGTGATGTCGAATCCAAATTCGCGAAGGATGACGATGATAACGTGCATGAAAAGTTTCTTTTCGTGTATATAAAAATTTTACTGGGCGTCCCGTATGCATTGCCAAAAGAGCACCGTGAATTTGCCAAGTCATTGAGACTCGACCACCAAAAGAACCACCAATACCTACGTTTCTTATTAAAACTTTTTCTTGCGGTAAACCGAGTGAAGCAGCAACTTGAGAAAGATCTGCATGTACCCATTGCGTAGCACCAATGACTTCAACTCCTCCTTGTCCATCCGGTCGAGCAAGACCTGCATCAGGCGCCATGAAAGAGTGATCTTGTCGAGCAGTGGTGTATGTACCTTCAACTTGAACTTCTCCAACAACAGTAGGATCGCCATAAGAGTATTTGATGTGACGATAAATTTTACCTGCTGCGAGTGCTTCGATAGGATCGGTAATAGGAATGTGTGGTTCGTATTCTATTTCGATGGCAGCGGCTGCCAGACGCGCAGTTTCTGCATCTACTGCAGCAACAATAGCAATGGGTTCTCCCACATAACGTACATAATCATCTGCTAAAACCGGTTGATCATTATTGATTGCTCCAAATCGATTATCTGGAACATCCCATCCACCCAGTACAGCATGAACTCCCGGCATTTCTTTAGCTGGATTTAAATTCACGCGGATTAATCGTGCGTAAGGATATTCAGAACGTCGCGTTGCTCCCCATAACATTCCTTCTTCCAAAAGATCAGGTGCATATTCAAATTCGCCACGAACTTTAGCAATCGCATCTGGACGTTGTCGACTTGCACCTATGCCTGTCGCTTTAGAACTGGTCTCTTGATCAAGTTTCATTTTGAAACCTCCGCTGCTTCTTTGATAGCTGCAATGATGCGGCCATAACCCGTGCATCGACAGAGATTGCCAACCATGCCTTCACGGATTTCTTCTTCTGTTGCATTGGGATGTTCAGCAATAAAAGCTGCGGCTGACATGATAAATCCGGGCGTGCAGTAACCGCATTGCAATGCTGCGTGTTTGACGAAGCATTGTTGCAATTTAGTGAGCGATCCATCTGGTTGGTTATAACCTTCTATCGTCGTAATTTCTCTATCAACGGTAAGTGCGGCGAGCTCCATACAAGAGCAAACTGGTTTGCCATCAATGTGAACTGTGCAAGCGCCGCATTGACCATGTTCACAGCCGAATTTGGTACCCGTCATTCCCAGGCGATAACGCAACACATCCAGCAAGTTTTCCGAGTAGAATGCATTCTCAACTTTGTGAGGCTTGCCATTAATGGTCAGGGTATAACTAATTTTTTCTTCAGCGCTCATTGGGATTCCTTTTCAAAGGCCCTCATTAATAGACGCCTAGCCATGATCTTAATGGCGTGCCGTCGGTAATTTTCTCCAGCAGTGACATCACTGGGCGGATTGCAGGTTTTGCCTGCAATCTCTCCGAACTCGGCTGCCGTTGCCGCACTCACTTGCTGCTTTTTCCAATCAATGGCGGTGTTTGCAAAATTTTCCGCTAATTGTGCACGTAATGCTGTAGGCCCTGCATTACCTAATG
>OBEQ012544450.1_pt1 | contig 39147 bp, 34 predicted proteins | sample 1670901 | NCBI WGS metagenome assembly OBEQ01 (sample SAMEA104232315, study PRJEB22302) | groundwater metagenome | biome: forest; feature: aquifer; material: groundwater | place: USA | collected 2011-08-07 | depth 5.4 m | reverse complement strand
TTTTTTTCAAGAACTTCTATCTCTGTATTTAAAATTGTTATTTTATCAGTATATATTTTTTGATAATAATTGACAAATTTAGAATAAAACATTTTTGAATAATTATCCCCATTTTCTTTAATGTATAAAAATATATCAAATGCTTTTTCGTTGATATCTATGTCTTGTTTTGAATTATAAATAGTATATGAATTCATCATTCCGATTTTATCGTATCCTTGTAAACTATTTCCTCTAATTGCTTTTTCAAAAAAGGAATATTCATCTATTGTACCGTTAGAACTATAAATTTGACCAATACTTGCTAATAAGCTTGATGATTTTTCATTTTCTAATTTCTTAGCTTCTGTTTTTGCAATTATTGGATTTGTTTTCCCCAAGAGTGTTAAAGCAGTTGAAACAACTAAATAAGATTGGTCTTTTGTAATGGTTTCAATTAGTAGATTTTCAGCTAATTTTTCATCCATGTTTTTTGTCAAGTAATTCAGTGCATCCGCTCTTACTTGTGAATTTGAATCTTTTAACGCTAGCGTTTTTATTAATTCGACTGCCTTTAATTTATTTTGATCTTTTAAAACAGTTGCATTTTCAATTGCTAAGGATCGAATGTTCCAAAAAGGATCGTTCAATGCATCTACAACCAATTGATCAGATGTTGAATTATTTAATTTTACACCTTGTAATAAGCCTTCTTTTCTGGCTTTGTATGTTTTTCCATTATAATATTGAAATACATATTGTTCACTTGGCTTTTCTTCTCTTATTTTTGCTAAAAGCATTTGTTGGTCATCAACAATAACACATTTTAAATCTCCTTTATAAGGAAGAATAAATTCATTGCTTATTTGATCTACAACTACTTTGTGAATTGTTTTACCAATTGAATCAAAAATAGCTACTTGAATTGGTAATTTGAAAATAGGAGATAATTCTAAGTTTTGATTCTGTTCTATTGAAATTGAAACTGTTTTATTTTTGTCGTTTTGACTTTGTTTAATATCTAAAATTGGATGAGCTGAACCTAAATACCATTGATTAAAAAACCAATTTAAATCTTCTCCACAAACTTCTTCAAATGCCAATCGGAGTTGATGAAATTCTGCTGATTTAAATTTATTATTGGTTAAATAAAGATTTATTCCTTTAAAAAATGCATCATCGCCTAAATAATTCCTTAGCATGTGTAAGATTCTTCCACCTTTGTTGTAGGTATGTCCATCAAACATTTCTTCTTTATCATCAAATTCAAACCAAACTAAATCATGGTATCCATCGTTCTGAGCTGATTGATAATAACCTTCTGCTTCATATTCTGCTTGAAAAGCAGCCTCATCTAAACCAAATCTGTATTCGTCCCATAAATATTGAGAATAATTGGCAAACGATTCATTTAAAGTTAAATTGGACCACGATTCACAAGTTACTAGATCTCCAAACCAATGATGAAATAATTCATGCGCAATTGTTGATTGGTCATTTTCATCTAATAATTCTCGTTTAGACTTATATGCGTAATCTCCAAAAATGACTGCCCCTGTGTTTTCCATTGCTCCTGAAACATACTCTCTAACAACTATTTGAGAATATTTGTCCCAAGGATATTCAACTCCTAATAATTCTGAAAAGTGTTTAATCATTTTAGGTGTCTCTCCAAAAATGGCTTGAGCAGTTCCTTCCCATTCTGGCTCGACATAATAGTTGACTTCCACTTTCGTTCCGTCTGGTCGAGTATAGAAATCTTTCACTACTTTAAATTCTCCAACAGCCATCATAAATAAATAAGGCGCATGTGGTAATTCTTGTTTCCAATGGTCTGTTCGTGTCCCATCTTTATTGATAATGGAACTCATTAATTTTCCATTTGATAATGTTAAGTATTTTTGATCTACAGTCATGTAAATCTCTTCAGTAGTTTTTGTATTTGGGGAATCAATTGTAGGAAACCAAACTGAACTTGATTCTGATTCTCCCTGAGTCCATATTTGCGGCATTTTCGTTTTATCTTCTCCTTTTGGATTAATAAAATATAATCCTTTGTCATCTGTAATTGCGGCACTTCCTTTAGTTTCTCGTTCATCTGGTTTGGAAATATAACTGATTTGAACAGTATAATTTTCAGTTTTTTTATACTCTTTGTCAAGCTTTATTTTGAGATAATCGTTTTTATAGGTGTATTTTAAAACTTGCTTGTTTAATGTTACATTGAGAATATCCATTCCTTTTGCATCTAAAATCAAACTATCTGATGGATAAAAATGGGGTTTAGCGGTAATAGTCGCAATTCCATTCATTCTAGATTTTGACCAATCGAAATTTACTTCCAATTTGGTGTGAATTAAGTCTGTTAAAACGGTTTCTGTTTCTCTGTATAGAGGTCGTTTTACAGGAGTAATAACTTCTTTATTATTAATAGCTAACTCTTGATCAATTGGATTTGAAGTTAATTTGCCTGAATCTTCAGTCCTTGCTTTGTTTTTTAAGGAAGAACAACTTGAAAATAGAATAAGACTTGTAATATAGAAGGATATTGAAATTTTGTACATGCTTGAAGATTTTGATTTTGTTTGATTTGTACAAATCTGGTAATTTATTTTGGATTAGCGATTTATATTAAATAAATATTTTGAAATATAACTTCTTTGATTACTTTTGATCCTTAATTAACTTAATAAAATTTAAATTAACAATGAATACTACTAAAATTTTTAGCGCAATTGCAATTTGCTCTATTTTGATGTCAAGCTGTCATAAAACTGTTACTCCTAGAAAATTAGACGGAGAATGGACATTATCAAATTCTTCTAAAACAGAAACTATTAGTGATGTTGAAACCGGCGAAACTTCAAAATGGACAAAAGTTTGTGATGGAACTACTACAACTGAAACGGATTTCGATGGTACAGTAACGTCCTATGCTGCAAATTTATCTTTCTCTTTTGATAAAGAAAAAGGTTCTTTTACTGAGGTTGAAAAATCATATTATTCTGTTTCAGGTGACATTTATTATTTTTCATATTCCAATGGATTTTATGTTCCTGAAGGTTATTATACTCAAAATGTTTCTGCAGAATCTACGATGACGTCTACAGGTACTTTTACTATAACTGGTGGAACTGGAGAGATTGAAAAAAACACGCAAATTGTTTTAAATACAAACAACACTGACAATTTACTAAACAAAACGTATACATATAAGGACGGATCTGCTTCAGTAACTGATTTGTCAGGTAAATATATGAATATTAATAATACTTATGTTTTATTACCTACTACAAAAGAAGAAACGATTAACCATACTGGTGTTAATATAGAAACCCAATTGTTGACTGTAACAAGTCTTAAAAAAGGAGTATTAGAAATCGATGTTAAAGAGGAAGAAGCTTTTGAAAATACCATTATAACTTCAGAATATAAAATGACATTAAAACAAAAATAAAAATTAATTTTAAAAAGAATTCAAAATGAAAATTTCAAAAATAGGGTGCTTCTTTGCTATTTGCTCAATAGTAGTTACGAGTTGTCATAAAACAGTTACACCAAGAAAATTGGATGGGGATTGGACGTTAACAAGTTCAACAAATACTTCAATAAGTACATATACTTCAGGAACAGTATCTACAACTACTACAGTTAATGATGGTTCAAATACAGTTGAAACATCCGATGGCGATACTTTGTCGTATGCATCATCATCAACTTTCAGTTTTGATAAAAAAGCGGGTACATTTGTTCAAGTTGTGAATGAATCAAGACCTACAACAACAACAGTTACTTATTATAATAAAATAGGTTCTGATTATTATCCTGTTGGGACTTACACACAAAAAGATAATCCTTCTGCTGTTTCTACAGAGTATGGAACTTTCACAATTACAGGTGGGACAGGTGATATTGAAAAAAACACACAAATTGCTTTAATAACCAATTCATACACAGGAGTAATTACTCATAATTATACGTATTTTGACGGATCAGTTCAAGTAACTGATTTTTCAAATAAATACATTGAAACGTATAACTCTAATAATCAATATGAAGCTATGAAGAGCACTGTAACAAGAAACGGTTCATCAACAGGTGTAAATATAGACTTCACTGTTTTAACTGTAACAGAACTTAAAAAAGGTGTTATGGATTTGAAATGGGAAAGAAATGATTCAGATGGGTCAACTTCTTACTCAAATTCAGAAGTGATGAAATTGACTAAAAAATAACATTTAGAGTTCTAAAAATTAAAAAAGTCTCACATTCAATGTGAGACTTTTTTGCGATATAGAAAATACTTATTATAATGGTTGTGACCCAAAATAACTTCCTGTTTTGTTTTGTTAAATGTTGTAAATCTCACAAATTAAATTGAATAACTTATGTTTTTTAAAAATTAATATTTACTTTTGTTCTAATTAATTATTAATCTAAAACAAAAACAAAAATGAAAATTGCAAAAATCGGAGGAGCATTATTGTTATGCTCAGCAGTGTTAGTGAGTTGTCACAAAACAGTTACTCGTAAAAAATTAGATGGGAAATGGAAAATGACGAGTGCAACTATTACATCTACAAATAACAGTACATCAACAACAACGACAAGTGATGGTACTACTATGACTACAAATGATAATGGAGATATTTCTACTTCTACTTCAACAACAAACTATACTTTTGATAAAAAAGAAGGAACTTTTGAAACGATTCAAGTTTCAAATGAAACACAAACAAATACTGTTATGTATTATACAAAAACAGGAAGTTCTTATAGCTTAGCTGGAGGTTATGAGCAAACAGATGTTCGGGATATAACTGACACTGAAAAAGGAACTTATACAATTACTGGTGGTACTGGAGAGATTGAAAAAAATTCTCAAATTGTTTTGATAACAACTTCAAATTCTAATGTAATAAATCATAAGTATTCTTATACTGATATTTATGATGACGCTGTAACTGATTTTTCTGGTAAATACCTACAAGTTTATGTAAATGGTACTGCTACTTATGTAGCAATGGCCGCAACAGGAACAACAACAAATTCTACTACTGGAACAAATTTAGATCAAATGGTTTGGACCGCTACTAGTCTTAAAAAAGGTAAATTAGATATAGAATACACACATGACGAAACAAGTGGATCAAGTGTTTATAAGTATAGTGCTAAAATGACTTTAACAGAAGAAAAATAATTTTAGATAATTTATTCGAAAAGTCTCACATTAATTTGTGGGACTTTTTTTTGTGAAGAAGTTTTTAACCACTGATTTACTCAGAGTAGATTCACTGACGAATGCAGAGTTTTTCAAGAATACTATATAAGAATCTGTGAAACTTCTTTTATAAACTCTGTTTTCACTCTGTGTTAAAATAAACACGGGTTTCCAATAAATTTAAATACATTTACCTAGAGAATATTTCCAAGAAAAGTCAATAAAAGAATACTTTGTGTTATTTTTGCTTTAAAAATTAAGGAAAATGGAAAATCGTGTTTGGATCATTGATGAGAAAGAAACTAAAAGTAGTGGTGGATCTGTTATAAAATGGGACGATGAACGTTTTTTTACCTTGACTTTTAATGGAAAAGATTTCTTTGGAGAAATTTTAGAAGAAAAATCAGAAGATCATAAATTGAAAATTAAAATCAATCACCGTGTTTTCGAAGTCAAAAAGAAAGGTGAATTGGATGAATTAATCGCTGCTTTAGGTTTAGATGTTCAGAAAGTTCGAAAATTAAAAGAGCTTCAAGCACCTATGCCTGGACGTATTGTAAACATTGCGGTTACAGTTGGTCAAGAATTGGTTGTTGGCGATGAAATTCTTTCGTTGGAAGCAATGAAAATGGAGAATGTATTAAAAGCTGAAGGTGTTGGTACTGTTAAGGCGATTCATATTGTTCAAGGTCAGGTTGTCGAGAAAGGTGCCGTTTTGATTGAATTTGAATAAATGGTTTTTTCGTTTCCCTGTAGGTATAGGGCATGCCCTATACCTACAGGGAAACGAAAAAAATAAATCACATCAAATAAACTCGGCTCACTCTTCTTGAAAAACTGGTTATTACTTCATAAGGTATAGTTTACATCTCTTGTTTTGGCTTAAAGTGATATTTTTTATATAGATTAAGCCAAAATTGATATGGCAAAGAGAAATGATGCCAAAACCTGAGTAAACATCAAAAAATTGATTTTTTTAGATTACTAGTTTGAATCAGTAAATATTTGATGTCAAAATACAAAGTAAACATCTAAATAGACAAAAATCAATGTCTACTAAATTTAGAAATATTTCTTTTTGACCTATTAAAACCCTGAAAGGGTGTCATCTGTTAACGATGGGCAAAGTCCATCGAAAGAAGGAAATTAACTAACGATAATAAAGCCCTGAAAGGGGGTGGAATACTAACTTGGGACAATCACTCGTAAAAATAAAAATATCTCACCCTTTCAGGGTTTTTGGCTGCGTGGTTGTTGCTAATTCATAGGGCTTTGCCCAATGTTTATATATCACACCTTTTCAGGGCTCTGAATTATAGAAAACAGGATTCAATTTAAATAAAAATCGTTTACTCCAATACTAAAAATTAATTAACCCAATATTGTCAGTGTAAAACAGTAATATCAAAAGAAATAAATCTAACTTATTTACATCAGATAAACCCGATGCACTCTTCTTGAAAAACTAGTCATTACTTCATAAGGTATTGTTTCCATTTGATTTGCAAATTGTTCCATCGTTTGGTTTTTCCCGATAATTTCAACATGCATTCCAGGTTGACAATTCAGGCCAGTAATATCAACCATTATCATGTCCATACAAACTCTTCCTAAAACCTTACAGCTTTTGTTTTGAATGAAAACACTTCCTTTTCCGTTGCTTAAGGAACGTCTGAACCCATCTGCATAACCAACTGGGATAATTGCAATTTGCATGGGGTTTTCGGATAAAAATGTTCGACTATATCCAATACTTTCTCCTTTTTTAATTGTTTTAATTTGAGAAATACTGCTATTCCAATTGATAGTTGGTTGAATTTTATTTTTAAATTCAGGATTTGAACTATAGCCATACATTCCAATTCCTAACCGTACCATTTCATATTGTGCAGTCGGAAATCTGGAAACGCCTTCTGAATTTAAAATGTGACGATCAAAAGGGTAACTAATATGTTCTTGAATTTTCATCCATGCTTTTTCAAATCGCTTAATTTGAATATTGGTAAATTCTTTGTCTTCTAAATTATCTGAATCAGCTAAATGAGAATAAACACTTTTAATTTTGACTTCTGGCTGCGCTTGAATTATTTCTATAACTTGCCCAATTTCAGAAACTTCGAATCCTAATCGCATCATACCTGTATTTACTTTTAGGTGAATCGGATAATCTGTTTTTCCAGAGAAAATTAATTCTTTTATAAATTGATCTAATTGATCAAACGAATAAATAGCAGGCTCTAAATTAAAAGCGATGCAATTTTCAAATCCATCTTCTTCGGCATTCATTACTAAAATCGGCAATGTAATTCCTTGATTCCGAAGTTCAACTCCTTCATCTACATAGGCCACGCCTAAATAATCGATTCCTTGTTGTTCATAAAAAGAAGCCATCTTTTCTGTTCCAGAACCATAAGAATTGGATTTTACCATGGCCAAAATTTTGGTTTTTGGTTTTAAATATCCTTTAAATATGCTTAAATTATGGCGAACAGCATTTAAATCAATTTCGAGATAGGTTTTATGATTCTTCAATCGATATTGTCTCGCAACTCTTTGCATATCCGCTTTTCGAGAACCTTTTATCAAAATGACGCAATTTTCTAAATGATCTAATTCGGAATTGGATTCTACATATATTACTTTGTCAGGATGAAAAGGCGCTATTAATTTATCAATTTCAGCTTTCTTTAAAATAGATTCATCATCCAATCCGATAATCACAACGCGTTCTCGTTTATTGGCAACTGAATATTGGTATTCCAACGATTGAGTTAGAGCATCAAAATCTAAATTATACGTGTCGTTGATAATTGTATTTCCATTGACTCCTTCGAATGTTTCCATACGTAAGGCAAGTTTGGGAAGTGAAGATATTTTGGCTAAAATTTGACTTTCAGAGACTTCAAATTCATGAGCAATTTGAACGGCAATTTCTAAATTATGTAAACTTACATTGTCATTCAGTGCAAGATTTTGTTTATAATTATCTAAAATATCTGGATAAATTTCGATTCCATTGATAGCTGAAATTTGTCGCGCATTTAACTCGATAGATGAATGATAATATGTTTTTAAGCACTCTGAAAACAGAATTAATTTTTCTTCCAACTGCTTTTCTTCCGATTCAAAATTTTCTTTGTGCGCAGATCCAAAGGAGGTGAAAATTCCCAATGTCGGTTGAACTATTTCTTTCAATCGAAGCATTTCATTTGGTTTTGAAATCCCTACTTCAATCAATGCAACATCACAATTTTCGTGTAATTCAAGTAAAGAAAGTGCTACTCCTAATTGTGAATTGTAACTTTTAGGACTTCGAATTACTCTTAATTTAGAAGAAAGAAAATGATAGGCCCATTCTTTCACCATCGTTTTCCCAACACTTCCAGTAATTGCAACAACTGGATATGAAAACTTTAAGCGATGTGTTTTAGCAATTTCTTGCAACGCCCAAAGTGAATTTTCGACCAATATAAAAGAAGCTTCTGGATAATCTTCACAGTTAACTTCTTCCGAAACTACAAAAAGTCGAATCCCTTTTGAATAAGCCTCATTTATAAATAAATTCCCATTTCTAAAATCACCTTTTAGCGCAAAAAACAATACGTTTTTAGATTGAATTATTTTCCGGGTATCAAAGGAAACCATTTTAATTGCTTCATCCGAAGATGGAGTTAAAGAACGGCCATTTGTTATACTGCAAATTTCAGAATAGGAAAAATTAATTTTCACTGAGTAATTATATTAAAACATGAACGGCAAAGAGGTTTGTAAGAATCGACAGCACCCAATAAAACTAAATCAGTATCGTCCACAATTCGTTGCGAAAATTGAGCTAAGTTACCACAAGAAATACAGATAGCGTGTACTTTTGTCACATATTCTGCTATAGCCATTAATTGAGGCATCGAACCAAAAGGATTTCCTTTAAAATCCATATCTAAACCAGCGACTAAAACACGAACTCCTGTATTTGCTAAAGTTGTGCATATTTCTATAATTCCTTCGTCAAAAAATTGAGCTTCATCAATCGCCACAATCCGTTCACCGTTCCATTTTTCCATTATTTCAAATGAATGTTGGATAGAAATTGCTTCAAGACTTGAACCTTTGTGACTAATTATATTTTCTTCGCTAAATCTTTTATCGACAGTAGGTTTAAACAATAAAATCGGTTGATTTGCAAATTCAGCACGCTTTAATCTTCGAATTAATTCTTCTGTTTTTCCCGAAAACATGGAACCGCATATTACTTCAATCCACCCATTATTTTGCCCACTTTCTCTAAATTGTTCCAAAAACATATTTCATCATATAAGGTTATTAACAACTTGTAGAAGACAAATAAATAAATCCTTTATTTTCTGTTAAGTGTTACTGTGTATTTTTATCGAATCAAAGTCCTTTTTGGGTTAAAATGGAACATTTAATCTCTTAGATACTTTGTAAAAATATTGAAAAATTTGATTTTTAGATAGAATTATGGGAAATTTTGGTTCAAAAGAAGATATATTGGTTGATATCGCAGTATTGTTTAAACAAATGGAAGGTGGTAAACTGACATTGGAAGAATTAGACAATTTAGTGAACATGAGTCGTGAATTAAACGAAAGAATGGTCATTTTAAGATACAAAGCTTTTGAAGAAAAAGTTTTTGGGGTGAGACCTGTTGTTGAAGAAACACCTGAAATCGTTGAAGAAATTTCGCTTGAAGAAGAATCAATTGAAATAAATGAGGAAATAATCTCTGAAGAAATAATTCCTGAAATTGAAGCTGTTGCAGAAATTCAAATAGAAGAAGAAATTCAAATTGAGGAACCATTGTTTCAAGTTGTAGTAAAAGACGAACCATCATTTGGATTTAGTCTTTTCGATGATCATGGTGATATAGAGGAAATTGTAGTTGAAAATAAACAGATTACACCTGAACCAATTGAACCAATTAAAGAAGTTTCATCTACTCCCATAAATGAAATTCAAGAGAAAATAGAAGAAAATAATTCTAATTTCAATTCAGAAGTAGATGAGCTTTCTACATTTAAAGAACCTATTGTTGAGCCTATTTCTGAAGTTCCTGTAGAAAAACCAATGTCGGACATAGATAGAGCACATGCTGAAAATTTAGCACGTTTTTTTAATAAAAGTCAAGAAACACCGGTTGTTGAAACGCCTATTCAAGAAGTTGTTACACCTTTATTTTCTCAAGAGGAATCAGTTAAAATGGATTCAGTTGTTGAAGAAATACCAGTTTTCGAGGCGCCGATTGAAGAAGAAGTTCATTTTCAAAATGAATTAAAAGAAGAAGTTCAAGAGGAAGAAATTGATTTAATTGTTTCAGAAAACGAATACTTAAAGGAAGAACAAGTAGAAGAAGTTACTGAAGATTCATTTTCAACACCAGAACCGATAGAAGAAGTTTCTTACCAAAGAGAAGAAAGAATTGAAATAGAAACAGAAGATTCGTTTGACCAAGCGGTATTATCCGCATTTGTACATAAATACAATCAAGTTGGAAGTAATTTAGCTTCACAATTTGGGGTTTCTAAATTGGATTCATTAATTGGTTCTTTTGGATTGAATGAAAGATTGCAATTTATCAATGAATTATTTGATGGATCAAGTGAGAGTTTTGCAAATGCGATTAAAGGACTAGACCAACAAGCAAACTCAGAAAATGCTCGAACAAAAGTGGCTGAATTTGCGATCGAAAACAATTGGGATGTAGACAGCGAAACGGTGGAAGAATTTATGCAAAAGGTAGTTCGCAGATATGCGTAATTTAATTCTTGTACTTTTTCTTATTTTTTCTTTTCCCGTTTCATATGGTCAAATAGAAGAAGTTAGAAGAATTACTAAAACATTGTGTTCACCTGAATTTAACGGACGAGGTTATGTAAATGGAGGTGATTCCGTTGCTGCTGATTTTATAGTAAACGAATTCAAGAAAATTGGATTAAAACCATTTAAAAAGGATTATTTACAACATTTTTCTTTCGGAGTAAATACATTTCCAAAAAGAATGGAAGTGAATATGAACGGAAAAAAATTAATTCCAGGTGTTCATTTTTTGGTTGATCCTTCTAGTAGTGAAAGTGTAGATATATGGAAACCAAAATTAATTAACGCTTCCGTCGCTTTAAACAAAGAACAATTAGTCGCTGAAATAAAAAACATATTAGGCGGAAAAATCTATAATTCTGTAGCTTTTGATTTTGCTGGATTGCCAGCTGACACAATGAAATTGCTTGCAGGAATAACAGAACAAGTGGCAGAATTATTACCTGTTATCGAAGTTACTAATTCAAAGTTTACTTGGTCAGTTGGTAGAAGTCAATTGAAACATGCTATGATTCAAGTTCAGGATTCTGTTTTTCAAGACGAAAAAAAATGGACTGTTAATATTGAAGCTCAATTTATTGAAAATCACCAAACTCAAAATGTAATTGCTTATTTACCTTCAAAACACAAAAAAGCTAAAACCATTGTTTTTACGGCTCATTACGATCATTTAGGAAGAATGGGGAAAGACACTTATTTTCCTGGAGGTAATGACAATGCGAGTGGAACTGCCATGTTAATCAGTATGGCAATGTATTTCAAAGCGCATCCTTCCGATTGTAATATTATCTTCATTGCATTTGCTGGAGAAGAAGCTGGACTTGTAGGTTCTGAATATTTTGTCAACCATCCAACTTTTAAATTGAAAAAAATTGCTTTCTTGGTCAATCTTGACATAATGGGAAGTGGGGAAGAAGGAATTACAGTTGTGAATGCGACTGCTTATGAAAAAGAATTTTTAGAATTACAGAAGATCAATGAAGAAAATCAGTTATTGGCAATAGTGAAAAAAAGAGGTCAAACTCAAAACTCAGATCATTACTGGTTTTCGACAAAAGGAGTTCCCGCTTTCTTTATTTATACCCAAGGTCCGAATAAAAATTACCACGATGTATTTGATACGTATGAGAATTTAAGTTTCAAAGAATACGAAGATATCACGACCTTATTAGTGAAATTTGTAGATGGATTTGTAGAGGTGAAAAAACAGTAAAGTTTTATTTTTCACACTGTTTCTTACAAGCAGCTACACAATCTTCACAACTCGAATAGTTAGAAAGATGTTTTTCACATTCACAAGAACATTTTTTGCAAACTTTAGAACAAAAAGGAGGTATATCTTGATTTAAATCAGAATTTTCAACCTTAAATTTTTCGCATGAAATACAAATAGTAGCAAAATCACTATAAAATTTATAACAATTTTTATCTCCAATCAAATTACAATTTATAGCACAATTTTCACAAATTATTAGGCATGTAATACACGCTTTTTCGCATTTTTTGGAATCTTTCATGTCGCTAATTTTAGCAGTTTGAATAAAGCATTAAACACAAATATGCATTAATTTTTTCTATATAAAAATGATTTCTATCATACAATAAAGATTTAAATTTAAATCAAACAAATACAGTTTATCGGTCTTAAAGCGAAGCGATCTTTCGACTGAGCTTGTCGAAATCTAATGTCTATTTACTATCTTTACACTTTAAAAACTAAAACTCCATGAGTAAAGCAAAATACACTGTCACAGCAGCCCTTCCATATGCAAACGGACCCCTTCATTTAGGACACGTAGCGGGCGTTTACCTTCCAGCGGATATTTTCGTACGTTTCTTGCGTATGAATGATCACGATGTTGCATTTATTTGCGGGAGTGATGAACACGGTGCAGCGATTACTTTACGAGCTAAAAAAGAAGGTATTACACCACAAGAAATTGTCGATAAATACAACAAACAAATCGGTGATTCTTTCAAAGATTTTGATATTTCATTCGATATTTTTCATAGAACTTCAACTCCTATTCACCATGAAACAGCTCAAGAATTCTTTAAAGTATTGCATGAAAAAGGAAAATTAACGCAAGAAACTTCTGAGCAGTATTACGATGAAGAGTTTAGTCAATTTTTGGCAGATAGATATATTACGGGTGAATGTCCGAAATGTCAAAATCCTTCCGCTTATGGAGATCAATGCGAAAAATGTGGATCTGATTTAAGTCCAACTGAATTGATTAATCCAACTTCTACATTAAGTGGAAAAACGCCTGTTTTAAGAACGACTTCTCATTGGTATTTGCCTATGGATCGTCACGAAGACTGGTTGAGAGAATGGATCAAAGAAGGAAAATTAGACGGTGTTCAACAGCACGATCCAAAATTATGGAGAAACCAAGTCAACGGACAATGTATGTCCTGGATCGATGGTGGTTTACACTCAAGAGCAATGACCAGAGATTTGGATTGGGGAGTGAAAGTTCCATTGGCAGATTCAGAAGGAAAAGTTTTATATGTTTGGTTAGATGCTCCAATTGGATACATTTCAGCAACCAAACAGTGGGCAATAGATAACAACAAAGATTGGAAAGATTACTGGACTGGCGACAGAAAATTAGTACACTTTATAGGAAAAGATAACATCGTTTTTCATGCGATTATTTTTCCGATTTTATTGAAAGATCACGGTGATTTAATTCTTCCTAATAATGTTCCAGCCTACGAATTCTTAAATTTAGAAGGAGATAAATTTTCAACTTCACGTAACTGGGCGGTTTGGTTACATGAATACATGGCAGCTTATCCTGAAAAAAGTGATGAGTTGAAATATGTTTTGACTTCTATAGCTCCAGAATCAAAAGACAGTGAGTTTACATGGAAAGAATTTCAGACAAGAATCAATTCTGAATTAGCTGATATACTAGGAAATTTCGTGAACCGTGCAATGGTTTTAACACAGAAATATTACGAAGGTGCAGTTCCTAAAAAAGGAGAATTGACAGAAGAAGATAACCGTGTTTTAGCTGAAATGAAAGCAATTCCAGCACGTATTTCAAAATTAGTATATGCATATAAATTGAGAGATGCACAAGCTGAAGCAATGAATTTAGCTCGTTTAGGAAATAAATATTTAGCAGAAACGGAACCATGGAAATTGGTTAAAACAGATGTAGAACGTGTAAAAACGATCATGAATATCGCGTTGCAAATTACGGCTAATCTAAGTATTGTATTACAACCATTTTTACCAGCAACGGCTAAAAAGTTATCTGAATTCTTGAATTTTAACACAACTGATTGGACAAAAGCAGGTGAAGATAATTTATTGATCGCGGGTCATATGACAAACGTTCCTTCTATTTTATTTGCTAAAATTGAAGATGAATTAGTAGCTGCAGAAGTAGCAAAATTGACTAGCGTTAAAGAAGTGGTAAGTAATTTTGAGCCACAAAAAGAGACGATCAATTTCGATGATTTTGGAAAGATGGATATCCGTTTAGGAACTATTTTAAGCGCCGAAAAAGTAGAGAAAGCGGATAAATTATTGAAATTAATTATTGATACTGGAATTGACAAAAGAACAGTTGTTTCAGGAATCGCTCAACATTATACTCCCGAAGAAGTAGTCGGAAAAACAGTTAGTGTTTTATTGAATTTGGCACCTCGTAAAATCAAAGGAATCGAATCACAAGGAATGATTTTAATGGCAGAGGACTCTGAAGGGAAATTGAGTTTCATGACTCCTGAAAAAGGATTTGAAGCTGGAGGATCAATTTGTTGATTTGAAAAATGGAAAATAATGGTGATTGGATTTTTGATATGATTCCGGATGATTTCGTTTTAAAAACCCAGCAACAAATTCACAAAGATTTCGCCAAATTCAATCTAGATTTTCCAGAAAATTTCATTTTCGAACCTTGTTCAAAGGAGCAGATCGAATTGGTTATTCAAGATAATTTAGCGATAATCATCAAATTTGGAGAAACCAAATTGATGCAATTATTATACACAATCGACATTCCAGAGGAGAAATTCCTTCAAATCACACAAGATCCAAATTTCATGCAAGTCTTATCAGAAATGATTTTAAAAAGAGAAGCAATGAAAGTTTATTTTAGAAGTAAGTATTGATTGCGAAGGCTTAATTTTTGTGTAAACATCACCCTTGTAAACTGAGTTTGACTCTTAATCTTTTAAAGAAGTGTAGTTTATACTTCCTCCCTCGAGGGAGGATTGAGGAGGGTGACAATTTGAAATGCTTAGATAGATATATGGTGCTGATAATTAATTAGATACACTCACCTCCCTTAATCCCTCCTCAAGGGAAGATTTTAAACTCTCTGTATTACCCGTAAATACTGAACTTATCACCATATTTCATCTTAAAGGTTAAAATAAGGTTGACAATTGGAATGCTAAGCAATTTTAAGTATCAAATTTATTTCAATAGATAGCTTTGAATTTCAATTAAAATTAAAATCAGCTATTATTAATAGTTTAATCTATATTTGTTTACCTCCAATTTGAAAATCTACCAATTTAGTAATTGGTATTTCTAAAGCCTTTGAAATTGAAATTAACACATCAAATTTAACTGAAAATTTTGAGTTCTCAATTCTTTGTATGGTAGTTTTTGCTAGATCAGACATATCCGCCAATTGTTGTTGACTCAAATTGTTTTCTTCTCTCAATTTTCTTAGATGAGTTCCGAATTTTTTTATGTCCTCTGGATTCTTCACATACAAAAGTCGTTTTAACATAAAAAACAATTGGATGCTCACATGCGTCTAAATATTTTATTACATTTACCAAAAAAATAATTTTCAATAAAAAAAATAGTTGATTTAATTTATTTAGATTTGTTCAATTGATTTACAAACAGAAACAATTAAATTACCAAGCTTCTGAATAAAATAAATGGGAGCAATTAAATTAAATTTAGGAATGAAAAATGATATAAATAAATCAAGAATAATAGACATTTTATTTGAATCTTTTTATTATAATAAATCTGTCAATTTTGTAGTGAAACAAGATGCTAAAAAAGATAAACGATTAAGAATCCTAATGGAATACTCCTATTTTGTTGGCGAAAATTTCGGTAAAATATATTTAAATAAAGATAAATCAGCATGCGCAATATTAATAGACCCGTCTAAAAAGCGGACAACTTTTAAAAGTGTTTTATGGGATATAAAACTTTTAATATTTTGCATTGGAATATCTAACCTGTCTAAGGTTATGAAACGTGAAAGTGAAATAAAAAATAATCATCCTAAGATTAACTTTATTCATCTTTGGTACATTGGTGTAAGTCAAAACGATCAAGGAAAAGGAATAGGTACATTGCTAATGAAAGAAATTATTGATGATTATCACAAGAAAGAGCAACCAATATATCTGGAAACATCTACTATAAGAAATTTCCCTTTCTATGAGCGACTTGGATTTGAAAAAGTTGCAGAAATAGAAAGTTTAGGATATCCTCTAAAAATGTATATAAAATCTTAAAAAAGATTATTCTTTATGTTTAATACTGAAATGGAATTATCGACTTTTATTATCACGATAATTGAATTTGTCATATTATTTTTTCAATTTATTAATTATTTAGAAAGAACTCAAGATAAATCAAGGCTACGTTTTTTGATTTTGATTTTAATGTTTCTTTTTTATAATATATCAAGTGGTTTACTACCTGATAAAAACATCAATATTAGCATTCTTCTACAAAATGTTTTAGCATTTGGGAGTGGGATTATTTTAGCGTCATATTATTTCTATTACCTTGTTAAAGAATTAAATATGACACAAGGGAAATTATTTAACACAAAAATGTTATTGTTGGGTCTTATCTCCTCATTTATTTTAGGTTTTGTTTTCACATATATTTTTACGGGGAATATTTCTTTTTCAATAAAAGCATTTATTATTTTTCCAATTATCATTTCAATCTATTTTTGCGTTAAAACAGTCCAATTTTTATCTAATAAACGTAAGAAATACTCAAATAAAAAAACACCATATAAACTAATGGTGTTTGCTGGATATATCGGTATAATATTTATGGCTACTATGCCCATCGTTGTGTTTTTTGGAGACCACCAAATAATAAATAATACTTTGGTCAATATTAGTTTTTTTATTGTGTACTATGCTTATATCAAATATCATCTATTTCAGTCTAAAATAGAATATGAATTATTGGATAATATAGGATTTTATAAAGAAAATCTCATTGAAAATACTCCTAAACAATTAACTAGCTTTTCTCTAACAAAAAGAGAACTTGAAGTGGCATATATGATTTTACAAAATTTAAACTACAATGAAATTTCAGAAGATATGTTTATTAGTCCAAAAACAGTTTCAAAACATGCCTCAAATATTTTTAAGAAAACTACTTGTCGAAATAAAAATGATTTTTTAGCCCATTTTTCGATCTGATCAATAGAAATAATTAAAAAGATTCTAAAAACACCACCACAAGCAACAGGTTGTTAATTCTTTGATATTTAAATAAATAGTAAGTACGTAGATAGTACGTATAAACAATTATTACAATCTACGTATAAAATACGTAACGTTTTTGATGTAATTTTTTTTTAGAATATGTTCTTTTGTCAAACTAAAATTTAAATAAAAAGTTTTTAGATAATTATTAGTTGTTAATAAAAATAGTTTTATAAAAATTAAGGATGCACTAAAACACTTTCTTTTCGAAAAAGGTAAAAAATGAATCAAAATAAAAAATTAATGATTGATAAACTGTAGTAATTATGAAACAAATGATCGTGATTTTAATATTTGTCATTTCGACATTAATGACTTTTGGACAGGATATTCCACAAGAATATTTTGATCTTGTGAAAAAAGCAGATTCTCTTTACTACGCAAAAGATTTTAAAAATTCGGCATACAAATATTCTGACGCATTCAAGGCAAACGGTTGGAAAGGATTGCCAAGGCATGAATATAATGCTGCTTGCTCTTGGGCATTAATAGCAACTTCTGATAGTGCTTTTTTTCGACTAAGCAATATCGCAAAAACAGCAAATTATACGGATTATGATCACATAACAAAAGATACTCACTTAAACTCATTACACAATGACAGTCGGTGGGATCCATTACTTGCAATTATTAAGCAAAACAAGGAAAAAGCAGAAATAAATTTTAATAAACCTTTGATTGCAATACTCGATAGTATTTTTAAAGAAGACCAAAAATATAGAGGACAACTAAAAAAAATCAAAAAACAATATGGTTGGGATTCTAAAGAAATAAAAGACCAATGGAAAATTATAAACGAAAAAGATTCAATTAATTTAATAAAAATAAAATCTATAATTGACGAATATGGTTGGTTGGGTTCAGACGTAATTAGCGAAAGAGGTAATACAACTTTATTTCTAGTAATTCAACATTCTGACCAAACAACACAAGAGAAATATTTACCTATTTTGAGAGAAGCTGTTCAAAATGGCAAGGCACAGGGAGGTGATTTAGCTCTGCTTGAAGACCGAGTAGCATTAGGACAAGGAAAAAGACAAGTTTATGGTAGTCAAATTGGTCAAGATCCTGACACGCAAACTTATTACATTTCACCTCTAGAAGACCCTGAAAATGTAGACAAAAGAAGAACAGAAGTTGGACTTGAACCTTTGGCTGAATATGTAAGTATGTGGAATATTAAGTGGGATATTGAGCAATACAAAAAGGATTTGCCAAAACTTGAAGAAAAATTAAATCTGAAATAAATAAACCCTGAATTTCTAGAATAAAAACAATTTAATCATCAAATTAAAATCAATAATATATAAGCGAGTGTGTTTTTCAGAAAAAGAAATACCGAAGTGCGTGAACACTTCCTTATAAAGACGTACACATCTATTTTCACGAATAGATTAAATACGCAACTTTACATTGGCAGGAACGCTGAAAATACTTTTGTAAAGATAAAGTTAATATAAATAGAATCAGCATTAAATTAATTAACAATGAGTACAAAGTCAATTTCTAAATTATTCAATAGTAATAAGTTAAATAGTATTAACCAAATAGTTGGTGGATTATCGGGTACTGGTGCTTCTGGTAGTGACACAGTAAATGGGTCTAATTATGATGTCGACACAACTTCATCTAGTGGAGGATGCGATGGGAAAAACACAGGCTTCAGTGATTCGGATAATCCAATGACAGATTTCAAAACAAGATCATCATATACAATGATATAATTCTAATTATTTGAATTCAAGACTATCTTTAAAAGGTAGTCTTGAATGTTTATAAGACGATAAGTAAAATAGAATTCGAAAATGAAAGTAAATTCATTGTAAACTAAAAGAATTAATATATTCTTCACCCTATTTCATTATATAACAATAGAATTGTTCAAAAATTATGAAAAATAAATATATCTTGATTTGCTCTGACGAAGAAGAAGGTTCAACAGATCTAGTTTGTGATTGGCTAAATCATTTCAATAAACCTTTTATCAGAATATCATCATTAGATTTAATAAAAATAGAAAATGTAAAAATATTTAACAAAGATATAGACATTGAATTTAAGGTGAAAAATAAAAAATATTTTTTATCAGAAATTAAATCATTCTGGCATAGAAGATCAAATTTAGCTTTTGAATCAATTTATAAGGTTGAAAACATAATAGACAGTGAAGATATCAGTTTTGCAATGAATATCTCCTTATCCAAAGAATATGAAAAAGTAATTGAATATTTCGAAAAAAAATTGAATGCAAAAGCAAAACTAAACAAAGATATTGACAATAAAATTAATAAATTGGAAGTATTATCAATTGCATCCAATCTAGGAATTGCAATTCCTAATACATTGATTACTTCGAGAAAAAAGGATCTAGATCTATTTGGTGAATCTAGTTTAATAACAAAGGCTATTGGTGATATTATGTTTAAAAGAGAAAACTATTCATACGCAATGATGACAAATAAAATTTCCAAATCTGAAATTAAATATAACGAATTTTTTCATACGGCATTTCAAAATCAAGTTGACAAGGAATTCGAATTAAGAATATTTTTTGTTGAAAATAAATTTTATTCAACTGCTATTTTTTCTCAATCCAATGAAAAAACAGAAGTAGATTTTAGAAACTATGATTATGAATTTCCAAACAGAGTGATTCCATTTAATCTTCATAAAGAAATAAAAAATAAACTTTCTAAATTAATGAAAAAATTAGATTTAAAATCAGGGAGTATAGATATGGCTTATACAAAAGACGCAGAATACGTATTATTTGAGGTAAATCCAGTAGGTCAATTTGAACAAGTTTCATTTCCATGTAATTTTAATCTACATAAAAAAATAGCAGTACTGTTATGAAAATAGACAAAACAAATTTACAAGTAAACATTTCATTTTTAAAAAAATTTGAAATTCCCAAAAAAGATTGGTATGAAGTTGTGTGCATATTTAGACAAACAAAACAGCATAAGGTGAGACAAATGAATACAAAAACAACTTATTTCAATAAAAAAAATGACTAAATTCAATTTATATTCAGATATTTTACCGACAAAAGGGTTTACAAGAAGTTTATTGTTTGATTCTGGGAGAATTAAAATTCATTTTATTGATAATCAGATTTTTAATCTATTTAATGATCACGATTTTAAGAATCTTAATTTAAACGAGATCGATGTTTTATTTAAAGAATTATTATTTGATAATGATTTAGTGTTTCAAACTAATGATGTTTTAAACAACTGTTTTCCATTAATAAATTTAGATTGGGATTATTCTTTTCAATTAACAAACGCTGTGATTCATGCTACAGTTGATAATTGCACTAATTTAAGCAAGATTCATGATTCTTTTTACATTGCTCATTTTAATTTTATAATTGACAATAACATTGATTTAGCCTCTATAACTATATTGTTTAATTTCTTAGAAAATCATGTTTGCGATAGTATTGAGCTTACATTTATTGATTTATTAGATAAGAAATTAATATCTAAAATTGAATTAAACATTTCACTTTCTAAAAAAATCATACAATTTAATAATTATTCAGAAATAGATTTGGGTGAAGAATTAATTAAACCTAACAGGTATTTTATTACCTTGGAACATAGGAATCTTAAATTGGCTAAAAATTTAGATCATTTTGCAGAGTCTCAACAACACCACACGTACTTTAACCGAAAATTGTATATTGATATTAATGGAGAAATAAAAAATGCTCCAGAAACTTTTGAAACTTTTGGAAATATCAAAGACATTAAATCCTCCATTGAATTAAACAAAATTGTCAAAAAAACTGAATTTCAAAAATATTGGTTTATACAAAAAAAACAAACGGATGTTTGTAAAGATTGTGAATTTAGAAGTCTATGTGTTGATAATCGTTTACCAATTAAAAGGACAGAAAATGAATGGTTTCATAAAGTTGAATGCACGTATAATCCATACATTTGTAAGTGGTATGATGAAGAGGGTTTTCTCTCTTTAGAAGAATGTGGAGTAATTTCGAATGAAAAAGGCTTTACAATCGATCATGAAAAAATCAAAAAAATCAATGCAATTTTATGGGAAGAGGAAGAATTAGAAATTGAATGAAAAAATTTCCATTCTACCAACAACCAGATATAATGGATTGTGGTCCTACGAGTCTACGTATGGTTGCAAAACACTATAAACGATCCATTTCTCTCCAAAAAATTCGAAAGTTATCGGAGACAACGCGAAGTGGGAGTTCCCTACAAGGAATAGCAGAAGCAGCAGAAAAAATTGGCTTCAGAACTCTTGGTGTAAAAATAAATCTAAAAAAACTTCAAGAAGACGCCCCTCTACCATGCATCGTTTTCTGGAATGAACGTCATTTTATAGTAGTTCACAAAATCAAAAAAAACAAGATTTACATTGCGGATCCTGCACACGGTCTATTAGAATATTCCAAGCAAGAGTTCATAGATAACTGGATCGGTAAACACGCAAATCAAACAACAGAAGAAGGAATTGTTCTATTATTAGAACCAACTCCACGACTAACAGAAAAAGAAGACGATGATATTTCTAAAAAAGAAGGAATGAGCTTCTTGTGGAAATATTTGTCCAATTACAAACGTTTTATGTTTCAATTGGCTTTAGGCTTATTTTCAGTCAGTATTTTACAGCTAATTTTTCCTTTTCTAACCCAAAGTGTTGTCGATATTGGTATTCAAAACAAAGATCTACACTTCTTATATTTAGTTCTCTTTGCTCAACTATTTATCTTCTTAGGCAGAACAATCATCGAAATATCAAGAGGTTGGATATTATTACATCTCTCAACAAGAATCAATATTTCCTTAGTTTCAGATTTCTTAATCAAGCTAATGAAACTTCCAATTTCATTTTTTGATAGTAAAATGACTGGAGACATCATGCAACGAATCGGTGATCATCGCCGTATTGAACAACTGCTAACCAATCAATCTCTTAATGTGCTTTTTTCCGCTTTTAATTTCATTGTTTTTGGAATTGTTTTAGCTATTTATAGTGTTCCGATCTTCTTAATCTTTTTAATTGGGACTATTCTATATTTCTTTTGGGTTAGCTTTTTCTTAAAGAAAAGAAGCGATTTAGACCACAAACGTTTTTCTCAATTGAGCGATGAGCAATCTAAAGTAATGGAACTCATTCAAGGAATGCAAGAAATAAAATTGCATAACGCAGAAAGAAATAAACGGTGGGGTTGGGAAAATCTGCAAGTTCGGTTGTTTAAAATCCAAATAAAAAGTTTACGCCTTGAGCAAGTACAAAGTAATGGAGCTAATATTATAAATGAGTTAAAAAACATTCTCATCAGCTTTTATTCCGCAAAATTGGTCATTGATGGTTCATTAACTTTGGGAATGATGTTGTCAATCTCTTACATAATCGGGCAATTAAACGCACCAATTTCTCAGTTTTTATCTTTTATGTATTCTTATCAAGATGCCAAAATTTCGATAGAACGACTAAGTGAAATTCACAACAAAGAAGATGAAGAGCCAGAAGGTAGTGAATTGTTCCACGATCTTCCAGAAAACCGTACCTTGTCATTAGAAAAACTGAATTTCCGTTATCAAGGAATGCAAGACAATGTGATTACAGATTTAGATTTGGTAATTCCTGCCAATAAAATAACAGCAATCGTTGGCTCAAGTGGAAGTGGGAAAACAACACTTATGAAAATATTACTTCGTTTTTATGACCCGACATTGGGGACAATTTTATTAGATCAAACAGATTTAAATACGATTTCACAAAGGACTTGGAGAGAACATTGTGGTTCTGTAATGCAAGAAGGTTTTATTTTTTCTGATACAATTGTCAATAATATTGCTGTTGGAGACGAAGTTGTTGACAAAGAAAAATTACTACATGCTGTGAAAGTAGCGAATATCCGTGAATTCATAGAAGGTTTACCATTAAGTTATAACACAAAAATCGGAGGCGAAGGAATGGGAATCAGTACTGGTCAAAAACAACGTATACTAATTGCTAGAGCAGTATATAAAAATCCAGATTTCTTATTTTTTGATGAAGCGACAAGTGCTTTGGATGCCAAAAATGAAAAGGTAATCATGGAAAATCTGAATGAATTTTTCAAAGGAAAAACAACAGTCGTAATAGCACACCGTTTAAGTACCGTCCAAAATGCAGATCAAATTGTCGTATTAGAAAGTGGTAAAATAATAGAAAAAGGAACACATCATGAATTAATTGATTTGAAAGGTTCGTATTTCAGCCTTGTTAAGAATCAACTTCAATTAGAAAAATTAAATTAAAAAATAAATCAGTTATGAAAAAACAAATTTATTGCTTTTGTTGGAAAAAATCAGTTATTCTATTTCTAACATTTTTCATAAGTTTGACTATTGAGGCACAATTAGTTAATTTAGATAAGGTTGATTCTATTTCGATCATTTTTGCTTTTGGAAGTTCTAAAATTGAAAATCAATCTCACTTTATTGAGCGTTTCAATAAAATTGATTTTGGTCAAAATGGAAAAGTTGTCCTAAAAGCATACACTGATAGCGTAGGGAGCAAAATTTACAATATGAAATTAGCGTCAAAACGTCTATTTGAAGTAAATCAATTAATTAAGAAATCGAAGTTAAAAACTCTTTCATTAGATAGTTTGAACTTAAATGAAAAGCAAAGTAATGGTTTGATGAATGAGGTGCAATGTCGGCGTGTAGATGTAATTATCTATTCTACGTCATCAAATTATAAATTAAAAATTCCAATAGTTTTAAATATTGCTTTTCAAGGAGATAAAGATCATTTGATTGGAGAGGATAAAAATGAAGATTTGGCAGAACTTATTAGAATTCTCAAAAATGACCCTTCAATTACTATCAAATTAAATGGTCATGTTGCTATTCGTCCTGATAAAGAATTATCCTTAAAACGTGCATTACGAATTAAAAATTATGTTGTAAAAGCAGGTATTTCAGAAAAGAGAATTACCTGTGAAGGTTTCAGTAATTTAAAACCATTAGTTCCTCCAATCAATGAGATCAATCATTCAAAAAACCGAAGAGTTGAAGTGATTTTTATGAAAAACTAATCGATTTGGAAAAAGATAAAATAAACATAGAATTAAAAAGTGAAGTCTTAAACGAGGTTCTTTCTGCTCCCCCCTCTTGGTTGGTAAGGTCAGGAAATACCTTATTTTTCTTTTTTATACTTTTATTGTTAGCATTGAGTTGGATGATTTCTTATCCCGATGAATTAATGGGAGAAGTGAATATTCACAGCAATCATCCGCCAGTTGAATTTGAAAATCAGATGTATGGGAAATTGGTTGATTTACAAGTGATTGATCAACAAATCATTGAAAAAGGGAAAGTTTTAGCACAATTTGACAATGAGATCAATCCCAAACACATTGAAATGATTCAAGCCTTCCTTTTGACGATATCAGATGCTACTTCGATGAAAAAAGTAACAATTTCAGCTGAATTGGAAAAAATCAACTTAGGAACGTTACAGCAAAGTTGGATGAGCATTTTGTCGTTAATCAAAGAAAGAAATGATTTGACGAGCAGTGATTTTTTTCAAAAGAAAATATCATCCATTCAAAATGAAATTGAACAACGAAAAAGACTGCAAGAAATCGCTAATCGTAAATTAAAATTAATTGAAAAAGAAATTTCCTTTCAACAGTCACAAACGCTTTCGGCTCAACGATTATTAAGCAAAAATGCAATTTCAAAGGAAGAATATTTAAAAGAAGAAAAATCTGAAAATCAGTTACAACAGCAATACCAAAATCAAAAGGAAGCATTGATACAAAATGAAATTCAGATAAATGGATTAATTAAAAACCTGAATGAAACAACTTACAACGATGGACAACAAATTCAAAAATTACAAGCGTCCATCAAGCTGAGTATCAGTTCGATTCAAAATTCGATTAGAGATTGGGGTAAGAATACGGCTTGGGTTGCACCCTTTGATGGAAAAGTAATGTTTAACAAACAACTGAATATATCTAGTTTTTACAAAGCTGGCGAAGCTTCATTGGTACTTGTTCCAAAAGGAAATCAATTTCGTGCATTAATGAAAGTTTCAGTTCAAGGTTCTGGAAAAATTGAAAAAGGTCAAAAAGTATTTATCGAATTTTCTGATTTCCCTAAAAGTGATTTCGGAATGCTAGAAGGAACGGTAAAATCGATTACTTCGGTTTCTAAAAATGAAATGTACGAAGTGGAAATTCAATTGCAAAAAAAATTGGTTACGACTTATAACAAAGAAATTTCAGTAAAAGCAATTTTAAAAGGTAATGCGAAGATAATAACCAAAAACAAACGACTCATCAACCGATTTTTTGAGAAAGTAATTAATTTGATCGAAAAATGAGAAACATCATCTTATTATTGTTTTTACTATTCAATTTTTTGAGTTTCTCTCAGAAAAAATATACAATGCAAGAATGTATTGATTTAGGCATTAAAAATATACAAAACACAATTTCTCAAGAAAGTAAATTTCAGCAATCTATCGTCAACCAACAATTTGGTAAATACTTATTCTTACCAACATTGAATGCTAACACAGGTTACAATAGTAATTATGGAAGAAAAATAGATCCTTTTACCAATACCTTTGGTTTGAATGTGGTGAATTCTAATTCATTGGGATTGTCTTCTCAATTAATATTATTTCAAGGGTTTAAGTATTTTAAACAAAACAAATTATATAGTAAAACGTCATCAAATTCAAAATTTGAGATTGAAAGAGCGAATGAAAAAATAAAAAACCAAGTCATTGAAAAATGTATTTTAATTTGGAAAGTTCAAATTAAAATAGAACAACAATTAAAGATAATTGAAGATTTAAAAGCGTTTAAGTCACGTCAAACAGAATTAGTAAAAGAAGGAAGATTAAGTGCAATTGATACCCTAACATCGTCTATTAATATAAAAACACAAACGATTACTTTACTAAATTATAAACGAGAAATATCCTATGAAACAATTAATTTAAATTTTTTAATCGGTTTACCAGTTTTGAACGAAACAAAAATAGAATCTTTTAATACAACTTTGTCTGTTTATCAAATTACCTTAGATGAATATTTTCAAATTGAGGATTTAAAGAATAAATTAGAAATAATCGAACTTCAAAATAAAGTTGATAAGACGCAAATTACCCCAACACTCTCATTCTATGGGAATTTAGGAACTGGATATTATTCAAGTAATAAAAATTACTCAGACCCAAATTTACCCGTTATTCCATATTCAACTCAAATAAATAACAATGCGTATCAAGGAATTGGTTTTAGCTTAAGTCTTCCAATTTTTAATAAAGGTGAATACTTTAGAAAGCAGAAAATTTATGAAATATCTAAACAAGAACAAAACGATTTAATAGAATATAAGAAAATTGAAATCATCAAAAAGAAATCAGAATTTATAACTCAAAATAAATATTTAGACGAAGCATTAACAATTCAAAAAGATATTTTAAAAGATAAAGAAACAATCGTTCAAGTCACAAAATTACTATATTTAGAAGGGAAAATTCGTTTAAGTGAAGTAGAAAAAGTAGAAACTGAATATTATTCTTATCTTAACATAATCCAAGATTTAGAAATTGAATGGGTTAAAATTACGATGATAAAATTAGATTAAAAGCAATTTTAAAATGGAATCACACTTACACACTAAAATAGCAGAAAAAAAAATGTGAATTAGATATAGATATCCGTTTTTTTAATTCCAGTATTTCCACTTCAACTGATTTAAAACAGGTATTTATACCTTAATTTAACGTAAAAAAAACTGTAAACAAAAAATATTTATTGTATGAATCAATGTTTCCATTTTTAAAACACTGATTAAAGAGCGATTGTCAATAATCTATAAAAAACACTTCAAATCGATTACCTCCCCCTATTTCATAGTAAAGGGATTTGAATTTTTATTTATTTACCTTTATCAGTTTTAAATTTAATATTAATACAAGTAACTAAAGTTAAACATAATGATTTGTGATAAATGTAATTCTGAAGACGTACAGAAATTAAGTGTGATTTTTGAAAATGGAACCCACAATATAAACACGAATAGTCGCTCAACAGGTATCGGCATTGGAAGTGGTGGATCAGTTGGTGTAATGTCGGGGAATACAAATACTTCAGGTCAATCACAAACATTGTTAGCTCAAAAAGTCGCTCCTCCAAGTAAAAATTCATCAAATTTATATCAGTTATCATTTTTAATCGGTTTCATATTGATAATGTTTTTTCGAGAGATGGACTGGAAATTAATTGCAGGAATAATTTTTTTTGCATTTGGAATGAAGGTTTATAAAGTTACAAAAGCTTATAATGAAAATGTATATCCTGAAAAATATAATAATTGGTTAAAAAGCTGGCATTGTAATAAATGTGGGAATATTTACAAAGGCTAAAATAAAATCAATCAAGAGTAAGTGAATTTTTAATATAAAAAGATTATTTCCATACTCTTGATGATATAATTTTATTCAAAGTCAAAAAAGAATAAAAATGATTTTAGTAAGGTTAATAAAAACATTTTATATGATCTTCATTTTTTTTTTAGTTTAATCATGTATTAATACATTAATCAAAAAAATAAGAAGGATTTATAATTATAAACAATTACTTACAAGGATACCAAAGAGAATCAAACGTGATCTTATCTATTACTTTACCATCCTTATCCCAATAATTTACTTTATGTTGCCCCCAATTAGTCATTCCATCATACATTGTCTCAGAAGCAAGATTATGGTTATTCCAATATTCGTATGATTTACCAATAAAACGATCATTTTTATTAATTCCTTCCCGTTTAATTTTACCGAATTCATTGAAGGAAATGTAGATGCCCATTTCTTCGCCATTGAAATATTCTGCTTTTAATTTGATACTACCATTATCAAAAAAATCAATTAATAGTCCATTATTAAGTCCTTTTTTTATTGATACTATTTGTTTTAATCTAGTTGAATCAGTTGAATAAACTTTAAATATGCCTGTAACTAAAGTGTCAAAGCAAACTCTAGCGTAGTTTTTATGGCGAATTCCTTTCGTTGTATCATTTGGTAGAAATATAATAATTGTATCATTGTTTATTTGATTTAATGGAATCGAACGATATAAAAATCTCTGTCCTGAACTTACATTTATTTCTGGAACACAGCTAATTTGTCCGATTAAATAAATTGGACAAAGAATTATGAAGGTGATAAAGAACTTTACTTTCATTTTATAATTGTTACAAATCTGATAAGTTAATCATCATTTCCTTTCTTAAAAAGCCGTTTTTTCGAAGAAGGATTTAAGGCATGGATTCAGCTCCGTTAGCAAATGTTATTATTTTTGTAATAACCATTTAACATATTCATTTTCAATTGTGATATCGTTAAATCTTGCAATGAATTGAAATTCATCTGCTCTTTTTAAGTCAACAATTAAATATTGAAAATAGGGTAACCCGCTCTGATCAGTTGAGTGGAGGCAAATGAAAGGAGTTATTAATTCTTTTTTTTCTTGTGGGGATATATTCTTAAACAACTTATCAATAAATATTGGTTTCATATCTTGTATTTATTTGCGTTTTTTGGGTATTGTTGCTCATTAAATAATATGTTTGGATTTTTTTATGATTTATAGAAGTTTTTTCTCACTCGCTCTCTATTTCCATGAATCCCAATTGAAAGCAATTCCCCTTGGTTTTCTATAACTGTTACTAATTCTTTTGGTTTACGTAGTAGATTAGTAGACATTACCATTCTATAGAACTTCAAACCTTCTTCAATTCCTGTTTCGAAAGACTTACATTCTTTCTTAAAGAAATTTACAATATCTGATAAAGGATTACTTGAGTAGCATACAAATTCCTCCATTTTACCTATTCTCAATTTCCTTAACTCTTCACCAATGCTTTCAAATAGTAACCATAGTATTTTTCTTAATGTTTGCTAACGTTTTGCCTACCCGAAGGACGGGACTTTTACCACAAAACTTGATTTGAAAAACTAATGTTTGATTAACCACAAAACTGTCTTTGGAACACGAAACCCCGCCTTTTGGGTAGGTGCTGTTAGTGGCTGGCAATTTTTCATTTCAATAGTCCGTTTATTTTTGAAAGATATTCGTCTCGTTTTTCTTCCCACCTTGTAATATGAATAGGTGTCAACTTGAAATACGATTCTAATTCCCCTTTAAAATTGTTTAATTGATTTTTGTCATTCATTTTAAAACCAAGTGAGTTGGGAAAAACACCTTGAACAGCATTGAAGTCAAATGGTGGAATTAAAATTGGTATTTGTTTGTTTGATTTTATCCAAACTGCGCCCATTTCGCATAGGCAAACAGGACTTTTATAAAAATTGTCACTTAACATAAAAAGAGCAAAAACATCATCTTCTAATTCTGTTTTTAGACGTGTAAATATGTTTTCTCCAAGGCCAACCCCATAAGCGGGGTGCGATGAGTAAAAGATTAGATTATGAGGAACACCAATGTTCTCAATTAAATCAATAAAAGGTTTTATTATTTTATCGTCTTGTGATGAATGACTTATAAATAATTTACTCATACTTTGTGTTTTATTTTGTTGTTGTTTAACTATAATAATTTTGTCGTCTATAGGCAACAAATCTGTATTTCGAATAGTTTGAGTATGGGCTATTGCTGTTTTTAAGTGCCCCAGTTGTCTTGGCAAACAATAAAGAACTCTGTCTCGTTTACCTTGAAACGATTCCTTGTCAACGTTAACGATTCCTAAATAATTTGCAGCACCTGAATACATTTGAAATAATTGTCTTTGAACATACGCTTTGTCAAATATGTTAGTGTTTACATTATTCCAACTGTCATACTCTAATAAAAAATTATCAAGTTCTTTCAAATTTGAAATACTTTCAATTTTAACTGAAAAGCTGTCTCCAATTTGTTTTTGGTTCTCTAAAAATTTAATGAGTTTTTCTTTCATTGTATCTTGTTGACTGCTTGTTTTAACATTGTCTATTATTCTATTTTGTTTTGCTTCAAGGTCGTCCAAAACTACTGCAAATTCATTCCATATAAAAGTCCTTCTTTCCGCATAAGTTGAAAATTTTCCTTTTATAAATTGCCAAAATTGAGCTACTGTTCTATTTGTCTTTACAAAGTCAGGCAGATTGTTTTTAATTTCATTATTCCCAATTAAAGCATTTCTTAATTGTTTAAAATTTTCTTCCTCTTCTGGACGATTACCACTTGTCGCAATGTCAACGAGTAAATTCTGAAATGATTCTATTTTTTCTTGTAATTCTGTCATTGTTGTGTCTTGTTTTGCTTGCCACTAACTTCAATATATACGATATGTTTATTCTTTTTAAGTCTTGTTTTAGTCAATCTAACTTATACATTCAGAATGATTTTACTAAGGTAGTTAAAAAGATAATATGTGTTTTTTATTATTTTGGATTGATAAGATTTGAGAATAAAAGCAATAGTTTTTTCCAATATTTTAACAGGTATTAGTACGTGAAAACGTAAGTATTAATACCTGATTTTTCCCCAAAATATAAGGAAGTATAACTCATATTAAACTACTGATATAAAATCAATTGAAATGAATTTATATTGTCTTAAATTAAGCCAACAGATTTATGTATTAAATGAATTTGTTAGGAATTAAAGAGATTTATAACTATTGTATGAATCTAAATGTATTTTCAGAATACCATCGATTAACGATTGTGGTTGAGAGAATGTGTGATTGGACAAGTGAACTATGGAGGAATAGCATTTTCTTCCTTATTTATATTCTAATACTTCCAAAATACGTTCATTTTCTAAAGAAATAATAGAAGTATTTCGCTTGTTAAATAACTCGGTATAGCAATTGTAAATAGTGTATTTATTTAAAATTAAATCATCAGTTTTGTTTTGTAGTAACAATAATGGTTCTTTTAATGAAAGTTTCTGATTATAAGAATAATTAAACTTATTGATCGCATCTGATTTACTATTCAATAGATTTTTGCCTAATTTAATTAAATTCTCCTCAAGAATTTTACTTGGTGTATCCAACTTATTAGAACTCGTAAATAATTGTATTAATTTTTTGTACGAAATTGTCTGATCTTGCAATCTTTTTATCATTTGAATTTGAATATCTAGCTCTTTTGATATGAAAGGCAATCTATTAAAAACAGTTTCAATTAGCGAGTGGACACTGTTATTGAAATGTTTAATTTTCATATTAAATTGATTATTATCAAAAGGTACGATTAAACCATTGCTACAAATTATTCTAAATAAACCAGTACAAATAATTAGCGGGTAATTACCATTAGAAGAACTGAAAACGGTAAATACAGGTCTGAAAAAGTCTTTTCTAATTTGAAGTTTTTTGCCTTTAACCGAGAATTCTTGAATTCCATTTTCAAGATGAATATCATAAGTTTCTAACTCATAATAAGGTGCTAACATTGGCAGAACTTCCATCAAAAAGGTTGAGAATTCAAAAATTCCATATTTTTCACTAACTGAATTTTTACAAATGTTTTTATTAAAAAAACGTGTGACCACCACATTTTCATTTGAAAAAATTGTGAAATTATTTAGAATCTGATTTATTTCATAATGATTAAATACCCTATTTCTGATTTTAAGACTAGGAACTAAATCTTTGTTGTATCTTAATAATGATAAAATATCTTCCATAATTAAATAGCTTAAATTAATAATCAAAGCTATTTAATGTAACCGCCAGAATGTGTCGTTTTGATTTATTTTCTATAAAATACGGTTTTTAACCAAGAGAATATTGTCAATTTATGAAAAAAGAAAAATAATCATAAAGAATAAACCTATTAATAAATACAATGAAAATTGACCAAAAATCTTTCTGAAACGTAATCTTTTAAACTGTTTAATGTGTGGTTTGATTTCATCAAGATTTGAATTTACTTTTTTAAGCTTTCGATATCCTATTTTATATTTTTCAAAAACTTGGTTCATTATTAAACCATTTGCTTTTTCTCTTTCTGAATTTAAAGGTAGTAAAGACCATTTATAACTTTTTAAAGTGATATAAATTTTATCTAATGTTGATTCTATTTGATTTTTATCATCGTTAAAATCTAAATCTAATAGATGCACGATTTCATCTCTAAAACTTTTCCCTACAATTGGAGATGTATTTTTATTTTTAGATTTTTTTGAAACTGTTGCTCCAGCCAAAGCTCCAACAACTGCACCTTTTAGAAAATCATTTTTGATTGACTTCTCCTCTTCATTATTGGAGACTACATTAACACCTATTTGATTTGGATTAAATTTTACTCCAGGATAATGAGTATTAATTAAACTAGTTAATATTTCATTTTTTTTTGAACCTAGAATAGATCTTGCTATACTTTCATCCAATTCAAGCTCTTTGTAAATATTGACTGTCCCATTTAATTGCCCAGTTCCCCTTATTATTACTTTCATTATTATTTAGATTATTAACATTTTTTTTATTTTTCCGATTTAATTATTCATATATTGAATTCAAATCTTTAATTATTTCTTTTGCAAATTTAACAGCTATTTCTTCCCCCTTATTCATAAATGTGAAATTTAAAAAATCATCATAAAAAGGAAATTGAACATCGTTTGAATTAAAAATAGGATATTCTTTTAATAACCAAAAAGGCTTATAAACATAACCTTTCTCTAACATTTTTTTACAGATTTCATTTTCTTCTATTGGATCAAAAATACCATAAATAAGTTTTGAGTAATTTTGAACTTCTATGAAAAATGTATCATTTGAGTTGTTTTTACTTGTGATTTTAATTCCAAAATTCTTTTTATGGTTATTAGGTAATAAAATCTCTCCAATCGTTTTTCTTCCTAATTCCTTAATTCCAACAATATATTGTAAGTTGTAATAATTTTTTAATTTTTCATTCAAATATTTCATTGTATAAACAAAAAACTCTTTCCTTAAATCATCTCTTTTTGCAACAATTTCTTTTGTCGTAATAGAAGGATATTTATCATTTTTAAAATATTCTATAAAATGCTGAGATTTTTCTGTTAATTGTCTAATAAGTTGAGAATATTGATAAACAATGGAATAAATGTTAGAATTTATAGGTTGTAACTCTCTATTTTCTATGTGGCTATTTAGACATTCTTCTAACCATTTTAATATGTGTATGGAATAATTAATATTTATTATTTCAAAAGATTCATTTATCCCTTCTATTGACTGAACTGAAACTGGATCTCCTTTTAAGTTAAGGTATATTATTTCAAAATTTACATTTCCTCCATATTTTGAAATTCCAAATTCATAATATCTTTTTAATTGTTGTGGTTGGTCACAAGCATAAACTTTATTTTCAATAATCAATGCTTTGTTTTTATTTGTATTTTCAATTAATAAATCAATTCTACCGTAATTTTCATCTACAATAATTCCTTTTATATGGTCTCGATTTCCTATGAAATATTCCGCATGTATTTTTACATTTTTAATGTCATTTAACCAATCATACTTTTCAATATTGATATCAAATCCAATATTTTCTATAAACGATTTATAAAATAAAGAACCACATCCATGTGAACCATTTGGATCAATTAAACTCTTCAACATCGAAGAATGTTTTACTTCATCTGAAGATATACCTAATTCGTTAAATAGATTATAAACCGAACCACTATTGTATTGCTTTTTAAACTCTTCTTCCGTTTCTTTGAATAGTGATTCTATAGTGTTTTCTGACATAGTATGTTGTAGCTAAATTTCAAGTAAAGGTAATTAATAAATCATTTTGACGACTGAAATGTTTTTGTTGTTATTATTTTAAGAAAATCAAAAACATTGAATGTGAAAGGTGAGAAATAAGCAAAACCGAATTTATTTTCCTGTAGGCTTGCTTTTCTATAATGTGGCACATTCAAATTTAAATCCATATCTTCATAATCATATTCCAACCTCCCTCCGAGTGAAACCGAATTAGTTAAAAGAACTGGGGATTCTATTTTGAATGATTTGACAGAAATAATTTTATTCGATTGCAATAAATCAGTTTCTATCTGCTTTATAGAATCTTTGTCAAAAACATAATCAGTTTTTACTTTAGTTATAATTGCATCCTCATAATAATCGTATTTTATTCTCACAATTGAAAGGCTGGTTAAACAACCATTAGTTGCAGTACCATTAACATCTTCATATAAAAAATCATTCATATAATTATATTCTCGATATTGAAAATCACCATTAAGTAAACTATTTGTATAATTGGCATTAGTTTCAATCGATTGTGGAAAATGTCTTTTTAACACTTGAATCAATTTGTCATTGGAATATCCCGAAGGAAAGAACATAAAAGGATAGCCATTATAATTACCAAACTTTTTACAATATGAAGCTGAATTCGTAAATATTGGTGTGTTGATTAATAGAAAACGTTTAATTATAAATTCACCTTCTTTATATTCACTTGGGGATTTTACTTGAAAGCTATCTTTGAAAAAAGTTATTTCATCTCTTGGATATTTTCCATCATAAAATTCTTTAATCTTAATCAATTTTCCATTTTCAGCAATCCCTTCATAAACAAAACCTCCTGTTTGAACTTTAAACTTTCCATCTAATAAACTGTCTTTAAATGTAATTGAAAATGGTTCTATTTTCACTCCATTTTTTTCAATTAAATCTCCATTGGAATATTTTTCTATCTCTTCTTTGTATCCTCCTGAACTTTTTAAAGTACGATAAATTTTAAAACCATCAATTTGTCCCTCTTTGTTAAAAGTTGTGATTGATTGAGCAATGTTTGAAACAGGAAAAAACATTGTAGTATATACAACTTGTCCTTGAAAAGTATAATTAGCACTTAATGGATGAATACCATCAGCACATAGTGTCAAGGACAAACCATCTGCTTGACCAAATTCATTAATTTCTAAATAATATTCAAGCTTCTTTGTTTTGATATTTCGATTTGTAACAGCCTTAGTTGGTTTAACGCTATAATGTAAAGGAAACTTTTCAAAAGACCATTGTCCGATTGTTTTTGTACCAAAACTTTTTTGTTGTCCAAGACATACAAAATTTAGTAGTATTATTAAAAGTGTTGAGTATATTTTTTTCATGATTATTTGGTTTGAAGATTTATTTTTAAAAAAAATGTGAATCATTTTAGTTTAGTGTTATTTAACCCCCCTAAAACAAAAGGTACATAAATAATAAATCAAAAAAAGCCTAAAAAACCCAATAAAAACGCCAATCTACACCGAAAAAAGCACAAAACACAATAAAAACGAATCGAACAAAAATTACCGTTTACTACCATTATACTATCACAAAACTATCACTTCTAAAAGTAAAATTACCGTCCGCTACCACAATTGATTATCGAATGATACTTTATAGCTTAAAAACGCCTAAAAAACGGCTGTTTATTGATTTTGCTATGCTTTTTGTTTTCAGAATTTACCTAATTAAATGCCATTTAAAAGGGAATTAAATAGGTCTTAATTGAAAAGTGTAAATTTTTGTTTTTTTTTTCTTTGCTTGTGCAGTTGCTTGTGCAGTTGGTTGTGCAGTTTTATTAAAATTACAAACTTTTAAAAGGTATATACTAACTCAAATCATATTCATTTCTATTTTAAAATGTATGTTTAAATAGGGTTTAATACTGTTGTGAAAATTACAAATACACCGTTAACATTAAAGTGTAGCCATTAATACCTTAATTGTCCTACGTGTTATTTAAATCTACTACTAAACTTTGTACAGTTTGATTTTATTCAATTCTGATAACACCTACCACCATTGCAATTGTTCTTATGTCTGATTTAGGTAATTCAAATTCGTCATAATCTTTATTATCTGATTTGCAAATAACATTATCTCCGACAATAGATTTTTTTAAACGTTTAATAATGGTTCCTTGACTAATTGTATCAATAACATATACTTTATTCCATTGAATAAACATTAGTTCACTTATTATTCTACAAGCAACAACATCTCCTGAATTATATTTTGGATACATTGAAGATCCACGAACTGGAATCATAAAATCAATTTTTATTCCATGAAATAGAGGTACAACATATTTCTCTTGAATATTTTCAATATTTACTCCTTCCATATCTTCATCCCCAAAACCTCCAAACGCTTCAAATGGTACAATTGGTATCCCTTTTTCTACCGTTGGTCGTAGATACTGATTTTCTATTTCAGAAACAATTCGAACCTCCCGATCTACCAAATAATTACTTGAATAATAATTATTTAACATCATTTCACCATTACCATTCAATAACCAATTTGAATTTACATCTACACATTTTGTGAATATTATTTCAAAATCTAACGTATTTCTACTCTTCCAATTTGATAAATTTTGCGTAGTAATACCTAGAAAATCCGCCAATTCTTTATCAGAATTAAAATTTTTATACTCTTTTATTCTATTTAAAATCAATAACTTATCCATAAATCTAAACAATTTGTGTATTTATTTTGTTTAAAAATTAGGATATAAACAAAATGTGTACTTATATTTGTGCTGTTCGATGGAACAAAACAAATAAGACACAAATGTATCAAAAGAAAAACAACAAACAATAAAAAAAATGACAAATCAAACGAGAAGATACAATACCATCGCGGTAGAAACATTAAGTGTAAAGCACGGATTAACAAAGCGTTTCATACGTCAATGTATTAGTGGTGACCGAACAAGTCAAACCGCTGAAACAGTTCTTAAAGGATACAAAGAATTAGTGTCTAAAATAGATGCTGTTACAAAATCATAAAATCAATAAAGATGTTTGAATACCATAACAACACACTTTGTGTACAGTCTAATTGGCTAATTGAATCACTTTCAATGTCGATTAATACTTATGCAAGTTTATGCACACGTAAAAATCTTATACGGTTAGCAAAAGGTGGAAATGGTCGTTCTGCATTAATTCAATTCGACACTATGCGCCAAGACATTAAAGACAAAGTACTTCAAATAACTGGTAATCCATACGAATTAAATAAAAACCAAGCATTTATTCAGAGTATCATTAGAGATCAAAAGGCGATTGATTTTTATAACCTACATACCTATCTAAAAAATAACGAGCCTGTAAAATTACCTGAAGAAAACAAAGATCAATATGTAATTGAAGCTTCAATTTTAAATGCTGTAGGAATTTGGGTTGACACGAAAAGAGGACAATTGAAAATAATGGGAGGTAATTCAAACCAAGTATGGGGGAAAATTGCTGAAGTTGTTGCTTCACTTCCTCCTAGCGAATTTAAACACAAGTTACCTACAAGCGAACGAAAGTTACAAGACAAATTTAAAGCATATAAAAAAGAGGGATATGTTGCTTTAATTCATAAGAATTTCGGTAATAACAATTCTGAAAAGATAAATGAGAATGCAGGCGTATGGATTTTAAGCAGATGGGCTGATCCTGTAAACAAATGTGTGAACTATGATCAACTTTTAACTGAATACAACCATTACGCTCAAAACAAAGGCTGGTCTAAACTTAAATCAGAGGAAACCTTAAGAAATTACCTTGAAAATGGAAAAGTAAAACATTTATGGTACGGTCACAGATATAGTGAACTAAAAGCAAAAGAAAAATTCAGTTACACTCACAAAACGGTATTACCTACAATGAGAGATTCTCTTTGGTATTCGGATGGTACAAAAATGAACCTTTACTATTTAGATGAAAACGGAAAAATGGCAACGTGCAACGTGTATGAGGTTATGGATGCTTATTCTGAATGTTTCTTAGGATATCATATTTCTAAATCAGAGGATTACGAAGCACAGTTTCACGCCTATAAAATGGCAATTCAAACAAGCGGTCACAAACCTTATGAAATCAAATTTGATAACCAAGGAGGTCACGGAAAACTACAAACAGGAAATTATCTAAATAAAATCGCTCGTTTATCCGTTAAAACGAAGCCTTATAACGGTAAATCTAAGACAATCGAGAGTGCATTTGGTAGGTTTCAACGACTGTTTTTAAATAAATTATGGTATTTCACAGGTCAAAATATTACTGCAACTTCAATCGAATCACGTGCAAATATGGAGTTTATACTTGCAAACAAAGCGAATTTACCAACATTACAAGAGGCATGTGTTGCTTATAAGGAATTACGTAATGAATGGAATTCAGCAATACACTTCAAGTCAGGTATTCCTAGAAATGAAATGTATAGAAACTCGGAAAATCCTGAAACACCTGAAATATCATTGTTAGAAATGGTCAACTTGTTTTGGATTGAGCGTGAAAAACCGATTATGGTAACTTCATCAGGTATTGAGTTTACTGAAAAGAAAGTAAGATATTCTTATGTTGTTTATGGAGAAGACGGATTGCCAAATACAAAATGGTTAAGAGAAAATGTAGATAATAAATACCATATCAAATTTGATCCTGAAGATATGTCGTTGATTTTCCTTTACGAAAAAGATGCCTTAGGTCTTCGATTCGTATGTGAAGCAAGAACAAAGGTAGAAGTTCAAAGAGCAGCACAATTTCAAACAACAGAAAGTTTATCATATATCAGAAATGTACAAAT
>OBEQ012483062.1_pt1 | contig 39147 bp, 51 predicted proteins | sample 1670901 | NCBI WGS metagenome assembly OBEQ01 (sample SAMEA104232315, study PRJEB22302) | groundwater metagenome | biome: forest; feature: aquifer; material: groundwater | place: USA | collected 2011-08-07 | depth 5.4 m | reverse complement strand
TGCCTCCAGCGTGAAGACCGGGAGGAAGGAGACCGTAATGATCAGCAATGAGAAGAAGAGCGGACGCCCCACCTGTTGGGCCGCTTCGATCAGGAGGCGGGTCCGGTCGATCGGACGCCCCTCCTTCTCCCACTCCTCCAGCCGCGTGTGGGCGTTCTCTACCATGATGATGGCAGCGTCGATCATGGCGCCGATGGCAATAGCGATCCCCCCCAGCGACATGATGTTGGAGCCGACGCCGATGTAGTACATAGCGATGAACGACATCAGGATGGCGACCGGTAGGGTCAGGATCACCACCAGCGCGCTCCGAAAATGAAAGAGGAACACGATGATCACGAGACTGACGATCAGGCTCTCCTCGATCAGCTTCTCCTTGAGTGTGGCGATGGAGCGGTAGATCAGGTCGGATCGGTCATAGGTGGTGATGATCTTGACACCCTCCGGCAGTGAAGGGGTGATCGTCCTGATCTTCTCCTTAATCCGCTGGATCACATCCAGGGCGTTTTCGCCATACCGGATCCCGACGATCCCGCCCGGGACGTCGCCCCGACCATTCAGCTCCGCAACGCCACGGCGGATGTCCGGCCCGAGGCCCACCCGGCCGATGTCCCGGACGAGGACCGGTGTGCCGCGTTCGTCGGTCCCGACGACGATCGCTTCGATGTCTTTGAGGGACTTGATGTAGCCGAGGCCGCGGACCATGTACTCCCGTCCGCTGAACTCCACCACCCGGCCTCCGGTGTCGTTGTTCCCCTTCCGGATGGCCTCGATGACCCGGTCCAGTGGAAGCTTGAAACCCAGAAGGGTCGCGGGATCGATCGAGACCTGGTACTGCTTGACGAAGCCGCCAACCCGCGCCACTTCGGCCACGCCCGGCACCGCGAGGAGCCAGTGGTGAACGTACCAGTCGTTCAGCGTGCGAAGCTGGGCCAAGTCGTGCCGTCCGGTCTCGTCCACAAGCGCATACTCGAACCCCCAGCCCACGCCGGTCGCATCCGGCCCCAGGACCGGGGTCACCCCCTGGGGCAATCTCCCCTGCACCCCTTGCATATACTCGAGCACTCGGCTTCTGGCCCAGTAAAGGTTGGTGCCATCCTCGAAGATGATGTACACAAAGGAAGCGCCGAAGAAGGAAAAACCGCGCACCGCCTTGACCTTGGGAGCCGAGAGTAGGGAGGTAACGATCGGGTAGGTGACCTGGTCCTCCACCAGTGTCGGGCTCCGCTCCGCCCACTCTGTTTGAACGATGACCTGAACGTCTGACAGGTCAGGGATGGCGTCCAGAGGCGTATTTCGCAGTGCCCAGATCCCCCAGGCAACGGCGAAGAGAGTGAAGAGACCGATGATGAATCGGTTCGTGGCGCTCCACTCGATCAGCTTTGAGATCATCGACGCTCGCCCCCCACACTCACGTCATAACTCGCACTTCGTTTCTTGCACCGGGCGCAGCAAGCAGCGCCCCTACACGCTCGCACTTCGCACGTCACTTCTTCGGGCCCATTTCCATGCCAGGCATGCTGCCCATCCCACCGATGGCGGCTTTGAGCTGGCTCTCGGAGTCGATCAGGAAGTTGGCGGAGGTTACCACCCTCTCGCCAGACGCAAGCCCGGCGAGGACCTCGGTGTAGCCGTCCACCCGAGCGCCCACCTTCACATCCCGAGGCTCGAAGGTCCCCTGCCCCTTGTCGATGAAGACAAGTTGCTTTGTCCCGGTGTCGAGGATCGCCTCGTCGGGCACGACGAGTCGCTTGCCGAGCGGGATCTTCAGCTCGACGTTGGCGTACATCTGCGGTTTCAGCTTCCAGTCCTTCGTGTTGGGGAACTCGAAGCGCACCTTCACCGTCCGGGTCTTCTCCTGCAGGACCGGGTAGATGTAGCTCACCTTGCCACGGAAGACCTCTCCGGGGTACGAGGCGAGCGTGATGGTGGCTTGCTGGCCAAGCTTGACCGCTGGAACCTCGTACTCATAGATCTCACCCTGGACCCAGACGGTGGAGAGGTCCGCGACCTTGTAAAGGTTTTCGCCGGGCATCACCTTCTTGCCCCTGAAAACCATCTTCTCGATGACCACCCCATCGATTGGCGAGTAGAGGGTCAGGGTCTTGCGTGGGGTCCTCGTTCGCTCTAGGGTGGCGATCTCCTCGTCGCTAATGTCCCAGTACTGCAACCGCCGCTTCGAGGCATTGACCAGCGTATCTGCCCCTGACGCGATATCGGGAAAGCGACTCTTGGTCAGCGTCTCCTTTGCCCGCAATGCCTGCAGGTACTCCTCCTGGGTGGAGACGAGATCCGGGCTGTAAATCGTGAGGAGAGGCTGGCCCTTCTCCACCAGCTCCCCGGTAAAGTTCACTAGGAGGCTCTCGATCCACCCGTCGATCTTGATATTCACGTCGGCGAGGCGGCGTTCGTCGAACTCCACCACGCCAACAGTCCGGATCGTTCGCTCGATCGATCGGTATCCGACCAGGCCGGTCTTGAGGCCGATCAACTGTTGCCGCTCCGGGCTGACCATCACCGCTCCGGGAGCCATCTCCATTTCACCAGCGGCCTTCTGCTCGCTCTGCGCAGCCGGCGCAGGCGAAACCTCGTGCCCGGCGTGCTCTCCCTTGCCCGGGGCCTGGGCGACCGGCTCCCGGGGAGGCGGTGTGCCGCCGCCCGACCGCTCCTTGAGCCGAATGCCGCCGGCATACCACACAAAGAAGACCCCTGCAGAGGCGGCGACCAGGACGGCCCCGGCAATGACCCACTTAACCCGAGGCGTCTTATTTTCCATCTAATGTTCCCCCCCGTCTATCGAGGCGCCGATAACCCACTCCAACCTGGCAAGGCTGGCTTGGTACTCTCCCAGCGCCCGATAATATTCTTTCTCGAAGTTGAACAGCGTGAGACGGTTATCCAGCAATGTAAGGAAATCGACCTTGCCCACCTGATATCCTGCAACCGCCGAGTCCAGGGAGAGTTGGGCCTGAGGGATCAGGCCGGTCTGGAGAAGCTCAATGAGCTTGCTCCCTTTCTCAATATCGGATACCAGCTCCTTGACTAATGAGAGCACCTCGTTCCTGGCCGCCTGATACTGCTCCCTGGCAGAGTCGATCAGGGCCGACGTCTCTGCGACTTGCCTATCCTGTTTGGTCCTGAAATAGAGGGGAATGTTAATAGAGAACCCCGCTGAGAACATATCAGATCGGTTGACCAGGCGAGAGTCCTCCCGAAAGCCATAGGCCACGCTCATCGTGAGGTCCGGGAAGTATTTCTTCCTGGCGAGGGCGTTGGCTGCTTTGCCCCGTTCCACCTCCTCCTGTAACGCTTTGAGCAGTGGCCGGTTCTCCAGGGCCTTAGCCTGTAGCTCCTTCAGATCCAGCCGCAACTCGTCCTTGAGCACCTCCTCTGTTCGGCCGAGAGGCGTCTGGGGGGGCCGACTCAGGATCGCATTCAGCTTGGCGCCGGCGGCCTGACGGCTCTGCTCCGCCCGGATCTGCTCGTCCAGGAGTTTTGAAAGCTCCACCTGGGCCTTCAGGACATCTTGCTGGATCCCTTTGCCGACGCTGTATTTCGTCTCGGCGATCTTGACAAATTCTCTGAGCAGCTCACGATTCTTCTCCACCACCTCCAGCGCACGGTCGATGGCGTACAGGTCGTAGAAAATCTCCTTGACCCGGCGGACGATCTCGTTTCGCTTATCCCGATACGCCTGGCCGATCGCATTGGCTTCCCGCTGGGCAACGTCCCTGCGGAAACCCAGCTTTCCCGGGAATGGGAAAGCCTGCGAAAGGCTGAACTGCTTCATCGTCATGTCGTCCTGGGTGAAGGAGAAAGAATTGGTGGGGAGGTTGACGATCTCGAAACTCAGCATCGGATCGTCAAGCGACCCCTCTTGGGGCGGTCGTTCTTTCGCCGCCTCCCACTTCTTCCCCTCCGCTTTGATATCTGGATTGACGGAAAGAGCCTCCTGGATAAGGGGCTGAAGACGGAGTACCGCCTCCTGAGCAGATGCCGCTCTTCCCAACGCAACGTCCGTGAGACTTGCGACAACAGCGAGGAGGAAACCGACGATCAAAGCCCTGGCCATCTCTTCACCTCCTGACTCCTACTTGATCTCCCAGCGAACAGATTTCAGTCCTCAAGATACATGATGAAAATGACCAGAGAGACACTCTGGTCTCTCTGGGATGGGCTTCGGTCACTTCACTGTGACCGTCCCATGAAGGATATGAGCCGGTGGCTGATGGACGTAATACTCGTAGGTCCCTGGCTTCTCGAAGGTCACCTCCGCGGTCCCCTCGACCAAGAACTGAGGTCCGTCGGGGGCTGTGAAGGCCAGGTGCGTCTTCACCATGGAGGCGTTTCTCCAGGTCACATGATCCCCGCGATTGATGGTGATGTGGGCATTCCTCAGGGAGTTCATATGCACCACCACCTCCACATGAGCGGCAAAAGTCGGAGGGACTGCGATCGCGAGGGCGGCCACCAGAGTGACCGCCACAACGACGAAACTGCGCTTTGACATGTTTCTCACCTCTCTTCTTTCTAATTGTGGTCGGCAGAGACGTCATTCTCCGCTTTTCGCCGGCCTGCCTTCTTGGCCAGGCGCAACGCCCACCAACCCGAGTGACAAGCGGGACGTAAGTAGAATCTGAATGGAGACCTAGTTAGCGACGGCCCGAAACCGTGATCCAGGGTCGCGCCATGAAGCGTCGCCTATGCCCCGATAGCAGAGCAGAGCTGGCCTATCGAGTGCAGACCTAGAACTACCGGGCCGTCAATCCGAGGGGAACGAACCGAGGGGGCTTGAGGAGAGCGAATGTCGGAGCCGGGGGAGCCACGACCCCCATCAACATGGTGAGGAATAAGGAAATCATCAAGATCATAAGTTGGAAGGCTTGAGGCATGTCGATAGCGCAAGGAAAAGGATGCGCGACGCTCGAGCCATGGTGATCGGCACGATCGCAGATCGGCATACAGAAGCTGAAAGCTAGCACAACTATCAGGACGAGCTTTATCCCCGCCTTATGATGCCTTCCTGTGTTCACTAAAACGCTCCCTTATCCTCGCGAGCGATGAAGCGGAGAAGTCGTATTAGTCACGCCGGTTCATGGGAAAACAACGGTGCAGGTGAACTGGTACTGATTCGGCCCTAGCTGCCCACCTACCGTGAAGGTCCCGGAGATCCCTTGGAGCCCGTCGGTCCCTCCCATGATGATCCCTTCCCCCCCCCGTCCAGGGATTGCCGCCCGCCATAACAGCCGCTCCTAATGCGCACCTCTTCATAATATTCATAATATTATCTCTTTCCCCACCCCATGAAGGCCTCAATGGTTCGCTTTCGACCCTACTACCCCTTTCTGCCTCAATGGGATGAGCTAATTATTTCGTTGCCATTCCAAACTGCGAAGGCTGTGCCAACCCGCGAATGCGTCAATAGCTACTCTATATCTGCTTAAAAAATATAGCCTGTTCATCCGGGGTCCCTACGAATCCGTCACACGGCCTGTCGTCATCCGCGCCCCCAAGTGAGGCATCCCTGCCACTTCGCATGCTACAGATCGCATGCAACGTGGCGATTGCTAAGGAATTCTCCCCATGGGGCAGGTCTGCCTCACCCACAGAGTTCTTGTCGCACACTCCTCTTCAGCTTGAACACGTGTTCCACCCCGCATGGCTCACCAACAGGGAAATTTCGTAGGCTATCGGCAAAGGTCGCCAAAGGGCCCCTTTTTAGGGTATCTCGAATCTCTCCTCTATCCTCAGTCAGATGGAGGGATTCTTCAAGCTCCCTCGGGGATTCGGCGCCGGAGCGGCTGAGGAGGGAATGCCGGGGCCAAACAGTTCCCCGCGCTCAAGGGCCAATTGCTGCTGGAAGGCCTCCTCGGCTTCCCAGCCGAACTGCCGGAACAGCGTCGGCACGACGATCATATTGAGGAAGGTCGAGGTGAACAATCCACCCAGGATCACCTGGGCCATCGGGCGCTCCAGCTCCTTCCCGGTCGCATCGCCGAAGAGGAGGGGAAGCAACCCAAGCGCTGCCGCGGCAGCCGTCATCAGGACCGGGGCGAGCCGGCCGAGCGTCGCCTCGACGGTCTCGCAGAACGGGCCCAGCGCCCCCTCCAGCGGGACGACGTAGGAGCCGTACCCTCCGGTCAGAAGAGGTGGCGCGATCATCTCACCCGCCGGCAGGCCCGGCAGCCGGAACCGGTCCGGCCCGAGCGCCTCAGAGTACAAGGCGTGCGCCCGCACCGCCGTCTCCAGGTACCGGGCGCACCAGGGCTGCGCCGCCACGTACCGGTAGAAGCGTGGCGTGGCCGCGTCCCGGGTCAGCTGGCGCGACACATACGCCGCGTCCAGTTCGTCGAGGCCGAACCGACCCACGTAGGTACCGACGAACGTCCGCCTGACCTTGTCGAGAAACGCCATCGGCCGGGACACGCCCCAGCTCCGGAGGACCCCCTCGACGTCCTCCAGGGTGGGCGGGCGCCCTGGGGGGTCATCGGCGACGAAGACCGGCACCGGGCCGTCCTCTGGGAAGAAGACTGAGCCGCCCGCGAGTCGGAGCAGCAGGAACTCCACGAAGAGCTCGCCGAGGGCAGGGGCGAACACCAAGGTGATCGTATCCGTGACCGGTCGGGCCAGCTTCTGCCACGGGACGGACTCCCGGCTACGATAGCCGAGCGGCCAGGCCACCTGGTCTGGCCACCCCACAGACTCCCCCACCGCGTGCCGCCGCTCCTCGGCTGGGAGTCTGCGGAATCTGCGCCAGGCCGCCGCCGGGATGGCAAGGCGGCACCACTCCTCTGGGGCGATCCCGGTGTGGAGTACCCCGAAGACGATGACGACCGTCGCCGCCTCCATCGGCAGCATTGAGCTCAGTGGCTCGCGGAACAGGAGCCGATACATGGCCGCCACCTCGTGGGATTGGTGGAACTCTCGGCCGAACGGGAAGATCATGGCGTCGCGGGGCACGTGCTGCTCCTGCCTCAGCCGGGCCATGCGGAGGGCGGCTGGGTTCATCCCCGGGGGCCCCTGGAGATGCTCCTGCCGGTAGTCGCCCGGGCACTCACCAACCTGGTCTGCCGTGCGGGACCAGCCGCGGGTCACGGCTACTCGGCGCGGAGCCCCCGCCGCCCATCGGCGTGGCTCGCGCTCCCGGAGGAACTCGTCGACGGGCTCAGGGGGCACTTCGAGCAGGTCATCTGGCGCAGTCGGCTCCGCCGTGGGGGCAGCCGTATGGCGCTGCTGGGGTCCCCGTGGCTCGGGGCGACCCAGGATCCCCGCCAGCGCCTTCTCCAACCGCTCGGCATGCCGCTCGGCCTGCTCGGAGTACTCGGCGCCCTCCCCCAGAGGGCCCCTCTGCGCCGCCGTGTAGTTCGCCCGGAAGGTGGCGAGGAACGCGGCGAGGTCGAGCTGCTTGGCGTCCTCGGCCCTCACTTCGCCGTGGCGGACGCCGAGTCGGCTGGAGAGGCCCAGCCGGTACAGCGCTTCCTCGTCCGACGGCGTGAGGGCTCCGTCAGGCCCGCGCATCCGCCCCTCGGCCTCGCGATAGGCCCGGGCGAGCGCCGGCCCGAGGATGTGGTAAGCAACCAGGAGGTCGCCCGCCACGATGGGCGCTCCCCTGTCGGCGGGCGGTCACGGGGCGGTGGCGACGAACGCGAAGAGCGGCCGGATGAAGTCGTAGCCCCACACGTCCGCCGCCGTTGGCGGGCGCTGGGCCTGGCGTAGAACGCTCAGCCCCTGCGCTCGCAGGGCATCGAAGAGCCGGGTGATGGCGGTCGTAATCATCACGGCCTCCGACGGATGCGCGCCGACCAAGAGGGCCGTCAGGGGGGCCCGAAGCCGGTAGAGCCAGGAGCGATCCTCCGGGAGGTCCCCGATGTCGGTGAAAATGATGGCGACCTCGCGATCGGCGGCCCGCCTGGTGTTGAGACAGAGGCGCCGAACAGGATCGAGCGCAGGATCGCTCGGGACGAGGTAGGTCCCATCCAGTCGGAGTCGCCAGCCCGGCAAGAGAGCGCGGAGCGGCTCGCTCAACGGCGTGGAGAACTGATATTCGGTGAGCGTGCGGGTGGTGACAGGCGTCACAGGAAGTTCGTCGGGCATGCGCAGCTCCTAGAGAGAAGGATCCGGAGGCTGGCGGGGGCCGCCGCCTTCGGAAGCAGGAATGAGGGCAAACTCGCCAAGGTCGTCGGGCCATGGGCTAGGCGACCTCTTCGCCCGCCTGTTGAGCTGTAGGGGGAGGGTCAGGCGTCTCCGGCGCTCCCGGAACCTGTTTCTGCTGGCCTCGCGCGGTGGCATCTGGCGTGTCCAGGATAAGGTCAAACAGCGGCCTGTCTGCGGCATTGGGGGATGGCGAGATAACGGGTCGAGCCGCCTTGGGCTTCTGACGTCGCTTGGGCTGCCGTCGAGCGCGGGGAAGGGTCATCGGCAGGGACGGTTGCGGCTGCGTGGGGGGATCCGTGACATGACCGCGGAGATAGACCCGCACGGTCTTCGCGTCGACCTTCAGCAGCGCGGCGAACTCCTCCACCGTCAGCCGGAAGTCCCCCTCGGGAGCAGCCTTACCGATCAATGGACGGCGGCGGCGGACGCTCTCGCGGACGAATGCGAGCAGACGGGGGTGATGGGTGTACGCTCGCAGGAGCGTTGGCCACCAGAAATGCTCCCAGACAACGTACCTGTTCGGTTCGAGCGCCTTCGTATCGACGCGGATGACGAAGACGTAGGGCACCTTGCAGGCGGCCGCGAGTTGCAGGGCGCAGGTGTTGCGGACGATCTCGACGACCCCTCGCCGTTCGATAATCCCGATGGGCCAGTACTGCCCATCGGCAGCCAGCAAGGGTCGGAGTTCGTCCGCGTGCTTCGCCACTTCGGCGAGACACTCTTCCGGGAGGTCGACCTCCGTCCCGCGAAATAATGGCGCCAGACGGGTCGGCACACCATCGAGGTGGATGACGCCGGATTGATCAACGGTCAACCGCCGGCGCTGCAGCCTCACTACCCGCGGGCGACCGCGCTTGCGGGGTGTCTTGGGCGTTGTTGGGGTTCTAGGGCTAGTGTTCATGTCAGACTCCTCTTAGGCAAAACATTCCGGGGGCGCTCGATGCCGACGGGTGGCGCGGAGGCTTGACTGGGAGGCGAACCGATGTGAATCGATGTTTCAAGAGTCCTCACCAAACAAAAGACCCGGGCACCCTGTCATGGAACTCGACAGGATGCCCGGGTCTTTCCTCTGAACGTGATCGCCCGCTACAGTGGCGGTGACATCAGCAGGACCGTCGGGACCCCCCTCGCCTCCGTCGCTTTCCTGGCCACTTAATCGCGTGCGGCTCTGTCCGGCTTGACGAGACTGACGAGACCGGTGGGTAGCACACACACCCCTGCGGGGCCGGATGGGGCAGGCCCGTCTCCTTGGGTGCGCGATCATCCCCCGCGAGCGCTCCGACCACGACCGCGAGAACACGCGCCACGCGCGCTCGTCGCCCTCCCGGAACCACTGCACTCGCTGCAGGCGCCTAGACCTCGCCCGCGAGCGGGCAGCCGGGTTGCCGTAGGGAACGAACCCTTCCACCCACGCGGAGAAGCGGTCCCAGCGATTTGGCGCGGCGATCGGGATAACCAGCACCGCACTCATCAACGCCACGTCCCGATTGCCAAGGTACATCTCGAGCGCGGAAAGCGCACACAGGCTGAGGGCACCCAGCGAGTGCTCGAGGTAGACCCTGAGCCAGGGGAGAACGAGGTAAGGAGAATACATGATCATCGTGAATCCATCATACGAAATCTGAAAGCGTTGTCAAGCCCCAGCGGCTGGTGCTGTTGTTTGGGACAATTGATTGGCTGGCGGACCCCGTGCAAAAAAACATCAAGGGTGAGAAGCACAATGCTAGCCGCAAATGTAGACGCACTATACGGAGCACTTAGCGGAGCCGACGAGCCTCACGACCTTCATCATCTCTCTGGCCGAACACATCGCCACCGAGGATGGCAGACAGTCGTTGTAGAGAGCCCCTCGAATGCTTCACCCTGAACGTCAGGCTGACTTCCGGCTGCGCGTTCCACCGGTCATCGCCCCGCGTCCTGGACACGTTCGCGCGACCGAGCCATTCCTACATCTTGGCGATGTCCGCATCCTCCCGAACAAGACAATTGACATTTGTCACTGTTCATGGTACGCTGGGCCATGATTGAACGCTTCAGGCATAAGGGGCTGAAACGGCTGTTTCAAGAGGGCGACGCTAAAGGCATCAGCCCGGATCTGCTCGAGAAACTCGAAAACATCCTGTTCGTGTTGAATCGCGCCCGGAGGCCTGCAGACATGAACCTGCCCGGCTTCAGACTGCACCGCCTCAAAGGCAACCTGAAGGGCTTCTGGAGCGTGACTGTCCGGGCAAACTGGCGCGTCATCTTCCGCTTCGAGGGAGGCGACGCGTACGATGTTGATCTGATCGACTACCATTAGAACGCAGAAAGGAGACTGAGCCATGCGCATGAAGAACCCCCCGCATCCCGGCAGGATTGTCCGCCAGGAGTGCATCGAGCCGCTCGGCGTGACCGTAACCGAGGCCGCGGCACGCCTTGGCGTCACGCGACAGACCCTGAACAACCTCGTGAACGAGAAGGCCGGGATCTCCCCGGAGATGGCCATCCGGCTTTCCAAGGCCTTCGGCAGCAGCCCCGAGGTGTGGCTCGGCATGCAGATGGAGTACGACCTTGCACAGGCGGAGAGACACGCCGGAAAGATCAAGGTGAATAGAATCGCCGCCACGCATCCTGTGATGCACTAAAGGAGGCAGGTCACAGTCTGCAGAGGCGAGTCGTGCGCTGCCGGTTCGACCCCGAGCACACAGCAATCTTCCACCCCATGACCTACCGGGTGGATCGTCTCTCCGTCTGAGCTGCCTTCCCACCTCCGCGCTTCGCGGCTGGACTGAGTTCCAAGAACTCCCCTACCCCACACTCGAAGAACCGGCACAGCCGCTCCAGGCTCTCGAAGTCCACCCGCTTCGCGCGCTCATAGTAGAGGAGGGTGACCAGGTTTCGCTGGACTCCCGCCCCGCGCGCGACATCTGCGATCCGGAGTTTCCGCTCGCCCATCAATCGCGATAGGTGACACTTCATTATCGTCCCCTCCCCCGCCCCCTGCCCCGCCGGGCCTTCCGAGTGTACGCGATTTCGTAAAAAATGTCATCCTCGATCGCATTTTTTCCTTGACAATGCAATTGTAGCCGTCATAATAATATGTAGAATAATAAAATATAATGTAGGACTGCAATTTATGAACGCAGGTAGCCGAAGAAATGAGTCCGACCACCCCGAGGGAGTCCACTGTCCATGCCTCAGTATCTGACCACGGAAGAGTTGAGTGCCCGGATCAAGTTCGACCCCCGGTATATCCGCGAGCGGCTGAAGGGCCGGGTGTTTCGGGAAGGAATTCACTATATCAGACCGTTCGGCGGGCGGAAGCTCCTGTTCCTCTGGGAGGCCGTCGAACAGTTGATGCTGGAGGACGGCGCGGCCCGCAGCGCGGCGGTGATCCCGCTGCGCCGAGGCGCCAGCCGGTAGCGACGATGGGCCACGTGCGAATCACGAAGCACCGCTACCTCTACTTCGACTTCCGCTACCGTGGGGTCCGCTGCCGGGAGTATACCGTGCTCACGGACTCGCCGGCCAACCGGAGGCGGATGCGCCAGGCGCTCGCCCGGATCGAGGCCGAGATCACGCTGGGGACCTTCGACTACGGCGCCCACTTCCCCCACGGCAGCCGGACGGGGCTCTTCGGGCGCCCCGCGGGCCCGTCGAAGGAGGGGGAGTTCGAGCACTTCGGGCGGCGCTGGTTCGAGGAGAACCGGGTGGCCTGGAAGCCCTCGGTGGCCGAGGAGTTCCTGGGCACGCTCACCAAGCACCTCATCCCGCGCTTTGCCGGCCGCGCGGTCACGGCGATCACGACCTCGGACGTCAAGCGCCTGCGCGCGGCGTTGGCGCAGCTGCCGGGCCGCAAGGGCCAGCCGCTGAGCGCCAAGCGGATCAACAACATCTGCGTCGTCCTGCGGCTGATCCTCCGGGAGGCGGCCGAGACCTTCGGGGCCGCCAATCCCTTCGCGACGGTCAAGCCGCTGCCCGTGCCGAAGGCCGACATCGCCCCCTTCACCTTCGAGGAGATGGACCGCTTCCTCACCGGTGTCCGGCGCGACTTCTACAACTACTACGTCGTCCGCTTCCTGACGGGACTGCGCACCGGGGAGGTGGATGGCCTGGGGTGGGAGCATATCGACTGGGTCCACCGAAAGCTCCGGGTCCGCCGGACGCTGTACCGGCGGCGTCTCGGCCCGCCCAAGACCGAGAGCTCGGTCCGGGACATCGACCTCCTGCCGCCGGTCCTGGAGGTCCTGCGCGCGCAGCAGGCGGTCACCGGCCAGAGGAGCGCCTTCGTCTTCTGCACCCGGACGGGAAGCCCGCTCGACCATACGCGCGTGACCAAACGGGTCTGGTACCCGACCCTCGACCGGCTGGGGTTGGCCCGCCGGACCCCCTACCAGACGCGCCATACCGCTGCGACCTTGTGGCTGGCCTCGGGCGAGAACCCGGAATGGATCGCCCGGCAGCTCGGGCATGCCAGCACCGCCATGCTCTTCCAGCGCTACTCCCGCTTCGTCCCGAACCTCACGCGCCAGGACGGCTCGGCATTCCTCCGGCTGCTGGAGGCGCACGTCGACCTGCCGCACCGTACCGGTGCCGATCGGGCCGGCGAGGAGGCCGCCCAGCCTATAGAAACCTCCACTGCCCTCACTGGCCCGGGGGGAAGAGGAGGTGAATCGCCCACCGCCGATTGCCTCCGTGGCGGAGCCGATCGGGATCCCAGAGCCACCCCCCAGGAGCAAGACGTCCATAAGCTACTGCACAGCCGGAAGGCGCATGGCTTACCGAGGCGGACGTCCGTCACCGTCAACCCGAACCAGAAAGGAGCACGCCCATGAGCCTCCGTTCGTTTTCCATCTCCAAACAGCAGGCGTTCGAGTGCCCCCGTCGGGGCTGCTACCAATACGTCGAGCGGCGCCCGGCAGACGTCGTGGCCGTCGAGCAGTTTGTCGGCTCGCTCGTCCACGACATCGCGCACAAGGCCGTCCGAGACTTCAAGGTGTTCCATCGACCGGGAAGCCTGGCGACGTACACCGACCTGTTCACCACTCGGCTCCTCGAGACCCTCCCCACGAACTTGGTCATCCCCCGGCAAGGGCGCAGCCTCGATGACTATGAGGCGTTAGGCCATGCCTGTTTGCAGACCCTCGTCAGCGAGGTCTTGCCCAAAATCGCCGCGGCGGAGCGGCTCCTTGCCGTCGAACAGTCGATCCGGTAACCCATCGACGACGGCGAGGAGGGCCCCATCACGGTCTTCGGGCGCCTCGACCGCCTCGGCGAGGACCGGCAGACGGGGGCAATCGTCGTTCATGACTGGAAGACGGCCGGCGCCAGCCTCCCGTGGCAGGAGGCGGTCGATACGAGCCAGCAGATCGCGGTGTACCTCGCCTAGGTCCGCCTGCGCTACCCGGACCGGGCCCGCTCTGCAATGGAGCACTACCTCGCCTTCGGCCAGTCGTTCACCACGACGCGGACGGATGAGGACCTGGATGGCATCACCGAGTTCATCCGTCGGGAGACTGGGAAGATCGAGTCGCTAGTGGAGTTCCCCGCGAGCCCGAATGGCCTGTGCCGGTGGTGCGGGTACCTCCCCTCCTGCGTTGAGGGCCAGGCCTCTTGCTCGAACGCCCGCTGAGTCGCCGCGCGGGGGCCCTTGAGCAAGGCCCCCGCTTCCCTCCTCGCTACGACGGGAGGGAGTGGCCGAAACCTCCCATCCGGAAAGCTGCGCTCCGCCGAGGAGCTCACCACGGCCACGGCGGAGCCCGCCACGTCAGCGGGGTGCCAGGCTCGAGCGCTGCGCGCTGGACCATCGGTCACCGTGGCGAAGAGCTGCTTCTCCGAACAACTCCAAGATGTTTCACGGAGAGGTTAACCAGGGGGGTGCGAACGTGGGGTCTTCAGCGCGGTGGAGCGAACCTCACGAGGGAGGAGGAGCATGGTCGTGGGCGGGGACGGAGCATCCAGAGAACAGATGGCACCCCCCCGAGTTCCGATTCCGGACCGGGGTCCGGACCCTCAGGGACGTGATCGGCGTCATGGCCAGGGCACCATTGATCTTCGCCACCGAGACACTGCCCGGGTGACCCGGTGCCCGGTGCGCTCTCCCCGACCCCAACCCCGTCGATCTGAGGCGGATCCGTAAGGAGGGTTGAATGGAGCAGACGATGAGGCCGGATCTTATGCGGGGGCGGATGACGAGAGAGGCTCAGCTGGCTGACACTGTGGAAGCCCCGCCGGTCCAGCCGCGGTCCAATCCCGTGAGCGGCTGGGTAGGGCCAGGGTTCCTGCTGCGCTGAGAAGGAGGTCGGGATGGTCTCACAAGGCGACGAAGAACACAAGGGGCCGCGCGATGCCGAGTCATCGCGTCGATCAGGACGGGCGGCCAGGCCGCTTGATGAGGAGGTGAGCGAGTTCATCGCGGAGGCGAAAGCGCCGGCGTTGTGGTGGTTGCGTCTCAAGGTGGTGGGCACCGCCGCCAGCCTGGTACTTGGCCTGGTCATCGGCCTGGTGCTGACCGCCATCTTCATTGTGGGGATGATCCTCGGCGTCGGTGAGGCGCTTCGATCCGCCTCGATGAGCCAGGCCCCGGCCAGGCAGGGTGAAGCGGGGTCGGCCGCTGAGGTCGCGCGGTCCACGCCGCCGGACCAGCCGGCTGACGTCAGCAGACATGACTCGAAGGACGCGGGACAGACCCCGGCGTCGCCGACCGAGGCCGACCGGGTGCTCCAGGAGTGGATGCGAAGTGGGCGTGACTGAAGCCCGAGGGGGGGCGTGCGGAGGGAGTGGCCACGCTCGATCCGGCCGGTGGGGGGCGATTGCGCTCGGCGTCTGGTTCGTGGTGGCCAGTGCCGCGCTGGGTGTGGACCACCTGGATGCCGTGCCATCGTCACCTCCGGCGATCTCGCTCTTCGGGCTCGAGCTCGCCACGGCCACGCGTGAGGCGATGCGGAGCGCCCTTCGGACGCGCGGCGCGCCGCCCCCAGTAGTGGGAAGATGGTGTGATCGCTACGAGCCGGTGGAGCTCCTGGAGGGCGCGCGCATGCTCGCGGTGTGCTACACGAGTCATGGACGCCTGGCTCGGCTGGAGTACGGCTTCGGTGTTAGCCTGAGGTTTGAGGACCTCCGAGGGATGCTCGAACGGCGCTACGGCGCCCCGACTGACGCGTTGGGCTGGCACTTTGGCCGTGCCGCGATCTGGCGACGCGGGCCGGTCGCTCTTCGCGTTGAGGAGCGACAGTTTCACGATCTCTTTCTGTCGTACACCGTGTTAGAGGCCTACACAGGCCTGAGGGCTGAAGTGCAGCAGGCGGAGCGCGACCGCGAGCGTGAGAGGGATCGCCGGAACACGGGACGTTACTGAGAAGAGCGGGGGTGTAGTCGGGGAGATGTATGTGGGAGGGGACAGTCGCTGGAACGAGGTTGTGACGGAGGATTCGTTGGTGAGGAAGGACGTGGCCGTCATCGGGCCGCCACTGAATCCGAGGCAGCTGCGGAACCTCCTGGGCCTCGTGTTCGTGGAGGAAACCGAGCCGCCCGCCCTTATCGTCCTCATGGACCGCGTGGCCATGCGGTGGGGGCCCGTGGTGGCTCAGCGAGCGCTGGGCGTCTGCGTCGGCGAGGAAGGGTCACCGGACGGCTGTGACAAAAACCTTCTGAAAAGCGGGGCCGTAACTACTTGTTTTTAGGACCTTGTCATCGGACACTTTCGCTGTGCCAAAAACTAGTGTTTCCCGAACGTGTGAGAGAGCGTCCTTCTGGTGTCCCGGTATCTTCTCTGTGCATGTTGCGTGATAACGGCATGACGTACGGTTATGCTCGAACTGCAGCTTGGATAATGTGCCGCTCGTGTGTTAAGCCGGGCTACTGCGGTCGGGCCTTAGCGAAGCGGACGACGATCAGCGAGCAGATCCGAACGGCGGCGACGGCGTATCTTGTGAGACAATCAGGAGTGAGTAAGAAGAGCGTGGTCGGTAAAGCAAGTATCTACCGACGACACTTGGTCGGCCTTCTTTTGGGCTCATCGAGAATGTCGGATCAAAAACTTAAAAATAGGGTTTTAGTATAGCGTCAGAAAGCAATCCGAGACAGCTTAGGTTTGGAAACCCAGGTCCCTGCTCCAAACCGGCTAACATTGGGAGGTGAAGTCGGGGTTGTAGACCACTGACACCGAGGTACTTGTCTATTGAAGCCTCAAGTGTTCTACGTTCAATTGTACCAACTTTGTCTTCTAATTCTTTTCGAACGGGAGGAGCAAGTAAGTCTACGAACGATAGGAGGTTAATATTTGCGGCATCAATGACAAAATCATAGGACTCTTTGTCTGGTGGGCCAACGCCGTATTGAATAAGGACCTCGATATACCCGTTCGCATCCCTAACTTGTTTCACTTTACCAGGAACGCGCCTTATGTTGTCGGCGGTATTGATTTTCTGTAGTGCTTGTTGAGAAAATACTCCGTGATCGGTGCGACGAATAAAGCGGTCCCGATGATCCTTGCTAAGAAGTTGCCACTCGGTCGCGTCAGAGAATAGTGTGTTCTCAAAATAGTTTTCCCCCCGTGAAAAGATCACACCCTCGGGAGAAACTATTTCAATCGCACAGTCACGTCTTACCCTGTCAAGGAGCGCACATACTATAGATGCTGCAGTTTCACCAACACCTATGACGCAAATCGATTTGCCATCCGCGTCGTCAAATTGTTTTAAGCTGGCCTTTTCCCAAAATGTAACTGCATTTAGAAAACGTCGGGGGCTGGTAAACTCGTAAGGTGAATTGGGAACTCCTGGCCCTGTTATGACAAGTCCGTCTCCCATTATCGTCTGCTCGTTCTGGTCTTTATCCCTATAAGTCAAATCCCATTTCCCCTCTCTCAGGTTTATCAATTCTACCCTGCCGTACTGCACCTGAAGCCCAACTTCAGTGGCAACCCAATTTAGGTAATGAGCCCACTCTTTGTGCTTCGGCTGCGGTCTTCCCTGATCCACCCACTTCCGGTATTTGCTATGTAAAACAGAATACCTATGCCAGCTGTATGCCAACATCTTATCATCAACCGTTCGACTGTGCTCGCCCCACGCCGTCGAGCTGTATGGAAAACCTATGTCTTTCTCTGGAGGTGTTCCTAGAAAAGGCGAGCCGTCTGTAAATCCAGCTTCTCCCTTCCAGTGCGCAGCGATCTCTTTTTTCTCCAGGGCCAGGACAATTAAATCTGGAATCAGGGGAAACAGCTTATTCAATACTGCGGCCTTGGCAGCTAAAGCCAGCGCTTTTGGACCCGCACCAACTACAAGCAGTCTTGTCACTGGAGCTTACGCCTTCGCTGCTAATCCAATGAATAAAAAGAAGAAGGATGACCGTTGCCGGTCATCCTTCTATCCTTCTACGTTCTGCCTTAGTAGGCCTTAGCGTGTAGCAGGAGTGGAGGATCTATCGCCAAGCCCTTGCTCCACAATTCGACGAACTATCTTCATGAGAGTGCTGCCTTCACGTGAAGCAATCTCATTCAGAAGTCTGACCGAGCTCTCCCTTAGAGGTACCCTAAGAAAGGTGAGATCGGTATCTTCTTCTCTGCTCGTTCTAGCACTCGTTCCACATTCACCTTGGACCATCTCAATATCTCCTTTCCAGATAGCTCAGCAGTGCTACCTTAAATTGAAAAGAGGGCTCTTCTTTTTTGGTTTACTTTCCCTCTTGGGTAGGTGTTTAATTATGCCTTGTCAAATCTAACGCTGGTCCGGCTCTCGCCAAGAAGCTCACCTTACCTTAATCATTTGACAATGCCAAGTTCCAACAAAAGGGTACCAGGATAGCTTTGTAGGGTCAAGAGAAATCTTCAACACTCGATGGGACCATTAAACCTACTAAGAACAATAGCATCCAGCCTAGTCAAGAGAACCCTCAGGTATTCTGTCTAACGAGCACGATGCAGTCGGCCGTGTCGTGCTGCGGGGAGTTGACCGCTCGGCTGACGGGGTAGAGTTCCATCTCCTCGGCAGGATATGGCTTGAGGAGCGGAAGGAGTTTCGTTGGTTCCTGTATCCTCAGATCAAGCCAAATGGTTTCCGCATCTCTGGTGAGGATCACAGGCATGCGATCGTGGATGGGCTCCAGTAATTCGTTGGCTTCGGTTGTGATGATGGTGCAAGTACGGATCTCCTTCTTTTCAGGCGACGTCCAGCTCTCCCACAGCCCCGCGAACCCGAACGGCTCTCTGCTTTTCAGCACAATATAAACCGGTTGCTTCCCGCGGCCTTGCTTTTGCCACTCGTAGAACCCATCGGCCATGACGAGACAACGCCGATTTCGGAGCGCGGCGCGGAAGGCGGGCTTCGTGGCTACCGTCTCAGCCCGTGCATTGATCATCCGGCTGCCGATGGCGGGGTCCTTGGCCCAGGATGGAATGAGCCCCCACCGCATCTCCATCAGATAACGTTGCCCATCGTCTCCCACCACAACCACCGTCTTCGTGGGCGCGATGTTGTAGTGCGAGGCCCAGGCTGCCGACTCCACCGTGGGCATCGTCACGCCAAAGCGCTGAGCGATGGTGCTCGGATCCGCCGAAAGGGAGAAGCGCCCGCACATGGGTCAGGCTCGTCCTTAGGGCTCGGGCTCTCCCAGACGCGTCCAATCCTCATCATGATCCCCTCGGCAGGCCGCCAGCGTCGTGTGCTTACAGACCTCGAAGGTGTACACCGGATGAATCTCCCACAGCGACACACGGGCAGGATTGCCGGAGATAGGGTTGCCCTGGTCATCGCACGGCAGGTGCGGGGAGTCGAAGAAGAGGTGCCCCGTCACCCGGACAGGGCGCTCTATTGCGCGGACCGCGGTGTCCCGCCAGGCCGTGGGGCGGTAGTGTGGGATCATCTCGGCCACAATGCCCGTGCAGGGGGGATCGTCCGGGTGGCCGACTAAGGTGATGTGGATGTCGTTGTCCACCTTCGTCGTCCGCATGCAGTTGACGGCCTCCCCGGTCCCGACGTTCGAGGTCTTCGCGTCGGCCACGTAGGCCACGATCCGAACCCGTGTCCCCTCCCCCAGCGCGATCGCCTCCCCGCCCACCGTCTTGGTGTGGAGCCCCCGCAGGGTGGCGCGGTCCCGGACGTACTTGAACCGGCCGAACGCAATCCCGCGGTCCTCGACGTCCCCCATGAGCTGCTTGAAATCCTTCAGGGTGAGGAGCACGGCCGGCTCAGGCGCGCACAGGTCATTCTTGGCCTCGTGGGCCCGGCGCTTGACCTGGCTGCCAGGGTCGTACTCCTGAGACTCGCCAGATAGATTGCAGACGTCGTCAAAGGGGTGCGCCTGTTTGATGGCCTCGTAGGGGAGGGTGCAGCCCGGCTCAAAGCGGAACTGGTCGGCAATGGCCCCAACGGGTAGGAGCAGGAGGGCGACCGTCAATCCATTCAACAGCCAGAAGCGTTGCATCCCGTTACCTCCTCACGTCTGTGTCAGTCAGTGGCCTCCCGGTTCGATGAGCTGCCCAAATCGGTCGGGATTCATGCGGCGAGCAGGACCACGAGCCGTCACCTGGCCACCCGCCTCATCCCCCACCGAACCCATTGCGGGGGCCCGCAACTTTCAAACAGAACACCTCCCACCCATTGATATTTCAATAAGATAGGCAGCGTACACTCAAGAAAGGCTCCTGAACAAACGTGCCAGGATCCCACCATCAGGTGGCGTTAAGCTTGACGCTGACCGCGTTAACGGGACGTTAACGCTCTCCCCCACGGCGGTATCGCCGTACCCCCCGAATGCCCGCTCTCCGGGTCCCGATAACGATGAGCGGCGGCACCAGGGTCAGTCACCCCCTGTTTCGGGTGCCCGATGGCCGGAAAGTTTCCGCCGATCCACAAGTACAGAAGATAAATTGCTCAGTATAGGAATCACAGCCGAAAATTCCAGAGGGGCCCCAATGCAATGTTACAAACCCCGCACCCCAGAATGATCCTGACGAAAACGGCTTGACCATGTCGTCAAGTAATCAATTCTTGGCCACCTTTCTTAAACTTCAAGATGCCTCCTGTATCGCTTTTGGCGCTTCTCAAAAGCCTCCTTACCGCCTTCCAAGAGGTCAATGATGTCCTGAATTACACCATCGTCATCAATACTACCGACTGTCTTAAGCTTACCGTCCGCCTCCATGACAAGAACCTGCTCAGCATCGCCGGAAACTGGGATATTGGGGTTGTGCGTAGCAACAATGATCTGCCGGCTCTCTTTTAGCTTCGATAGAATCTTGAAGATCGCCCTGGAGACAAGCCGATTGTCAAGATTGTCCTCGGGTTGGTCAATCACGATGGGAGCTTCACTCGTTAGCGTCACAATGGGGAGCATAGCACTGCACCTTTGACCCGGGGAGCAGTGCTGTATGGGCTTTCCATTTAGCGTGATGTAAAATTCGTCATCGTAGCGAACCTCCTGCAATCTCAAAATCTTTTCCAGTATCTCCTTATCCACCTTAGTGATAACTGGCTCTTCAACACGCTGAAACGGACAATTTATTCCGACAAGAAGTTCACTCGTCTGCGCGTCGATAGTTCGCTTTCTGACGGACCCGTCATCAGCCTCTCTTACAACCTCAGCCACAAGCGCGCTAGATTGCTTCTGAAGTAGAACCTCAGCCAATGAGAGCGGGGTGTGTTTACCTGCTATAACGGCCGGCCAGTCTTGGCTTTTGTACTGTTTTCCACTATAGTCGATTCTGTGAGGCGAATTAGTTAGGTGCTCAACTAAGAGCGTGCGGTCGTTTCCCTGGTTTAATAACAAGTCGATTTTGAATTTCACGTCCTGAATGACCATGATCTGATCAACAATTGTCTTTTTGTGCTGGTCCCTGGTGGCGAAAATTCTCTGGTTTACTTCCCTCAGTCTTGCTACTAGCCCTGCACGATGCGTCAATACTCCTTCAAAAGCAGTGAACGCTGCTTGATACCTACGAAGCTCGGCAATGGCCTTGTCCAATCGTGCCTTCGCATTATTGCGCAATTCAGCAGAGATTGCCGTCTCAGTACCAAGATCTGAAGCGATCTGGCGCTGCACTTCCCGATGCTGTTCTTCTATTAACTGGCGCTTCTCTTTGATTTTCTCGTAGATAGTTTGCGCTTCTGCAGTCAGTTCATTTCTTTTCTGTCGGACCTTTTCCTTAAACGCATCCCATTTGAGTTCATTCTTAAGGCACTCTTCAACCCAATTTCCTAGGGCGCTTGCCACGTCCTTTCCTTGTATATTCTTGGGATCCGGAACTCCTAATAGACTGACAGACTCCTTAAACTTCTCGATCTCCTCTTCCAAACTTTTTAACCACTCCAGTTTCAAGGCCAACTCGTCGAGCGCCTCGAATTTTTCTTTCATCTGATCCGTATTAAGGCGGTTGAACGCTAATTCATATTCGGGAAGCCTAAGGATAGTTATCTTGCCCTTTGTCTCGGTAAAGAATCCTTCAAGCCCTCGTGCCCTCGAAATGCAATCTTCACGATTCCTGCCAAGTTCTTCATATAGCCTATCCCTTTCATCCTTCAGAGCCTTAACTTCGTGAATGAATTTGTCCAAGTTCTCTCTTTGAGAACCGGGTTGCTCTCCAAGCAACTCTAACTCACTCCACCCGTAGAGGTTCAACGGAAAATCGCCGCATTTTTCTACGTCCTCCACATGCAACTCACGGCCATCCAAATCAAACACTTTGGTGGTATACAATTCACTAGGATCGTACGTTGACGATAGGATTCGGATTCCTCCATCCCTCATCTCATAGACGACCTCGATCCGAGTTTCGATAAGGGTGTGGTTTTGCCGATCAATGATCTGATCCTTGAGTTTTTCGATTTCGTGGAGCGTCCTGTTGTAGCCAAACACGTATCGAATCGCGTCGATAATGGCTGATTTTCCCGAACCGCGGGGTCCGACAATCGTCGAGAGGTTATCCGAAAAGCCTAAGGTGAGATTTTTGAAAAAGGCCCGTTCGTTTTTTAGAGCTCCTGAGATCCTGAGCCCCAATAGCCGAGGTGGCTTTGTTTCAGGAAGGTTTGTCTTATACCTAAGCCTCGTGTCTGGAAACAAAAAAGCCTTCTTGAGGCCTTCGAATGAGGGTTCAGCCATTTTCACCCATGTCAGCGATTCCCGGCGCCCGAGGCTGGCAACTTTGTGCGCATCCGTGCTCAACACCAATGCAACCGGTAAGGTCCCATCCGAATCCAGGAAGTGGACTGGGTCTGTGGCAGCACTAACCTGCAACGCATCGAAAAGGCACAGGACCTTCTTTACTTCATCCCCAACCCGCGCATACATTTCCTTATAAACGGGATCCTCTTTTCCTTCCAAGGGTTCAAGGAAAAACTTAGCTTTTGACGTGAACATCAACCGCGCACCATGGTTGCTGTAAATGTGAGCTGCTATAGCTAGTCCTCCGTTATCACGGATAACCCCAACGAGCGCCTTCACGTTGTCAAAGCGAAGCCTTTCTGTACCCTTCCGTTGATCTTCGCTAGGTACACCTTTTCCCGCAGCTGCCGCGAATATTCGTTCAATTGCAGAGGAGGTGTTTTCGGGGAAAATCGCGAGAGCATGAATGCAGTAGTCCTTGATTGTCGGAATATCGAGTATAACGCTCAACTCCATGCCAGGCAGGAAGACGAGTCTTGACTTGGTATTTAACTTTCTACTGTAGTTGGCGCATTGGACCCCAAATGAATACCGCATGTGATCAGTTACAGCGGCGAGCTCGAGGCCGGCTTTGTGGCAGACATCATAATATGCCTTCACCCGTTCTTCGGTAATCGGGAGTGTAGGGTCTCGGTTTAGAATTGGATCACCTGAATCATTCATCCAGTCATGACTATACGGAGAGTGTAGGTGGAAATCAGCTTTGTAGAATCGAGCTGCCTTAGCCCTAAGAAGATTTACTTCCTGGACGAGTTCTTGAAACTCAGACATCTTCATCAATCTCCCGATGCAGAGACTCCGGTGTGGCCGACCTATTCAAAGGGCACATTTCCAAAAGGCTGGCCTTATTATTAGATGATAAGAAGTGTGCCTAAGATCCCACAGGTTTGTTGCTCTTCGCCCACAGGCTCTAAATTTGCCTCTCAGTGTCTTCCGTCTGAGATCACTATGTAGCGTGGAGAAATCGACCCGATCGGTCTCCGTCTAACTCTCGCGAGCTCTAATCTGATTTTTCCTCTTCAACCTCTTCACCGGCCAGCCATGGAGGACCCTCAAGGACAACAGCTTGAAGCGCCGCGGGAAGACCATACCACTCACTGACGAAATCATCAACATCTCGCTGCGCCTTAGTCTGAGCTTCCCAATTGTTAGCAACTGATAAATCGGCCTCTTGCCAGACGACCCAGAATGTGTTTGGGGTTTGGGGTATTCGGCCCCGGATTTCACGAAACTCTGCCCACTTCTTGTCTTCCCATCGTTCGGTCCAAAATGCAAATATCTCCGTGAATCCTAAGGACCGTGAATCACAATCTCGGGTTGCTCCCTAACTAAACCGTGAGAACCTTAGACTCCCGCCAACTATGCAACTGCCGCTCGAATCAATGGCCCGCATGGATCAATATCGCTGACGATTCTCATAATGGCAGGATGCAATCCAGCGAATCGTTTTTCGGCGAGTTGACCGCTCGGCTGACGGGGTAGAACTCCATCTCTTCAGCCGGATACGGTTTGAGGAGTGAGAGCAGGTGCGCTGGGTCCTGGATCGTGGGGTCGAGCCATATCGGCTCGGCCTCTCTGGAGAGGATCACCGGCATCCGGTCATGGACCGGCTTCAGGAGTTCGTTTGCCTCGGTCGTGATGATCGTGCAGGTCTTCATCTCTTCACCGTCAGGGGAGGTCCAGGTGTCCCAGAGCCCCGCGAACCCGAACGGTCCTCTGCTTTTCAGCACAATATAAACCGGCTGCTTCCCGCGGCCTTGCTTTTGCCACTCGTAGAACCCATCGGCCACGACGAGACACCGCCGCTTCCGGATTGCAGCGCGGAAGGCGGGCTTTACGGCCAGGGTTTCAGCCCGCGCATTGATCATCCGGTTGCCGATGGTGGGATCCTTCGCCCATGACGGAATCAGGCCCCACCGCATCTCCGTGAGGTAGCGGGCCCCATCATCTCCGACCACAACAACCGTCTTCGTGGGCGGGATGTTGTAGCTCGGGGTCCAGGCTGCCGACTCGGCTGTGGCGGTCCGCACCCCGAAGCGCTGGGCGATGGTGGTCAGATTCGCTGAAAGGGAGAACCGCCCGCACATGGATTGTCACTCCACGTATCGATCCTAAGCCGCCTTGCTTACACTGACGAAGCCGGTTGGCGGCGGGAGTCCACGACTCTCAGGAGATAGTTGGCGAGGTAAATCAACTCGACCGCTATCTGGGCCGTCAGGTCCACGTTGCGGTGACTTGGGGGGTTCTTGAACGCGCCAATTGCGCCAGCGAAGAGGTCTGAAATGGCTTGCCTTTCTCCTGGAACTGTTGTCTTGTCAGTCAGTGGACCAGCTTCTGGATGGAAGGCCGTTCGCACGAGATTGACGCCAATCAGACCCTCAGGAAGTCCTGCGGCACTACGAACTCTGACCTCGACCTCCTTGAACGCTTGGAACACAGCGGTATCATAGTCGCCTCTCGTGAAGAGGTGTTTTACCTTCTGGGCGAGTACGGGATCGAGCGACTTCGCAGGGAGAAGGCCTGCCTTTTTGAAAGCCTCGAAGTCAGTACGACTCCTTAGGGCTTGGCCGCGCCTTGTGACGAAAATCCAATCGCGCTCTGCACCGGGTCTGGGAGCGATGAGCCCTTCCCGTTCAAGCCACATCCAGGCCTCGGTGATCGCCTGAGCAACTTCTTCCTGCTTCGCTCCGGCGTACTCCTTAATAACAGGCGAAATCACTAAGTTGTGTCGGTTCAATTGCCTTTGGTTGTCGGGATGTAGGCTGTTGAAGTGTTCCAAAAGCAAGCCACCGACCTCCTCTGCTTCAAGTTCGAGAAGTACGTCAGGAGGTGGCAGCAATGACTTGAGGGGTTTAAGGGGTGACATGATCCGTCCGGTTCACCTGGTCCTTCACCCGCCCCAGGAGCCGCATGACCAACCGATCATGGTACTCCCGTTGCTCCGCCCGCTCCTCAGCGCTCAGCTCGACATCGGTCTGCACCATCTTGCGGCGGTTCTGGTGGAAGAAGAGTTGCCGCTTGAGGCTGGCAATCCGGGCTGTGCGATCCTCCGCGGTCATAGCGTAAGCTCAGTCGGCGGTTCTCTTCTACCACGGCTCCCTGGTGGCGTCAAGGCACTCAACGGGCTCTCCTAGGTCGCGAGCATCCGATCTCGGAACCCCTCGGGGCTACCGGGCTCACCGGGCGCCGATGGCCTGCCCCGAAGCGCGACCAGGGCAGCTTCCTGGTCCAGAGCCTAACGGCGCCGCGCCCAGCCGCGGCGTTCCTCCACATCCTGGCACCCGTGACACGTGGCGGACCGAAGCACGAGGCGGCTTGGCGGCCTTGCGAATCAATGGGCCGTGTCGGCTAAGCTCGTTGTTACCTATCTCCCCGGCCGCCCATATCGGCCTTTGCTCCCCCCACGCTTTGCGCGCATTGCGGTGAAGCAATCGCGGCAAAACAGAGGATGATCGCCGCTCAGCCGAAAAATTATTTGGCCTTCCTTTCCGCAGACGCTGCAAGTTACGTTATACAATCCTGAGATCCACTCCTCCAGCTCGGAAAAGCTGAACGCCTTCACGTTGATGGGCGTGTTGAGGTACTCGCGCGCGCCGCTCTGCACTCCAACTTCGGAAACGAGAATCCCGTAAGCTGCACCGACATCTTCGACGATGGTTTTGAGCGCGAAGAGTTTTTCTTGAGGGACTCGCTTTCTCCACAACTTGCACTCGACAACGACCGTGAACTCGATGCTAGAACGACGCAGCCCAAACCCGCTCATCGAAAATACACCAAATCTCGCCACAACGTCGGTTTCGACTGTACCGATTCTGGCACCATGAAGCAGCTCGCCCACACTGACGCTGCAGCCGGGAATCTGTCTGAAGCGAGCAGCAACCCGTTCCTGAAACGCGCGCCAGTCTTCGGTTTCCGATTCAGACATTACTTTCGCTCATCGAGTCATTACAAACCTTCGTGCAGCTAACGGCGTCGCGGTTAAGCCGCCGAGTGAACTTGCGTGGGAAGCCATAGGCAAGCGAAAGAGGGTGGCTTTAGCCGCTTGATGGGCCGCGGGAGCGGCCCAGAAATCGGCCCCAACTGCGACGCCGATGGGGCCGAAGGCAAGCAGCCGCAGGCCCGCGAGCGTCTGCCCCATCGCTCCAAGCTAAGCTGCAACGCGGTCTTCGCGCCGTTAACTTAATGCCCTTGTTACGTGGCTCACGGCCACACTCTGGCGCCATGCTTAGTTGTTCCGCTGGCAAGAATCTCTGTTAGGTGCTCCGGCGAGAGTGGCGCCCGGTACCCGGACGGGTCGCGGAAGTTCATGCCTATGGCGTAACCAAAGCCATAGGAGTTGTAGAGCGCGATTGCGCGCTGCTCATCGCGACGGCTTGGGCAGCGGAGGATTGCATAGTATAGCATCATCTTGGCGGCGTTGCGCCCGGCTTCGGCTGGAGTCATGTCCGGCCACGGCGACGGCTGCCCACCGCCAAATATGTGCTCCCCCAGCTTCTCCATGTACCAGAAGCTGAGTTCGTGGGCTGCGGCCGCTAGCGCCTCCTGGGACCAACGAAGCACCACGCGCCACGCACTGTTTGACAGTTGCCGACGGGTATCGGGGCGTGATGGGATTGACGACTCTGACTCCAAGAGGGTGCGGCCCCTAAGGGTCCGGAAACGAAAGCGACGTGACAATCGCCAGGATGCCGGTACAACCCCTACGGTTAGCACTCCGCTGGTGCCTCTGCCTCCGACTCGAATTTGCGGGCGTGAGAAGTGGCGCGAGGCGACAGAGAGACCTAGGCGGGCTCGGCGAACATGGTGATGGAGCTGTCGTTGAAGGCGGCTCTGCGAGCAACAGAATGACTTTACTTCGCCGATTCCCTGCAGGACGAGGCCACCTCGGTCGTGCATGGCGAGCATGTGGAGGTCGGCACCCTTGGCCATTCCGGGTTCCTCCAGGCGGGCGACCAGCACCGCGTCTCCTACATAGAGACGGGTGTGTGGTGCCAGGAGACCACGTGTTCGCAACTGAGTCATGAGTGAAATGCATGGGCCCACCGACAGTAGTTCTGCGAGGCGGCCCTGAAAGCAATTGACCACGCGAGAGTAGACGAAGGCGATTGCTCTGGCACATTGTTGATTCGTCAGCCGCGATCTGCGCAATGACGGCAGAACGGGACCACGTCCCTCGTACGGCCCCTCGGTAAGAAAGCGACGCAGCAGTTCGTCCCGTTCTTCGAGGGTACTGACAGCTTCAGCGACCGAATGGCGAAAAAGCGACTGAGGATCATCGCCTGAAGGAAAGATCGCCCCGTGGCGCAAACCCCTTCTGAGAGACCGATAGAGATCCTTCGCGAGCGGGCGTGGCAGCATCTCGAGTGATGCCGCGGATGCAATAGAGGCAGCAAGCGTCGAAATCACCAAGTCCTCCTGATCTGTGCAATCGGACGCTTGGTCCACTTCAAGCTCGGGCCTCTACTCGGGTGGGACACCAAAATTTTGAGAATGCCGGTCAGCACATCCCACCCCTAAGACTTTCAACCGCTGGGGCTATTCTCTGCGGTTTCGCGAGGGCTTGTCAAGGTTCCTCCAATCCACCGTTGCCGGCCAAGACTGGGCAGCACACTCCCGTTCTGGCCGCAACGGATTGGCGGAATTTCCCTATCGCAGAGGAACAATACACTCCCGGATGTCATTCGACGGATTGTTCACCAAGGCCCTCACAGGGTAGGCCATCATCTCATGGGCCGGGTACGGTTTGAGAAGCGGGATCAGGATGCCTGGGTCCTCGATCGAGGGATCGAGCCAGATCGGCTCCGCCTCCCTTGTCAGGATCACCGGCATCCGTGGATCGGCTGCAGGAGTTTGTTCGCCTCCGTCGTGATGATCGTGCAGGTCTTAATTTCCTCGCCGTCCGGGGAGGTCCAGGTGTCCCAGAGCCCCGCGAACCCGAATGGCTCCCGGCTCTTGAACACGATGTACATTGGCTGCTTCCCCCGGCCCCGCTGCTGCCACTCGTAGAACCCATCGGCGACGACGAGACACCGCCGCTTCCGGAGAGCGATCCGGAAGGCGGGCTTGGTCGCCACCGTCTCGGCGCGCGCGTTGATCATGCGGTTGCCGATCGCGGCCTCTTTGGCTCACGATGGGATGAGTCCCCACCGCATCTCCGTGAGGGAACGGGTCCCGTCGTCGCTAACCACAACCACCGTCTTCGTGGGCGCGATGTTGTGACCTGGGGGAGTTGCCCTCTCATCGGTTATCGTGGCGACGCCAAATCGCTGGGCAATGGTGTTGAGATCCACGGTGCGGGTGAATCGCCCACACATGCCTCGCCCTCCTGGCCTCCCCTAGTGAGGTACCTTGAGGCGAACAAGAAGTAGGTATATAAGAAGAACCAGATCTTCGCGATTCTTTTGTCTGGCCGTCGGGAACGCCATCGGGTCAGGGTGGGGGTTCGCCTTACATATACGCGGCGATAGTGCTTAGTTGCCTGCCCTTCAGACCCTGAGTGCCTGTTTCTTAGCCCGCAATAGCAAAGGGCTAATCCTGATCATGTCATCCTTCTGTTCGATCTTGTCCATGTGCTGCTCAAGGAGATGAGCGATGAAGTAATCAACGACATCGCCTAACGCCCCGGCCAGCCTGATTGCCTCCCCGATCTCGTGCATGAATTTCTGCTGAAACTCTCCGATGTCCCCGCCGATCTCGTCGGCGATCAGGAACATGATGAGATGATCCGTGACCTTATACCGTCCGAGGCCCGAGAAGGGTGAGAGGACCAGTGTGCACTCCAGATGTCCTGCCCGCTCGTGCTTGTCAAGCGCCTTCCACAACTTCTGCTCGTTGTAGTGAAAGCCCACGAAGTTCCGCATCACGTCGATGAACGAGCGTTTGCCCCTCGTGGACAGGATGGTTCTGCAGGCGCGGCGGACGCGCTCCAGAGCATGTTTGGCCCGAGCATCATTCGCTGCCGCCGCGTCGAGCAGGCCACCGGACTTCTGGTCGAGGGTAGCGAACGCCCGCATCGCTTCGTAGAGGTGACCACACATCAGCCTGAACAGGTGGCCGAGTTCGCCATTCAGGATCGCCTGTTCGGCCTTGCTGCCTTCGCCTACGCTTTTTCGCACGACAATGAGCAGTTTTTGCAGATGCCGAACATCATCGGTCGCCAACATGAGGCGAATCAGCGGAGTAGAAAACGGCTCGTCGCGGGGGAAAAGTAGTCGCACGTCAAACTTCAGCCTTGTGACTGGGGCTGTCGACGCGGGCTGCGTAACCGCGACCCGGTTGCCCTGGATCGGGAGCAGCACCGCAATGCTGGCCTTCAGGGCTCGAGCCAGGCGCTCAAGCATTTTCATCGACGGATGCCTATCCCCGGTTTCCCATCGGTTGATCGTGTTCCGCGAGGTGCCGACTTTGGCGGCGAGTTCGCGCTGTGACCACCCTCGCTTGACGCGAATCTGTTTAAGGCGTCGGCCCCATCGCTTCCAGTCAAACGCCATGGAGATATGATACCAATTTGGTATCTACATGGCAAGGTCTTCTTTGTGACAATGTAGGCGGCTGTCAAGAGTAGTCCACCCTTTGATCTTGACACGGAGGGGGCTGTCCTTCTAGGCTTTCTGGCACCCGGGTGAACTCGGGCACGGTGTGGCTCCGGGTAGGGGATACGGCGAGTGCCAAGAGGCCGCTCTGGGGCCTGGCACTTCGAAAAGGACGTCAGCGATAAGGAGAGAGGCCATGGTGAGCGTCCTACATGCAATCGCGTCGTGTCTCCTCCTCGTGTGGATCAACGCTGCCTCGGCGAGTGCCGAAGCTGGCTGGTTCCTGATGGTTCCTCCAGTCGATCAAGACCAAGTGAAAGCTCTACACCAAGAGCCGAGATTCACGGCGTCGGATGTCAAGGACAAGCGCTTAGCCATTGGCAAGCTGCTGAACACGAAGGCCCCATTAGCTCAATGGGATCGGATCGGTCCGTACGAGTCATCGCAAGCCTGCGAAGGTGCCAAGTCGGGTTGGCTCACTTTTTTGGCTCGCCCCACATCGTTTGAACGCATCTATCCAGGACGGGCTGAGCAAATCCGAAATGCTCGCGCACTTGGATCGTCAGACGCCGTGATCCATGAGCTACTCAGGGAGAGGATACGGGAAGCCAGGGGCGCAGGCTATTCCAGCGGGGAGATCCTCGCCATGGCAGTCTATGGAGTTCCCGCACCAGTGCCTCCGCTGCCCGGCTTCGGCACCGGCTGGCCGGCCGAAGAGGATCTCAAGCGGTTCGTTGAGAGCCCGGCCTTCAAAGCATTTGAAGAATCCTCTCAAAAGTTTGGGCGAGCCGTTCAGCAGATCGAGAAGAAAGAGCCGCAAGCGATCAGTCTCCTGGAAAGGATCTTCGACAATGGGGACAAGGCTTACCAAGAACATGGGTTCAGTGAGCTTGAGGACTGGCTCCTCACCAGAAACATGGTAAGAGAAACGAGGACAGAGGAAGGCCGGTGCCACCCTGTGTCCGCCGTGGACCCCTCAAGCCGCTAGCCCACTCCCCCCGGTGTAGAGTCCGCAGCCCGAAAAGCCGCTCCCGACGGCTTGGCCTGGGCTTCCTTAGGGGCTCCGCCTGGAGGAGCACATGCGGGACGCCACTCACGCCAACATTCGATCTGCGGCTATCGTCACCCCTCTGGATCGCCTTCATCGAGCATACCCTTATCCAGATGCTTGCTACCGACGATGGGCGGCGGGCTCTCCGTCTGCTGCGAAAAATCTGCAGTGAGGGCTCAGTGTTCAACGGGACGTCCTTGAAAAACTGAGGTTCCGAGGGGCAGTTTCCTGAGGCGTGTAATGCCGGTGGGGCCCTCGCCATCCCGCACAGAGGATCTCATCAATAGCCACCGGTCGTGGGCAAGCAACCGCAAATTCCTGAAGGGCGAACCACGGGCAGATCGGCGGCCCACCGGCTTCAAATAGCCGAGGGCCAGCCTCAGTTTCTTGAGGGATTCGTCCGCAACTCTCAACGGTTGTGGGCCTCAATTTTCTGAGGCGCGTTTGTAAACCTGGTACTGCCGGAGAGGCCAATAATCAATAGATTAGCGTGGCGGATACTTGCGTAGGTCTTCCACGCGGTGGCTGAGGAGTCTGCGTTCAAAATGTTGGAGTCTTTTCGGAGAGTTTCTTGAGGCCTCTTCCAGGATCATCCGGTGCTCATCTATAACTACTTGATAATACAAATGAAAGGAGAGGAAGCGGTGGTGGGCAGGGGCGGAATCGAACCGTCGACACCAGGATTTTCAGTCCCATCCAAATAATCCCAGTAGCAGATCATCAATAGCGGATTCGAACTCCCGACCTCGCGACTGCGAGGTGCAATTTTGGAAGGCTTCCCACGAAAGCGGTTGAAAAGTTGGGCCTACTATGGGCCTACTATGGGCCTACTGGACAGATTGCACAAAAAATGGGCTAGGCAAAAACGCCTAACCCATTGAAAAGGCTGGTTGCGGGGGCAGGAGAGGTACGTACAGTTTACCTGGAATCTCTTGAAATATCAGTAGGTTGACTGAAGCCTTAACGAAAACACCCCCCAGATTCAGCACGAGGAGAATTGGCAATCCAGCGAAACCGAGTTTTGTTAAGCTTGACGTCTGGACCGTCACCCTTAACGTCGTGGATGTCAAACCTTAACGTCGGCCCGCCAGAGTTCATGCAAGTGGTTTCCCTAGCATTAACGTCCAGACGTCACGCTTGACGTCGATCCCTCGAGTCTGATGTCGTCGCTTTCGGCAACGTGCTGAGTCTCCACAAAGCGCCACGGTACGACGCGTGACGTCTTCAATCCTTCCCAGGGCAAGTTTCACCTCAACCCGCATCCTCCGACAAAGCCGATCAGCTGACTCGATGGCACATCTGGTATCTGCCCTGCCACGAATGTTGCCGTCGATTCCGACCAACAGCTTTGCACATGCGCCGAAGATGGAAAACGGTGCTGCTGTCCTTGCCCTACGACTCCGCCCCATGGTAGCACATCGCTTTCCTTCTGACGCCGGAGGGCAGTCGCCCATGGGCATTACACCCCCATAATATGCACTAGCCCCCGACTGAGGTTGAGTGATGTAACCTACACTCCCGACCCCGGACAGCATGGCTCCCCAAAAAGCTTGACAACTCCGGGCAGCACGCGATAGAAAGCTGACATCAAAGGTGGTCCTCATGGGCCCGGCTGTCTATAGCGTTTCAGCCAAGTCTTGCGATTCGGTCGGCGTGCGACAGAGCATAGCCCTCTTGGGTGTACCTTAGCCTGAGAGGGCGTTCGTGTTTTAATCGCCGGGTCACCTTGGCTCTGGGAATTTGATTCGGGTACTAACGGAGACCTTCTAATGCTTAGCAAACTTTGGGAAATGATCTTTGGAGCACCGACAGGATCTAGCTGGATTGATCTTGATGAAAGGATGCGGGCGAAGCTCAAATTTTCTGGTGTGATATCTTTTATTGTTTTGGTCGTCATTGTCCTTCTGTCCTTGTACTACTACATTCAATTACCTCCTCTGAAGGCTTTAGTTGATAAGCTCATAGGAGATATCGCCACTTCAATAAAGACACGGGAAGAGATCCCAAAGTGGATAATCACCGTTGGGACATTCTTTTTCAGCATTATGCTGATCGTTACATCCGTTTTCTTTTGGGCACTAATTGACTTGGGTAAAGTGCACTACAAACTGGATAGGTTGACGTTTCATATAATTGGCTTTGTGCAGCAACACATATTATTAATGACAAGGGAGGCCCTCGGTTGCCCTGATAGCACTGAGTGTAGAACAAAAGCTTTGGCGGCTGATCTGACTGGCAGAAGAAGATTCATGAATGATTTCTTCTATCATTTTGCGAATATGGATGCGGTGGGCGCGCATAATCAAAAAGACAAGAGACGGCAAGTATTCCTGGAGTGGACCAAATATTACATGTTCAACTATGCATCAATCATCTGCTTGCTTATTCTGTTGTGGATCACCTTTCTTGTGGTAATAAAGGCGTCCTCAGTTCGCTGGTTGGGTTTGATACCAGGAGTATCATTCGTCGTCGTTGTCTGCTTTTGGGTCCAAAGGGGACTGGCCTTTAAAAGGTCTCTGTTGGAATTGGCTGCAGATCAAATTAGAGCATTTGACAGGTTTGCTCGCGGGGACTTCATTACTCAGGCGCGCTCCGTTATTGGGAGCTGCGGGGAAGGCAGATGTCCTTTGTGATTAAGATCGAGGGAGTGAAGTACACCTGGGACCCAACAAAGTCGACTCCGGATTGGCCAAAACCAGCCGATGAGATGCGGCAAGTTGTTATCCGACTAAAAAAATATAACGTTGAAAAAATAATAGACTTCGGTTGTGGACGGGCAAGAAATGCGGGTCTGCTAGCGACGAATTTTAGTAGGGTCTATCTTGTAGAGGTGCAAAAGAACATGAGCCTCGTGAAGGCGTGGATGCAGAAGTACAACTATCCGCAATGCACTGCATTCGAGTGGGAGGTATTCAAGAAAGCGAAGATCAGAGCGGACGCCTGCCTTCTAAGTTGCGTTTTGCATACGCTTCCGAATAGTAATTTGAGGAAACAGATTATCAGCACCATCAGGAGCAAGCTTACCAACCGTGGACTTGTGGCTTTCATAACGCCAGCACATGATTCTAAGTACAGGGAAAAGCACCTCAAGGATAGCAAGGTAGAGGGAGACGGCGTTGTAAGGTTGTTTTCTGATAAGACGTTTTCATTTTACAAGAATTATGAGTGGGAAGAATTTCTGGAATTTATCAATGAGGTGGGCCTGAGGATGTGCGAAAAGATTCCTGGAGACCATAGGTATATTGCGCTAGCGTGTCCAAAGGCTAAAGAAGTAGTAACGGGTTAACTGGGCGAACTTCTTAGGAAGGTTCTGATAGTTGGCGCGTTGAAAGAAAGTTTCGCGAACTTGAAAAGGATCCTTGCCAAACAACTCTCCAGATGCTAAGCGCCACAAAAGCATCCTGATAATTTCCACCGAATTGATGGTTGCAATTGACCTGCCTCCAGGTGTTGTACGACTCCCCATGTTGGTCATGCGCATGTTTGGCCGGTCCCCAAATTCTGTACCACTGCTAGGGAGAGTCACCGGCTGTTTTGGGCCTCGTTCCGCCGAGCCTCGATTAGCACATTGGCTTCCTAGAGTGACTCGAACCAGTGGGCATTTGTGAGGACCGGCGGGTTCCGGTGGACCTTGCCAAGCCCTTGCAAATCGAAGAGGATTGCCGCAATCGCTAGACGTCTGAGGACGGGTATATACTGAGCAACTTACCCACATCTGAAAGCACTGCGTCTATCAATCGTAGGCGCTACTCACTCAATAATTAGGCGAGACAGAGGGATGACCTTACTAGTCGCTTGGCGAGATACACAGACCATTCACCTTGCTGCTGACTCCCGCTTGAGATCCTTCGTGGGGACAGGGGGCGCGGCTGACGTGGGAGCGAAGGTCGTGCCGCTTGACTGCCGGATCCAAGGGCCATCTCCTGCTCGAGGATCTCCTGCTTGGGTGCAGAGCCGTCGACTTGGATTGGCGGTCGCGGGCAGTGTAACGACGGCTGCCGTGTTACAAGCAACTCTCGGATCTGTATTGACCTCCTTATCAAGCATCGCAGGTGGGGGCATCGACATGGAGGCAATCGGTTCCGTAGTCGAAGCGGTGTTCCAGCAGGTGACCAGAGATGTCTGCACGGCGATCTTCCAAAATGGACTCGCGGAGCTGATCGTGTGTGGCTACTGCGACACTGCTCGAAGGGCTCGCGCCTTCCTTCTAGACATTGATGCGACCGCCTATCCGATACGCGCAACGACGACCGAGATCCTGACCACCGCAGGCGTCGAGTACCGTGGTTCTGGCCGACCCGCAGCCGTAGCCGCGGCGCGGTCCGGGACGCCTCCGCTCGCGGTCTTGAAGCAAGTGATCTTGAACCCAAACGTACAGGCCGTTGGCGGTGCAGTGCAATACGGACGAATCGAGGGACAGGATTTTCGCTTGTTCCTGGTACGTGATTATGAAGCAGATCATACGGCGCGGACCGTAAGAGTCGCGGTCTTCGCGCACGGACTACCCGTTTACGGCACGGTCGACCTGACTCTGCCTGCAGGATATGTCGTTGCCGGACGTGCAATTGATCCATTCGCACAAGACATCAACGCTCTAATCTCTCAAGGGTACCAAGTATCGTGACGCGCAATCGCGTAACCAGCCGCTCTAGGCGACGCCCAAGAGTGGGCCACGCCTGAGCGCCACGACGTTCGATGGCAGAAACGCTAAAGCAGAGGGTCGCCGCTGGAGACGATTCCCACTCCGGCGACGAGGTGAATCGTGCGCGGATACCTGCAACCTCAACTCGGCGGCATGAAGCAAGGGTTCACGAGTTGTGTTATGTCCATTCCGGAGTCCAGCGGGCTTACGCTTGGGGTCATCGCCAATGGGAGGACCTTTGAGCTGACCTGTGCGAGGGGCTCCTGAACGAGACCGACCATTTCCTCGGCACGGTGGTACTGAGGCAATCGGGGGAGCGCCGGACCGACCCGCTGGGGAGGGTCGTCGACGTCTTCGATGTTGTGGACGGACAACAACGACCGACGCCACTCGCGCTGCTAGTTTTGGCGCTGTTCGAGAATCTCCGTGATCAGCCTCTTGGTAAGGGGATTTTGCTCGACTTCGTGGAGTACGACGGCGTTGCGTGCCTCAAGCTCGGCGGGGTTAACACCCAGTATTTCATGAGTCTGATTGAGTCAGTTTCGGAGCCTGAGCAGTCGGGGACATAGGTAACAAAAAAGTCCGGGGACATGGGTTACACGTTCCGGCGTTTCAGTCTACCAAATGCATCCTCGATTCGCATGTGTTTTTCGAGGAGGCGTCCGAGTGTGAGGGGCCCGAAATAGACGTTCCAGATGCCATCATCGATTTCTTCGAGGCCGACATACTCCCCGACACAGGTAATGGAGACGTTGACCCATTGGGCGTTCCACCGAATCCCCCCGTTCGCGCTCACGTACCGGGTCTCGAACCGGTCGGGGTATTCCAGTGGGGGCAGCCGGTCGGGCATTGCCCGCGGGGACGGGTCATAGACCGACGCGGGGGGTTGCAGATCCAGGGCTTCGTGCGGGCGTTCAGTGTTAAACTCCTCGCGGAAGTGATTGAACTTACGCTGTTGTGCACAACAGTTCGCCGCCGGGGGGCGAGTGGTTTCGGCTTTGAGGGTCCGATGCATGCGTTCATGCCGACCGTTTTGCTGGGGGTTGCCCGGTTCGATGAGCTCGGGGAGGATCCCGAGGCGCACCCACCACGCGGAGAGCGGCGAGAGTCGGGCCAGCGGGTTGGTGGCGAAGGGCACGCCGTTGTCGGTGCGGATCCGCTGCGGTCAGCCGAACTCGTTGAACAGGCGGGTGAACACGGGCTTGGCCTCCCCGACAGCCGTCGAGAGCAGGGCTTGACAGCCGAGCAGATAGCGACTGTACCCATCCGCGACCGTCAGGGGGTAGCAGGCGCGGCCATCCCCGGTCTTGAACTGCCCCTTGGCGTCGGCGCTCCACACGTCGTTGGGCGCCAGGATCGAGCTGGTGGGCCTGCCCGGGTGCCCGATGCGCCGCCGCTGGCGCTTCTTGGGGACCAGCCCGTTTCGGCTGAGGAGCTCGCAGACGGTGGAGCGTCCGGGCCAGGGCCAGATGGGATGGCGCTTGCCGAGGATGGACAGCAGTTTCTTGGCGCCCCAGGAGGGATGCCGCCGCCGGGCCTCAAGAATGGCGGCAACGGCGTAGTCCGGGGTCTGATGCGGGCAGTTGCTCGGTGTTCGTGACCGCTCGTCGAGCCCATAGGGGCCGTACGTGAGATACCGGTCGATCCACTTATAGCCGGTTTTTCGGCTGATGCCATACAGCTCGCAGAGCTCCGTGATCGACAGGGTGCGCCGCAGATGATCCGCGATGAACTGAGTTTTCTGGTCCATGGGTGACATTTGCCTCCAGGGCATAGGGCACCTCCTTCGGTGCCCACAAGTATGCCTAAAGTGTTACCCATGTCCCCGGACTAAAATGTTACCGATGTACCTGGACTGTACCCTGTCTAACTCCGCGCTGGAGCGGACCGAGTACCTCCCCCAATAAAGTGAACACCCACACCTAACGATGGAGGGGGTGTCCCATGCGAGGTGTCAAGCGCTGTCAGGGGTCCACAGGACGGATGAAGAAGCATCGCTACAGCCACGAGTTCAAGGTGACGGCGGTGAAGATGGCCACTGCCCCGGACATCGAGACGAAGGCCGTGGCCGAGGCCTTGCACATCCACCCCTTCATGCTCTCGCGCTGGAAAAAGGAGGTCCGGGAGGGGACGTTGAAGGGGTTGGCCCACCCCGATCTGAAGGAACGGAAGGCCGTGGAGGTGACCGTGGCAGAAGAACAGCGCATCCGCGACCTGGAAGCGGCCCTGAAGAAGGCGGGCATCGAGAACGACCTTGTAAAAAAAGCGGTCCAGTTCAATGTGGAGCGAAGTCGGCCATCTTCGCGTTCATAGACCGGCACCGCGGTGAGTACGGGATCGAGTTCCTCTGTCGGCAGTACGAGGTCTCGACGAGCGGCTACTCCGCCTGGCGACACCGTGCCCCGAGCGCGCGAGCGGAGGCCAACCACACCCTCCTGCAGGGCATCGAGCGCATCCATCGCCGCTCTCACGGCACCTACGGCAGCCCCCGGGTCGTCCGGGCCCTGCTTAGACAGGGCGTCGCCGCGAGCGAGCATCGCGTGGCGCGGCTCATGCGCGCGGCGGGACTCAAGGGCCGTGTGGTGATGGTGACCCGCCGGGCCCCGGGCGTGCATCGCGTCTTTGAGGCCACCGCCAACCTCAGGGTGGGCACCGCTCCACCCGCAGCAATGAACCAGCAGTGGGTGGGCGATGTCACCTACCTCAAGGCCAACGGGCGCCCCTGTTTCCTCGCCACCGTCATGGACGGCTCCTCGCGCCGCATCGTGGGCTGGGCTCTAGGGTCGGACCGCACGGTGGATCTCACCGCGCGCGCCATGCAGCGGGCGATCCGCACGCGAGCGCCTGCGCACGCGCTCATCTTCCACTCCGACCGCGGGATCGAGTACGGGGCGTATCGCGCCCGCGCGATCCTCGCGCAGCACGGGATCCGCCCCAGCATGAACCGACCCCGGTGCGGCCAGGACAACGCCCACATGGAGTCGTGCTTCCACACCATGAAGATTGAGTGGATCCGAGGCCGGACCTTCGCGACATTCGCTGAGCTCGAAGCGGCGCTCACGGCCTACATCCGCTTCTACAACCACCGCCGCCTGCACTCCGGCATTGACTACCGCACGCCCGAAGAGTATGAGAGAGTGGTGACGTGAAGCCGTGTCCACTTTTTCGGGGGAAGATCACCGGGGGCTCGCGTTCCTCGCCCTCCGGCCGCTGCCCGCGGGCGTTAGGCCGAACGGCACGAGTGCAGCGCGGCATCCCGAGGGTCGTCCTAAGGGCAGAAGACCTACAAGAGCCGTCCAATGCTCCCTCTACTTGTGCTGTTCGGGCGATGCGCCCCTCGATCGATCGTTCTGCCGCGTGGGAAGGGTGCCCGGCAACGGTATGCCGTGGTGCGCGGAGCAGACTGGCAGTCGGCTCGAAATGTACGCGACGCACCAAAGCATGCCGGGCCTGCGATGCGGATCGAGCCGAGCCCCACCATTCGCCCTCGCGTGTTTGCGCAACCGGTCGCGTGACAGCATGAAGAAGCTCGTATCGATCGCAATCGGTGAAGGCGCGCGAGCGGCTCGTCGACGCTATACTCCTTCCATCGAACAGCTCTCAACGCTTCCCCTGATCATTCAAGGCGG
>OBEQ010374220.1_pt1 | contig 39151 bp, 32 predicted proteins | sample 1670901 | NCBI WGS metagenome assembly OBEQ01 (sample SAMEA104232315, study PRJEB22302) | groundwater metagenome | biome: forest; feature: aquifer; material: groundwater | place: USA | collected 2011-08-07 | depth 5.4 m | reverse complement strand
TGTTTCGCGCCTATGACGGAATCACTGAATCCGGCCGGAGCGGGAATCTATGACGAAACAAACCCCGCAACCGTTCATGCTGCTCCAAGCGTCGGCGGCATTGTTGCGCAAATTATCGGCGTGTTTTTCGGACTTCTGGGAATTATTTTTGTGGCGCTCATGGTCTATGGAGGCTTTGAGTGGATGACGGCGGCGGGTAATCCCGAGCAAGTGAAAAAAGCGCAAAAGCTCATGCTCGATGCCGTTCTCGGCGTTTTGGTGCTGATGGCGGCGAGCTTCATTTCCTACTGGGTGCTCTATACCATTTCAACAAAAGTTGTTCAGTAGCAGCTTATAATCTCTATGCTGCACATCTATAAAAAATTCGTAGCAGCTGTGTGTATATTCGCAAGTTTGTCGGTTACCCATGCCGCGATTGCGCTTACAACACAGGAAATTCTGACTGGTCCGGAAACAGAAACCAGCAAATCATTTCAAAAACTCCCCACGCCATCTCCAACTTATTCTCCGGCAGAAACCGTAAGTAACACTTTGAATATTATTTTTGGGTTTATCGGGATTTTGGCGGTAAGCTTTATTATGTATGGCGGATATCTGTGGGTGACCAGCGGAGGTGAGCAGGACAAAGCGAAGAAAGCTCAAGGTTTATTGGTGGACGCCGTTATCGGGCTTGTGGTACTCGCGACAGTGTGGGCACTCAGCTACATTGTCATCAAGACGTTAGCAGAACAAGTCATCAAACCACTCTAATATGGTTCTAAAAACACATACCGCAACAATCCTTTTTTGCGCGCTAACAGCCATTTTTTTCAACAGCGCTTCTGTTGCGGATGGTGCGTATAGCGACACGTTTTTGGGTGGAGGGCAGTCGTGCACGCCGGTACCCGGAACAAGCCCCGTGCAATATACCTGTCCGCAGGGCCAGCAATGCAACAGAGTCGGTGGTACGCTGAAATGCATTTCCTCTTCCATGGATTTTTTTGGCGTATTCGGCATCACATCGGCGGCAAGGGGGTCTGATGCAGCAAAATACAGTCCGCTTCGCTTTTGTGCGAATGCGATCAATTGGCTTTTAGGATTATTGGGTATTTTTGCCGTTGCGGTTATTCTCTATGGGGGGGTTAAATTCATGACTGCCGGTGGCGAGCAGGATAAGGCAAAATCAGCGTCCAAAACCATTATGTATGCGGTTGCCGGCCTGGTCACAATTGCACTAGCCTGGGTGATCGGGTACGTGATTCTCAACAGCATCACAAAAATTTTGAAGTAGACAAAAGGGCTAAAAAATGCTATAATGTAGAGGTAGAACGGTCTTTGCCGAAAGCGAAGGCGGGGAAAAGGTACCTGACACCTTTTCCCACCTTTTCCATATGCGAAAAAAAACAATTCAAAAAAGCAAAAACCCACTGACGCTCCGCCCGATACGCCCGGAGCTCTTTTGGGATGTGGACCCAAAAACGATTGATACGAAAAAACATGCCAGGTATATTATCGAGAGAATTTTAGAGCATGGTACCATCAGAGAGATGCAATGGTTGGCGCATCGTTTCAGAGCCCACAACATCCAAAGAGTAATGGCTCTGCCTCGCGTTCAGCTAAGCAAGAAATCAAAGGGATTATGGCAAAGCGTTTTTCAAAGCAAATAATTCCATTGGACGAACTCCACCTTTCCTGTCTGCCAAAGGCAACACAGAATGCTTTTCGGCATGCAATAACACTGCCGCTTTTTTCTTTGGGGGGGTGGTACTTAGCGGGTGGCACAGCGCTTGCATTACAGGTTGGTCATCGCCAATCAGTTGATCTTGATTTTTTTACCACAAAAACATCCTTTAATCAACACGCAACAGAGCTGGCGCTGGCAAGAACAGAATATTGGGAAACAACACATCAAGAACGAGGAACGCTTTTTGGACTTTTAAAAAAAGCAAAAATGAGCCTTATAGCATATCCGTTTTTTATTCCCTCAACACAAGTTCTCACATGCGGCACCGCTCGCATCCTTCTTCCTTGTGATATCGCAGTTATGAAAATTATTGCAGTCAGCCAGCGGGGAAGAAAAAGAGACTTTCTTGATTTGTATTGGTATTGTACAAATCGCGAATCACTGGGAGATGTTGTTGGACGCATATTCCGCCAATATCCACAGCGACACGATTCGGCGCATATTCTCAAAAGCCTTGTGTACTTTGAAGATGCGGAAAGCGATCCAATGCCCACCATTTTTTTCAAAGCAACATGGATGAGCATTAAAGCATTTTTTCGCCGCGAGGTTCCCAAAATAGCACACAGCCTTCTCGGCATTGGGTGAGAAATAATGGAGCAGAATAGGGGAAAAGGGGTCAGGTACCTTTTCTCTGAAGAAAAGGTACCTGACCCCTTTTCCCTCCCTGTGTTTTTTTGTGGTATACTTACAGTATGAATCCACATAAGCGGACAGTGGAGTATTTTTTGAAGTTGGCGGGAAGAAAGGCCGCCTATTTGCCGTTGGCGGTGCTGTCGGTTGCATTGGGCGCATTTGTCGTCGGCGCCATTGTAAACGCGGCAAGCCTTACGCCTCCAACGGCTGCCTATCCCGAAGGCCAGCCGCAGCTTGACCTTGGCGGCGGAGGCGGCGCAAGCAATTTATTGGACGCACTCAATGGCGGATCACTTGCGGAATGGCCTGGTTTTAAAAACGACACAGTTATCGGCGGACGACTTGGGTTGGGGCAGACGAGAAAAACTATTGGAGCAGGCACGATGATGATCGGCTATCCGCTGGATATGCAGATCGTTCATAAAGAAAGTGAAGATCCAACTCCCACCAACCCGCCAAACCTCTATTTAAATAAAAACGACGCGGCTGTATTGAGAATCGCATCGGGATCAACAAAAGAAAATGAAAAGCTCTATACGGGTGTGCGGCTTGACCGGATCGGCTTAGCACCAAGCACAAACTTTAATGACACATTCAGCGAAAAATGGTTTATCGGCATGGACAACGCAACGGACAATCTGGTTATCCGCGCAAACAGCAGTGAAAATCTTGTGAGCATCGACCCATCCAAAGGCGCGGCGTGCTTTGGTGGGATGTTTAAGGATTTATCCAGAGGAAGCGGAAATGTCGTTGCAAAATATAAAGGCTCTGTTGGCGGTTATAAAGGAGCAAATACAAAATGTCAAAACAATACACACGTATGTACTGTCGAGGAAATGCTACAGACAGTAAATTGCCAATCGGATTTGCCCGCTTACTCGTCAACATTTTCAGACCCAGCAAATGCTCAACAACAAATTTATGCATGGATTTCAAAAGGATCATCTGGATATACACTTTCTGCTTCGAATGATTGTAAGGGATGGAATTCCGATAGGGATACTATACAGGGGGCGGTCTGGGCTTTTAATAGCAAAGGAGGGTATAGTGGACTTTCAAAATGTAATGTAGATTTTCCATTTGCTTGTTGTAAATAGTATGATGAAATTTACTACAAAACACACGATAGCAGCCAGTAGCGTATTTGCAGTTGTAATGTTTATTGCCATTACTGCATTTTTTTCACAAGTTTCATTTAATGCTTCAGCAAATAAAACAGCTCTTCTTGTGGATGGCAAAGTATCCGGGTGTTATACTGCCGATGACCTAGGTATTGATGAAATTAGCTGCGAACTAGGAGGAAGCAGTTTTTGTAAAAAAGACGGCGGGACACCACAATGCGTGGATGCGGCGCTCATATCAGCTCGAAATGGCGCAACCATTCTTGATTGCGATATGTGTGGCTGGATTCAAGCAGGCTGCACAGATGATGATTACACCACCAACTGCAGATATTCCAGCTGTACTCGTGATGGCGGCACCAAAACATGCGATAAAGACAGCGATGCTCCTTCAACATGCGCAACTTTAACGCGAAGCTGGACAAGCGGCATAACTTGTCCCACTGATTGCACCTCATCAACACAAACATTTAGCTACACCTACACATGTACAACCGACGGCAAGAAAACAAAAGTCTATACATCATCTGCGGGTACCTGTAGGCCTTCCGCAAATGAGGTGGAAGAGTGTGATGTATGCAATGATACTGTCGGCGCAAATGACGCATATACGAGCTGTCCTTGGCCCCAAACATGCAGCGCTGCCCAACAAACAGCCGGTAAAGCAGTTGTGGATTGTACCGTTCCCTCGGGCACCCGCTGTAAGCCGACAAATTCCGGATCAACTACATTTAACAGTACAGCAAAGCGGTCACGAGAGAAATCATGCTGCACGATCAGTGATGATTATACGCGGACGTGCTCTCAAAACGTAAGTTCTTGTCCAAGCGGCAGCAGATGCGATGGTGGCAAAATAGTTGAAATCACAAGCTCACTTGTTCCGCCGAATTATACTGCGCCAAGTTTTCGCTATTCTGCATCAAAATCATCGTCAAGAGACTGCATAGCGCTTCCATCAGAAACACTTGAGACTTCTTGCTGTAGTGCAAATGTAAAATCTTGCACGACATGGCAGTGTACGAGAAATGGAGCTTCGGGTATCGATACGCGAACGTGTAAGCCCTATACTTGTTCGAATAATAGTTTCACTGCAGGCTCACCGGCATCGGAAAGTGGAAATTCATGCTCAACATACGCCTGCACCGCCGATGATTATGAGGTCAAAAAAAGCGTTAAAACAGCGTGTCCAACAAGTGGTCCCAATGATGGGAAGGTGGAAATATTCGGAAACAAAAAGAAGGCATCTTGTGTCGGAAACGACTGGACTAACGAAGAGTCTTTTTCGTGCTGTACGCAAAATAGTTGGGCGTGTAGCTATAGTCCAGATTGCAGCAACTCGAATGGCGGAACGACAATCACTCAAACATGTACTAATATCTCGTGTAATTATTCTCCACCCTCTGTTGCTAACGCGGCGAGTTATAGTGGAGGGGCGACCGTGAATAATGGTGCCGTCGCAAAACCCTCTCCGATCCCAAGCAAATACTGTGCAGATGAAAATTCAAGCCAAAAAGGAGGAGTGCTCCCAGACGGAGCTGACGGCAATACATTACGCTTTGTGAGTGGCGGCTGGAGCTCGAATAGTTTTTTGAAAAACACAGGCGCAAAGATTGGTGTTGGTACCGTGGCTGACCCAAGTAGCTTATTGGAAATCAGCAATGCAAGCACTGCGAGCGCTACGACACAGGTGCGCATTACGGATACTTCAAATAATCCTGAATTGCAATTGCAATATGCGGTAGATAGTCAGTTTGCATCAAACCAACACTGGGCTGTATATGTGCAGAATAAAAAATCGGATGGCAGTACAGGCGATAACAGCTTGCGCATCTGGGGCCTTGGGGAAGATCGAGTGATTATTGGCCAAGACGGCGCCATTCACGCCAAAAAGTTTTGCACTAATACAGATACTACCGCAACGTGCACCGAGATCACCGGCGGCGGAGGTGGCGAAAGCTTATGGACTAAAAACGCCACGACCAATGAAATTTCCTACGACGCGGCTGCTGTGAAAATCGGAAGTTTAAATGGTTTGGGAATAATTGGCGGAACATCATCTTCCAGTCCAAAACCATATACCTTTTTTAAGGGTTCTGCGAACCAAGCTATAAATATTAATTACACACTTCCGGCAACCATAGGTGCTGACGGACAATTTTTAAAACTCGGCGCAAGTGGCGCATTGTCCTGGTCCGACACAGGCGCTCCAGATTTGGCGCGGTACAGCTTTAACAATCTTTTGCAAAATGGCGGATTTGAAGGTGGTCCAGCGAGTTGGGGATCAAAAGTAGTAACGGAATATGCTCACTCCGGAAGGTATAGTTATAAACGCTTGGGTTCCAGTAGTGACGGGGGTGAATATTTTGAACTTGTTATTCCCGTAAAAAAGAATACTCGGTATTCATATAGTCTTTGGGTTAAGGCGGAAAACATCTCTGGCTCCGCTGGCGCAGCGGGTATTAGTCGATGTACGGGAACTTTAACGAGTACATGTAACCATACAGTCGGGGATGGTGATATAAATTTTGACAATACGACAACGTATGATTGGAAGCAATTTGTAGAAAAAAACATTGATTCACAAAATAGTGCATACATCAGGATCACCGTATTTGCATCTAATACTTCCGGCTCAATCTATATTGACGACATCATGTTTGTCGAAGGGCCGTCGATAATTGGATTTGATGAACACCACCTTGGCGATAGTGGGAATCAGTATATTTTGGGAAATCTTGGCATCGGGACAACAGCGCCAGAGAAACTTCTTCATCTCAAAACGACGCAAACGGGATCGGGTGAGACAATCGCAGCAGAAAACGCCGAACTTACTATCCAAAGTGGCAATAAAGGAAAGTGGGGCATCTATCATGATTTTGCATCAGAGGACCTAAGATTTTGGAATAGTGCCGATCAGCTTAACATTACAAAAACAGGAGTGGTCATTTTGGGAAAGAACCCGGTTTCCGTACCTCCCGAGTGGAGGTTGGCGGTATTAGGAGATCCGATTAATCCATTAACCACTACTGTCAATAGTACTCTAAGAAAATATTGTCAGTTTGGATATGTATTTGTTGACGATAATGGCAATGGGCAATATGATGATAATGAATGTAAAAGCACGCCCTTTGTGGTTGAGAAATCTGGCAATGTCGGCATAGGCACGACAAATCCAGTCGAGCGCTTGGAAATTAGAGACGGAAAAGTATTGGTAATAGATCCTAGAGCGGTACTGCACCCATCAGTCTATGAAGGGTCTTTTAACACAGTCTTTGCCGATAGTGGGATTGGTCTTCATATTGTGAATTCAAATACGACTGGCACTTCAATAAATTCACACGCCTTCCTTTCTGCAGATATGAGTACTGTGTATTTGGGCGGAACTCTGAGGAATGTACTAGCTTCGCCCACAGGGAAGCAAGTTGCAATTAGTAAATATGCCAAAGACAACACACTGGCCATTACAAATACGGGGAACGTTGTTATTTCAACAGGCCTTCTTACACTTGGCGAAGATAAAGCTTCTGGTACTGCAAATACTCCGGGAGCGCTTAAGATTTTTTCCGCTGGCGATGATGCGCTTTCCACATCGTTTGTCGCAGGTACTCAAACAGCGAATGCGGAGTACACATTGCCACTTGCAAGTACGAATGGCATACTCAGAAACACGAGTGGCGCCTTAAGTTGGGATGCAAGTGCATATGTCACTTCCGTAACAACGGGAAATGGTGTTTCTGCGACAAACACAGCAGGCGCCTTGGCGTTTACTTTAGGAGCCATAACTCCAACATCTGTAAATGGCTTAACGCTCTCCTCTTTGGCGACGGGATTTTCCATAGCGGGTGGTGGTACGACATCAAAAACACTTACTGTTTCGGGGGACGCCACGGTGTCGGGAACAAATACGGGAGATCAAGATTTATCGGGGTATGGTTTGAAATCAGGAAAGCTGAATCAGTTCGCAGCGACGACATCCGCAGAGCTTGCTGGTGTTATTACCGACGAAATAGGCAGTGGCGTATTAGTATTTGGAACTGCGCCCACATTTACAACATCCATTTTTGCGCCACTTATTCTTGGCGGAGCTACAGCGGATAATGCCCTCACCTTACAAGGAAATAATGCAACAACGGGGAATACACCTACGAGTCCGAATATTCAATTTAAAGTCGGTGACAATGGTAGCGTAGTTGCAATGACCATTTTAAATAGCGGCAATGTCGGCATTGGAACTGCAGCCCCCTCTGCAAACTATAAGCTTGACGTAGCGGGATCCATTAAGGCATCTGGCCTCCAACTAACCACAAATCCCGGCTCTAGAAAAGTCCTAACATCCGACGCTACCGGTATCGCAACATGGCAGGATCCGCAAAGCGGTGGCAGTGAAAATATGGTTACAAATCCAAGTTTTGAATTGGGGACCATGGGCTATACTTCAACCATTAATACGTGTGTAGATTTTGATACTGCCGAAGATCGCTCACAATACGGAGCGCATGTTGGAAGAGTTATAGTTAAGTCAGCAACTCCTTGTAATACTTACTCGATTCTCATTGGGATACAACAAGAGATACAACTTTCAATGGCGACCCCCGGTAAGTCATTTGTGGCATCCGCCTGGGTAAAAGCTCCAAGTGGAAGGAGTGTTTCTATTGAATTGAAAGCTGGGTTTGGGCCATCAGCAGGTACGCGCTATAGTCAGCAGCAGGCCATTACAACTAATGGTTCATGGCAGAAGGTGATCGTAGTATATTCTATTCCAACAACAACTGAAGCTCTAAACGATCAAACTGTGAGAGAATTACGCGCCAACATCGGTTTTGTAGCCAGTACAATTCAATCAGGCGATGTATTACTCATAGATGGCCTACAAGTAGAGGAGGGTACGCAAGCAACAAGTCTTAAATCACTTACTGTTCATGGTGAAAATAGTGGAGCATTGCGTCCATTTGATAAGCTATTTCTCTTTGATGGAAATGTTGGCATAAGAACTGCGTATCCGAGCGCCGCCCTTGATGTACAAGGGGTCATTCATGCAAGTGATAAAATAGCTATTGGTGGGACCAATTCCGGTAATACAATCCCGCGAAGTATGCTCCATATTTTTGGTGGACAGGATTTTGGCACAGATCTGAGTCTCGATGCAACTGGCGTAGGAAGCGGCACTACTCAAGGTCATCGCTGGCAGCTTATCTCTACGGCAGGTACTGCAAGCGAGGGCGCAGGAAAATTCTTAATCAAGGATGCGGGAACAGGCAGTACGGCAAATAATGTCCGACTTACCATCGATTCAGCTGGTCATGTGGGTATCGGCAAAGTGACCAATGATGAGCTCGAAACCTCAAAGCTTGTCATAAAAAGCGATGACGAGAATGGTGGATTTCATGTCAGCTTTCAAGGAAACGATACAACTATTTCTACAACTCCCTATCCCGTCAACGAAAGCCGACTTTTTGTAAGCCTGCAAAAAATGGGCGTAGGATTAGTACAGGGCGGTAGTGGAATTGAAATTGTCGGTACTAAAAAAAATCAGGTTAAATTAACATACTTTGTTCAAAATACTGGAACGCGGCCGCTAAAAGATATCACCATTGTCGATACCAATTGCAATGGTGGCAATCCCATTAATCCTTCAAAGAACGGGGACGACATTACTGGAGACACAGCTCCAAAAGGCATATTAAATGCTTTGCCTAATATGGGACCAATTGCTACTGCTGGCGTCACTCCACTCACTATAACAATGTCGGAATCATGGGAGTTTACGTGCACGACTGGTGAGCTATCAGTAGATATTGCATCCAGCAAAGTAACCGCAACCGGGTATAGGGACACCGATACAGGTAAAATAACCAAAATCGAAGCAACTACAGGGTGGAAAGCGACATTTATTTCACTTGGTAATCCATATGGTGGTATTTTAACTCCTTCAGGGACTGAACAACGCGGTGTTACACCTGCTGCGCAGCCCATAAGCCTTTTTGAAACAACATTGCGTAATGCAATCCCATCGAAAGACACTATTCCTAGTGCGATAACAAATGCAAAAGCAATTATTCCCCAAACCGCATGGGGATCATTGGCGTCGTATGTCACGATCACATGGATGAATTCCCCCAATGCTACGAAATATGAAGTATATCGAATAACCGAAAATAAGCCGAGCGGAATACTACTGCCATATCATCAATCGCCAATGAATGACGACCCTGGTCCTATACGAGACCTTGCGAAAATAAAATACAAAATAGTTGCAATTAATGCATTCGGAAAGAGTGAAGTAACTATTCCTTTAGAGCTTGGACAAAAAGCGGGAAGCGCTGTGGGTTCACGATTGAGCGATCCTGCTGCGCCGGCAAAAGCTGCTCCCGGTCCGATTCCGATCGATACTCCAGCAGCACCGGAACCTGCAAATATACCCGTGCCGCCCAAACAGACCACCCCGACTTCAGCGGCAACACAGCCGTCAAGCGCAGCACCAGAACCCGTGACCACCGCCCCTGTGCCGCCAACACAGACAGCCCCGACTTCAAGTACGGCGCCAACAAGGGGTAAGCGAGGTGGAGCTTCATCAGGAAGAGCAGGGGACTTACCATGGACACCTCCATAAAATATGCTATCGAAAAAAACTACAATCAAGAATATAAAGAGCACAAGAAGAAGGTCGTCACCAAAGGCAAAGACAACTGAGACTTTAGTTGCTCAAATTTCCCATACACCATCTCGCAACAACTCCACGTTTTTTGCAACACTGTTAGTCGGAGTGCTGGTATTTTCATTCTTCTCGGTCGCTTCAGCGCAGAGCATACTTGCTCGCCAAGCGCCCCAATGTGAAGGGTTTATGCAATGTACAGGATTATTTTTCAATAACCTGTGGTCAACGCTAACAGGAAGTCCAATCGCATCATCCAATGCACAATTTGGAGACCCAACTTCCGGATTTGAACAGGGAACAATACCGATTCCGCCAGGTGATGCAGGAAGCATTGAAAGAGCTGCCTTGGGAGGAGTGACCACAACCGAAGATACGCTTCAGCAGCTCCAAGTTGAAGAAATTCACACACCCAGTGATGGTCCTACCGCAGGGCCGGGTGGTCGCGAAAAGCATGATCTTATTTTGCAGCCGAACATGGATAATGTCGGCATTGGCGGCCCGCCAGGCAATTATAATCTTAATGTTTTTGGCTGGCAAGGAATATATGCCGATAAATATACAGGATCATCGCTGAATATTACGGGTATGGCAAATGTGGGTACGTTAATTGCACAATATTCAATCAAGACTCCCATGCTTTGTCTTGGCAGCTCGAGTGTTTGCCCCACAAGCGTTGAGGAGTTTGGACCATGGAAGAAAGTTTCGGATACGACAAAAAAAGATATTTATTTTAGCGAAGGAAATGTCGGGATTGGGACTGCTACGCCACAAGAAAAACTCCAAATTGGAGACTCACTCACACTGCATGATGGGGGTTGGAAGGGGATGCGAAGGAACGTGCGTTATTACGAAGATCCGTCTGGCACGAGCCATGATGTAAGAATGGTACAAGGTCCTGCGGCTGATATCATGATTAACGACACCGGGGATGTGGTTTTTCGCACAGCAGCGAACGGTTCAGTGGGCAGTAATGTTGATTGGGTTAATGGTTGGAAGGCAGGATCGATGATAATCAAAAACGATGGGAAAGTCGGCATCAGCACGGCGACGCCAATGGAGAAACTTTCGGTATTGGGGAATGTGAAGATTTTCAGCACAAACGAAAGCACAAAAAGTCACCAACTGATAAATGAAGGAATGTCGTTATCGCGACCAATAAGTAATCAAGAGCATTGCTCATGTGATATAGATGATAATAGTCGTGATTGTCCAGGTAAGTTTGTGGCGACTAGAAACCCTCTTAGTAATCAACTCGAGTCCGCATGTTACGATCAATATGTGAGGCTATTGTCACCTGGTGAGAAGGCAGATCAAGATGCTGCAAAAGCGGAAGCGCAAGCGAAGGGAGAGTCGTTTTTTCCGGCATTTAACAAAACGATATATGATCAATACGAACAATTGCCTGACAATAACTTCTATGTTGACGGACATATTGGAATAGGAACAATGGCAACATTACGACCTCTCGCAATTAAGGCGAGAGGCGACTGGCAAGAATTGATGAGCTTTCAAGACACTCAAGGTATGACACGATGGCATGTCAACATGTTTAATAACGCTGACAAGAAAGATGGTTTGAATTTTGCTGAATCAGGTGTCGCAGACAATAGGCTTTTTCTCGCTCGTGGCGGCAACGTCGGGATTGGTACGGCGAGTCCCGGAGCGTCGCTGCAGATAGCGAATACAACACGGGGGATAGTCATTCCAGCAAAATTGACATGTGGTCAGCAAAACGAGGTTAATGGTTTTGATGTGTCCGCAATACTTTTTCAATTTGATCCTGCCGGCGGATGCGGTGACTTTGCCTATATTGCCTATAAAGCAAAGGTGGCGGCTACTGATAGAACAGTATTAAGAATCAAGACAGGTAATGATGGATTTGGCTCGGGTGCTGAAGATGATATAGCATTAATGCCTTCGGGTTACGTAGGTATTAACACGGAAGATCCTCAATTCACACTTGATGTAAAAGGAGATATTAATGTGCGAGTTGCGTCTTCTGGTAATACGGTAGCAGATAATAATAAACTTAAACTTGCGCTTTCCAAAGAACGAATTGGTTTTGATGTTGCGGAGCTTTTTGATACTGAAGAAAAAGTTGAAGTGGGCGATGTGCTTGTTGTCGGTACTACAGAACGGAAGCTTAGAAAATCATCGAAACCCTATCAAGATGCCGTTGTAGGCGTGGTGTCTGGCGCTCCAGCGATACTTTTTGAAGGCTCACAACTCAAGATGGGGACTTCAGAAAAAGGATCTGATCATGATCGCAAACCTGCCGTTGCTTTGACCGGTAAAGTGCCAGTTAAAGTATCGCTCGAAAACGGGCCAATACACATTGGAGATTATCTCACCACCTCAAGTAAGTCGGGAATAGCCATGAAAGCAATCAAACAGGGAATGACAATAGGAGTTGCACTTGAGGGCTATAGCGGAAAAGGAAAAAATGAAGTGCTTACATTCTTAAGCATCAAAGAATCAAATACTTCCGAAGCGCTTAAAGAACTTTCTGATCGTCTGGAAAAAGTTGAGAAGAATATAAAGAAAAAATAAAAAAGGACCTATTAGTATTAGGTCCGAAACTAGAAGGAAATGAGCGGTCCCTGAAGAGGGAAGTCTCCTTCTACTTTTGCTCCACTGAGCGTTGTGATATCAGTCGGCTTCAAAATAGTGAAACGAACATTTTTGCCTAGGAAGTTGTTATTGAAAAGGTTATAGTTATATCCTGCAACCTTATCACTTGTTCCATAGGGGTATGCCCAAGCTCTATTTAAGCTCATAACAGCCATATGGGTCTTTCCCGCAGGGATGACCATGAAGCCGCTCTCTTTTACAAAATTCGCAGCACCGCTACTAGTGCCATCAATGCGAAGTGAACCGCCCTCACCTGAATAGGTCAGATCGACAAATGCGGCAGGCTCTACGGGTAGTGTTCCTTCCTGTGTCAATCTTGTGAATGTGATGATTTGAGTGCGCTCCCTTGAGGCTTCAAGGTATATATACGCGACAGGACCCGAATGAATAGCGTCACTAAGACTATAGTAACCCAAGCTCGAATCCGGCCCACTCAGCTTCGGCACATGGTGTACATAGAGCGTTCCTGGTCCTGGAGTTGGTGTTGCGGTAGGTATAGGAGTTGCAGTAGGATTCTGTGTTACACTCGCAGTCGCATTTACTGTCGTATCGATCTTGGTATCCGCAGTCGCATTGAGTGTGCCGTCAACCTTCACTTGTCCGAAATTCAGCGCGCATCCGCATGTGATGCTTATCGCCAGTATCGGTAATCTGGTTTTCAAAGTTCGAGTAATCTCTCTCATCTCATTTTCCAGTATACACCAACCACCCCCTTTGTCAATGCAAAATGCAAAATTTCAGCATGGTTATAACGAAAAATAATAGCAAAACTTGTTTAATTTGTTCATTTTGAAACTTTCTTGACAGGGAATTACCAATAGTATATACTTTTGAATATGAATACATACGCCGTTATAAATATAAAAATTGATCCTGCAGTTAAGAGTCGCGCAGCACGTGTTGCGGAGAAGCTTGGTGTAAGTATTAATGCCGTGCTGAGTAATGAGCTACGACGCTTTGCCATTGAAGAAAGCGTAACTTTTGATGTGCCTTCAATGCCAAACGCAACCACTCAGAGAACACTTACACGGTCTCGCGCACGCATTAAGAAGGGCGATTACCATCATTTTCAGAACAATAAGGCAGCGATTGATTTTTTGTGCACTGAACTTCAATGAATATTTCGTATTCGAAAAATTTTATTAAACAAGCAAAGAAATTACCTCGGCACGTTCGAGAAAAACTCATAGAACGCATAAGTCGTTTTAGTGAGAACCCTCTTGATCCGATTCTTCGAAACCACAAACTCAAAGGCGCTTATAAGGAATACGGAAGCATTAATGTTACAGGTGATTATCGAGCGCTGTATTATGCATGCGCCGAAGAAGTGATTTTTGATTGCATCGGCACTCATGCGCAATTATACGAATAAAAAAACCCGAATGAATCGGGTTGGCGAGGCTGGTCGTACTAGGGAACGACGACCGTAATGCTTGCCTTGGGTTCTAGTTCGAACTTCTGGCTTTGAGCACTGGAATAAGCCGAGGGAGTCGTCTCGAATGTCAGGCGGTTCACTTTGAATGTTGGGCCACTGTCAGACCAGCCAGCAACTCTTAACCAGATACACAGCGTAACTGTTTTGCCGAAGTTTTTGTAGCCAACTCCGAATAACTGTTTGTTCCAATAATCCGGTTCATAGAATTTTTTGGGAAAATAATAACCGTTCGGTTCATCAATTTCATTGTCAATGGAATAGCCGAGTCCATCACCATCACTATGGAGATAGTCAGACGGATTATCGATATACACCTCTTTAATGTAGACATATGCATCTCCCGCATATGGCCCTGCATTGGGAATCTGGATTTCCGCCCTGTATGCGATCATGTATTTGCCAGCAATGATAGTGGTCGGTGTTGATGAAGACGTTTTTACCGAATAGCTGGTGATTGGTGCAGGTGTTGGAGTGGGGGTAGGTTTGGGTGTCGGGGTCGGCAGAGGAGTGGGTGTAGGCGTTGGAATCTGTGTTGGTGCGGGAGTCGGCGTAGGGCTCGGAGCCTGAGTCGGCGTCGGCGTAGGTTCTGGTGTAGACGTTGGTGCGGCAGTGGGTGTTGGCGCAGGCGTTTGATTTGGAACTTGCGTCGGGTTTGGCGTGGTAGTAGATGCTGTGCTCGCACTCGTTGTCGGTGTGGCGCTTGGCGTTCCCGTCGATTGCGGATTTGCCGAGGTGGAAGTGCTTGGCGCAATACTTGAACTCACAGTCGACTGGCCCGTAGTGGGCGAAAGCTGTAGTTCGGGCACGGGCGTTACATGCTCAGCGCTTGAAGATGTGGTTGGCGTGGTTGTCTGCCCTACTTGAGCCGAAGCTTGTTGTGCCGATGTGGGTGTCGCAGTAGGCGAGTCGGTCTTCAGCTGTCCGGGGACGATCAATGTGCATCCTGCCAGTGCTATACTTGTCAAAGAGCTAATATTTCGTGCTTTCATGTCTTTCCTCAGGTCAAGCGTAGCGAAAGGGATGGCGAATGTCAAGGTTTGTGGTATACTTAACGGTATATGAAGCTTAGTAAAAAGCTTATTTTAAGTATCGCTGGAACTGTTTTTATTGTCGGAATGTTTGCCGTGTTTGTTCCTGCTCAAGCCGGGGTACTAAGGGCAATAGGGCAGTTTTTTGGTGCATCCCCAATACCTATTGCAGGAGCTGAGCCATGTGGTGATCAGGTGTCTGATAAACTTTGCCAAATGTTGCGAGATGGAACAGTTATTGAGGGATGTCCGACTTCTGAGGGATATACAGGTGAGTGTGGCAGTATTTATAATGTGACTCAAGCTTTTGTTTTTGGTAAATGCACAAAGCGGTCATGCTCTTCTTCGAGTAGTCAGTCAACCTCCACTGCATCTGCCGGCCATTTTTGTATTTTAGGGACCTGTATTGCAGGATGGGGAACAAGAGATCGTTCAACCACTCCCGGAGGGCGCATGTGTATTAATCGGGATTGTGTGGCATATGACTCGCTTGGCCCTGTCGATGGTCAGTGGTCTGATTGGTCGCCTTCAACATGTCCTGTAAGTTGTGGTGGAGGAAAACAAACTAGGACATGTATACGAGAAGGTAAGAACGGAGGAAAAACATGTTCACAAATTGATGGGGGTAATAATGAACAATGGTGTAATTCAAACCCATGTCCTAATAGGGATGGTGATAGCACCCCCGACAAAGATGATACATGTCCCGATGATTATGGCACGGGATGGGGTGGCTGTCCCGTTCCGACAGTGAAGGGAGCGGTGTTTCCAGGAGGCGGGTCTCGGCCATCAGGGTTTAATATCTCACTTGTTGACAGGGTTCATTGTTCAGACGAAGCAAATGGGCGATTCGTAGGATTTAATGCATACAACTATAATAAATTTAAGGTATATTTTACAGATAATAATGGATTAGTGACAGATGAAATTGATGGGGGAACCATAGATAAGCAATGTTCAGGCGATGTGTGTAATAAAACAGAGGCTACGAGTACTTTTAATGGCGATTACTATTTTGGAGTTGGCAGATTTCATGTTTCTGCTCCTCGTCGGGTCAAAGCTGTAGTCACGAGCAAATCTGGTCAAACAAATGAAATTGAAGGAGTATGTGATATCGCTGATAAATATAGTAATTGGGATACGTGGTCATATTCTGACGCAAAGTTTTATGGCGGTGAGACGTGTCATAATGACTATGTGAATGCATACTGGTGTTCAAATAATCAAACGATCACGTGTCGAGATACCCAGGGTTATTGGTGCTATAACGACGCTCGCGGGTGCGCATGGTATGTGAATGTAAGAGAGATACAGTGCTATAATCATAATCCTTAGTAAGGACTAGATTATGAAAAACACCATTACTATTATTTCTCTTTTTACTGTAATTATTTTCTCTCTCTTTATTGGAGGAATGAAAACGGAAGCTGCCGGTAAATTTTGTTTTTTGGGTTATTGTATCTCAGGATGGCCTTCTGGCGTTTCCGTGGTTGTTAATGGCGGCTGGAGTGACTGGAGCGGGTGTTCAGTAGAGTGTGGGGGGGGCAGAAAAACGCGGACATGCACTAGCCCAGCTCCGGCGAATGGAGGAGCACAATGTTCGGGTGTTTCGGAAGATACATGCAATCCTCAGGCGTGTCCAGATAGAGATAGTGATGGTATAAGAGATAGTAGCGACAGTTGTCCAGATAGCTATTATGCGAGTGGCAATGGCTGTCCGAGAGTTTCTACGAAAAGCTTTACATTTGACGATGGTACTACTACAAAAGAAATCAGCAAAGGAGGATCAACTGCTGTTAATGTGAAGTGGACAATTGGGTATACTAACTGGATAGCGGCCGGCGATATAGGCAATTATTGGATAGAGATGACAAATAATCCCATTAATGACCAAATAAGAGCTCATAGATATGGCGGTGATGTTACAAATCTTTATGCTTCAACTACAACTACCTATATTTTGACGTTGCATGGGCCTGGATTTGATGAAGAAGTGGGCCGCGTTACGGCAAATAATCCCGATAGTGATAATGATGGAATATCTAGAAATGCCGATCGTTGCCCCGATAAGTATGCAAGTAATTCAAGTAATGATGGTTGTCCGCCAAACAGTGTGGCGGCCTGGCTTTCTTTAAAAAAAGGAGTCGGTCTGAGTACTGTTGATGGGGGAAACCGCTATTGTTTCAATAATTATTATAGCTACCCAACATTAGATTTATCAGTAAATACCAATAGCGAGATAGTTGGACAAGGTAATGTTTGGAAGAGTGGTTGTTGTGCGGGTTCCTATTGTGATGAATATCGTGCAGCACTTGCTTTGGGATATGGGGATATAAATATTTTAGAATATGGTGCGTGTGTTAAAAATTCACTACGACATGCAGTAGAGGATTATCCTCAGGTTACAACTGGTTGGTGTCCCAAAAGCGAAGTACATTGCCTAGATATTGCAATTAAGTGTAACCATCAAGATATTCAACATGATCCCCCTAGTACGAGTTGCGGAGTGGCACTTGAAGAGGGGTATAAGGCGCGCTTTGTTGATTGTTATTAAAAATAATAAATATTTCTATGAATTTTTCTTCTGAATTAATGAAAAAAATATTAATTGGCATAGTTGGTATTATTATTGGTGCAGTGATTGGTTATTCATTTTTTTCGTTTCAGGCATCTCAAAACATTAAAAAAGAGATTAGTAGACAGTCTGCAAGCGAAGAAGATTCTCAATCCCAAGCAAAATTAAGTGGATTGAGAGGCGTCATTACAGAAGTCAATAAGAAAGAAATAATGCTTCAAGAATTATTAACAGATAATACAGAAGGGCCTAAGTCTTTTAAAATAACAACATCGGATCAAACCACCTTTCGATACGTTAAGCCGCAAAAAAATCAGAACGATGTGAGGTCTGTTGCTGATCCTAAATTGAATAATCGAGAAAATGTCAAAAAGGGCATGTATGCGTTTATAATTACGAACGATGATCCCCTGGTTGCTGCAACGTTGGAGGCGGCACAGGTATTATTTTCCGAAGAGGTACCGAAAAAGCAAAGTAATTTATAGAGCAATAGATGTTATATGATTCCTAAAACGGATTCTTCTCCGAATACATCACTTGTTGCATGGTTGTTTCCGATGCTGTCATTTTGCCTTACGATATTACAAAACCTCTTCACAAAAAGGCACTTTTATGCTATACTTATAAGGTATGAAGAAGAAGAAACAACAAAAAACAACAAAACTGCCGCCGTCATTCCGACCCATCCTTTGGGGTTTAGATTGGAATAAGCTTGATGCTCAACGAGATAAGGAGGATATTATTATCAATACGATTAATGAGGGAACAATTGATCAGTGGCGGTGGATTCGGAAGCACTATGGAGATCGAGTAATATGCTCCACAATGAAACATAGGCTTGTTTCGGAGTTTCATCCCGAATCTCTGAGACTTGCGGGTGTCATTTTTGATATTAATCCAACATATCATGCACGAAGAGGTTCTCACAACGTACGCGCATAAACTTTTTCCACTTCTTTCGAAATTTAAAGAGTACTACCTTGTCGGTGGAACTGCACTTGCGCTTCAGATCGGCCATCGTATATCGGTCGATTTTGATATGTTTACCCATCAGAAGCTATCGTCAGAACTTTTGCAAAAAATAAAAAAAGTTTTTCAAGGATACGCCATTCATGTCACCTATCGATCTACTGAACAAATCAACCTTGTTATTTCAGGTGTCAAATGCACTTTTTTTTCATATCCCTATCCAGTACTTGAACAATATATTGTATATCGCAACACTCCGCTCGCAAGCATTCCGGAAATAGCTGCCATGAAGGCGCTTGCGGTTGGGAAGCGACTTGCCTATAAAGACTATGTTGACTGGTATTTTTTGTTAAAAAATAATTACGTGGATATCGGGGGAGTTATTGTTCTTGCGCAGAAAAAATTCGGCGGAGATTTTAATGATCGCCTTTTTTTAGGACAACTGGCATCGTTCGATGATATCCCAACTCAAACAATAGATTTTTTTGGAAAATCAATTTCTCGAAAGACGATCGAAGCGTGTATCATGAAGAAAATCAGAGAGTATGTAGTTGGTGCTTGAGAATTCTGTCAGAACGGATTTTTTTCTGAATACATGATTTGTTGGGCGGTCACTTCCGATGTTGTCGTGGGGTTGTCCGTCGTCAACACAAAGAGATACATATCTTTTTTGATATTCCCCGCCTTTCCTGTCTCTGCTTTAAAAGGGGCGTTTTTATCGTCTGTCGGCTTCTGGTAGGTGAGCGCTGTTTTGTCGTTTGTCTTGATGGTGAACACCTTACTACTTGGTTGTTTGCTTGGCAATACTTCCTGGGCTGTCAGAGTGCCTTTATCATTTTTTTGGACCTTGGCATAGAATCCTTGGGGAGCTTGGGGCGCAGGTGCCGGCGGTGGAGTCGGAGGCGCTGTGAGGGAGGTAGGTGCTTGCGTGCTTGCTGCTTGATTTTGTGCTGCGGGCGTTATTTGCTGAGATGGCTTCTTTGGAATGACGTATCCTACGGCAAGGCCGATGATGAGGCCCAAAATAACACCGCGCAAAAGCGGAGGGAATGCCGTTTGCGTATCGCTGGGAAGGGATGAGTTCATAGAAGTGAGATAAAAATAAGTATCTATAGTATACCACAAAATAAAAAAGGGCTTGAGAGCCCTTAGGGGTATAAAGTACAATACTACATCTGCTCGGGGCAATCGATGCCCAGCAGGCCGAGTGCTCGCTTGAGCACATCAGCGGCCATGGTGCAGAGGTAGATGCGCGTTGCGCGCAGAGTGCTATCTTCCGTTTTCAGGATTTGTACATTGGTATAGAACGTGGAGAAGCTTTGCGCAAGCTCGAATGCATAGTTCGCAATGATATGCGGCGCATGCTGTGAGGCCGCCTTGCGAATGGCATCAGGGAACAAGGCAATCTTTTTGACAAGCGCGTGCTCCGTGTCGTGGACAAGAGATCGTCCGCGAATGAGCTCGGGACTGAGTGATTCGCTTTTCCTCAGGATGGACTGGATGCGGACATACGCGTATTGCAGGTAGGGAGCCGAATCACCGTCCATGGAAAGCATACGATCCCAATCGAAGACGATATCCCGCGTCCGATTCTGCGAAAGATCGGTGTATTTTACCGCTCCGACACCAATAGTTTGTGCAATGCGCTGCTTTTCTTCTGGACCCATATCGCGGTCTTTGAGAAGTTCGGACGCTTTGCTGATGCTTTGCGTAAGCACATCATCAAGTAGAACGACGCGGCCTGCGCGTGTGGACATTTTCCCTTCGGCAAGTCGCACAAGGCCGAACCATGTATGTATGCAATCGACGTTGAATCCAAGAAGTTGGGCCGTACGGAACAGTTGGCGGAAGTGGAGTTTTTGATCTCCGCCCACAACATAGATGATTTGTTCGGGATCCCAACGATCTATGCGATATTTGATTGTCGCAAGATCACGTGTCATGTAGAGCGATGCGCCGTCATCTTTTTGGATGAGTGATGGCTTTTCGAATTGCTCTTTGTCTGGCAATCCTTCCGAAAGTGTTGCGGCGGGAATGATGATTGCCGGCATTGCATTGCTGGTTTCTGTCGACGAAGAAGTATCGCTAGAGATGCCTTCCGCTGCTTCCGCGTCTTTGCGGGAAATGTTGTCCCATTTGGCGACGCCAAGACTCAGCGCATGTTTTACAACTTCTTTCGAAGTGTCTCTGTAGAAGCTTTCGCCAAGTGTTTCGTCGAATGAGACACCAAGCACGGCATAGACCCTATCGAATTCTTTCCAACTGAGTTCACTAAACCATTTCCAAAGCTCAACAGCTTTTTCGTCATCATCTTCAAGGCGCTTGAACCATACACGACCCTCATCACTAAGATTTGGATCTGCCTTCGCTTCACTTTCAAAGCGCACATAAAGATCATTCAGTTCTTTCATTGGGTCAGCATTGATTGCGTCTTTATCGCCCCAACGTTCGTAAGCTGCCATGAGTTTGCCAAACTGCGTTCCCCAGTCGCCGATATGGTTGTCGCCGACAACGGTATACCCAAGGAGAGAAAAGATGTTGTAGAGCGCCTGGCCAATGACCGTCGAACGGAGATGTCCGACAGAAAATTGCTTTGCAATGTTCGGCGCCGAGTAGTCGATTACGATTGTTCTTCCTGTGCCTTCATCGGATGAACCATATGCAGTGCAGTTCGTGTGTTCACTGATAACATCGCTCGCAAAGCGCTGTTTGTCGAGAGCGAAGTTCACAAACCCGCCCTTGGCAGTGATTGCGCTGAAGTTCGCGGTGATAACCTGCGACAGATCGTCGGCAAGTGTCCTTGCCAAATCATCCGGCCGCTCGTGCCGTTTTTTTGCCAGTTCAAACACCGGTACTGCGAAGTCAACGCCCGTCTGAGATGTGGGCATATCGATGCGGATGGTCAACCCATGAGGCCATCGGAATGCGCCTTCAAGAAGATCCGTAATTTCTTCCTTTACATAATCAATCGCGTATTTCATGCCAGTTCCTCGCGGAAAATCGGAAAGCTCATGCAGCGAGGTCCGCCGCGGGCTCGCGACAGTTCGCCGGACTCCAGAAGAATGACTATTTTTTTATCCGATGCATAATTTGCTACGAGAGATCGTTTGACCACCTCACTTGAATTAAGTATTTTTGTTGGAGAGTATCCTCGTTCAATAAGCGCTTGAGTCGTTCTTGTATTCCGATCATATCCAACGATAAACCCAGGGCGAAGCGCAAGGAAATTACAGCCATCGGTCCACTGTTCGCGCCGGTCGTGGGGGAATATGCCACCTCCGCACGGAATAAGGATCGCGTCCGGAGTGATTGTGTTGATGAGCTTTTCAAGCGAGGAGAATTCTTTTCCGTCTCCCTCACCTGATTCGTAATGGACGACGCGCAATTTTTGCTTTTCACCGCCCTGTTCGCTCACAAGTGGTGCATACGCCACGTACTCGTCATGACTAATTCTCGTACAAATGGTGTCGAGATGCATCGCCGAGCGTTCTTTTGGCGTGAAGACACACGTAAGAGAGTCAATGCGTTCGGTTGCAAAGAGTTTTTCGCGAATTTGCTGAACGGCGCGTTGCGATGTGCGTTCGCCACAACCCACAAACACGTGGCGGTCTTTCCACACCATGACATCACCACCTTCAATGGTGATTCGCGCCAGTTCTTGCTCTTGTTCGCTCAGAAGGAATTCGCCAGGCGTTTTCACAATTTCTATCTTATCCGTATCTTTGAAAAGCGGATGGCGATAGAGGATGTAGCGCATGAGAAGCGCTTCACGTTTGCGAGCCGTTTTAGCGAAAGTACTTACAATGACCTGATTGCCCACAGCTGCCGCGATATCTCTCGTGAAGATGAAATTCGGCAATGGCGCAAAAAGGGCAAATAACTCCGATGGTATTACTCCGGTAAGCAGCAAATCGACACACTCTTGTGCGTCGAGCCGTGCAGTGCCGGTAGCTGGGTCGAGGAGCTTTTCCCGTAAGTGTCCCTCGATTCCTTCGATTGCGCAAATCTCTCGAATAAGGCGTTCTCGCGCAACATCGTTGGACAGTACTTCAATGAGAACATCCTGGGCGTCATAGACATTATCCGCTCCCAGCAGCAACTTGAGAAGATTCACAAAGTGACTGTGTTCTTCTCGCATGCGCTCCAAATAGACGGTATCCTCATAGAGCCATTCAACGGCTTTGCCGGGTGTTACGAGCTCGAGGCCGGGATCCGGCCGATGAATCATCACTTTTCTTAGAATTCCAATTTCAGAAGTAATTGAAACGTTATTTTTCATTTGTCAAAGAGCCACCACCACTCTAGACCGCAAAGTCGAAAGAGTCAAGAGTGTCGGGTCCTCAAATAATAAAAAGCCCCTTTGGATGAAGGGGCTCGGTAAAACGTTATTTAGAAGGGCATTTCCGTCAAATAGCCGAGCGATTTGCCGACTTCCCAATGTTTTTTGAGTTTTGGAAAAACAAACACTCCCTTAAATGATGCGATTACCGGTCGAGTTCCATGATGTCCGATAATGTCTCCTTGTGAAAAGGGAACAAAGTTTCCATCACCAAACGTGGGAGCATACTCAAAACCTTCATCGGTTAATATGATGGATTCGCGGAGAGTGTATATCGGGGGTAATGTGCTTGGCGCATGTGTTGTTGGCGCATCCGACTCCAGTACTCCGAGTGATGTGCCCAGAGTTACAATCTCGTTATAGATGATTTCCGTGCGGGAGGTGTCATCGGCATGACCCGTTTCATAGCAGAGGCCGATTCCACGTCGAGCATAGTATTCGTCTGTCGTAAGCAACTCGCCTTCAAATATGAGATGCGGATCGCAGAGGAGCGCTTCTGCTGTTTTGAGATACGGCAGAATCGTGTTGGTGAGATGAGTGGGATTTTTCTGGCTGACCAGAAACGGTTTTGAAGGAGTGTTCGTGGAGTGGATATCGATACCAACGACAGAGTCAGGAGGATATGCTTCAATGCCGAGAGTATTCATTATCGCTTTTGCGCGTGCCGCTTCATAGCTCTGTTGTTGAGCCTCGGTAAGATTGTCCGTAAAGCAACGATTGAGGTCGACGCGCGAATCCGTATATCGTTCATCAAGCTCGATTGCTCTAAGATTTCCAAGTACGAGATACAGAGAGCCGTTCATTACGCGAAGCTTTCCACTCTCAATATCTTCTTTGAGGGCGCCGACCACGCGCACGCCCGTTTTTTCATTGCCGTGGATGCCGCCCGAAACTATGAATGTCAATCCATGCTCCCTTCCTGTTATCTGCCAAATACCTTCGTCAGACATCACTACGTTTGTCGTTGTTTTTTCCATAAAATGATCGATAACCGCACTATAGGATAAGGGACAGACGAAGTCAAGAATGAGAGTCGCTCAAAAGCGCGCAGGTATGATTTTTTTTGAGCTCGACGCCAAGACCTGCTGATTGCGGGATGTCCGCATTCCATCCTTGAAATGCAAGTCCGGTGCCGCAATCATCTTGAATGCGGCTTGGCAGAGTCAAGTCATATGCGGTAAAAGTGCCAAGCGTTGCCGCATGCAGGTTGTATGCGGTGCCAAGCGATGAATGGATCATATCTCCAAGGACATAACCGATGCGTGCGTTTTCGCAGTACGCAATCATTTTTTGAAGCTCTAAGAGCCCGCCGCATTTTGCGAGTTTGAGATTAACGTAATCAACTGCATTGAGTGTGTGCAGTGTTTTAAGATCGGTAATGGTATGGCAACTTTCATCAGCCATGACTTTGACCGTGCAACTCGAACGGATGGCAGCAAGCCCCTCATAGTCTGTTGCAAGAAGAGGTTGCTCCACCCATGCGATATGCACATCGGAAAGAGAGTCTAAAAATGCGCATGCGTCTTCGGGTTTTTTCCATGCTTGGTTTGCGTCAAGTACGAGCGTGCTGGTAGGATAGGCAGTTCGAGCGCTGAGAATTGCTGTTTTTTCGACGAGCTTGTCGCGTCCGACTTTGAATTTGAATATGTGCACGCCTGCATCATGCGCTTCTTTCATTTTTTCACCCATGTGTGGCGACAATTCCTCGAATGAAAATGTTTTTTGAAGAGTGATGGATGTAGTCGGAGAGTTGCCAAAGAATGCATGGATTGGTTTATTGTATTCTTTGCCCAAACAGTCGAACAGCGATGATTCGATGCCGCATTTCAGCCCCGTATTTCCATAGAGCGAGAGATTGATGGCATCCATGATTGCGCGAATATCTTCAAGAGACTCGACGGTGTGATCCATAAGTAATGGCCGCACGATTGCCAGGCTTGCAAGTGCGCCTTCTTGCGTTTCTCCATTCACATCCCATGCAAGCGCAGCTTCCCCGTAGCCCTTTATGCCTGTTGTTGTTTCGATGGTAACAAGAAGATAGGGCAGGCGTGCAAGCGATGCGGTGAAATAAGAAAATTGTTGTGCGAGTGGAATGGTGTATTTTTCCCCGAGAACTGATGCAATAATCATATGACCGTCAGTCTACCAATAATGGAAAAAAAAACAAGGGCGCGATAAGCACCCTTATGAGGTTGAAGACAGTCGCCGCTTCGCTTCTTCAAAGAGCTGGCGGCTTTCTGTCTGATCGTCGCTCGACGTAATGCAGGTGATGTCCGCATAGCCGTACGGAATGACACCGGGATTCGTGATGACGACGAATGTTTGACCGTTCGGAATGAGAAGATCGGCAAGTACGTCTCGGAGACTCGCGAAGCTTTTTATTTTTTCGCGTATGGCATCAGAAAGTTTGATGTGCTCATGCAGGAATGCCGTATAGACGCCTCCAAAATGGCGATCGGCAAGCCGCTGAGCAAGGCAGTATACATACCGAATGGCGCCCTTGCGCGGATTGAAGTCGATCCAATAATGCCTGTCGCGCTCATCGATGAGTACGTCACAACAGAAAAAACCAATCGCGACCTTATCGGTGAGTGCCGGCCACCATTTACTTGCGAGATCCTCAAGGAGGGCATCTTGAACGCGTTTGCTGATAGTCGGCGGCCATGATGTTCCGGCATAGCCGAAATCAGGAGCGTGTTGGTTGAAAATGCCTTTCAGATGAGGAGTGAGATATTCGTCGATCTCCCAATGAACCGAGACTTCGGCGCGCTTGGCGATTTGTTCTTCGACTACGAATTCTCGTCCCAATTCATGTTCCTCGTCTAGGAATGCAAGAAATTCATCCCATGAATTGATGGGAAACAAGCCATCGCATCCCACGCCGCCAGTCCCATCCTCGGATTTAACGAGAAATGCTTTTCCGGCGTCCAAAAACATCGCTCCGAATGTGCGAAGATCTTCGTGTGTTGAACAGATCATGCCCGGAGGGCAAGAGAGACCTTGTTCATCGAAGAAACGGCGAAATGCGGGTTTGCGTGACAATGGAATTGCGACATCGAAGTTGCAGTATGCGGGAATGCCCAAGTGTTGCGTGAGAAGCCGCTCTGATTCTTCAATGCAGAAAAACTCCAGCCGCGCCTTTGTCCCATTGGTTAAAATATCCAGTGCTTCGCGAATCTCCCTGCGCTGCATGATCAATTCGGAAAGTGTGGCGTTCTTCGAGAAGGGTCCGGCCGCAAGCATGGTCGGCAGCGAAAGTCCAAGGCCTGTCCAGTAGTCGAGAAAGTCAGGATCAATCTCTTGCGCGGTAATGACAATATGGCCTTCGCCCACTTCGCAAAGTCCGCCGCGCTGATCATAGACTTGTTCAGCGGGGATGCCTTGAAAAAGGCGATTGCTTTGAGTGTCGATGATGATTCGCTTCATATTTGCGCGCGCTCCCCCAAAAGCCGCTGCAACCGTTCACTCGTCGTATCTTTGTTGATGTATAAGACTACGCCTCGCGATTCGGATGTGGTATTAGGCAAGAGATCGGGTCGGGCATGCATTGCGCGTTCTGTGAGAGCCTTACCGGTTTCGTCGGGCACAAGTCGCAGAATTGTTTCCAGATCTTTGACGCCATGTCCAGTGAAAGAGCAGTGCAGAACACTTGTGCTATCGAACGTGCTTTTCCACTTAAGCGCGGCTGCGAGCGACATGATACCCGTTGGTTCCGGTATGGCACCGCGTGCCAAAAGATGCGCATCACTTGCAAGAAGGCGATAGGCTGCCGTCAGGTCGTCATTCGTCAAATCTCCCAATGGAAACCCTTGGGTCGATTTCACTGCATGCATAAGCTGGGGCATACTGTAGCTTTCCAGGGCGATTGAGCCTTCAGCTGCATCAATAAGGTGTTCATCGATGGCAAATGCTGCATATTCTTCGATTGGCGTTCCATTGCGGAATGCATCCTCGGTAGGAAATGCGCCTTTCATGCCACATGGCACGATTTTGATATGCGTTGATGCATTGCGCAGAAGTCCAAAACCAATACCGGCAAGATAGGTGCCATTGCCCACTCCGGCAAGCACATGCGTTGGCTGCGGATCAAGATTTCGAATATCTTGCGCTACTCCGAGAAGCCCAGGCAGAAGATCTTCGTTACACGCATTGGCATTGTAGATGGAATCACCAAGGTCGATGTGCGTTACCAGATTATAGACGTCTTCAAAAAGTGCACCATGCATACCGACAACAACAACATTCGAAAATGTTGCAAGGAGCGCGATCTTCGATGACGAAGCCGGTGTGAACACGATTGCTTCGCTATCGGCGCGCGCAGCATGCATTGCAAGCGACACCGCATGATTGCCTGAGGACACAACGGCAAATCGTTTTTTGCCCAGAAGTTGTCCTTGAGCGACACAGCGCTTCACAATGTAATCCTTCATGCTTCCGGAATAATTTGCGCCTTCATCTCTGATATAGACATGCGAAACGCCAAGGGCTTTTGCAATCATCGGAGACGAATAGGTCGGCACCTGGGTCGATTGCGCCTGTGGAGTCCATAGTGATTGCGGCAGCAGCAAGCCGTAGCGCTTGCGCGTGCCATGGCGGTCTTTATGGTCTGAAACATCTTCCGGTGCTATGCCAATCTCATTACACAAAAGACATTTGTAATTCAACACTTTAGGAATGTCCGAGGAGGGTAAGAGAATATCAGTCACTTTCTCATTCATTGTAATGTACGAGTGTCGTTTTTATAGCATTCAGCCATAGCTCTGTCAAGAATGCATGCGTTGAAGTATAAAAAAATAACCGCGTCATTTGTTGCGCGGTTTGTCATGTTGCATAACTCTTAGCCAGCACGATATGTTTCGTTTTGGGCAAGAATGCTTTTCTTTTTCAGGTAGTAGGTCGCACGGGGCACATGTGAGATGCCATGGCACAGGATATGCCCAGTCTTGATGGAGATTGAAATCTACACGTGCCCCAGCCTTAAGGGCATAGGGACTTATCGTAATATTAAAGACTATGCCATTGTTTAATTGTGCCAACTCTTTGATCTCTTCAAAGAGACTATTGCCGACACCGTGCGTTCGTAGGTCGGGGCGGACCCATACCGAACCAACTTCAAAGAATCCATCAGCAACAGGCCATGCGCAAATATGTCCAACCATCTCGTCATGTAAGAACTTAACGATCGAAAGGCCGCGTACATAGAGATTCTTAAGATTTTCCGGTGATATTCTTGTATTGAGGACGGTTGTTTCTTTGTGGAAAGCCTCTGAGAGAAAGCCCCACACATCTTCTAGTACTTCCTGAGGCCATTGACGCGATTGGATGTCAGCTAGATTGACATTATCTAGCATGACGGCCGATATACTCAACGCTTCGATTATAATTCGATAATCTTTCCAATAATATGTCCTACTGAAATAGCCTGAAGAGTGCCCTTTGATAAGAATATCATTGAGCGGGACGCGCGAAGTTGTTCAACGTTTCCGCTCCACGGTTCGTAGATATTCGTATAAGCTTCTTCTTTGGCAATAATCTCTCCGACCGATCGTATCCATGTTATATACCCGGCGCGAGGAGAAGGATGCCATTTGACATTTTTCATGAGGATTTTTTCAGGATGGGGCGTGCTGTTAGGGGGTCCTTTGATTGCCCCACAGGAAGCAAGCCAAGACAAGAGATTTTCTAGCTGCTCCTCTAGTGTTTTTTCTTCGAGTGTTAAGTGCGAAGAAGCCTCCCAAGTTGCAGTGGCGATTTTATTTCTTTTTTTCTTACCATTTTTCCAGACCGTTTCATCAAATGCGCCGTAATAATCTTTGGGACCGTAGATGATGTGATATGGAGTGTGCAGAGCATTGAATGTGTCACCATGCTCTTCGGTTGTGTACACATGGGGAATTGCCTCGCTGCCACTCGTATGGATGTCAAGTACGATAGCATGACCACCACTAATAGAAAGGAGTGTTCGTGCGAGCGTCGCTTCGACTCCATCGCCTTGGGTCTTTGAAAAAATACGATTCCAGTCGTTTCCTGTTTGCGCATTCCATCTTCCATGAATAAGTCCATATGTTTGCGCTTGGACGCCCAGGGGGTTTGCCAGTGGCACAACAGTGATTTTTCCTTTTATCGAGTCAATATGCTCAAGGCGCTGCATTAACTTGATTAAAAGTGCGGTGCCAAATATTTCAGGTCCATGTATATTTCCCTGAATGTATATACTTGGTCCAGGCTCCGATCCGATGAATGCATGCGAGGTAATATGAAGATCATCTCCGCTTACGAGCTTTTGAATATGGTGATATTCAACAAGCGGTTTCATGTCTTAGGCAGAACGAGAATAATAGCGCCAATCAGCTTGATAGTGTTGTGTTGCATTGTTAATGTTCGTATAGAGAATACTTACAGAAAGCATTAATAGTGTCAATGAGGACACACGGAGAACAACAACAAAACTTCTTGCATAATAAAAAAGACCCGTTAACTTGGGTCGTAAGGAAATATCTCAGCCATCATGCAGCGTGCGCTGCCACCACCGGATTCGATAGTCGGTATGTACACCTGAAGTAGGGTGCCAAAGCGTTCGAGCTGCTTTAGTTGTTCTGGAAGAAAAGCATTAAATGCGCGATTTGAGAGAACAATATACGATTGTTCTGTCGTTGATCGAACATGAAGGATGTTCCCGCAAAAATCCCCAAGCTGCTTGAGTGATATGGGAATAATTTCTTTACCACATTCGCGGATCATTGCCTCCACGTATGTTCGCTCATCTTCACTGGGTATTGATTCAAGGCAAATGACAGCAAAGTCATTCCCAATACTCATGACAACATTCGTGTGATAAACGGGAGTAGGCTTTCCGTTTTTGTCGGGAAATTCTGCATGAAAGAATACCGGTTTATAGCCCATTCTCTTGCAAAAGCTAACAAACGCCTGTCTTGACGTTCTTTCAGACTCCATTGCGAATGCAATTTTTTGCGAGCGTGCAAGAACCATACTTCCCGTTCCCTCCAAAATGAGTCCATCATTCTCAGAGAGTGAAATATCCAAGATGCTTACGGAAAGATTTTCCTTGATGAGGACGTTTACTAGCGCATCCTTCTGTCGCTCGGCTCGACGACTTATGTCAAGCATCGGGTAGAGGATGAGCAGGCCATTCTCACGACGTTCATTATGAGTTGCAGTATCATGATGGTGTGAGAACCAATTATTGGGAAACACAGCATCTTTTACAATGGTATTTTCAGGAGAAGTGAGTGTGAGAACGCGAATGTTGTTCGATCGAAGTTTCGCCACCATCTCATCAAATTCACTCAACGCACAATCTCGAATTGCTTCTTTGGAAAGTCCCGTAGTTTCGAGGTCATACTGAAATACATTTGTTTGTGCCGTTCCTGCGTTGAAGCCGAAGTAGTTCGGTTCCACCATGACGAATGTGTCGGTGATTTGAGGCTCAAATGTGGGTATACGTGAGTCAAAGGACATGAAAAAACGATAGCACATATTTGGGAAATTGTCAATACACACGTACACACGGAAGAGCGTCGTCAAGACGGCGTGGAAATAATCCAACCGTGTGTATTAAAAAATCCCTCCATGGGAGGGATTAAAAGATTTCTGCAATCATGCATCGGGCGCTTCCGCCGCCGATGCCTTCGATTACCGGGATTGCCACAGGCAAAAGCGCTCCAAACGTGGAAAGCGTCTGTCGTTGGTCGTCAGTGAATGCATCAAACGCCGTTTGGGAAAGGACTATATACGCTTTTCCCTGGTCATCCGAAAGTTGGAGAATGTTTCCGCAAAAACTATGCATCTGATCCATGGTGATCGGGATGAGTTCCTTTTTTAGATAACTGAGCGTACTTTCCACAAGTAGTTGGTCTGCACTCGTAGAAATCGCATCAAAACACACAACGGCAAACCTATCACCAATACTCATCACCACATTAGTGTGATAGATTGGTTCGCCTATTCGATCAAAGGCATTGAACATAACGGGCTTATGCTTCATTATTTCACACCATTTTTGAAACAGCCCCAAATCCGTCCGCGGAGATCCAATAGCAAAAGCTGTTTTGGCAACACGGTCAAGTACCATGCTTCCAGTGCCCTCGAGGTAGCGCTTCCGTCTTTCTTCATACGAAAGCGAAATCACTTTTGTTCCTTTCGGATGGACTACTGTCAAGCATTCGAGAAGCTTGCCCACCTGCCGTTCGCGCCGTCTGCTCGGCGAGCACATGGGGTAGAGGACAAGCGTGCTGTCGTCGTGTACCGAAAGCCAATTATTCGGGAAAACGGCGTCAGGAGTTTTTGGAGGGCTTCTGAAAATGTATACCGTGATGCCGCGTTCCTCGAGAACATGAGCCATGCGGTGGAATTCAACCATGCTTTTTATCGGTACATCTTCTTCATGAATGCCAAGTTGTTCGGGCGTTTTCATGAACGAATTGGTCGCGGCAGTTTCTGGGTTGTAACAGAAGTGATCGGGACGCACCATCAATATGTGATCGGTTGTCTGTTGTTGCATTATTAATGTACTATCATCGCGCAGTGTATCTGAAATGTGTTTTTGCGTCAAGGTCAAATCCCACTCGTTGGTATTCGCCAGTATGTCCTGTTTGACAGTACATGGTATACTACGATATAATTATCGTAGAATTTATAATACTCTTTATGTCACATGGCAACAGCCTTTTGAAAGAAAAAATTGTTTCATTGTCAGAGCTTCAACGCAACCCTTCACGAGCGCTCAATGCAGATATTGTGCGTATTGTCAGGAGCGGTAAAGAACTCGGCATTTTTATGAAACGAGCAGAGTTCGAGGATTTGCTAGAAGAACAATTACCCTTAAAAACCGCATTCCGCTCAGAGCTTGATAGCGCCATTAAAAAGAGCAAAGTAAAAAAAAGAATGATGAAAAAGAAACTCTTTTTATCATAGCGTATGATTTCTTTTTTTGATACGGTAAGCTATCGGAAAAGCATTACTATTCTCGAGGATGATGTGCGACTTGCCGTACTGGAAAAATTAAAGTATATTGCACTAAGTGAAAATCCGCTTTTCTTTGCAAAAAAACTAAGAGGATATAAGGATATATTTCGTTTTCGATGTAATGATTATAGAATTATCTTTCGTCTTGAGAGGGCGGACATCATATTGCTTATGGTAAAACATCGGAGAGATATCTATGAATCGTTATGAGTGCAGTATCCGATAGGGAAAAAGAAATACTTGAGTTTTGGGAGAGAGAGAGCATATTCGAGCGCTCCGTTGCCGAGCGGCCCGAACATGAGCCGTATGTTTTTTATGATGGCCCGCCATTTGCCACAGGACTGCCGCATTACGGCCATATTCTAAGTTCTGTCATCAAAGACGTTGTGCCGCGATACTGGACTATGAAAGGATATCGCGTGCGCCGCCGATGGGGATGGGATTGCCACGGCCTTCCAATCGAAAACTTGATTGAAAAAAAGCTGCGCATTTCGGGAAAAAAAGAAATCACCGAGCAGGGTGTTGAGCATTTTAATGAGGCATGTCGTTCGGCTGTACTCACCTACACAAGCGAATGGAAGGAGATGGTTCGGCGCATCGGCCGCTGGGTGGAATTTGATACTGCCTACAAAACCATGGACTCCACGTATATGGAGTCGGTGTGGTGGGCGCTTAAAATCATTTGGGAGAAGGGATTAATTTACGAAGGCCTTAAAGTATTGCTGTATTGTCCGCATTGCGAAACGCCCGTATCGAAAGCGGAAATAGCCATGGATAACAGTTATCAGAATCTTACCGAAGAAGCTGTCACTGTTGAGTTTCGCATAAAGGGCCAAAAAGACACATCGATTCTTGCATGGACCACAACGCCGTGGACATTGCCGGGAAATGTTGCGCTCGCCGTTGGACCGGATATCACATATGTTACAGTAGAAAAGAAGGATGAAGGCGCAGGATCACTTGTTCGATTTGTCTTAGCGAAAGAACGACTTCATGCGGTATTTGGCGATGATGAACTTGTAATAATAAAAGAACAAAAAGGGAGCGACTTGGTCGGTCTCGAATACGAACCGCTTTTTGATGTCTTGGCCGTTCGTGAGAGCGGAAAGCGCGCATATAGTGTCGTTGCAGCAAATTTTGTTACGACTGAAGACGGAACTGGTGTTGTGCACACCGCCGTGATGTATGGCGAAGATGATTATACTCTTGGAGTTGCGCTTGATATGCCGATGGTGCAACTATTGAATGAGCGTGCAGAGTACAATGAAAACGCACCTGAATGTTTGCGTGGCATGTATATCAAGCAAGCCGAAAAAACCATCAAAAAAGAATTGGCGGATAAGGGCTTGCTGTTTGCAAGGCACCAAAACACGCATTCATACCCCCGTTGCTGGCGCTGCGAAACGCCCCTCATCTATAATGCGATCCCTGCATGGTTTATACACATCCAAAAAATAAAATCGCGTCTGATCGAATTAAACGAAAAGATTCACTGGTATCCCGAACATTTAAAACATGGGAGGTTTTTGAATATTCTTGAGACGGCACCTGACTGGAATATTTCGCGTAATCGCTATTGGGCAACACCTCTGCCATTTTGGCGATGCACAAATAAAGAAGCGAAGTGCGCACATGTTATATGCGTGGGAAGTGTGAGTGAATTGAAAGAACACAGCACGAATTTTAATGCCGTATTTTCAACGGATGTTGTTAAAGATATTGATCTGCACAAACATGTCGTTGATCAGGTGAAATTGAAGTGCGATGCATGCGGCGGATCCATGGAGCGTATTCCCGAAGTCATTGATTGTTGGGTGGAGTCGGCGTCCATGCCGTTTGCCGAGTTCCATTATCCATTTGAAAATGAAGTAGTTTTCAAGAATCGTTTTCCGGGACGGTATATCGCGGAATACATCGCACAGACAAGAGCGTGGTTTTACTATATGCATGTGATGTCCACACTGCTCTTTGATGATATTAGTTTCGAGCATTGTGTTACCACTGGTACCATTCTCAACGAGAAAGGCGAAAAACTTTCAAAATCAAAAATGAATTACACGGATCCGTGGAAGATTATAGAAGAGTATGGTGTGGATACATTGCGATACTATCTCATGACGAGCGTAGTCATGTCGGCGGATAATTTGTTCTTTAATGATCGCGATGTGCGCGAGTCGTATAACAAAGTGGTTAATACCCTGTGGAATGTGATTGAGTATTATAAAATGTACTCACAAGAGCATTGGCAGGCACCATCTTTAGAAAAGAAATTGCATACACTTGATCGGTGGATTCTTTCCAAAACACAAGACTTGGTTGCCCAAGTCACAAAACACATGGATGCCTATGATACAGTGCGGGCTGGAAGGCCGCTTCGTGCATTTATTGAAGACCTGTCGACGTGGTATCTTCGACGGTCGCGTGATCGTTTTAAAAGTGATGACGAAACAGAGAGATATGAGGTAAGACAGACGCTTGAGTATGTTTTGCGTACGCTTTCACTGGTGATCGCGCCATTTATGCCATTTTCATCCGAGATGATCCACAGGGAGCTGCAAAGCACGGGTAGAGCTATAATAAAAGACTCTGTTCATTTGGAAGAGTGGCCCCATGTGAATGAAGCGCTCATAGATGCAAAGCTTGAAGACGACATGTCCTCTGCACGGACAGTAGTAGAGTTGATACACTCATTACGCGCAAGCGCAAAAATCAAAGTGCGACAACCGCTTTCCGCAGTGGTGTGCAATTACGAATTGTCCGGTGAGTTGCGAGACATCATCGCCGATGAGGTGAATGTGAAAGAAGTCAGGTGTGAGCAATCCATTCCACGTCAGGAAGGGTGGCTTGTCAAAGAGGAAGGTTCACATTATAGCGCGCTTTGTACGGAGCTCACCGACGCATTGCGCGAAGAAGGGATGGTTCGAGAGTTGGTGCGCAGCGTCAACGCGCTTCGCAAGGAAAGAGGCTTTACAGTGCAGGATGTCCTTACGCTCGCCATCACAACAGATGATGAGGGACTTCACGCTCTTATCGATCGACATGCAGAACAACTAAAAAAACAGACACTCCTCAAAGACATTCTTTTTGAAAAAAGAAACGATGCAAACGAGGTGACAATCAACGAAAAGAAAGCAACAATCTCACTCGTTACATAACTATCTATGATCGCATATGTAAAAGGCAGAGTGCTTTCCAAAGAAGACACCGCTCTTGTCGTTGATGTGGGAGGTTTGGGTTACCGCGTAGCGGTGCCGGATGTCGTGAATCATGCTCACACGATTGGAAGTGCTGTTGAGCTTCACATCCATTACCATTTGCGGGAAAATACTGCCGAGCTCTATGGCTTTTCCAATCAGCAAGAACTTGGGCTTTTTACTCAGCTTATTGGAATATCCGGCATTGGTCCAAAAACAGCGCTTGGCATTCTTAATGCATGTGCGCTTGATATGTTGTACCGAGCGGTTCAACTTGGAGATGCGAGTCTGCTTAAGGCAGTATCCGGCATCGGGTCAAAAACAGCCGAACGCATTGTAATCGAACTAAAGGGAAAGCTTCATGGTGGTGTGTTGTCGCAGGGGCCGCATGTTCAGAGTGATTCTGAGATTATCGACGCATTGGTCGGTCTTGGATATTCCCAAACTGATGCAAGTAAGGCGGTTTTCGGGCTCGATACGGCGATAGAAAGTGTTGAAGCACGCCTGAAGGCAGCATTGAAAACGCTCGGAAAGGGCATGAAATAAGGAGTTATGCATGAACACATTGAACCAAGTCGATGGAATTCTTTTTTTGCAAAGCAAGAATTCGCTCCTTTTTTGCAAAGTTATGAATGGGGAACGTTTCAGGAAAAAAGAGGATTTCACGTGATGCGAAAATGGTATGGATCAACTCAGCAACCTGCCGCCGTGCAGGCTATGTATTATCCTCTCATCGGGAGATATGGCTATTGGCATGCGCCCTATTATCCACTCCTGAACGAAGAGGACTATCGACAGTTTTTTGCCGACTGTGTGCGCGAAAAACCCCAGACGCTTTTTATTCGATTTGAACCTAAAAAAAATCCGGAACAAAAAAACATCGTACACACAAAGGATTTAACACCACCTGTTACGTTATATCTCTCTCTTTGTTTAGACAGTATGACACTTTTAAATCAGATGCATCCGAAAACGAGATATAATATCGGACTCGCCAGTCGTAAGGGTGTTGTGGTGCAACGGATGATGCCAAGCGACTCCTCATATGAACGCATGTGTCAGCAGGCGATCAAGCTTTTTCGAGCAACGGGTGAACGACAGTCGTATCGTGTACAGACAGAGCAGTATTATCAGCTGCTTTTTTCATCGTTTGATCATACATCAATCGATAATGAGCATCCGTCAATCCGTTTGTATTGTGCATCGTATGGGGATACACTAATCGGAAGCATTGCGGTTATGATGTTCGGAGGCGTTGCCACATATCTTTATGGTGGCAGTGCAGACGAACACCGCGAGGCAATGGGCGCATATGCTCTCCAATGGACGGCAATTCAAGATGCGCTGATCGACAAATGCCATACCTATGATTTTTGGGGCATTGCGGATTCTGACGATCCGGGCCATCCATGGGCAGGCATTACTCGTTTTAAAAAGGGATTCGGCGGCATTCCCTTGAGTCGTCCGGGAACGTTTGATTATTGTCCAAAGCCGCTGCAGTATCGCGTATATAATGCCATTCGCAGTGTGCGGCGAATGGTGGGTGGAGCGCAGAAGCGTTAATATGAAGTACGCATCCGTCGTTCAATGGATAGGACATAGGCCTCCGAAGCCTGAAATGCAGGTTCGATTCCTGCCGGGTGCAAAACGAATAAAATGAGTATTGCAGTCGGAGCGACAGAACTGCTTCTGTCGCGCCAGGAATCGAAGGGCGCAGCGATGTTTTGCCAGTAGGCAAAACCGCGAGCAGCGGCTCTGCGACCGAGACGAGCGACGGCGAGTTGAGAGTTGTAGGCGATTCCTGCCGGGTGCAAAAAAATAAGTTTTGAATAAGAGATGCTGCATGAACTCCCAATATCAGAAATTTATTGATGGCGCATTTGATCTGGTATGTTTCGACCTTGAAACAAATGGTTTTGAAACTGACACTGCGATCGTTGAAATAGGTGCGATAAAAATCAAGGCCGGAGCGCTTGATGTATTTCCCGAGGCGGCCGAAGAATTCCATTCACTAATATTTTTTGACGGTATTCCAAATCCGGATGCATTTGCTGTTCACAAGATTCCACTCGAAGATCTTCGAGAGCGGGGGAGAGTTTTGCGTGATGTATTGGTTGACTTTGTGGAATTTACTACAGGTGCGGCGATCTTGGGTCAAAACGTCATCGCCTTTGACCTTCGTATTCTTAATTACCACCTCGCGCGCCACGGCTTGGCGCTCCAGTGCCCGGCAGTTTTTGACACAAAATTCCTTGCTCGAAAATTATTGAACATTCCTTCATATAGCCTCTCTTCACTTGTGAAATTTCTTGGCGTAGACCATATTCCCACACACCGCTCGCTTGACGATTGTATCGCAACGGTTAAAGTTTTTCAAAAGTTACTTGAAAAAAAGAGAGGCACATGCTAGCACACCTTCATGCGTCGCACAAAGAAATAGTGTCATTCACTTTCTGTTGAAAACTGTACCAAAACCCTATTATATAAACATTTATCATGTGGATAACATGTGGATAGCAGCCCCACAACTGTTGATACGATTATAACCCCAATATAATTTTTCATTATATTTATAATGTTTTTTCCTATTTGATCCTATAACCATGCGGAAAATGGATAGTTCGGGTAATATGTGAATAGAGCTCTTGACACTCTTGAATGAGGGGGGTATGCTGGTCATACCGTAATGGTGCTTTTTACGGCTGTCAGGAGAACCTTCAATTCAATGCTGTTTTTCAATACAAAGCGCCTCAATTAGTACGAGAAAATTTTTTGTAACCACCAAAAGGATTTCATTGGTGTTTTTTTTGTTCATTCGGGGTAGGGAGACATTATCACTCATGAGTTTTGCCGAAAAGATTTTATGCGCATGCCAAAAACACAGCGTAAGTATTTCACAAAAGAACATGACGTTACACCGCTTCCCGATCTCATAGAAGTCCAAAAGGACTCGTATAAGTGGTTTATCAACGAAGGCCTTAAGGAGCTTTTTGATGAAATTTCGCCTGTTACCGATTTTACCGGCCGCGATTTGGAGCTCTGGTTTACTGATTTTTATTTTGACGATCCGAAATTTGACGAGAAGACAAGTTTAGCGCGCAACCTGACCTATGAGCGTGCATTGTGGATTAAGACAAAGCTGGCGAATAGGCGCACAGGTGAAGAAAAGGAGCAGGACATTTTTTTGGGAGATTTTCCTGTAATGACCGACCGCGGAACATTTATTGTTAATGGCGTTGAGCGCGTTGTTGTTTCGCAGTTGATCCGATCTGCAGGCATTTATTTTTCTTCCACGACGTATCGCGGACAGGATAAGCGGTTTTACGGCGCAAAACTTATTCCAAACCGCGGAGCATGGCTGGAATTCGAAACGGATGAAAACAATGTCATCTGGATAAAGATTGACCGAAAGAGAAAAATACCGGTTACCGCCTTTTTGCGCGCAATGGGATATGGAACAAACGAAGAAATAGAGAAGGTGTTTGAAAAAATAGATATCAATCCCGAGGCGCGTTTCATTGAAACAACTTTGGAAAAAGACCCGTCAATCGACGAAGAAAGCGGACTGATCGAAGTGCATAAACGCATTCGTCCCGGTGACTTGGCCACGCCTGATACGGCACGCGGACTTATCCATGATATGTTTTTCCGGTTTGATAGGTATGATCTAAGTCGTGTGGGAAGGCATAAATTGAACCAGTGTTTCAATCAGGACCTTTCTCCAAAAGAGAAAGAATTCCGCGTATTGCGAAAGGAAGATCTGGTCGGCATCATTGGGGAAATCATCCGCTATAATGTTTCTCAGGAAGAACCCGATGATATTGATCATTTGGGAAATAGGCGCATTCGCGGCGTAGGAGAGC